>Ga0208820_1000227_pt1 | contig 52849 bp, 47 predicted proteins | sample June2015DPH_16_5_FD_184713 | JGI IMG/M metagenome (GOLD analysis project Ga0208820, IMG submission 184713) | Peatland microbial communities from SPRUCE experiment site at the Marcell Experimental Forest, Minnesota, USA - June2015DPH_16_40... | ecosystem: Environmental > Terrestrial > Soil >...
AAGGAAGTCAAGAAGGGCGGCATCATCATCCCCGATACCGCCAAGGAAAAGCCGCAGGAAGGCATCATCATCGCCCTCGGCACCGGCAAAACCAACGACGACGGAAAGAAAATTCCGTTTGAAGTCAAAAAGGGCGACCGCGTGCTCGTGAGCAAATACGGCGGCACCGAAATCAAAATTGACGGCAAGGAATACAAGATTCTGTCCTCGGACGACATCCTGGCCGTGCTCGACTGATTCACTCAACCATCAACTCTTAACTAAGAACCAAAAAATATGGCAGCAAAACAATTACTGTTTGATGAGGCGGCGCGGCAGGCGATCCTGCGCGGCGTCCAGAAGCTCTCGAAGGCGGTCGTCGCCACGCTCGGACCCAAGGGCCGCAACGTGGTCATTGACAAGAAATACGGCTCACCCACCGTCACCAAGGACGGCGTGACCGTCGCCAAGGAAATCGAACTGGAAGACGCCTATGAAAACATGGGCGCGCAAATGGTCCGCGAAGTCGCCAGCAAAACCAGCGACACCGCCGGGGACGGCACGACCACGGCAACAGTTCTCGCCGAGGCGATTTATCGCGAGGGCCTCAAATATGTGACTTCGGGCGCGAACCCCATCGGCATTCAGCGCGGCATCAACAAGGCCGTCGAAGCCGCCGTCGGCCAGCTCGACAAGATCACCAAGAAGGTCAAGGACAAGGACGAAATCCGCCAGGTCGCCGCGGTGTCGGCCAACTGGGATTTCCAAATTGCCGACAAAATCGCCGAGGCGATGGACAAGGTCGGCAAGGATGGCACGATCACAGTCGAGGAGGCGAAGTCCATTGAGACGACGCTCGAAGTGGTCGAAGGCATGCAATTTGACAAGGGCTATCTCTCGCCTTATTTCGTCACCAACGCCGAGACGATGGAGGTGAAACTCGAGGACGCCTACATCCTCAATTACGAAAAGAAAATCAGCAACCTGAAGGACATGTTGCCGCTGCTCGAAAAAGCCGCGCGCGCGGGCAAGCCGCTGCTCATCATCGCCGAGGAAGTCGAAGGCGAAGCGCTCGCCACGCTCGTGGTGAACAAGCTGCGCGGCACGCTCAGCGTCTGCGCCGTGAAAGCCCCGGGCTTCGGTGACCGCCGCAAGGCCATGCTCGAAGACCTCGCCGTCCTCACCGGCGGCAAGTTCATCAGCGAAGACCTCGGCATCAAGCTGGAGAGCATTGAACTGGCCGACCTCGGTCGCGCCAAGAAAATCGTGGTGGACAAAGAAAACACCACCATCGTTGAAGGCGCCGGCAAGTCGTCCGACATCCAGGGCCGCGTGAACCAGATCCGCCGCCAGATCGAGGAGACGACGAGCGATTACGACCGCGAGAAATTGCAGGAACGCCTGGCCAAGCTTGCCGGTGGCGTGGCCGTCATCAACGTCGGCGCTGCGACCGAAACCGAGATGAAGGAAAAGAAGGCGCGCGTCGAGGATGCGCTGCACGCGACCCGCGCGGCGGTCGAGGAAGGCATTGTGGCCGGCGGCGGAGTGGCGTTGTTGCGCTGCCTGCCCGCCATCGAAACCGTCAAGGGCGCGAACGAAGACGAAAAGATTGGCGTGGACATCGTAAAACGCGCCGTTGAATCGCCGACTCGCGCACTCGCAAACAACGCGGGCGTCGAAGGCTCGGTGGTCGTCGAGGAAGTCAAGAAACGCAAGGGCAACGAAGGTTACAATGTCGCCACCGGCGAATACGAAGACCTGGTGAAAGCCGGCATCGTGGACCCGAAGAAGGTCACCCGCACCGCGTTGCAAAACGCGGCTTCGATTGCCGGGTTGCTGCTCACGACCGAGTGTCTCATTGCCGACGCGCCGGAAAAAGACAAACCGGCCCCGATGGGCGGCGGCGCTCCGGACATGGGCGGCATGGGCGGTTACTAATCGTTCGCAAGTTCAAAAAAATTCAGGCGGGGCTGGAAGCAATTCCAGCCTCGTTTTTTATTGGCCGGGCAGCAGTCGCGAAGCGTCTTGAAAAGCGACGGAGGGCGCCGCAGACCGAGACCTGTCGGTTTCCGCTTGAGGACCGGCCACCGAACTCTTGCTTGCCCATGAGACTCAATTTCCGCAAAGAAATTCCCAAGATGTGGTGAGAATTGACTGTTCTTCCGTTTATTGTAGTAATGGACGTACAATCATGAACCAGTCGTGCAATGAGCGTGGCAGGACGGAGCGGTGGGCGGGCTTCATCATTTTACTGTGTCTCGCGGGCATTGCGGCCGGCGTTTTTCTCAAACAGTTTTCCTTCAACCCCGCCGTGCTCGTTGCCACCGCTGCCGCGCCCGAAGCGGCAAAGACAGTTTCTTCACCGTCGCCAGGCGAAACGCCACCAACCCTGCCGCCGGAACTTTCCGCGTTCAGCGCGCCGGAAACATTCAGCGCGGACAATCTCTACGACAAAATTGACGGCAAGGCGGATCTTTATCTCACCGCCGGTTTTGTCGAGTTGCGCTGCCAGAGGTTTGCGCTCAAGGCGACCAACGATGCCTGGATGGAATGGTTCGTTTATGACATGGGCACGCTGCCGCCGGCGTTCTCGGTGTTCAGCCTCCAGCGCCGTTCGGAGGCACAAGCCTTCGAGTTAACGGAATTCTCCTACCAAACCCAAAACGCGCTCTTCTTCGTCTGCGGGCGTTACTATGTCGAGGCCGTAACGGCGATGCCGACGGAACCAATGATGGCGGCGATGCGGGCGATGGCGCGGCAATTCGTGGCGGCAAATCCGCCCGGCGCGATGCAGATACCGGAACTGAAACTGTTTCCGCCGGAAAATCTTGAGGCCGGCAGCCAGGGTTTGCAGGTGGCGGACGCCTTCGGCTTTGACGGGTTCACCAATGTTTTCACCGCGAAATACAGCCTGCCGGACGGCGCGACCAATGCCGAAGTGCTCGCCTTTTTGGAAATGACAAGAACCTCCGCCACCGCAACGGCGTTGCGCGATGTCTATCGTTCATTCCTGCTGGCGAACGGCGGCAAGGAGATTGAAACTGGCGACGCGGCGTTATTGGGCAAACCCATCAATTTCATGGACAGCATCGAAATCGTCTTTACCGAGGACAACATTGTGGCGGGTGTTCATGCTGCTCCGGACGCCGCCTCGGCGGCAAAGGTTGCGCGGTTGCTAGCGGACGGGCTGCGGAAAGGCAAGAATGAGTGAACTCGGCCAAACCAATCCGCTTGACCGGCGCGATTTTATCGTGCGCACGGCCAAGGCGGGCGCGGCCATTGTGGCGGCAGGTGGCGTGGGCCTGTGGCTGCACGACCGCAAAGGCCCGTCGGGAACTGTCGCTGACGAAACGGTATCCCTGCCGGATTTCTCGCTGGCGTCCACCGGGCCGAAGATGAGCGTCGTCACCGGCGCGGACCGCGTGAAGACCGTCAACCGCGCGCTAGCGGCGCTCGGCGGCATCGAACGGTTCATTAAATCCGGCGATCGCGTGGTTCTGAAAGTCAACGCCGCCTTTGCTTCGCCGCCCGCGCTGTCGGCCACGTCGCATCCCGATCTGGTTGCCGAAGTGACACGGCTTTGCCTGCGCGCCGGCGCCGCGTCCGTGATCGTAACGGACAACCCGATCAACGACCCGCAAAGCTGCTTCGCCCTCACCGGCATCGCCAGGGCGGCGGAATCCGCCGGGGCGAAAATCGCCCTGCCAACACCGTCTTCATTCAAACCGACGACATTGGCCGACGCCACGCTGATCAAGGATTGGCCTTTGTTGTTCGAGCCGTTTCAGGGCGCGACCAAACTCATCGGCCTGGCGCCGGTCAAGAACCACCATCGCAGCGGCGCGTCGCTGACGATGAAAAACTGGTATGGATTGCTGGGCGGCCGGCGGAACGTTTTTCATCAGGACATTCACACCATCATTTTCGAACTGGCGCGGCTGGTCCGTCCGACGTTGGTCATTCTCGACGGCACCACGACGATGCTGACCAACGGGCCGACCGGCGGATCGCTGGACGATCTCAAGGCCACGAACACGATGATCGCCAGCACGGACGGCGTGGCGGCAGACGCGTTCGGCGCGACGTTGCTCGGCAAAACCGCCGCCAGCCTGCCGTTCATCGGCAAAGCCGCCGCCGCCGGGCTTGGAACCGCCGATTTTGAATCCTTGAACCCGCTCCGAGACCATGTGGACTAAACCATCAAACCCGGCCCCATCGCAAAGCAGAGGAGTCTTCCGCAGCTCCGAACTTGCTCGGGGTCTGTTTCGTCCTCGTTCTCGTCCTCGTCCTAGAATCAGTTCGCAATTCCTCAACCGTGGCAGAGGGAGGTTCCAGTCATGAACATCGTCACTGTCCGGCGCATCGCGCAGATTTTTTTCTTCGCTCTGTTCGCGTGGTTTTGCGTGGTGACAACCGTCGGCGACCACTGGTGGCAACTGCGCGGCTGGCCGGTCAACTGGCTGCTGCAACTCGATCCGCTGGTGGCCCTCGGTACGTTGCTCACCACCAAAACGATTTACGCCGGACTGCTTTGGGCGCTGGCCACCGTGGTGCTGACGATTCTGCTGGGCCGCTTCTTCTGCGGCTGGGTGTGTCCATTCGGCGCGTTGCATCAATTCATCGGCTGGCTGGGCCGCCGCCGTAAAAAACACGCGGAGCGCGTGGCCATGAACCAATACCGCAACGGCCAGGTGATCAAATACTACATCCTGATCGCCATGCTGGCGGCGGCTGGCGGTGGCTTGCTGGCGGAACTTCTACGGTGGCCGCGCGAAAAACCGGCGGCGGGCCTGGTCATGCTGGCGGCGAGTCTGATTTTGACGCTGTGGTTTGCCACAAGGAAAGTGGTTGATGGTTGGCGCAAAGCCGCTGAATGGTTCGTGGGATTGCTTTTCATCGGCACGTCGCTGGGATTTCTCGTCCGGCCGGAGGCGCTTGTAGCGTCGTCATTGCAGACGGGTTTGCTCGATCCGATTCCGCTCATTCATCGCTCGATGAATCTCGTGATTCTGGCGGCTTTCGACGGACTCGCGACGGCGTCCCGGTTTTACATGGCTGCGTGGTCCATCGCCGCCGTCTTTTTCACCGCGCTGCTTTTGAATTTGTGGGTGCCACGGTTTTATTGCCGCTTCGTCTGTCCGCTCGGCGCGTTGTTTGGGGTGTTGGCGCATTGGACACCGTGGCGCATCGGCAAGCGCCAGGGCGAATGCAGCGGCTGCGAGATGTGCGAGAACAATTGCGAAGGCGCGTGCGATCCGTTCGGCAAAATCCATCCTCACGAATGTCTGCTGTGCATGAACTGCCTGCACGCCTGCCGCCAGGCGCAGATGACCTACGGCCCGCGCCGCTCAGCGGCGGGCGAGGTCCCGTCACCCGGACTCACGCGGCGCGGTTTTCTCACGGCGGCGGTTTCGGGACTGGCCGCCGTGCCGGCCGTCCGGCTCAGCGGTTTGCTGGACCGCAACTGGCGGTCGGATGTGGTTCGCCCGCCCGGCGCATTGGCGGAGGAGGATTTCCTGCAGCGCTGCGTCAAGTGCGGCCAGTGCATGAGGGTCTGCCCGACGAATGTGATTCATCCCGCCACTCTGGAGGCCGGTTTGGAAGGTTTGTGGTCGCCCATCCTGAATTTCCGCGTGGGCACCAGCGGCTGCCAGCTCAATTGCATTGCGTGCGGCAACATTTGTCCGACGGCGGCCATCCGGCCGCTGTCGCTGGATGAAAAGCTCGGTCACGGTGGATTCGCGGAGTGGGGGCCGGTCCGGATGGGCACGGCGTTTGTGGACCGCAGCCGCTGCCTCCCGTGGGCGATAGATGAACCGTGCATCGTCTGCCAGGAAAATTGTCCGGTCAGCCCCAAGGCGATTTATGTCCGCGAAGAATTTCAGGTGGTCCGCGACGGCGCGCGGACAATCACCGCCGCCGCCGCGGGCAGCCTGACGCTCGATGGCGCTGCGCTGCGGCCCGGCACGCTGGGCACAGGCGATTATTTTGTCCGGCTGGAAAATGGCGCCGCCGGCGAACGCCGTTTGATCGCGGACAATTCCGGCCAGGACTTGAAGGTCGCCGGGCCGTGGGCAGTGGCGCCGGCGACCGGCAGCCGGATTTTCATTGAAGTGCGCCTGCAAAAACCCTACATCGATCCCGCACGATGCACCGGTTGCGGCATTTGTGAACACGAGTGTCCGGTAAGTGGCTTGCGGGCCATCCGCGTCAGCGCGGAAAACGAATCTAGAAACAAACAGCACTCGCTCACGGCGAGAGCTTGAACCAAACACAAAAAATCCTATGAAAGAAAAAAATGTTTCCCGCCGGGACTTTGTCAAAACGCTCGGGGTTGTGAGCGTGGGCTCGCTGGTCGGCACCGGCCAGGCCCTCGCCCAATCAAATGCTCCCGCCGCCACCACGCCCACGCCGATCAAGGTGGTGAAGGTCCCCACCCGGCCATTCGGCCGGACGGGCGTGCCGGTTTCCATGCTCGCCCTCGGCGGCATCTTTGACATCGAGTCCAACCAGCTCGTTCTGAAACAGGCGCTGGACTGGGGTGTGACCTACTGGGACACGGCCGCAGGTTACAATGGCGGCAAGAGCGAGGGAGGCATCGGAATGTATCTGGAGAAAAATCCGCAGGCCCGCCGGGAGATTTTCCTGGTTACCAAGTATGACGGCGGTGGAATGATCCAGGCGCTGAACCAATCGCTGGAGAAGCTCAAGACCGATTACATTGACATGTATTTCTTGCATGGACTTAATAACACCAGCAAGCTGGACGACGACATCAAGGCATGGGTGGCAAAAGCAAAGGCTGACAAAAAAATCCGCTTCTTTGGTTTCAGCACACATTCCAACATGGAAAATTGCCTGCAAGAAGCCGCGAAGCTGGGCTGGATTGACGGCATCATGCTGAAATACGACTTCCGCCTCATGCAGACCGATGCCATGAAGGCGGCGATGGACGCCGCCACCAAGGCTGGCATCGGCCTGACCGCGATGAAGACCCAGAGCAAAAGCCCGATCGCAACGGAGACCGAGGCGGACTTGAAGCTGGGCGGCCATTTCATCCAGCGCGGTTTCACCCAGCAGCAGGCCAAAATTAAGGCCGTTTGGGAAAATCCGCAGATCGCCTCCATTTGCTCGCAAATGCCCAACCTGACCGTCATCCAGTCGAACATCGCGGCAGCCCTGGACAAAACCAGCCTCACGGCGGCGGACCACGCGGCGCTGCGCGAATATGCGGAGGCAACACGGTCTCGGCATTGCGCCGGCTGCGCGCAATTTTGTGAAACCGCACCCGGCCATCAGGCGCCGGTTGGCGACGTGATGCGCGCCCTCATGTATCACCGCAATTACGGCGACCAGGAACTGGCCAGGACGGTTTTCCGGCAACTGCCGGAAGCCGCCCGGCAGGGACTGGCTGGCTTCAACTACGCGGCGGCGGAACGGGCGTGTCCGCATGGTCTGCCCATCGCGCAACTGATGCGGGAAGCGGGCGAATTATTCGCGTAATTCGGGACGATTTTGACAGCGAGGTTGGAAGCAATTCCAGCCTCGTTTTTTGTTAAATTTTCTTGTAAAGAATACTTGACATAATGACAAGGATGCTTTACACCGGTTCCGTTATGAACAATAAACTAAATGTTCCTGATGAAGTGAAACCCGGGAAAAATTATTCTTTCTGGGCTGACATGAAAGTGAACGGCTGGGTATGCGTGGCCGCGCTTATCTGGGGTGCCAGCGCCTGCCTGTTTCCGCATGTGGTAAAGCAGTGGCCCATTGCGTGGCAGGTGATTATCGTGCTTGCACAGGTCGGTGCCATTCTGCTCTGGGTGCGGGATTTGGCGCGATGGATACGTGGCAGGGACGAATTGCATCAGCGGATAACCTTGGCAGCAATTCTCTTTGCGGTGAGCGCGACTTTTTTCTTTGTCATGCTCTGGCATCGTTTGGACAAGGTGGGATTTTTTCCGGCCAGCAAAAATCCCAATGCAAGTTGGGACATAACCACGGTCGGTCATCGTATTCTTCTACTGGCGCTTTTTTACTTTCTGGGCCACACCATCTTCAACCGCCGCTACAAATGAAAAATAAACTGCGCGAACTGCGTGCGGCCAAAGAATGGTCGCAGTCCGATCTGGCCGACAAACTCGGCGTTTCGCGGCAGACGATCAACGCCATTGAAACCGAGAAATACGATCCGAGCCTGCCGCTGGCGTTCAAGGCGGCGCGGCTTTTCAAGCTGCGCATTGAAGACATTTTCGACGACAATGGAAAACCATGATTCGCCGTGATTTCATTTTGCGCCAGATCGAACAGTTTGTCGCGATGCTGGCGAAGATAGCCGGTCTCACAAAAAACGAGCAGTGGCAGGAGGCTTCGACTGTGACCGCCGGGGAATTTCAACGGTTGACGGGCATGGACGCCCGGGAGGTGGTCCGCCTGTCCGAGACGGAGTTGCTGGCCCGGTTGATCCAGGGCGAACCAACCCACGTTGTCGAATCCAAGACTTTCATGCTGGCGACCCTGCTTAAAACGAATGGCGACCTCATCGCCAGCCAGGGCCGGTTGGAAGAGAGCCGCCAGTATTACCTGAAAGGGTTGCACCTGCTGCTCGATACCTTCGGGCGCAATGAAATCACAGAACGCCCTGACTTCGTGCCCGCCGTCGAAGCGTTCCTGGCCGGCTTGCGCGACGCACCGCTGCTGGTAAAGACAAGCGCGATGCTCATGTGCCATTACGAACGAACCGGAGAATTCGCCAAAGCCGAGAATGCGTTGTTTGGCATGGTGGACGCCGAGCCGGCCAGCGTTGAGCTTTTGGAGTTTGGCCGGTCGTTTTACCAGCGAGTGCTGGGATTGGATGACAGAGCGCTGACGGCGGGGAATCTGCCGCGGGCGGAAGTGAAGGCCGGGCTTGCCGAATTAGACGCGCACAAAGCCCGGCTCCGCCGGACGGCGGGATGATGCTCCAGTTGGTTCTTAACAATTGGTCTCACCGCACCGCTTGACCTTTGGCGCAATCAGCGTGAAAATGGAAGTGTTCACTTTCGGGGGCGCACTGGTTTCGACCTGGGAAATGCGCCAGAGGCGGCATGCCGAGGATGGTTCGTTGGCCTCGTTAAAAATCGAACCAAAACAAACAGCTAATCAAGAACTAGCTCTCGCGGCCTAAGGCCACGACGTCCGCCACTGGACACCTGCTACGGTGGACGGACGCCACAGCAGGTTGGGTTGCAGGCGGAGTCTGCGCGCCGGCAGCCGAGATCTTATCCTGCGGACTAGGCAGTGCGATTCGAGTCCGGACGCCATCGCACAGCAGAAAACTTTATCCGGACTAAGCATGTAGTCGCGGCTGGTTTGTTTGCCAGGGACGCGGGTTCAATTCCCGCCGCCTCCACCATCCTGCACTCGGAACTGCGCCAGCGATTCCGAGCGCAGGATGGTGTCCTCCGTAGCCTTGGCGGAGGAGGACTTTCTCGGTTACAATGTTCCGAGCAGCGGATGGCTTAGAGCCGGGCCCCCAAGGCCTTACATGTTTTTTGATTTGGCATGGCATAAAAAATAAGATGCGCTAAAAAAAGCTTTACTTTCTTAAGCAATTGGCATCTACTCGGGTTGAAACGAAGGTTCCGAAGGGCACAAAATCTGTTGAGGTCAGGAAAGCCCGTGCGGGTCCAGTTCAGCCATCCAGGTCCGCGGCCGGTTCTTTGCCGGATGTACTTGGGCAAACAACCGGGCTATGAAGGGAGAATTTTTATTCCGGCCCGGGACCCTGACGGAGCAGTCCATCAGCAATCCTCGCCGAGCCCTGCGTGGCTTTTCTCCTCAAACTTCCGTCAACGAACTTCACCGGAGATGTCTATGAACACACGAACCAGTTCCAACGAACGTCCATTATTGTCAGGTTTCGTTCATTCCCAATGCCGCCGCTGGTGGGGGCTTGGCTTGGGCATTTGGCTTGGCCTCGGGGCCAATTCCCTGTGGGCCCAGCCCGCGCCGCCAGAGGTGTTCAATGCGGCCAGCAACGGTTTGCCGGTTTTCCTGGCGTCCGTCCCGCTCGGGAACCGGGATCTTTTCGGTTTCACCAACGACACTGACTTGGCCCAAGCCCGGCTCGGCGTGCCGCTTCGGGTATACACCATCACCCCTGCGGCCTTGGCCGGCCACCCCGCCGAAAGCACATTAACCCCGCTGCTTTCCGAAACGGCGCTCTGGTATTTCCCGGTGCTGGTCGGGGAGGACGCAAAAGCGATATTGGTGGTGGATCGGATGGCCGGCGGGTGGGAAGCAGTTTCGCTCGGGTACGCTCCGCTGGCTCGGGAACTGAATCAGGTCGCGAAACAATGGCCGGTCGCGACGGGTTACCATCCCAGGCTGGTGGCCGCGTTTTCGGCCAACCGATATTATTTCACGGTGCCGGAGGTTGATGACCACAATTTGACACCCATCGTCATGCCAGGCCAGGCCGACGAAAGGGGCAGCCCACCCGGCACGAATCAGACTCACTATGGGAACCTGACTCCGCTGTCCCAATCGACAGCCCAACTTAAGACGGCCTTCGATCGCTTGACCGCCAAACCGGCGAATTGACCCCATGCGCACAGGAGGCATTATGAATCAAACCTGCAATCATTATTCCGCAAAAGCGTTTGCAGCCATCGCGGCGGCGTGTTGCCTGCCAGCGGTTTCCAGCTTCGGTCTCGTGCTGAATGTCCCGCAGAAATACCAGGAAAAAGACCAGTGGTGTTGGGCGGGAACTTCGCAGGCGGTGCTGGCGTACTACGGCGATGGCGTCACGCAAAGCAACATTGCACAGTATGGCACCGGCGGCGCCAACGCTCCAAACTACCTTTACGGCAGCGGTACTGACACCGACGGCATTTTCAAATGTGGAGTGGACCTGATCCTGAGCAACTTCGCCGGGATCGTTTCCGTGGGTACCAACAACCTGCTGTCCGTTGAACGCGTCCGGAATGAGATCGAGACCAACAGACGGCCTGTGGTCATCCGCTGGGGCTGGGACTCGGGCGGTGGGCACATCCTGGCGATGTACGGCATTCTCGTGACCAACCGCCCGACACGGATCACGAACGTCTGGCTGATGGACCCGTTCAGCGGGCCCACCATCAGCACTTATGCCTGGGTTTGCCAGGGCAGCACCAATGGTGGAAGCACCCATACCTGGACCCACAGCCTGCCGCTCAGCACCGCCCCGCCCACCCTCCAGGTTACGCCGGGACTGCTGGATTTCGGAGTGGTTGAGGTTGGGTTCTCGGCCACCCAAATGTGCGTCCTCGAAAACATCGGGGGCGGCTGGGCGAACGGCTCGGCGACGGTGGCCTCGCCGTTTGGTATCATCAGCGGCAGTCCGTACAGCCTTCACGGCCTCTCGGCCGACGCGGTGTTCGTCCGCTACAGCCCCACCGCACCCGGCACAAACGTGGCCACGATCACCTTTACCAACGGGTTCCTTATGGGCGAGAGCCCGGGTACAATCTGCACAGCAACCGGAATTGGTTCGCTCTTGTTGGAGGAAGCTTTGGACGCTCCCTACCTGACGTTTGTCGCTAACCCGGCGTCTGCAGGGCCATTCTGGGAGCTGGAGACGAATATCACGCACGACGGTGTGGATGCGGCCGGGAGCGGGATAATCGCTTCCCCGCAGCAAACCTGGGCGTTCAGCACCACCGTCACGGGACCTGGTGTCGTGAGTTTCTGGTGGCAAATGTGGTCGATGACGGGTTTAAGTTTAATGGGTTTCGACGTGAGCGGTGCGGAGCAGGCGGTCATCTCGGGTACCGTGTCTTGGAATCTGTACGCCGCCGTGGTCCCATCCGGCAGCCAGTCGTTGGAGTGGGCCGTCGGCACCTACCAGACCCAACCGCCGTTTTTTGATGAAGGCTGGGTGGATCAAGTCACATACGGGCCGGCAGTAGCCGTCGCTTGGGGTGGCAATGGGCGTGGCCAAATCAATGTGCCGGCGGGACTGACCAACGTCGTGGCGGTGGCCGGCGGCGGTACTTACAGCATGGTGCTGAACGACGATGGGACCGTAGCGGGCTGGAATGTGGATTACAACAACGCGCCGGCGGGGCTGACGAACGTAGTGGCGATTGCGGCGGGGGAGAGCCATAACTTGGCACTGCAAGCCAATGGCCGCGTGGTAGCGTGGGGCCTGAACACCTACGGGCAAACCAACGTGCCGCCGGGTCTGACCAACGTGGTGGCGGTTGCGGGCGGGTTGAACCATAGTCTGGCGCTTAATGGCGACGGCACGGTGGTCGCGTGGGGCGACAATTCCTCCGGCCAAACCAATGTGCCGCCGACCTTGTCAGATGTCGTCACCGTTGACGCCGGAAGATTCCATAACCTGGCGCTTAATCGGGACGGCACGGTGGTCGCCTGGGGAGACAATTCCTCCGGCCAAACGAACGTCCCCACGGGACTGACGAACATCGTGGCCATTGCAGCCGGGGGTTGGCACAACTTGGTGCTGCGCGGCAACGGCACGGTGGTCGCCTGGGGAGACAATGGCGTCGGCCAAACCAACGTGCCCGCTGGACTGACGAACGTCGTGGCCATCGCAGCTGCGTATGGGCATAGCCTGGCCTTGAAGACTGACGGCACAGTCGTCGCTTGGGGTTACAACACCAGCGGCCAGACCAATGTGCCCGTCTGGCTGACCAATGTGGTGGCGGTCGCGGGTGGCGACTCGCATAGCCTGGCCTTGATGGGCGGGCTGGGACCGGCTGCCGGGACGTTGAGCTTGGTGAATTCCACCCTGCGAAGCAATGTTTTCACCATCTCAGTGCCCACAGTCAGAGGCAGAGCCTATTTCTTGGAATACAAAGACTCGCTCACCGATCTCCGGTGGATGATGCGGCAGCCGGTGCCTGGCGATGGCACGATCAGACAACTGGACGATCCTTCGGCCACTACCGCCCAACGCTTCTACCGGGTGCGCCAACAGTAAAGTTCATCTCCTGAAAATGGACGAAGCGCGCGGCATTCAGGGCGCGCCCAAAACTGAACGCAGAAGACCAGTCTGCCGGGCGCAGGATTGAACAGGAGGCAACGAAGGGAACGAAGAGATGAAGGTTGTTTCCACTCTTTGTTTCCTTTATTCGCTTCTGTAGAAAGGCCCCCATTCTGTTTTCAGGCTGGATTTTCGGGCGGAAGCTTTGTCCAATGACCGGTATCGCCTATGGGCCGCACCTATTTGTTCGAATGTTCCAAGTGCGGTTATCGCGCTTGGGTCGCCGGCGGCGCGGACGAGGGCGAACATTTTGCTGTTCAAACCATCGCCTGCGCCGATTGCAAGGCGCTCCATGATGCGGTGGTCCGATTCAAAGCTTCGACGCGGCTCAGGGAAAATCCGCCCAGGACCGCGCCGAAATTCGCCGCGGTGTTGAACCGGCTGCCGCCGCGCGGTGCGCTCCAATGGCTGAAATTTAAACCGGTTTGTCCTGTCTCGCCGTTACATTGCATCCGCATCTGGAAACAGCCGGATAAATGTCCGAGGTGCGGAATTTTTTTGGAGCAAAACGCCATTCCGTTCCGCATCTGGGATTGAACCTGAAACCCAAAGTAGCCGCCGATGTCAGTCGGCGCACACTTTTGGAATGGCGCGGACTTATGTCCGCGGTTACGGATAAAAAGGCCGCGCTTACGGCACGATGACGCGCAACTTTTCGCGCTCGACCGAGAACGTTGTCGGCAAATGACCGACCCACTCGCCGTCCAGTTCAAAGGCCGACGCCGGTTCGCCATCCAGTTCAAAAGCCGCCGCGCGAACGCGTCGCACAACGCTCTCCGGCAATCTTTGCCGCGCGACAAAGTCCGGCAGGCAGCGCAAAAAAATCAGCCAGTTGACGCGCGGGAAAACACAAATTTCCAGCAATCCGTCACACAAATCGGCCGGCGGAAAAATTCCCAATGGTCCGCCGTACAAATGTCCGTTGCCGATCAAAACCAGTTCACCCCGGACCTCCCGGCCTTCGGCGCGGACAATGATCTTTGGTTTTTGTTCCCGCAGGGCCTTCAGCCCGGCGATGAGGTAGGCCAGAGGGCCGATTTTTTTCTTATGCCCCAAGTCCACCAGTTCAATCGCCCGGGCATCAAAACCCGCTCCGGCGAGTTGAGCAAAGAAACGTTGTTGGCGCGTGCCGTTGGCCGAAAATTCCACGCGCGGCAGGTCAATGCGCATTTCGAGTCCGCGTTGCAAAACGTCCCAGGCACGTTCAATCCGCAATGGAATTTTGAGTTCACGGGCAAAAACATTCACCGTGCCGAGCGGCAGCACGCCGAGCCGCGAGCGCGCAAAGCCATCCGGCGCGTCGCCGATGCCGTTGAGCGCCTCGTTCACCGTGCCGTCGCCGCCGGCGGCGATTATCAAATCAAAACCTTCGCCCACAGCCTCCGCCGCGAGCCGGCGCGCGTCACCAGGAGCAGTGGTGGCCTTCAACGCACATTGCGAACCGATGGCATTAAGTTGACGGCGAAAGTGCCGGGCTTTGTTGCCGCGGGCCGCCGGGTTGAAAATCACACAGGTGCGCACACCCCGAATGATTTGTGGCGATCGGCCGGTTAGTCGAGGAGAAAACCAGGCGTTTGCTTGCGTTCGCCACGCGTTTCTCCGAAACTGGCCTTATGAACGACGCGACAAATTGGAAGGTTCCCAAGTGGATTTTTTTGATCGGCGACGTGCTGTTGCTCGCGCTCGCATATTTTATCGTCTGGAAATCGCCGCACCCAATTGCCAAATGGGAAATCATCGCCTGTTTTGCCTCTGCCGCGCTCGGCACGGTGGTCGGCGCCCTGCCGTTCATCCTTGATTACCGCGCGATGGGAAAACTCATTGAAGTCAATGCGCTGGGCGCGGTCGCCGAAAAAATTCAAAATTTGGAAAAGCTCGCCGCGCAAATTTCTTCCGCCACGAACCAGTGGGCGGGCGTCCAGGAAAGCGTGCAGGGCAACTCTGACAAAACGGTCGCCGTCACGAAGGAAATCGCCGACCGGATGGCTGAGGAGATTCGGCTGTTCAGCGAGTTCATGAAAAAAATGAACGACAGCGAGAAGGCCACGCTCCGGTTGGAAGTTGAGAAATTGCGGCGCGGCGAACTCGAATGGTTGCAGGTGCTGGTGCACATCCTCGACCACGTCTTCGCGCTGCACACTGCCGGCGTGCGCTCCGGCGACGTGAAGTTTGCCGCCCCCGTCACGAATTTTCAGAATGCCTGCCGCGACATCGCGCGCCGCCTCGGCCTCACGCCGTTTGCCGCCGAACCCAATGAGCCGTTCGACGCCGAACGCCACCAGGTCGCGGGCAGCAAGGAAACGCCGCCGGCGGGTTCGGTCATCGCCGAGACCATCGGTCCGGGCTACACGTTTCAAGGCCGGCTTTTGCGGCCCGCGCTCGTGCGTCTGCGCGACGGGAATGCGTCGGCGGAAATGCAACCCGAGAAACCCGCTGCCGCCGCAACCCCCGCGCCGGGAAATACCGGGGGCGAGTTCTCGCTCGAATCGCCGGAGTGAATTTATCCCAAACTCCGAGGTTGAATTTCCGTGTTGGCGGAGTGCGGCCGTCCCCGGCCGCAGCAACGTGGTATTAATAGGCGGTTGAGAAATTTTCCGTGGCTTGAATGAAGCTGGTTGCTGCGCCCGAGGACGGGCACACTCCGACGCAGCCTCATCCGCCCCGCACCTCCATTCAAATTTCCACAGTCTTTCTTGCCGCGAGAAAGTGCAGCCAGCGTTTTGTGACCGGCCGCGAATAAATTTTTTCCAGCGCCTGCGCGTAAAGTTTCAGTTGCGGCGCATAAACTTTGATCTTGTCCGGCAGTTCATCCTTGCGGATTTCGTCCGTCTTGAAATCCAACAGCCAGATTTCCTCCGGCAACAGCACCACCAAATCCGCCACGCCCTGCACCACGACAAATTCATTTTTCAATTCCGGGGCCGATTTCACACCGGTGAGCGCCTCCAGTTCCGGCGGACTGAAACGCGCGGTAAAGGGCAGCTCGCGCCGGACGCTTGCCGCTTGCGCGCGAATTTTCTCTCCCGGCCCCGAATTCCAAAACGCCGCAATATCTTCCAGGGCCAAGGCCGCACGTTCATCCGCTGATAAAACTTTTTCCTGTTCCAGGCGGTTCGCTTCCGATTTGAGCGACGCAACGTCGTTCGAGTTTTCCAACGCGACGAATTGCAGAAATTTATGGTGCGCTGTGCCGGCGTCCGCCGCTGAAAGTTTGGCGCGCAAATTTCGCCGGGGCGGCCGCGCAAAATTCCGGGCCGGGGGAATTTGCTCCGCTTCATCATCCAGTTCTCCCGCCGCTTGGCGCCGCAATGCAGTCACCGACGACTTGGCGGCGTGTTGCGTTGCGGCGGCAAATTGGTATTGCCACGACAGTATCGTGCGCAGTTTTTCCGCTGTCGCGGCGGCAAGCTCAATTGTGTTTTTGTAGGAGACGACGTGAGGAGTCTCTGACTGATCTTTAGTTTGAGCCTCATCGCGAAGTTCCGCGTCGTCTGCGATGCGCCAGCGCAAATGCGGCAATTCGCCTTCGGTTGTTGCCACCTTCGTGCCGCCTGCGGATTGCGCGAACCACAGCCCGAGCCAGTCCGCGTAACTTTTCGCGGCGACGATGGCTTGCGTCGTGATTGCCGCCGGTTGGGTCCAAAGCGTCTCCCACTTTTTTTCCGTGATGGCGCCGGTCAAAATCAGCGTGTCGCGCGCCCGGGTCGTGGCGACGTACAGCAGCCGCAATTCCTCGCCCCATTGTTCGCGGCGCTGGTGCTGCTGCGCGAGCCAGTGCGGCAGGCTCGGATACCGCCGGCCCGTGTGCGGCGGTTTGACGCGCGGGCACAGGCCGAACGATTCATCAAAAATAATTTCACCGCGCAGGTCCTGCGTGTTGAACGGCTTGGCGAGATCGGCGACGGCGACGATGGGAAATTCCAGCCCCTTGCTCTGGTGAATGCTCATCAATCGCACGGCGTTTTCGTCCGCGACCGCCGCGACCTCCGGCTCCACCTCAGCTTCGCGTTGCGCCTCGATAAATTTCAAAAACCGGAACAATCCCTGCCGTTGAAACTCGTCAAACTTTTGCGCGAGACCCAGAAATCGTTCGACGTTGGCGCGCCGTTGCGCGCCGCGCGGGCGCGCGAGCAGCCACTCGGCGTAATGCGTTTCGCCCAGCATGCTTTCCAGACATTGCGACAGCGACGCCTGCCGCGCCAGTTGCCGCCAGCGAGAAAAATCTTTCAAAAACTTGTCCACCTTGGAAAAAGTTTCCGCCGTTGCTTCCAATCCTGTCACATGATCCCCGTCACGTGTCACATCGCGCCAGCGGTTGAGCGCCGTCCAAAAATGCATGCCCTTCGCTGCCAGCCGGATCTGCGCCAGTTCGTCGAGGGACAGACCGGCAAGCGGGGAACGGAGCACGGCGATGGCCGGCACGTCCTGCAATGGATTGTCCAGCAGTTGCAACAGACTCAGCAAATCCAGGATTTCACCGCTGTCGTAAAATCCGCCGCGTTCGACGACGAGCGGCACGCCCGCGCGCTGAAATTCCTTCGCATAAATTTCCGCCTTGCCCGACGGTGCGCGCAGCAGGACCGCCATATCGCGCCATTCGGCAGGGCGGAACCCTTTTTTATCCGCGTCCCAAATTTTGTGTTTCCCGGCCTCAAGTTGCTTCAACCGCCGGGCGAGCAGCCGGGCCTCCTTTTCCGTTTCCTGCAAATCGGCCAGATCGTCATCCCCGGAATCATCTCCGGTTTCCACGTCGTTGCGGCCCCTTTTGAAACGCAACAGCAATTCCGCGCGCGGCGAAGCCTCTTTTGCCACGCTAAGTTCCGCGCGGTGGTCGGGCGCGCCGAATTGCAGCCGGGCTTCGGCATCGTAACGCACGCCGCCGATTTCCTCGCGCATGAGCGGCTCAAAAACAGAATTTACAAAATTGAGCAGTCCCTCGCGGCTGCGGAAATTTTCCGCGAGAGAAATCGTCTGGCCGTTATTTCCGCGCCAGCTTTGGGCGTAATCGCGGAAGATTTTCGGGTCGGCCAGACGAAAACGATAGATGCTCTGCTTCACGTCGCCGACGAGGAAACGGTTGCCTTCGTTTGGAGTTCCGCCTTCAGGCGGTTTGGGCCGCTTGCCGCCTAAAGGCGGAACTCCAAACGAATCGCGGCTGAGCGCCTGGATGATTTTGTCCTGAGCGGCGTTGATGTCCTGATATTCGTCCACGAACACGAACCGGATTTTTTGACGCCAGCGTCCGGCGACAGATGTGGGTTGGTTCGCGGCAAAATCCCAGAGCAGCTTCAGGGCGAACTGTTCCAGATCGTGAAAATCCAGTACCCCGTCGTTGAGTTTGCGCGCGGCGAACCGGGCCGAGAAATTCTGTGTCAGCCGCAGCAACGCGTCCATGTGGCCGCGCACCCATTCCCAATCTTCCACGAGCGGGTCGCGGCCGTTTTCAACCGGCGCAAGCGAATGCAAAAACGCCGCGTCGGCAAAAAATTTCTCCAACGGTTTGCGAAGAGCGATCTTGCGTTTGACTGGCCAGTTGCCGTCGGCGGAATTGATTTGTCCCAGAATCCCGGCGGCGTCAGCGCGTGAAAAATTCTCCGGCAGCCGCCGGAGAACATTTGCCAATTCAGCGGCCTTTTCATTGTTACTTGGAGCGCCGGCCTCCGGCACGGCACGAAGTTCGTCCCGCTTGAAACGCGCCGTGCCGGAGGCCGGCGTTCCGAGGTTTTCCAGCACTGGCAGCCATTCATCGCGCCAGGCTTGAATGCCGTCGAGCAACCACCCACGCCATTCGTCCGGCACGGGTGACGCGAATCTTTCAATTTGCCGCGTGAGCCATCCATCGGCATCGGGCCGGGTTTGCGCGTAATGGTGCAGGCGCAAAACCAGTTGGCGAATGGTCTGGTCACGCCCGCCGCCGTAAATTTGAATCAGTTTCTGGACCGCTTCGGCCAGTTCATTTTGCCCGGAGTAGTGCTCCTGCAGTTCTTCATCGAGTGTTTCGTCGGCCAGCAGACGCGCCTCGCCCGCATCGAGCACGGCCAGTTGCGGGTCAAGGCCGAGCTCGTGGAAATGTTCACGCACGAGCTTGAGGCAAAAACCGTGGAGCGTGCCGATGTGCGCGGTGTCGAAGAGCGCCAGTTGCTCCGCCCAGCGCGGTTCGTCCGGTTCGGCGCGAAGTTTTTCCTCCAGTTGTTCGCGCAGCCGCCGGCGCATTTCAGCGGCGGCGGCCTCGGTGAAGGTGACCACGAGAAGTTCTTCGAGCGAAGTGGGCGGCTGCTCCTCGCACAGGCAATGCAGGCAGCGCTCGACGAGGGTGTAGGTTTTGCCCGTGCCCGCGCCGGCCATGACCAGCACGTTGCCGCGCGCGGTGACGGCCTGCCGTTGGGACGGCGTGAGCGAATCATTTTGGGTGCGCGGCGGTTCCATGTTGCAGCCGCAGGCTAACACGCGGGTGAAATTTGGAAAAGTGCCGCGCGCAGAAACTTTGTTCCCTCGTCCCGCACGAACGGGAAGGATTTGCCCGAACTTCTTGCGCGCCTTGCGCCGCTAAACGGTGTGTAGCGCAGACATTCCTGTCTGCGAGTTCACGGGACATTCCTGTCCCGTGTTTCCTGCTAAACTGCTGCACGGACAGGCGACTGGAAAGTCGCCTGAACCCGCAGACAGGAATGTCTGCGCTACAGGGTTCATGGCCGGGGCGGGCTGGGTGTCGCGCACTTGCCGCGGCGAAGTGAAACACGAAGACGGGAGCGAAGGCGGAAAGAACACGAATGGGGTTGACGGGGAAATCAAGACTTGCAGCCTACCTCAAATAAGGCGGCATGTGCGATTCCTCCGTGAGCTACTCATTAATGCGCTTGGCCTCCCAGTTTTTCGTGCGGGTTTGCCCCATCCACTCCATTGTAAACGTTCCTTTGATGGTATCGCCGCTGATCGTGCCTTGGTAGCTGTAGGTGGCGTTTGGCCCGTTCCCCGCCGCAGGAGGATGGGTGAAATTGAAAGAAAGCTCGCTTCCATTGAGTTTCGCTTCGGTGATGGGCAATTCGGAGACGCGCGCCTTGCCATTGACAGTGGGACTGCTGTTGTAGCTGAGCGTGCCAGTCAGCGTGCCGCCGTTGAGCGTGAGTTTCAGGGTCTGCGCGGTGGGGCGCGCCTGGGTGTTGGTGCTGGAGACGGTTACTTTCCATGTGCCGGTGGGATTGACGACTGACTCCACGGCGTTGACGGTTGAGCCGATGACGGCCAGGAACAATAGTGCGGTTGTTAAACAAATGCTTCGCTGTAGTTTCATGGTTCTTTTCTGGTTAATGTTGAACTTTCACACAACCCTTCAGACAGTCCTGCAATCAGATCGTCACACCCAAATGCCACCCAACTAACAATGGACGGCTTGTTTTGCCGCCCATCCCGTTTCAGATTTTGACCTTGCGCCGGGCAAAATGGTTTGTCCAGAAAAAGTTGCCATGAATTTTCGTGTGTTTCGCCTGGTTCGCGGTTAAACCATTTTGCATGAGCGAATCCATGCGGCTTAAAGATCAACCTGTCAGTGAACGCCCACGCGAAAGGCTCGTGGCGCTCGGTGCGGACGCCTTGAGCCACGCGGAGTTGATTGCCATTCTGCTGCGCACCGGCTTGAAAGGCGCGAACGCGGTCGAAATCGGCAAACAATTGATTCAAAAATTCGGCACGCTTCAGGCGCTGGCGCGGGCGTCGGTGGACGATTTGCGGAGCGTCAAAGGCATCGGTCGCGACAAGGCGGTGACGCTGGTGGCGGCGTTTGCGCTGGCGCGGAAAATGGCGGAGGATTTGCAGCGCGAATCGCCGGTGCTCGACAACCCGGAGGCCATCGTTCAACTGCTGCGCGAGCAAAACCTGGTGAAGAACGTGGAAACCCTCCAGGTCCTGCTGCTGAACACGCGTCGCCGGCTGATCCGGGTCGAGCCGGTCACCGATGGGACGATTGACACGTTGCTCGTGCATCCGCGCGAAGTTTTCAAAGCCGCCATCGCGGCCAACGCCGCCGCCGTGGTGCTCGCGCACAATCATCCGAGCGGCGACCCGACGCCGAGCGAGGCCGACATCAAGGTGACGCGCGATTTGATCCGGGCCGGGCAGCTTTTGAAGATTGAAGTGCTCGACCACGTCATCATTGGCCGCGCGACGCCGGAACGGCCGAAGGACTACGCGTCGCTGCGGGAGCTGGGGTATTTTGCCTAGCCCCGGGTAATGCCGAGTAGTCGGGGTGATTCTTCAAAAACATGAAGAATCACCCCTTTTTTCTTTTCCTGACCCGGCATTATCAGAGGCTTTGCAGAAAGGCCATCAGTTGCTCGGGCGGGCGGTATCGGCGCGGTCGGCCGTAAAAGGGTTCTGTCTTGGCGAGCGCCTTTTCTTTGAGTTCAAGACTCGCATGAAGATAAATCTGCGTCGTGTCCATTCGTTCGTGCCCGAGCCACAAAGCGATGACGGAACGATCAACGCCGCATTGGAGCAGATCCATCGCTGTGCTGTGTCGCAGGACGTGCGGGGAGACTCGCTTGTTTTTCAAAGACGGACATTGCTGGCGCGCAGTGGCCACATGTTTGGTGAGCAGATACTGAACTCCGTCTCGGCTCAACGGTTTGCCGCGCACGTTGGGAAAGAGCGGATCGAGAGGCTGGGCTTTTTGTTCACGCAGCCAGGCACGCAGCGTTGCCACTGTTTCCTTGCGCAATGGAATGCACCGGATTTTGCGTCCTTTCCCAGTGCAACGCACATGAGCGCCCGTGTCCAAAGCAATGTCCTGACAGCACAGACTGATGATCTCCGAGAGACGCAGTCCGGTTTGGAGCGCCAGCAAGAGCAACGCCCGATCCCGGCGGCCTGACCACGTCTGCTGGTCCGGCGCGGACAACAGCGCTTCCGCTTCGGTCCGGGTGAGGAAGTCGATCGGCTTTTTGAGGTGACGTTTGCTCTTGATGGCCAGAACGCGTTGCGCCAGCGCGCCGAGAGCCGGTTCCTGGAGCGCGACGTAATGGAAGAACGAGTGGATGGCCGCCAGACGCACGTTGCGACTGCGCGCACTAACGCCGCGATCCTTTTCCAGATGATCGAGAAAGCGACAGACGAAGGCAGCGTCCAGATGCTGCATGGTCAGTGCCGTCGGCGGTTTTTTTAGGGTGCGATGTGCAAAGGCGATCAGGAGACGGAACGTGTCCCGATAATTTGCGATTGTGTGCGGACTGGCATTGCACTCGTTCATCAGTCGCTGGGTGAAGTAGGCTTGCAGCAGTTCGGAGAAGGTGGATTGAGTTTTCATCGTCCGGCCTCCTTCGGTTGCAAGCGCAGGGTGGCGAGTTGCAACAGTTCCGGCACCGCCGAGAGATACCAATACGTATCCCGAACATGGACGTGGCCGAGATAAGTGCTCAACTCCGGCAAATGCACTTCGACATCGGTGTCGGTCCGATACCACTGAAGCATCGTCTGGATCGCGAAGTGATGCCGCAGATCATGCACGCGCGGGCCACGTTGGTCGCCGGGTTTGCGCAACCCAATCTGGCAAGACACCAAAAGGAACCAACGATTTACGGAGTCATAGCCCAGGCGAACGCCTCCCTCCCAAACGAAGAAGCTTGGATTTGCCCGATGTGGATAAACGCTGTCCCGGACGGAAGCGTATCGCCGGAGGGCTGCAACGGTCGAACCGTGAAGCGGCACCAATCTGGTCTTGTTTCCCTTCGCCAAACGGATGGTCAGAAGCTCCCGCTCTAAATCAACATCACCGCCGTCCAGCTCCAGGGCTTCACTAACTCGCATTCCCGTCGCTGCCAGCAATCCCAACAGCGTACCCAGTGTCGGGCCTTTGATCGGATTGGCAGGATTAATCTGATACGCCGCGTCAACCAATCTGCGGACCTCGTCATTGCGATAGAGATGCGGAGGCCGTCGGCGAATGGTGTAAGGCAAAAGCTTTGGCGGGGGAACTTCCGTGCGCGGATCGACCGTGCTCACATATTCAGCAAAGCGCCGCACCACGCTCAGGCGGCTGCCACGTTGCACCGGTTTGGTATTCGGCGGCTGGGTTGCCCATTGCAACGCCAGCTTGGTCGTGATGAACCGCGCCCGTTTTGCTTCCGCAAAACGCACAAAGTTGCGCAGATACATACCCGCGCTATGCAGCTTGAACCCGAGCCCTCGCCGGAGTTTTAGGTAATTTTTGAGATGAACGCTTAAGTTGCTCATTGCGCACCTCCGGGCCATGGTTGAGTCAGAGCGCGCAATGCGTTCAGATCGACCTTCGCGTAAATCTCGGTGGTCTGAGTTTGTTTGTGCCTGAGCACCTGGCCGATTTGCGTCAGGGAAGCTCCACCCCGGAGCAGGTTTGTGGCTAAAGAATGGCGAAGCAAATGCGCGCCTCGATTTCGCGGGTTCAACCCGGCACGTGCCAATGCCCGGCGAACGACCCCACAAACCGGATTGGGCGGGCTGCCGAAGCCTGCATACGGCGCTTTGCAATGGACAAAGACACGGCGCGTTGAACAGGGTGGCCGCCCTCTTTCTAAATAATCCGCCACGGCTTTGCCGACATCCTGGAGCAAAGGCATCCGATCCATGCGATTGCCCTTGCCGCGAACAAGCAGTTCCCCGGCCGCCCAGTCAATGTCATCCAACTCAAGGCACGCCACTTCGCCGGCGCGCAAGCCGAGTCGAGCCAACAGAACCAGGATCGCATGGTCACGCCGACCCACTTTACTGCGACGGTCACAGCATCGCAGCAACTTCTCCACCTGCGCCTTCTCCAGATAGCGGGGCAGTTCCGACAATCGCCCACCCGCAGTGGCCGGGATGGCTGCTGCCAGATTGGTGGCGGTCCTGCCTTCCTGAAAAAGGTAATTCAAAAAACTGCGCAACACCGAGGTCATCAGTTGAGTCGAGCGACGACCGCGAATGGACGAGTCCTTCAAAACAAAACCGGTCACATCCTTCGTGCATAGTTCCTTCAGCCGGATTTTTCCACCGCGGAACCGATGCCATAAAAAGCGTCTGGCAACGCACAGATACTGGCCCACGCTCGCTGACATGAAGCCCCGTTCCTGTCGGAGAAAACGTCCGTAGTCCCGTTCGACCAAATCTATGGAAGTCAGTGGCGGAGACACCGGCGGCGGGACGATGTCCGCCTGACGCAAGTGTCGGAGTAAAAGCGTCAAGGTGGATTGATCGCCACTTCGGTGAACAACACGTTGCCAGCGCCAGCCAAGGAACTTGGTGGTTTGCTGTTCATTGAGGTCTTCGACCCGCAGCTTTCTCTGAACCATCCAACCGCTCAGATCAGCAACCAATCGAAGCATATTCCAGCCAGTCACACTGCAATAGCCCTGTTGAACCAGCAGCGCAGCGAACTTGTCCAGATGCTTTCCAAGTGGACCTGATTGCAGGGGCTGTAGCGTTTTGGGATAACTACGAAACCGCTTACTCATAAATGCATTCCTTTCTTTTTGTGAGGTTAAACCGCGAGGAATGGCACTCGATAATGCCGAGTCAGGAAAAGAAAAAAGGGGTGATTCTTCATGTTTTTGAAGAATCACCCCAACTACTCGGCATTACCCGGAGCTAGGCAAAATAGCCATTATGCCGAGCTCGGCATAAGGGGTATTTCTATTCTTAAGATTGTAGCAGCCGACGTGAGGAGGCTCTGATATATTTACGATATGCGATTTACGATTGACGAGTCTTGCAACAATCCAGGCCTATCGCGTAAATCGTATATCGAAAATCGGAAATAGTGAGCCAGGCACGCGACATCCGCCGCTCGCAACAACTGTGGCAACAATTTACGAAACATGCGTCTGAAAGATTATCGGGATGACCTGCTCAAGCGGCTGGAAGACCCGCACTACGCCGCCGACTATCTCGCCCAGGTGCTGGCGGAGAAGGACGGCGCCGCGTTCCTGATTGCGCTCAAAGATGTGGTGGAAGCCGGCGGCGGCATGGGCAGTCTGGCCGGGCGCGTGGAACTCAAGCGGCCGAGCCTTTACAAGATTCTGTCGAAAAATGGCAATCCCACGCTGGCCACGTTGCAGGAAATGTTGAAACCCCTGGGCCTGCGCGTCTCCGTCGCTTTGGACAAGGCGGCTTGAATTGCAAGTTGCGAGTCATGAAACCGCGGATGACGCGGATGACGCGGATGACCAAGAACTTGGAGACGAAACCAGCCGGATGAGTCCGAAGCATGCGCCGCAAATGAAATCCGTTTATCATCCGTGAAATCCGCGGTTCATATTTCGGTTTTCGGGTTTAACTCCTTGCCGGCGCGGGTTCATCCGTCCGATTTCCCCGCGCCGGACGGGCTGGAGCGGCTCCGGCGGGACTGGTGCGGAAGCGCAGTGGCTTTTCCTGTCGGAACCGGACACCCGCAAAACCCGCCTGACCAGGGCGGCCAAGCAGGCGCGAATGCCGGATAAATTCAACCCCTGAAGGAATCCTTGCGGCGGGATCAATTCAGAATGCGAAATGAGAACAACCGTCTGGTTTTTGAATTGAATCGCCGGCCCAGTTCTGTTCCGCTGTCGGCCATCGGATGCCATGAGTTCGCGCCATCAAAATGAAAAGAAATTTGGCCATTGGGAGGATTTGCCCGGCGGCGGACGGCGTTATCATCCGGACATAACCGGACGCTCCGGCTGGCGGGCGCGGTATTTGAAGGACGTGGACGCCGGGGAAACCACCGTGCGTTTCTGGCAGGAGATTTACGACGACACGGGCCGGCCGGTTGAAATTCACGAGAAATTCCCGGTGGATAAAGGCCATCAGAAAGTGTAGAATACAACCATGACGATCACGAAACAAACCGTCGCCGACAAAATCGCCGCGTATCTTCATCACGAGATCACGCCGGCGCAGTTGGTGGATTGGGCGGAACGCGCCTTGATGGATGGTGAGTTTGCCGGGTCCGACGCCGGGACGATTTCAGCCGTCATCGCCCGCCTCGGGGTGGCGGATGTTCGCGCCTTCGGTCTCGCGTGGGAGGATTGCGAGCAGCTTTTGCATCAGCTCGGCTTTTCTCCGCGCGTGGAAGTGGTCGCGGCGTAAATAGCCTTTGGATGCCTGATGCGATGATCAAAGAACTCGACAACGTGGTGTTGACGACCGACCTGCCGGAACACGGCTTGAGCGCGGGTGACATTGGCACGGTCGTGCTCGTTCATGAAGGCGGCAAAGGCTGCACGGTGGAATTTATGACGCTCGCCGGGAAAACCATTGCCGTCGTCACGCTGCTGGCCAATCAGATTCGACAGATTGCCAAAGACGAAATCGCCCACGCGCGACACGTCCTGGCGGCGGCCTGACCGGGAAATTTCCGGCCGAGCCGAAAAGGCAAAAACTTTTGCAGAAGAAAACGAAGCAAACCAAGACTGCACATTTCTTTCTTCGTTCCCTTGGTTGCCTTCTGTTCAACTCCCTGCCGGCGCGGACGCCGGATAAATTCAAACCCTGAAGGAATCCTGGCGGCGGCGGAATTTGCAAAGGCGCGGAGTTTTTTGACGCGACTTGAGCCGCCTGGGAAGCGGCGAAAGGAATTTGCCGGAGGCGAAGGCCCGCGAGGGCCAAGCGAGCGGGTGCGAGCGAGTCCATTTCACGAATTGACACGAATTTCCAAGCCCGTCAGGGCTGGCATATTTGTAGAAAATTGAAATCAGAAAATTCCAAGCTCCGTAGGAGCGGCATCATCGGCGAATGGTTGGAATATACCGCGCCTACGGAGCTTGTCCCTCGCCCATCGGATGGGAGAGGGTGGCCGCAGGCCGGGTGAGGGTTTTCAATTTGTGGTTCTACAAAGATGCCGCGCCTGACGGCGCTGGTGGCGGCTCCGGCGGGACCGGCGCGGAAGTGTAGTGGCTTTTCCTGCCGGAACCATCCACCCGCAAAACCGTTCGTGATTATAGTAGGAGACGACGTGAGGAGTCTCTGACCTCCCGGCGGATGGCCTTTTCGTCACAAGCCAAGCCAGCGCCGAACTCCTTGTTCAACCGGCACAAGCTGCGAGGGAGTCAGGCCGCCAAGTTTACGGAGTGCCAGTTTGGACGGAATTGTAATCAGGCTTTGGACGACAAAAGCGCCCTGTTTGAGGAAGGGAACGGCAACGGTAATTTCAAATTCCGAACCGCGAAGCGCTGTCGAATGCGAGACTATTGTGATGAGCGCACGGTCGGCGTCTTGATAGGGGATGTTCAGAATCAAGGCGGGCCGAACCTTTTGTGCCAGGCCGAGGTCAACCAGCCAAACTTCACCGCGCCGAGGCATCTTCCTCCTTGTCGTGCAGGGCGAAGACGCTGGCGGCGGCGGCGGTCAACTCTTCATCCGTGGGCGCGGCGTAATCGAGTTGGGCCGTGCGGTGAAGAATGACGCGGCTGAACTCCTTTTGCTCGCCGGGAGAAAGCTGTTCGAATTCTTCAAGCAAATGCGCGGTCGCTGTGCTCATACTGAAAAGATAATGCGTTTATTTTCGCGGGCAAGTTGGAAAATGTGCGGTCTTGAAGCACATCCGCTCGATTTTCCCGTGCCGGACGGGCTTGAGCGGCTCCGGCGGGACCGGCGCGGAAGCGCAGCGGCTTTTCCTGCCGGAACCAGACACCCGCAACTTGGTTTCGATAAGGAACCCATGAAACCATGAACCGGCTTTTCTCCTGCATTCCTGGATTCCTCATTCCGGATAATTTCAAACCATGAAGGAATCTTTGCGGCTGCGGCGAAATAGGCAAACATGAACCGCGCGGGGCTGTTCAAAATTGTCCGCAGGAACAGGTCAATCACACCGGCAAACCGAGGCTCAACCGGACTTCCCGGCGAATGGCCTTGCAACCTTTGAAACTTCGCCGGGCTTCCGCCAAAGTCGCGGAATGGCCGGGATACCGAAAATCCACCGCGTAGTCCGACATCGCATCCACGCTTTTTGCGTAAGCCGACCACAGCGGCTCGACCGGGAGACAAAGATTCAGGAGTTGCAGCAAATCATGCGTGCGGGGAAAAGCAATGCCCACCTCAATCAGCCGCGCCTTGAGATACTTCTCCACGCACTGCTGGCAGAAAAAACTCGCCGCGTCCGGCACCACGTCTTTGCGGCGGCGGAGAAGCTGGCCGGCGGCCTTGAAATCATTCTCCGCCTTTTTCACCCACTCGCGCGTGCTAGGCTTCATACAGAACCTCGCCCTTTTCCATGACTTCCTGCAGGAAACCATCGCCCCATCGCAATCGCTTGCCTACCTCCGCCGGCGTCCGCACCAGCAAATCCAGCGGAAAGTTTCGGCGAACGGCGTGCCGGATGCGCACCGACATTCGTTCACCACGCGCGCGGGTGCGGGACATGATGACCAGCAAATCCACGTCCGAATCGTCCGTGGGCTTGCCGTAGGCATAGGAGCCGAAGAGAACGATTTTGTTCGGACGGAACTGTTGCGCCACAGCCTGACTGAATTTACGGATTTGCGCGCGGTCAACCATGCCTCACTGTTGGCCGAAAACACCCTCCAAAGCAAGCCGGGAGATTCCGTGGCAACTGCCGGGGCGGAGCGCGAGTTGTCTCAACTCGCAGCGCATTTGACCTGTCCAGCCGCTGCGGATTGGGGACAATCCGCGCTCCGCGACAAATCAAGACGTCACCCACGATTGACACCAGTGGAGTTCAACCGCTCGATTTTCTCGTGCAAGACGGGCTGGAGCGGCTCCGGCGGGACCGGCGCGGAAGCGCAGTGGCTTTTCCTGCCGGAACCATCCACCCGCAACTTGGTTTCAATAAGGAACCCATGAAACCATGAACCGGCTTTTCTCCTGCCTTCCTGGATTCCTCATTCCGGATAAATTCAAACCCTGAAGGAATCCTTGCAGTGGCGGCGGATCGGCAGGGACCGCATCTTGAAGTGCCCCATGGAAAAACTTCCGGTAAGAGGTTGACGCATTGTCATCTATAGGTTACAGTCTTCCGGTGCTCGAAAGGGAAATCAAGAAGCTGGAGCTTCAGAACGGACTTGTCCCGTTTGACGAGTGGTTCGATTCCCTTCGCGACCAAAGAATGCAGGTGGCGGTGGACGCCCGTCTGACCCGCGTGCGCGCTGGAAATTTCGGCGATTGCAAATCCGTGGGCGGCGGGGTGATTGAGTTGCGAATCGCCTTTGGCCCGGGACTCCGCGTGTATTACGGACTTCACGGGCGGCAAATCGTCGTCCTGCTGGGTGCGGCGACAAAAGCAGCCAGGCACGCGACATCCGCCGGGCACAGGAATTATGGCAACAATTTACGAAATATGCGTCTGAAAAATTATAGAGATGACCTGCTCAAACGGCTGGAAGACCCGCACTACGCCGCCGACTATCTCGCCCAGGTACTGGCGGAGAAAAACAGCGCCGCGTTCCTGATTGCGCTCAAAGATGTGGTGGAAGCCGGCGGCGGCATGGGCAGTCTGGCCGGGCGCGTGGGCCTCAAACGGCCGAGCCTTTACAAAATTCTGTCGAAAAATGGCAATCCCACGCTGGCCACGTTGCAGGAAATTTTGAAACCCTTGGGTCTGCGCGTCTCCGTTGCCTTGGACGAGGCGGCCTGAGTGCCGAGTCGCGCGACGCTGGAGCATTTCCAGCTTTAAACATTGCGCGTTGGCATTCATTTTAAAAGCGTTATACAAATTTGTCTTCGGCGGTGTCTATTGGATGGCGGGTTGGTATTGCGGATATTATGCGCGCCCAATGAATGCAGATTGTGATTTCGCGGAATCGGATAAGTCCGCCGGCCAGTCCGGCGATATGCCCTCCGCGCCGCAGAGCGCGCCGTTCTTTCAACAAGCTGATTGGCTGAGCTTTGGCGCTACAACACTGCTGGCGCTGGTGGTTTATCTTTTCACGCTCAGTCCAAATGTGGGCCTGGACAATTCAGGAGTTTGGTCCACTGCGGCCGCGTATGGCGGTGTGTCGTCTCCCCCGGGATATCCACTTTGGACCTTATGGGCATGGGTGTTCACCAAATTGCTGCCGTTTTCGAACATCGCTTGGCGCGTGGCCGTTTCCTCGGCCGTGGCGGGTGCTTTGGCCTGCGGCTTGATTGCCCTGATGGTGTCACGGGGCGGCACGGCCATTTTGGACCAGATGCCCGACATTCAGAGATTAAAGCCAAAAGAAGAGAAATGGCTCCGTGCGATTTGCGGCTACGTGGCGGGAATGGTTTTTGGATTGAATGGCGCTTTCTGGCCTCAAGTGGTCATGGTGGCCGTCTGGCCGTTGAGTATTTTATTACTTTGTCTCGTCCTGTGCCTGCTCATGCGCTGGAATTTCCAGCCGGAGTTGAAACGATATCTTTATGGCGCCGCCCTGGTTTACGGGCTGTTGTTGACGAACAGCCAGATCGAATTCGCTTTCGCGCCAGCCATCCCGTTTCTAGTCATGACCGGAAATCCGAAAACCGGCCGGGACATGTTCCTGGTTGCCGGCTTTTTGTTTCTGGCTGGGCTGGGCGGAATTTGCCTGGGCCATTTCCCGTCGCTCAGAGGCGGCGGCGGGCAATTTTTTTACATATTGCTGGGCGTGATCACCTGTTTGATGGGCATTGGGCTTGTGATAAAAACGCGTCAGGCGTTTTCGGAATGGAAGGCCATCCTGATTTGTAGCGGCTTGTTTTTACTAGGTCTGGCGGTTTACTTCTACCCGCCAATTGCCTCGATGACGAATCCGCCGGTGAACTGGGGTTATCCCCGCACAGTGGAAGGCTTCTTTCACATGGTTACTCGTGGCCAATACGAGAGGATGAATCCGACCGTCGGTGTCGGACTCTTTCTCGGCCAAGCCCGCTTGTATTTTATCATGGCGGGAAAAGAATTTGGTTGGCCCTATCTGGTACCGTGCCTGATTCCATTTTGTTTTCTGCACCGAATGGCTGCGGCGGAACGTCGGTGGATGTTAGGGTTGCTGCCGGTCTACGTTTGCCTGGCTTTTCTGATGTTGGTAGTGATGAATCCAGGCGTGGATCGGCAGTCTCAAGAGCTATACGCGGTATATTTCTCCGCATCGCATATCATGCTGGCACTCTGGATGGGCTACGGACTCATAATTTTGGGGGCTTGGCTGGCGAGACCGGTAAAGCAACCGCAGACGACTCATTTTCCCGTCTGACCGCGAGTTACGCCGAGCTGGTTCATCAGTTTCAATTCGCGCCAGAGCTGGGCGCCGGAAATCAAAGGCCGCGAAGAAATTTTTGAACTTCGTCGTGGTTGCCAGCCATTACAAACCACAGGCAGTCGGCGCGGTTTTGGAAAATAAGGCGGAGGTCCAGACCAACCCGCAATTCAAACCAGGTTGCGGCGAGTTTGCGGATGCCCACCCCCTGATGCCGGTGCGGATGGCCGAAATCCCGCTCCAAAATCTGCAAGGCCCGGCCGATTTTGCCGCGCGTTTCCCTGGGATACTTCCGCACTGCGGCACGAAAGGCCCCGCTTAATTCCAGCGGTTTCAATCAGCCAGGTCCTTTTCCAGATTGCCGGAGAAGCGTTTAATCCCGCCGCGTTTCCGTTCGGCAGCCAGTTCCCGCTCCATGCGCTTTTCAAACCGCCGCAACTCCGCGGGCGTCGCGCCGTATTCGCGCCAGGCATAGTCGTCCGAAGAAACCGTCACGGGCCGGAGCGCCACAATCTGGTCGCCGGACACAATGCCGATGTCCTCGCCCTGCTTGGCCCTTTCCAGCCACGCGGAAAGATTTACCCTCGCTTTGGTGATGGTTAGCGTCGTCATATAGACTATTTAGAGCCTTTAACGCGCAAAGTCAAGCGGGGAAAACAAGTTTGCCGGAACATTTATTTCCCCATCTGACCGCGGGTGACGCCGAGCTGGTTCATTAATTTCAATTCGCGCCAGAGTTGCGTACCAGAAATTTCGCCCCGCAAAAGCCGGTGGTATTTTGAAATGGTCTCCGTCACCTGGTCTGGCGTTTCGTTGAGGAATTCCACGCGGAAATGCCGCACGCCCAGCTCGATCATCCGCGACACATATTCCGCGCCGGTCTGGGCCAGCGAGTTGAACACCGTGTTCCGGCAGCCCACGTCGGCCTTCACCGGATGTTCCGCGCCGACGCGGTCGCGCAGCCGCACGTCATGCACGTCGCACGGGCGACCGCAGTTCCGGAAATCCGTGCCGTTGGAAAGAAACGCGCAGAAGACGCAGTGCTCCATGTGAAACATCGGCATGTGCTGGTGAATGGTCACCTCGAACCATTCCGGCGGCGCGGCCAGCAACAGCGCTTCAAGTTGCTGAAAATTCAAATCGTAACTCGTGGTGACGCGTTCCAGCGCAAACCGGTTTTTAAAATAATCCGCCGCCAGCCGGTTGGCCACGTTCAGCGAATAATCGCCAATGCGCCGGTCGTTCGCGAAAAACTTCAGGTGATCGTAATTGCGGACCAGATAACCATCCGCGTTGCAGGAGCGCACCTGCTCCAGCGTCCATTCCTCGCCTGGTTTGAAGATGCGCGGAGGAGCGACGAAGACGGTTGAAGGTTGAGCCGTCTCCGCTCCGCTTCGCCGCGCCAAGGGGTTGAGAGTTGAGGGACGGTGTGCGCGCACGGCGTCCACGGCATCGCGATATTTTTTGGGGTCTTCGAATTCGCAGTAAATGGTCGTCACGCCGCACTGCAGCACGGCTTCGAGTTGGGGCAGATTGCGGACGAGGACGATGAGATTCGCCAAACGTGCTTCCGGCGTCCCGCCGGAAGTTCTGGAATGGACCTGCCGGCAAGATGCCGGCAGCACGTTGAGTTGCCACCGCTTCGGTCGCAGCCGAAGCTTTTCCAATTCCCCCGTGATTTCGCGACGCAGGTGATTCAACTCACTCACCGGCAATAAAACTTCACCCGATAAATTATTTTCCAGTTCGCCAAGCCGGAATGGTGTTCCACCCAGCCGACCCAGTTGCTCGCGCAAACGTCCGGTCGTGAGCGGCTGCTTTTCGGCTTTCGCCAGCGGCATGGATGATTCGACTTTTGCGACATTTCCGAATTCATCGTACGCGATGAGTGTGAGGGGTTTGCCGGCAGCGCCATGCACTTCGATTTCAATGGGCCGCTGAAACTTTGGCGCGTCACCTTCGAAGCTTTGACGCAATCGCCGGTCCAGTTCCGGGTCGCTGGTCTTCCACAACTTGTCGCCGACGTGGACGCGCGAGAAATCAATGTCGCCATGGCCGAAGCGCAGGACGGTTTCCAGCGTGCTGCTGGCATCTTGCCGGCAGGACTGACTTTCTTGGGCCATGCTTGCCCTTCCCGCTCCCTTGGTTTGGGTTGTTTTCAGAACTGCCGGCGGGACGCCGGCAGCACGTTGTTGGTGGACTTCATACACCCGTCCGCCCTCCTCGTTTTCTTCCGGTTTGCCGGCGTCGAACACCACGCCGTCGCCCGGTTTCAACGGGCCTTCGAGCCGGACGGTCACGCCATCGCGCAAAACGCGCGCGACTTCGCCGAGGTACACGCCGCGTTTTTTTCCGAAGCGCGCATGGACAAGCTGCTGGTTGTTGGTGCCGCCGAACCAGCCGGTGTGCAGGCCGCGGGAAAAGGCCATCTCCATGTCGTATTGATTGTGACGGGTGACAAGTGGCGGGTGACAAGAGGGGGCATCGTGCGCGGGTCGTTTCTCGTCGCTTGTCACATGCCACTCGTCACTTAGCGCATCCAGTGCCTGTCGGTAGATACGCGTAATGTTCGCCACATACTCCGGTGACTTGAGCCGGCCCTCGATTTTCAGCGAGGCAACGCCGGCACGGATCAATTCCGGCAAAACTTCCAACCCGGCCAAATCCTGTGGACTCAACAGATATTTCCGGTCGCCGAGCGGAACTGATTTGCCGTCGGAAATCAAATCGTAAGGCATCCGGCAGGCCTGCGCGCATTCACCGCGATTGGCGGAGCGTCCGCCCAGCGCCTCGCTGGTGAGGCATTGACCCGAGTAGGCGATGCAGAGCGCGCCGTGAACGAAAACTTCCAAGGGCAACCGGGTAGGGCGCGCAGTCCCCTGCGCGCCGTCGCTGGCGGGTAATTGGGCGGCGGGCAGGGGACTGCCCGCCCTACCATGTGTGTTTTGGATCTTTTCAATTTCCTTGAGCGAACATTCGCGGGCGAGCACGACCAGGGAGCAGCCAAGGTCGCGGGCAAATTCCACGCCGGCGGCGCTGGTGATGGTCATCTGGGTCGAGGCATGAATCGGAAAATCGGGCGAGAGTTGCCGGATGAGCCGGCAAATGCCCGCGTCCTGCACAATGACCGCATCAACACCCGCCGAAATCATCGTTCGCAGATATTTTTCGGCATCGGCAAGCTCGTTCTCGAAGACGAGCGTGTTGAGGGTGACATAACCGCGCACGCCGCGCCGGTGGAGGAAGGCCATCAGCTTCGGCAGATCGGCCCCGGTAAAATTGTCCGCCCGCATTCGCGCATTGAATTTTTCAAGGCCGAAATAAATCGCGTCCGCGCCGTTTTCGACAGCGGCACGGGCGCAATCCCAATCGCCGGCGGGCGCAAGCAACTCCGGCAAACTTCTAATTTCGAGCTTCGAATTCTGCCTGGCCGGCGTTTTAGGTTGGGTGGTGGCGCTCATTTTGGACGGTGGAATTTAACACGAAGGCTTAACGCGGCCAAGCCGCAACCAAAACGGAGTGCAGCCGTCCCCGGCTGCAGCAACGTGCGGTGGAAGGAAGGTTGGTGAATAATCCAATGCGCTTCGGACTGAGGATGTTGCTGCGCCCGGGGACGGGCGCACTCCGGCCAAGGCTTCGCAGCCGGCGAGGAATTTGGGGTATTGCACTGCGAAGGCACAAAGCAGCTTCGGGCCGTGCGGCATTTTGAACTTGGCAATCAAGCCGAATGCGCCACTTTTATCCTGTGATTCATCCAACAGCCATCATTCATCCGAAAGCGAGGCTGGATGCGACCGTTCGCGTCGGGCCGTATGCCGTGATTGACGAAGGCGTGGAGCTGGGCGCGCACTGCGTCGTCGGGCCGCACGTTTATCTCATGGGACTGACGACGATCGGCGCGCACAATCAGTTTCACGCCGGCTGTGTCATTGGTGACGAGCCGGTGGACTTGAAATACAAAGGCGAGCCGACGCGGCTGCGCATCGGCGACCACAACCGCTTTCGCGAACATGTCACCGTGAATTGCTCAAACACGCCGGAGGGGGAAACAGTTGTCGGCTCGCACAATTTTCTAACGCCTCACTGTCACGTCGGGCACAACGTGGTGGTGGGCGACCATGTAATCCTGGGTGGCGGCGCGATGGTGGCGGGGCACGCCGTCGTGCAGAACGGCGCGTTCATTTCCGGCAACTGTCTGGTGCATCAGTTTTGCCGGGTGGGCACGCTGGCACTGATGCAAGGCGGTTCAGGCATCAGCCAGGATTTACCACCGTTCACAATGGCGCGCCGGGTGAACGAGATCTGCGGGCTGAACATCGTTGGGCTGCGCCGCGCCGGTTTTACGGCAGAGCAGCGGCTGGAATTGAAGCGGCTTTATCATGTTTTGTTTCGCAGCGGAAAAAATATGCGGGCGGCAATTGAAGAAGCGCGAAAAAAATTCACCAGCCCCACGGCGAAAATTTTGCTGGATTTTGTCGCCGAAGCGAAACGGGGCGTGTGCCGGGACGCCGGTTGTGTGGCCGGGGAAAACGAGGGTGAGTAGAAAGGCGCGTATGTATAAAATCATTGGAGCGGACGGCAGAGAATACGGTCCGGCAACCGCCGGGCAGTTGCGGCAGTGGATTGCCGAAGGCCGTGCCAACGCGCAGACGCCAACGCTCGCGCCCGGCGCGCCGGAATGGAAACCGCTCGGCGTGCTGCCGGAATTTGCGGGGCATTTCGCGCCGCCAATTCCGCCGACAATCGCGCCGCCAAGGCCGGGGACTTCAATGGCGGGCCAAATACCCAAAACCAATTCCTTTGCAACGGCAGGACTGATTTTCGGCATCTTGTCGCTGACCTGCTGCTGCGGATGTCCGTTCAACATCCTCGGACTGGTCTTCTCGCTCATCGGGCTGTCGCAAATCAACCGGCATCCCGAACTTTACGAAGGCCGCGGGCTGGCCATCGCCGGACTGATCCTTTCGGCCGCGAGTCTGGTTTTGGGATTCGTGCTGGCTTTGCTCAAATTCGCATTCCACCCGCCGAACTTCGGGTGGCATTTCAAGTCTTTTTGAACCTGAACCATGCGCGCTGAATCACAATCCGCGCCGCCGAAAACAGCCGCGTCGCAGACGCTCGTATTTTTCACGGTTGTCGTGCTGGTGGTGGCAGCTCTGGGTTCGGGCGCGGTTCTGTTTTTCTTCGATCCGGCGGAGCACGGTTTTTATCCCATTTGTTTGTTTCATTCGCTGACCGGCTTGAACTGTCCGGGGTGCGGCGCGACGCGGTCGGCGTATCAATTGTTGCACGGCCACCTGCTCCGCGCGCTGCAGGACAATGCGCTGTTCGTTCTGACGCTCGCGGCGTTGACGGCGCAGGGCGCATGGTTTGTCATGCAAAAAATCCGAAACCGACCGGCTGCGTTCATTGTGTCGCCCATGATGTTGTGGGCGCTTCTCGTCACCGTGCTTGTATTCACGGGCTTGCGGAATTTGCCGGCGTTTGCGTGGCTCTCGCCGTGAGCGCGCCGCATCAAGCGGTAGCGTTGTGTCGTTGGGAGTTCCGCCTGAAGGCGGCCTCAAACGCCAAACCGCCTGAAGGCGGAACTCCCAACGGGGAACTTTTCGCTTTTGTCGGCGCGTGCCGTCGTGTTCAATCGTTGGCTGATGAGTCTGACACATCCATTGACGACAACGACATTTGATCTGCCCGGTTACCGCGTGATCAAATCGTTCGGCGTCGTGCGCGGCATCATTGTGCGGTCGCGCTCCATTGTTGGAAATTTTGGCGCCAGCATTCAGGCGGTTTTCGGCGGGAACATTTCACTTTACACCAATCTTTGCGAACGCACGCGCGAAGACGCCTTCAACCGGATGCTCACCCATGCCGGAGAACTCGGCGCCAACGCCGTCATCGGCGTGCGTTACGACGCGACGGAGCTTGCGGCGGGCATCACCGAGGTGCTGTGTTACGGCACAGCGGTTTATGTGGAGGCGGCGAGTTGACAGTTGGAAGAGAAAATCGGCTTTACTCTCAACCCTCAACTCTCAACCAACAACCAAAGATGTCCGGACACAGCAAATGGGCGAAGGTCAAGCACTTCAAAGGCGCGATTGACGCCAAGCGCGGGAAAATTTTTTCCAAGCTGGGGCGCGAAATCACCATCGCCGCCAAAATCGGTGGCGGTGATCCGGGCATGAATCCGCGCCTGCGCATGGTGCTGCTCAAGTGCCGCACGGCGAACATGCCGCGCGACAACATCGAGCGCGCCATCAAGAAGGGCACCGGCGGCGGGGAAAGCGCGAACTTCGAGGATTTGACCTATGAAATTTACGGACCCAACGGCGTGGCGCTGCTTGTCGAAGTGAGCACGGACAACCGCAATCGCACGGCGTCGGACATTCGCAGCATCGTGACCAAGAACAACAGCAACATCGCGACGCCGGGATCGGTCAGCCGGTTGTTTCAGCGGAAAGGGCAAATCATCGTGTCGCGCGAAGCGGCAGGTGAAGATCAAATGATGGAACTGGCGCTCGAAGCGGGCGCGGAGGATTTCAAGGCCGAGCCGCAGGGATATGAAATTCTGACCGAACCGGGAAATTTTGAGGCCGTGCACAAACAAATTGAGGCCGGGAACATCAAATGCGAAGCGGCGGAAATCACATGGTTGCCCACCCTTACCCTGCCGCTGGCCGGCGAAGCGGCCATCACGGCGGTCAACAAACTGATCGAAGCGCTGGAGGAACATGACGACGTGAAGGAAGTTTATTCCAACGCCGAATTCCCCGAAACATGACCAGCGCGATCTGAAGCATGAAGGCATTAAGCGCTGACAGTTTTCTCGCGCGGCGGCTCGCCGGGTTGGCGGCGGCAGTGATCCGTCATCCCCGATGGGTTTTCTGGCCGCAGGTGGTGATGTTTGTGATCTGTGTGGTTTATGCCCTTCCCAAACCCTATGGTCATCTCGCCTTCGACATGAACCAGGACAACCTGGTTGGTCCCAACCAGAAATATCACCGGAATTTTCTCCGGTTCCAAAAGGAATTTCCGCAGCCGGATGCCCTGGTGGTGGTGGTGGAGAGCGACAACCTCGAGAAAAACCGGCAGTTCGTCGAACGCATCGCCGCCAAAATGCAGGCGGAAACGAACCTGTTCCAAGATGTTTTATACGCGCAGAACCCGATGATCATGGGTTCCAAGGGGCTGCTGTACGCGTCGGAGACGAATCTGGTGGAGACGAAGACCATGCTCAACGCCGCGCAACCATTCATCCGGCAGTTCACCCAGACGACCAATCTGGTTTCGTTTTTTGAACAGATCAATACGGCGTTCCGCACCGCGCCGCGCGAAGCCAATGCCGACACCGACTCACTGGTCAACTCTCTACCCGCATTGACGCGCATCGTGACCCAGGCCACCGATTCCCTGCAACGGTCCGGTACGCCGCCCTCGCCCAACATCTTCGCCTTGTTCGGCGGCGGAGAAGACGCAGTTCTTTCAAGTTACATCACCTTTGCCAACGGCCGCATTTTTCTGGTCAAAACCCATGCGCCCAGCGCGAAAACCAACCGTGAAACGGCGGGCCAGGCGGTCGCGCCAACCCAGGACGAGCTGGACGCCCGCTCAATTGACCGTTTGTGCCAACTGGTCAAAGAAACGCAAATTGAAGTGCCCGGCCTCAATGTGGGGCTCACGGGTGAGCCGGTCCTGGATTACGATCAAATGATGCAATCAGAGAAGGACGCCACGCTGGCCAGCATTGTGTCGCTCGTTTTGTGCGCGCTGATTTTTATCTACGGATACAATGAGACCGGCCGGCCCTTCAAGGCAACGCTCTGCCTGGTCGTCGGGCTGGCCTACACGCTCGCGTTTGCCGCACTGACGATCGGGCATCTGAACATTTTGACGGTCACGTTTGTGCCGATGCTCATCGGCTTGGGGATTGATTATGGCGTGCACTTGATCACGCGTTATGAGGAGGAACTGCGGCATGGCAAAACGGCGGAAGCCGCGATGACGAAAGCTTTGGTTTTTACCGGGCAGGGGATTTTCACCGGCGCGTTGACGACCGCAGGGGCGTTTCTGGCGATGGCGTTCACGAATTTCAAAGGCATCCAGGAGATGGGCATCATCTGCGGTGGCGGCCTGCTGGTTTGCTTCATCCCCATGATGACCCTGCTGCCGGTGATGTTGTTGCGGGGGCGGCAAAACGTCATTGACCACCGGGCAACCGAGGACGAAACCCGGGCGCGGATTGAAAACATCTGGCTGCAACGGCCGGCGCTGGTGCTGGGCATCACCGCCGGATTGTGCGTGGCGGCGTTGTTTGAAGCCCGCAAAGTCCATTTCGATTACAACCTGATCAAATTGCAGAATCCCAGCCTGTCTTCGGTGGTCTTCGCCCACAAACTGGTGGATTTGGCGGATAAATCGCTGCTTTACGGAGCGGTCATTGTCGACTCGCTGACCAATGCGGTTGACCTGGCGGAAAAACTCAGGAAGCTTCCGATGGTCGCGGATATTGAACCGCCATTTTACGGGGATTTTCTCAAGGATCAGAGCGAAAAACTTAGACTGGTTGGCCAGATCAAACAGCAAGTTGCAACCCTGGCGTTCAACCCGCCGGACCCGCGCCCGGTGGAGGTTTACGATTTGAGCCGGACGCTGTACGGCCTTTACGGATATCTTGGCAATGCGCTCGACGAGGTGGGAACCAACGAACCAGCCCTGACGCGGCAACTGGTTGCCTTGCGGCAGGCGATTGAAGATTTGCGCAAGGCCATGCTGGCGGGCGGCACTTCGGCACTTGAGGAACACGCGCAAAAACTGGCGCAGTTCCAGCAGGCCTTGTTTTCCGATCTGATCGGGACCTTCCAGTTCCTGCAACATCAGAACGACAGCGAACCCTTGCGTGTCGAGGATCTGCCGCCGGCGGTGCATAACGAGTTTGTGGGTGTGACGGGGAAATTATTGCTGCAGGTTTATCCCAAGAACGACGTCTGGGAGCGTGACAACCAGGAAAAGTTTGTCGCCGCCTTGCGGACCGTGGATCCCAATGTCACCGGCACACCGGTCCAGTTATATGAGTACGAGACGGTGATGAAAGACAGCTTTGTGCAGGCGGCGTGGTATTCCTTGATGGCCATTGCGCTCATGGTGTTCTTCCATTTCCGGAGTGTGGGCGCCGTGATTCTGGCATTGCTGCCGGTGGCCATCGGCACGCTTTGGCTGGCCGGGTTGATGGGCCGGCTGGGCATTCCCATTAATCTGGCAAACATCATGACACTGCCGCTGGTCATCGGCATCGGCGTGACGAACGGCATTCACATCCTCAATCGTTTTGCCGAGGAGCGCACGCCCGGCATTTTATCGCGAAGCACTGGCAAAGCCGTGCTCGTGTCAGGGTTGACGGCCATTGCCGGGTTCGGCAGCCTGATGCTTTCCAAACATCACGGCTTGTACACTTTGGGTTGCCTGATGGCAACGGGGATTGCGACATGCATGATCGCGGGATTGACGTTTTTGCCGGCGTTGTTGAATTTACTTGGCCGGTGGCGGCCGTTAATAAAACAACCCAGCGCCGACAACTTGTTGTCGACACTGGGTCAGGAGGAACCGAGGTAAAACCTCAAGTATATAAAAAGCATAAAGAAAATTCGCAAGAAGTCAATATCAATGTTAATATCAATGTTAAACCTACTTCTAACGGCTTGAAAACAAGCAAATCCTATTTTCAATAACGATAACGCAAGGGGCTAAATATCTTGTCAAAACCCTGTCAAAATTCGCTCTTCCGGCTTAAGGGCACGAGCTTGTTCACCCGGTCCAAAAGATCCATTCATCGCTTGCGAATCTGTTACTTGGGCCTGGCAATCGGCTTTCCATCCGCCGCCTTTGCCGGGGATGGTTTTCGTGCCGGGCCAATCTTCGATGAATTTGCGCTGACGCTGGATGCCGGGCATCGGCGCGAAGCCCTCGGTCCGTTTTTTTATGACCAGCGCAAAGATTCGGAAAAAACATGGGCCGTCCCGCCGCTGCTGTCTTATGACGCCGATCCCGCAACCGAAACAAAGGAATTCGATTTGCTTTACCCGGTGCTGACTTGCGAGCGTTTCGGAACGGAATACCGCTGGCAGCTCGGCCAACTGCTCAGTTTTTCCGGCGGCCAGAACCCGGATGATTTCCCCGCAAGACGATTCACGATTTTCCCGTTCTATTTTCAGCAACGCTCGCCGGACACGAACAAGAACTACACCGCGCTGTTTCCGCTTTATGGTCACATCCGGGACCGGCTGTTTCGCGACGAAATTTTCTTCGTCCTGTTTCCCATTTATGGCGAGTCGCGGAAGCGGGACGTCGTTACCGACAATTATCTTTATCCGTTTTTCCATCTGCGGCACGGCGAGGGACTGCAGGGGTGGCAATTCTGGCCGCTTATCGGCAGTGAACACAAGGACGTGACCACGAAAACCAACGGCTTTGGCGAAACGGAAATCATCGGCGGCCATGATAAATTTTTCGCCCTTTGGCCGGTTCATTTTCGCCAGAATAACAGCATCGGCACCGACGCCCCGGAAAAACTCAGCGTCAACTGGCCGCTTTACAGCGTGGACCGCTCTCCCCAACGCGATTCAACCTCCGCGCTCTGGCCGTTTTTCACCTGGATTGACGACCGTGAAAAAAAATATCACGAATGGGAGGGCCCCTGGCCGTTCGTCGTTGTCGCCCGCGGCGAGGGCAAAACCACCACGCGCGTATTCCCCTTGTTCAGCCGTGCGCACAACGCCACCGCCGAGAGCGATTTTTATCTCTGGCCCTTGTATAAATACCGCCGCTTCCAGGCCGACGCCCTGGATCGGGAACGCACGCGCATTTTGTTTTATCTGTTCTCGAGCGTGACGGAAAAAAACACCGAAACCGGCGCGGAGCGGCAGCGCGTTGATTTCTGGCCGTTGTTCACCTGGCGCCACGATTTTAATGGCAATCGCCGGCTGCAAATTCTCGCGCTGGTTGAATCGGCAGTGCCCAACAACCGGGGCGTCGAGCGCAACTGGTCGCCGCTGTGGTCGTTGTGGCGTTCGGAAAATAATCCCCAAGCCGGCGCCGCCAGCCAGTCATTTCTGTGGAATTTGTATCGCCGTGACACGACGCCCGTGTCGAAAAAATGCTCGCTCCTGTTTGGGTTTTTCCAGTATCAATCGGATTCGGAAATGAAAAAGCTGCGTTTGTTTTATGTCCCGGCGCTCCAATGGCAGGTGCCGACGGGCCGCGCAGTGAAATAAATTATGTTTGAAAACATCGGCGAAATTTTCCTGTTGTTTTGGCGCACGCTGCTGTCCCTGCCGCAGGCATGGCGGCAGCGGCAGAAAGTCTTTGACCAATTCTTTGAAATCGGCAACGCCAGCCTGCTGATGGTTTGCGTGCTGTCGTTTTTCATCGGCGCGGTCATTGCGTTGCAAACCGGCCCGGTGCTTGTCGAACGCGGCCTGGCCAGCGCCGTCGGCGGCATTGTTGGCATCTCGATGGCCAAGGAACTGGCGCCGGTGATGATGGCCATTCTCATCGCCGGTCGCATCGGCTCGGCCATGGCGGCCGAAATCGGCTCCATGCGCGTTTATCAGGAGATTGACGCGTTGCGCACCATGAACATCAACCCGGTTCATTACCTGGTGCTGCCGCGACTGCTGGCCATTGCAGTGGCGCTGCCGATGCTGGTGGTTTTTGGCATCCTGGTCGGCTGGCTGGGTGGCGCGGTCATCGCCGACACCAACAGCCACATCGCGATTCCGTTCCAGGCTTTTTGGGCCAACTTGCGCGACGTGGTGGAATTGAAGGATGTGGCCAACGGCGTGTTCAAAAGTTTTTGCTTTGCGCTGATCATCGGGGTGGTCTCATGCCATCAAGGCCTGGCGACCATCGGCGGGCCGCGTGGCATTGGCCGCTCGGTCACGAAAGCCGTCGTCAATTCCATCGTCCTGATCGTGATTTTTGACTACATGCTCACGCGGGTTCTGTTGAAATAATGAACAGTTCAACCAACAACCATTCCGGCGTCAGCCTCCAGGTGTGCGGCCTGCGCAAGAGCTTTGACGGGCAGGCGGTGCTCCGGGGCATTGATTTTGAGGTCCAGCCCGGCGAAATTTTTGTCATCATGGGACCGAGCGGCAGCGGCAAAAGTGTGCTGCTCAAGCAACTTATCGGTCTCGAACCGCCGGACGCCGGCGAAATCCTCATCAATGGCGAATCCATCCAATCACCGGAAATCGCCAGCAAATACCGGCTCGCGATGGTGTTCCAGTCCGGCGCGCTGCTCAACTCGCTGACGGTCGGTGAAAATGTCGGGCTTTACTTGAGCGAGCACCGGCTCAAACCGCCGGAGGAAATCGCGCGCATCGTCGCTGAAATGCTTGAAGATGTCGGCCTCAAAGGCACCGAGGACAAAATGCCCAGTGAACTTTCCGGTGGCATGAAAAAGCGCGTCGCCATTGCCCGCGCACTGGTCATCGAGCCGCAACTGATCCTTTACGACGAGCCGACGAGCGAGCTTGATCCGCTTTCGTCCGTGGTCATTGGCGAGGAAATTCTCCATCTCCAGCAGCGCATTCACGTCACGTCACTCGTGGTAACGCATGACCGCGACCTCGCGTTTGGCGTGGCCGGCCGCATGGCCGTCATCAACGAAGGCCGCATTCTCACCATCGGCACACCGGATGAAGTAAAACGTTACAACGACCCGCTCGTCCAAAATTTTTTGCATGCCGACTTTAAACGCGAACCTTAATCTCAAAATTTATGAAAAATTCACTGGAAACCCGATTGGGCGTATTTGTCGTCCTCGTCATTTTCGCCGCCTTCCTCATCATGGAAACACTCGGCAGCATGGAATCCTTCCATGGGGGCTACCACGTCAGCGCCTTGTTTGACACCGTGCAGGACTTGAAGGTCGGCAACAGCGTAAAAATGGCCGGGGTGGAAATCGGCCGGGTCGAAAAAATCGCACTGGCCGGCAACAAGGTCACGGTCACGATGAAGCTTCATTCCGACGCGGTCGTGAAGACGGACAGCAAGGCGGTCATTAAATTCACCGGCTTGATGGGACAAAATTTTGTGGCCATTGATTTTGGCACGCCCGACGCGCCGCGCGCGGCTGGCGGGACGGTGCTCGTCACCGAGGAGCAGCCCGACCTTAATGCCATCATGACCAAGCTCGACGGCGCTACGACCGGCATTCAAAACCTCACCAAGAGCTTCACGCCCGACACCATCAATAATCTGCTGGGTCCGCTGGTTGATTTCGTCAAACAGAACAGCGGCCACATCAGCGGGGCCATTTCCAACATTGAAAACATTTCCGGCCAGATTGCGGGCGGGCAGGGCACGGTCGGCAAACTCATTTATCAAGATTCGCTTTATGCTTCTGCGCTGACGACGGTGACCAATTTGCAAGACACCGTGGCCGAGGTGCGCCAGGTCGTCAGCGGCGTCAGCGCCGGCCGGGGCACCCTCGGCAGGCTGGCGACCGACGAAACGCTCTACAACGAAACCACCGCTTCAATGACAAATCTCAACCAGATTTTGCAGAAGGTCAATCAGGGACAAGGCACGGTCGGCAAACTCGTCAACGACCAGGAATTCTACAAAAACGCCAAGCTCTCGCTGCAAAAACTGGATAAAATGGCCGATGGTTTGGAAGACCAGGGACCGTTGAGTGTCATCGGGATCATGGCGAACAATTTGTTTTAATCGGAACGCGGCTTGTCTCAAGCCGCAGCACAGACGAATTGCGCGCCTTCGTTGGGGAATTTTACGGACTTCTTTCCGCGCGGGCATCTGCTGCGAGTTGAGACAACTCGCGCTCCGCTTCAGGCCAGACCGAGATTTTTCAAGACCCGCACGGTCGAGCGCGATTTGTTCAACGTGTAAAAATGCAGCCCCGGTGCGCCGGCGCGCAGCAATTCCTCGCACTGTTTCGTGGCGTATTCGATGCCAAATTCCGCGGCGGCTTCGTCCTTGCCTGCCAGTTGATCGAGTTTGGAACGGAGTGGCGGCGGAATTTTCGCGCCACAAAGCTGTGTGAATTTCGTGATTTGCGACGCGCTCAAAATCGGAATGATGCCGGGCACGAGCGGCACGCCGACACCAAGTTTGCCGGCAACATAATCGCGAAATTCAAAATAGTCGGCGTTGTCGAAAAACAATTGCGTGAGGATGAAATCCGCGCCGGCGTCCGTTTTTTCCTTCAAATGCCGCCAATCGGCGTGTTTGCCGTCCTGGCAGGCGATGTGGCCTTCGGGAAAACCGGCGGCGCCGATGGAAAAATCGCCCGATTCGCGGATGAACTTGACGAGTTGCGCGGCGAATTCGAAGCCGCCCGGCGTTGGCTGAAATTCGCCGCCGTCGGGCGGATCTCCGCGCAGCGCGAGAATATTTTTACAACCCAGCGAGCGGATTTTTTCCAAAAGCTCGCGCACCTGCCCGCGGGTGTGATTGACGCAAGTGAGATGCGCCAGCGCGATTAGCCCGTGCTGCCGCTGAATGCGCTCCACAATCATCAGCGTTTTGTCGCGTGTGCTGCCGCCCGCCCCGTAGGTGACGGAGCAATAATCGGGCTTGGCCTCAAGCAGGGCGGGGATTTGCTTTTCCAGAAGATTGCGGTCGCCCTCGCCGGTTTTCGGCGGGAAAAATTCAAAGGAGATGACCGGCCGGCCGGCCGCGTGTTTCGCCGTGTAAATGTCACGGATGAATTGCATTTGGAGGGCGGATTATCAGCAGAAGCGCGAGGGAAGCCAAGTTTTGAAATGCAGGTGTGGGGGCGCACCTCGACATCACCACCGGAACGCCGGATTTATCCGGCAGTAACAGGCGCTGGTTGTTCACCTGCCGGATGAATCCGGCGTTCCTTGCGGACGCAGCCTGGTGCATTGGCAGCAGTGTCCTGACCCCAGGCCTCCGGTTGCGCCCGATGTAGCCGCCGACGTGAGTCGGCGCAGACTTTCATGGGACTCCAAGCGCGCGGACTGACGTCCGCGGCTACGAGGGTCACGGAGATAGCGGGCGTCATCTCACTCTCCAATTGGTGATGGGGCATGGCGGCGACCGTTGTTTCTGAAAAGAGGCTGCTTGGATTTTTGAGACAGGCGCGACGCCGGTCTTACGGATGAAACAAAAAGCCCCTTCCGGTTTTGCCGGAAAGGGCGAAAGGTTCTAAATCAGATTAGAACTTGTAAATGACGTTCGCGTAGAAGCCGACGGAGTTTTTGTGGTCAAGATACCCGTCTTCACCGTTCATACCAAGCGGTGAGTAATTAATATTGGCATGATCCCAGCGCAATTCCAGCCTGCTGATTACGTTCACCCACAGGTCATACTCCACCGTGCCGGTGAGTTCAAACCCGTCTGCGCTGGAATGATCGGCAGAGCTGTAACCACCTTCATCATATCCATTATCGACATAACGGGATTTCCCATACACATACTCTGCGCGTGCATTGAAGCTCAACTTGTCCGTGGCCTTAACAGTTGCATACAAACCGAGGGCCATGACGTCTCCATAACTGGTTTCATAATAATAATCGGTGGAGCTATAATAATAATCATCCTGGTACCCGCCACCATAGTTTTGTGCGTAATCGAAGGCCGCGCCCAACGTCAACTGCTTGCACGGTGTGTTCAACGTCGCGCCAGCATAGTAGTTGATCTGATCGCCGCCCTGGTGGTAACCAGTGCCATTATTATCCTGGCCGTTAAATCCATAAACGATGCCAGCATAGAGCGATGAACCCGCCGCCCAACCCCATGAACTCGGCGTCGTGAACGTTGCCGAAGCCAGGAATGCCTTGTGCCAATCCTTGCTTTGGCCGTCAAAATAAGAATCAGACCTGGTATTAATTCCCGCCATCAACGTATTGGCAATGCCGGCCGTGAGGGAGAATTCATCACAGAACTTGTAAGAAGCCAGGACACCGGTTAACTCCGTTGGCTCAATCGCATTACCCCAGGAACGGGTGTAATTCGGATCGTTGCCGGCATCGAAGGATTCGTAGCCGATGGGCGAGTCAAACACGCCCACCTTCCAGTTAATCCCGTTGCCCACCGGCGTCTGCAACGCCACATACGCCTGCTTAATCGCGAAGTCTGGATAGGTGCCATACTCGTTGCCATAGTAGTTTACATAAGAGCCCTTGGCGTTGGCTGACGTATTATAGTTAACCGCATCCGGGCCGAAGATCAAATCCACCTGATAGCCGGAAGCCCACGGTGATTCGTCCTGCGGCTTGGAAATGGACAGCTTCACCACGTCAAGGTTGAAACCGTCCTGCTTGCCGCCCTGGTAGGGAATTCCAGCCGCTGGTGAGTATTGATAACCGTTTCCGCCCGGGCTCAAGGCCCAGTTGAACGAGGCGCTGACATAACCACTGATGGTGGTGTTCGAGAGCGCGGTTTGCACTTGGCTCATTTTTGCTTCGTCTGCGCGAGCCGCCGACGCAAGGCTGACCACCCCGATGGCTGCGAGACCGACTGTCCATTTATTAAACTTCATCTGGTTCCTCCGATGTTGTTTGTTTTAATTGGTTTCTGTTTTTTAGTGCCTCTGCACTTCAGGGCAAAAACCCATTTGCCCCGGCACCAAATGGTGCAATTGCAATGAAAATAGGAGAATTCCATTTTTTTTACAACATTTTTTTTGGGGAATCACATTGTTGTAACATTCTTGAAATCAATGAATTGCAACGATTGCCAATGTTCCAATCCAAAATTATGTGCAGTGGTTGTGTGAAGTTCAGGCATTCATAACCAGGCTGGTCTTTGGAAGTTATGGATTCTGCTGCATCGGATTTTAGCAAGCCGGACTGGAACAAATTGTGCTTTGTCAGAAGGCGGAAGCCCAATTGCAGGGTTGCGATTGGGGTGAGTTTTGTGGGCGGTTTTATTACTAAATCAAAGGTATGCCATCATTTGCTTATTCAGCCCGGGAGACAGCCACCGGCCGGGAAATCAACAGCTCGGTCGAAGCCGTGACTGAACAGGCCGCCATTGCCGCGTTGCTTAACCGCAACCTTTTGGTGGTGTCCATCCAGGAAAAGATCTCCAAACGAGGCAAAATGAAGGGCGGCAAGGTGGCGCTGGCCGACCTGGTTGTTTTCACCCGTCAGTTGGCGACGATGGTTGAGGCGGGCATTACCATCGTGCAGTCCTTGCAAGCACTGGCGGATCAAACGCCGAACAAGGTCATGCGCGATGTGATTCGGGACGTATGCACGCGCGTAGAAAGCGGCGAAAGTTTTTCCGAGGCGTTGCAAAAGCATCCGAAGACATTTAACCGCCTTTACTATTCCATGGTCTCAGCGGGCGAAAAAGGCGGTTTGCTGGCGGAAATTCTCGCCCGACTGGCCACTTACCTGGAAAATTCCGAACGCCTTCGTAAAAAGGTCAAGACCGCGTTGATGTATCCGTCGGCCGTGACCATCGTGGCGATTTCCATCACGATCTTCCTGCTGGTGAAAGTCGTCCCCACCTTCAAGGACGTTTACTCCGGCTTCGGCGCGACCCTGCCCGGCCCGACGCAGCTCATGATCGATCTCAGCGAGATCGTCAAAAAATATTTTCTCCTGTTTATCATCACTGCGGCCGTGGCCATATGGGGTTGGTTTCATTTCATCAAGACCAAACCGGGACGCATATTTTGGGATTCCCGCCGCATCAAGCTGCCGGTTTTCGGCCCCATTGCGCATAAAATCTGCCTGGTCCGCTTCACGCGCACGCTCGCCTCGCTCATCCGCAGCGGCGTGCCCATCCTGGAAGTGCTGCAAATTGTCTCTCAAACCGTGGGCAACGTCGTCATGGAAAAAGCCATCAAGACCGCCGCCCTGGACATTGAACGGGGCGAAGGCATTTCCGTCGCGCTCGGCAAGAACTCGATTTTCCCCAGCATGATCATCCGCATGCTGAGCGCCGGCGAACAAACCGGCAACATTGACAACATGCTCGAGCGCGTCTCGAACTTTCTCGACGAGGAAATCGAAACCACGCTCTCCGGCCTCATGTCGCTCCTTGAACCCATGCTGATTGTCTTCCTGGGCGTTGTCATCGGCGGCATGGTCATTTGCATGTTCCTGCCGATCTTCAACCTCGCCAACATCGTCAACGGCGGACACTGAAGAAGTTGATGGTTGAAAGTTGAGTGTTGAGTGTTGGCGGAAAGAAATTTTTCCACACAACCCTCAACCATCAGCCTTCAACCATTTTCCCCGGCTGCGGCTGAAGGATTTTGATTTTGGGATAGCGGGCGCGGATTTGTTCCTCAAACCAGGCGCGGGATTCCTCCCCGCCATGACTGAGCAGAATTGCGCGCGGAGAAACCTGCCCGACGAAATCCAGCAAATCCCCGCGGTTCGCATGCGCGGTCAAAGTAAAATCCAGCACTTCGCATTGGCGCGTCACGCGGCCGGCGCTGGGGCTGAACACGAATGTTTCGCCCGGCTCGGCCGCCTTCAGCCGTCCGCCCGGCGTGTCCGGGTCGGCATAACCAACAAAGAAAATGGATTGCCGCTCATCGCCGATCATGCGCGCGGCGAGGTCGTGCGCGGCGGTGTGCTCGCTCATCATGCCGGCGGTAATCACAAAAAGGCGCCCGCCGCCGAGCTTCATTTTTTCCGCCTGGCCCTTTTCGAGCACGATGAGTTCCAGCGCCTCGTGCAATTGCAGGTTCGTGTGTTGCCGATGCGTGCGGTGGGCTTCGAGATCGTAAATTTCCGTGAACACGCGCCCCAGCCCGCCGATGTAAATGGGCTGGGGCTTCAATTTCCCCGCGCGCATGAGCAGCGCCAGCAGCGCCAGGATTTCCTGCGAGCGCCCCAGTGCGAACGACGGGATGAGCACGCAGCCCTTGCGCTTGAGCGCGTTCTGGATTGCCGCCGTAAGCCGCTCGATCTCGGCCTCGCGCGTGAAACCCGGCGGCGTGGCGCGGTTGCCGCGCGTCGTCTCCATGATGAGCACGTCGGCCTTCACGTCCTCGAATCGCGCGGCGCGCAAAATTGTCTGGTCGTGAAAGCACACATCGCCAGTGTAAAACAGCGTCTCCTTTTTGCCGCGGATCAAAATGCCCGCCGAACCCAGCGTGTGACCGGCGTCGAAAAATTCCAGCGTCGGCGAGGCGAATCCCGCGCGGGTTTTGTGAAACGCCGCCCATTCGACTTCACGGTTGTATTTGAAGCCTTGAAACAGCGGGGCGATGTCGTCCACCTCGTCGTGCGTGTAGAGCGGATATTCCCGGATGCCCAGTTCGTCGCGCTGGCGCGTCATCACGTTCACCGAATTGTGCAGCACGCGTTCGACGATGAAATAGCTCAACTCGCTCATCAGCACGTGCGCCTTGGGAAAATGCCGCACCGCCACCGGCAACCCGCCGACGTGGTCGTGGTGGCAATGTGAAATCGCAATCGCGTCCACCTCCACTTTCCCCGCCTTGCCCAGCATCGGCAGGGCCTCGCGCCCTTCGCGTTTGGGATGCATGCCGGCGTCGAGCAAAATGTGGTGGTCGTCCACCGCCACGAGCCACGCGCTCGCGCCAATGTCCGTGTCCGGGTTCAGATTCGTAATGTTCACAGGCTAATTGAACCACAAAGACGCAAAGACACGAAGTGAAAAGAACTTCAACCGCCAAGCCGCCAGGTTCGCCAAGGAAAAAAATTCCTGAAAGCTACGCACCCTTTTCGTCAGTGACGAGCCACCAGAGACATAAGGTAGCGCCGAAATGCCAGCATCAAACAATCATCCGCTTGTTGTGGATTTGAAATCTCCTTTCTGGCGGTTGAGAACAGGTTCATGGTGGCATTGGCCTCATAAAAAATCAGCAACCCATCTGCATCAACGTTGAAATCGACACCGAACACATCCAGGGGAATCCGCTCGCGAATCGCCCGGAGTGACTGGATGGCAGACCGTCCAAGCTTCTCTTCCGGGTGCGCGCATATCTGCTTTTCTTCGTCGAGCAAATACGCATGTTCCAAATAAAATGCCAAACCCTCGTCGCTTCTTCGTCGGCCACGTGCGTTCCAGTTAGGGTTGTAATCAACCCGGCAAATAATAATTTCGTCCTTGACGATCGCCGCCCGGATTTTGCGGAAAAATTTATTTCCTCCCCTGCTATCCACGAACTCCGTCACAAAAAAGTTCCTTGGCAGGCCGGAAGAAAGTACCCCGGCAAGAGCATCCCGAGAGTCCACCTTGGTCATCCCAATACCATTCTGCATAGCCAGTGTCCGCGTAATAAGAGGGTAATCGTATTGATCCTCGATTTCGCTTACTAATTCTTCACATGTTTTTCCAACCAAGGAAAAGCGCATGGTCTTCGGCACCAAGATACCGGAAATATCATTGAGCAGCTTTGCTGCCGCATCCCTCGTGGTTTGTACGGCTTGGGTTGGATGATTGACAACCGGAACGCCGAAGCTATCGACCAACCGAATCAATCCCGATAGGCTCCCCCCCGAAAGGAGAAGTTCGCCATTGGCGTGGTTGTTTATCACAATAACTGGCTGCGGAATTTGCTTTCGGGCTGAAGGATCGGTTGCATCGCCCGCAAAAACGAAAGCGAAACGAAAATCTTCATGAAAACGTTGGGCGAGCTGGCCGGGAAAGTTTGTACAGTTAAGGTGCAAAGCTTCAAATGACCTTAGTGAATCATTGATGTCTGGATTGCGGCATATAATGAGGACATCGGCTTTTTGGGTCGCGCACCGCTTGGTGATGGTTACTGGCGATAAAGCAACCCTCATCTCGAGCGACTTCAGATAGATCTTTTGTGCCTCGTCTGGCCGCTTAAGTTCTTTCAATATCAGACTTTTTGTATATAAAAACTCGTATTGGCTGGAATTCAATTTTAGCGCCTGGTCACAAGCCAGCAGCGCTTCGTCAAATCTTTTGAGCTTAAGCAAAGTCATCACCAGGTAACGCCGTGCCAAAACGTTGGAGGAATTGCGATTGACCGCCCGGGCATATGCCTGCAAGGCTTCCTCATGACGTTTCATTGCGGTAAGAGCCATGCCGAGGTTTAACCATGCTTCCGGTGATTTGTCTTCTAATGCAATGGCCTTTAACGCGAGCTCCTCGGCTTCAGCGAATTTATTTAGTCTAATTTTAATGGCAGACAGGTTATTGAGAGTCGATACTCTGTCAGGAATGAGCTCCAAGGATCGTGCAAACTGCATTTCGGCTGCTTGAAAATTATTTGCTTCAAGAAGACGCAAGCCTTCAACAAAGAACTGTTTAGCTGTTTCAAAGTCATTCATGAGACGTTTCTCAAATCAGGAGAGTTGTTAGCACTCCAACCGTCTCTGCCGCGGGGCAATGACCCAAGAAAAAAGACTGGGTGGTTTCGTCGATTATCAACGACTTGAGCGCCTTGTTTCTCAGGAGAAGGCAGGCATTTGCTTTGGGGTGCATTGCAAGCAATTATCGCGGCGCGGTTAAGTCATTCATGATTAGTATGTCACGCATACGATCGTCCAATCATTCGCTCATCGGTGAACGTGCGCTGCCCAGCATGGGTTTATTCAAGCAGTGAATCCAGCCTCGTCAACCAGAAAAAAGCGAATGCGAATTGACTCAAGTTAAACATTACCAAAGAAAGGAAGGGGGGTGCGGGGGGAAGGAATCGTTGACTCATAATTCTGCTTACCGGCAGGAAAGCCAGAATTATGGGCAGCAAATCAAAGAAAGAATA
>Ga0208820_1000228_pt1 | contig 52554 bp, 59 predicted proteins | sample June2015DPH_16_5_FD_184713 | JGI IMG/M metagenome (GOLD analysis project Ga0208820, IMG submission 184713) | Peatland microbial communities from SPRUCE experiment site at the Marcell Experimental Forest, Minnesota, USA - June2015DPH_16_40... | ecosystem: Environmental > Terrestrial > Soil >...
GAGACAGTTGTAAGAGCGCACGCTCAGCTCCAGTTCCTCCACCGAACGGTTGAGCACTTCGCCCATCTTGTCGAGACCGCGCTCGGCGATCTCCTCGGCTTGCTCCGGCGTCTCCTCGAAGTTGATGAAGATCGTCATGTGGTCCTTGAGCAGCTTGGCGGCGTAGCCGACCGAGTCCTGCGGCGAAACCGCGCCGTTGGTCCACACTTCGAGAGTCAGCTTGTCGTAATCGGTCATCTGGCCCAGCCGCGCGGCCTCCACCTGGAAGGTCACTTTGCGCACGGGAGAATGCACCGAATCGATGGGGATGTAGCCCAGCGCCAGGTCTTCGTCGAAGTTCTTATCCGCGCTGACGTAGCCGCGGCCGGTCTTGAGCCGCATTTCGATTTGCAGCTTGCCGCCCTCGCTCACGGTGGCGATGTGGACGTCGCGGTCTAGCACCTCGACGTCGGCGTCGGTCTCGATCTGGCCGCTGCGCACGGGGCCCGGACTCTCCACGTTCAGGCGCACGGTCTTGACGCTATCCCCGCTCAGCTTGAACGGGATCTGTTTGAGGTTGAGGATGATGTCGGTGGCGTCTTCGACGACGCCCGGTATCGGGCTGAATTCATGCTCGACGCCTTCGATGCGCACGGCGGTGATGGCCGCGCCTTCAATGGAGCTCAGCAGCACGCGCCGCAAGCTGTTGCCGATGGTGGTGCCGAAGCCGCGCTGGAACGGCTGCGCGGTGAACATGCCATACCGCTCGGTGAGAGTGTCGGTATTGGCGACCAATCGTTTCGGTTTCTGAAAGCCCTTAAACATAGAGTCTCCTGGGAAGTCAGGAGTCGGGAGTCAGAATTCAGAATCGAGCACCGCGCCCGTCTTCCGGCTTCTGACTCCTGACTCCTGACTCCTGTCTTCTTCCCCAACTACTTCGAGTAAAGCTCCACGATGAGCTGCTCGTTCAACTGTATCTGCACCAGGTCGCTGCGCTGCGGGAGCGCGGTGATACGGCCGGTCAAACCTTCGCGGTCCACGTCGATCCAATTCGGCGCCGGAGCGTGGGCGGTGGCGTCACGCGCGGCGAGTATGGTCGGATTCTTCTTGCTCGCTTCGCGAACGGAAATCACATCGTTGGGCTTGACTACCGCCGAAGGAATGTCGCACTTGCGGCCATTCACGTTGATGTGGCCATGACGCACAATCTGGCGGGCCTGCGCGCGGCTGGTGCCGAAGCCCATGCGGTAGATCACACTGTCCAGGCGGCGTTCGAGCGCGCCCATCAGGTTTTCGCCGGTGATGCCCTTGGACGCGGCGGCCTTCTCGTAAGCGTTGCGGAACTGGCGCTCCAGCACTCCGTAAATGCGGCGCACCTTTTGCTTTTCGCGCAACTGGAGGCCGTAGCCGACGATCTTCGGCTTGCGATCCTTGCCATGCTGCCCGGGAATGAAATTGCGCTTTTCGATGGCGCACTTTTCGCTGTGGCAGCGCTCGCCCTTGAGAAACAGTTTCATGCCCTCGCGCCGGCATTGCCGGCAAACCGGGCCAATATATCTTGCCAAGTTCTTCTCCTTACCTTTCTTCCAACCAGGTGCGGTTTACAGCCGGCAGGCCTTCTTCCCGCTTACAAACGCCGGCATTCTTCGCCGGCCTAACGCGGGCCGGGCATGCCCGGCCCCTACACATCAAACCCTGCGTTTCTTGGGCGGCCGGCATCCGTTGTGCGGAATCGGCGTCACATCCCGGATGGTGCGGACTTCGATTCCGGCGGTGGACAAAGCACGCACGGCCGATTCGCGGCCGGAACCGGGACCGCTCACCCGCACTTCCACCGTTCTCAGTCCGCTCTCGGAAGCCTTGTTAGCCGCCGTCATGGCCGCCTGCTGCGCGGCGAACGGAGTTCCCTTGCGCGAACCGCGAAAACCCAGCGAACCGGCGCTGGACCAGGAGATGGTGTTGCCTTCCTGGTCGGCGATGGTGACGATGGTGTTGTTGAACGTCGCCTGGATGTGCACGATCCCCGTGTGGACGACGCGCTTTTCTTTCTTCTTGAAGCTTTTCTTCTTGCCCGCTTTTGCTGCTGGTGCTTTCGCCATAACTATGTCTTCGACGCCGCTTTCTTCTTATTCGCCACCGTGCCGCGGCGTGGTCCTTTGCGCGTGCGCGCGTTGGTATGGGTGCGCTGGCCCCGCACCGGCAGGCCGCGCCGGTGCCGCAATCCGCGGTAAGAGCCCATCTCGATGTGACGCTTGATGTTCATCGAGACTTCCTTGCGCAGGTCGCCTTCCACGGCGCCCTCTTCTTCCAGAATGGTGCGGACTTTGTTGATCTCGTCCTCGGACAAGTCGCGCACCTTCTTATCGAAACTGATGCCCGCCCGGAACAGCAGCGACTTCGCCCGCGTACGGCCGATGCCGTAAATATAGGTGAGCCCGATCTCGGCCCGCTTCGTGGGCGGCAGATCCACACCGGCAAGACGTGCCATATTCTTCTCCCGTTATCCCTGTCTCTGTTTGTGCTTGGGGTTGACGCAAATGACCCGCACCACGCCTTCGCGATGGATCACCTTGCACTTGTCGCAAATCTTTTTTACCGACGCTCGTACTTTCATGATGTCTTTCCCGCGGGCCCATTGCCCGATTCCGGGCCGGGTCATGCCCGGCCCCTACAATTTCTTTACGATCCTGCCCCGCCCGGGATCGTGAGGCGCCAACTCCACCTCCACCCGGTCGCCCGCGACCAGCCGGACGAAATTCCTTTTCACTGACCCCACCAGGTGGGCCAACGCCGGCTGCCCGGAGTCCAGCTTCACCAGGTAAATGGCCGCCGGCCGCTCTTCCACCACGGTCGCCGCCACCACCGACCTTCCGCTCACGGCCGGGTCAGAACCCACGGGCCGTTCTCCGTCACGGCGATGCAGTGTTCGAAGTGAGCCGAATTCGACCCATCGCTGGTCACTGCCGTCCACCGGTCCTTCAATACCTTTGCCTCCGGCCGCCCCGCGTTCACCATCGGTTCGACCGCCAGAACCATGCCTTCCTTCAGCCGCGGATTCTCGTTCTTGCGGTCCACGTAATTGGGGACCTGCGGCTCTTCATGGAGCTGGGTGCCGATGCCATGGCCCACATACTCCCGCACCACCGAAAAACCATTCGACTTGACGTGGCGCTCCACTGTGCCGCACACGTCAAACAGCCGGTTGCCGGCCCGCACCTGATCGATGGCGAGTTCGAGCGATTCCTGCGTCACCCGAAGCAGTTTCTTGGTCTGCTCGCTCACCTCGCCGATCGGCACCGTAATGGCGGAATCGCCATAATAGCCGTCCAGCTTCACCCCGGTGTCGATGGAAACGATGTCGCCCGCCTTGAGCACCCGCTTCGCATTCGGCATCCCGTGAACGATCTCGCTGTTCACCGAGGTGCACAACACAAACTTAAACGCCTCGCCCGCCGCCGGCACATAGTACCCTTTGAACGCGGGCTTCGCCCCGGCATCGGCGATCATCTTTTCGGCGGCGGTTTCGAGCTCCAGGGTTGTAATCCCGGGCGCCGCCAGTTCCTTCATCTTCTGCAATATCCGCCAGACCAACAACCCGGCCTGCCGCATCTTCTCGAGTTCCGCGGCCGTCTTACGCACGATCATTCGTTTTCAATGCCCGGCAAATACTCTCCGCGACGCGCTCCGGCGGCTCCTGGCTGCCATCCACATCGAGCATCGCGACCGGCGCGGTCCGGTAATACTCCAACACCGGGCGCGTCTGGCGCTCGTATGTGTCCAGCCGCTCGCGGATCGCTTGCTCGTTATCGTCGTTGCGCGCCGTCAGCGTTTGCCCATCCAAATCGCACACATTGTCCCGCTGGGGCGGTTTGAGAACGAGGTTGTACAGAGTGCCGCACCGGGGACACTGCCGGCGTCCCGTCAAACGGGCAATAACTATATTGTAATCAACTACGAGATGAATCACCACCTCGCGAATCCCGCGCGCTTCGAACCACGTCCGCAAATGCCTGGCCTGCGGCAGCGTACGCGGGTAACCATCCAAAATAAATCCCTGGGCCGCATCGGCCTCGGCCAGCCGCTCCTCCACGATCCCGTTCACCAGCTCGTCGGACACCAACAGGCCCGATTGCATGGCGGTAGCCGCGGTGGCCAATTCCGCCCCCTGGCGAACCCGTTCCCGCAGCATGTCGCCGGTGGATATGTGGGGAACGCTCAAACAACCCTTCAGCAGTTTCGCTTGCGTACCCTTGCCCGAACCGGGCGAACCGAACAACACGATTGCCTTCAAACTACAGCCTCCGCGCCCGCGACCCGGCGAACGCGCCCAACCAACGCGCGCATGGTTAGAACGAGCTCCGGCGTCCGCGGATTCTTCCCGACCGCGGAGTAAAGCCTTCATAATGGCGCATGATCAACTGCGCCTCAATCTGATTAATCGTATCCATGGCCACGCCGACCACGATCAGCAGCGACGTTCCGCCAAAATAAAAGTTCACGTTCAGACCTTCCAGCAGGAAGCGCAGATGCAGATTGGTGAACACCCGGTCGATCCAGTTGCCGACCAGCGCCAGGTGCTGCAGCTTGATACCGGAAATCATCAAATCGGGGATCAGGCACAGGATCGAAAGATAAATGCCGCCCACCACGGTGATCTTGGTGAGGATCTCGTTCATGTAATCGGCGGTGTTCCGCCCCGGCCGGATTCCCGGAATGAAGCCGCCGTACTTGCGCATGTTGTCGGCCGCTTCATTCGGATTGAAAATGATGGAAACGTAAAAGAAGCAGAAGAAAATGATGGCCGCCACGAACAGCACGTAGTACAGCGGCTCGCCGAACCGGATAATCGCCAGCGTGCTGGTCAGCCAGACGCTGCTTTTCACGAAAGGAAGCGCGGCAAGCTGCTGCGGAAAGGCCAGAATGGAGGAGGCGAAGATCACCGGGATGACGCCGCCGGCGTTGACCTTGAGTGGCATGTGCGTGGACTGCCCGCCCATCACGCGCCGCCCCACCACGCGCTTGGCGTACTGCACCGGAATGCGGCGTTCGCCGCGCTCCACCAGCACGATGAACGCCACCACCCCCACCATTGCCGCCAGGATGACGATCATCTGCAGCGGATTCCATTCGCGGGTGACGAAAGTGTTGTAGTAGATGTTCTGAATCGCGCGCGGCAAACCGACCACGATGCCGGTGAAGATGATGAGCGACATGCCGTTGCCCACGCCGCGTTCGGAAATCTGCTCGCCCAGCCACATGATGAAGGCCGAACCGGTGGTAAGCGAAAGCACGGTGAGCAGGATGAAGCCGATGCCGGGGCTGATGACGATTCCCTGCCCCATGGACTGCAACCCGCCGGCGATGGTCGAGGACTGAATGACGGAGAGAATCACCGTCAGGTAGCGCGTCCATTGGGTGATCTTGCGCCGGCCCAGTTCGCCTTCCTTTTGCAGTTTTTCGAGCGTCGGGACGACCACGGTCAACAATTGCAGAATGATCGACGCCGTGATATACGGCATGATGCCCAGGGCGAAAATAGTCAGCTTGCGAATGTTCCCGCCGGCGAACATATCGAAGAAGCCGAAGATGGTGCCCTGCTGCTGGCTGAAGAATTCCTGCCAGCGCTGGATGTTGATGCCCGGGGTGGGGATCTGGCCGCCCAGCCGGTACACGGCCAGTATCGCCAGCGTGAACAGCACCCGCTTGCGAAGGTCGGGGACCCGGAAGATGTTGGCGAACGCCTCGAAAAACCTCATGGTTGTCTTCGATTCCCGGCGCTCCTCAAGCCGTTGCGCCGATCACCTGCGCCTTGCCGCCGGCCTTGGCGATCTTGTCCGCCGCCGACTTGGAGAACTGATGCGCCTCCACCGTGATGGCCCGCGTCAACTGGCCGGCGCCCAGGATTTTGAGGCCGGCGCCGAGCCTGTGAATCACGCCCAGCTCAGTCAGCCGATCGGCATTGAATACGTCGCCTTCCAGCTTTTCCAGCCGTCCCAGGTTGACGATGGCGAATTGCTTCTTGAAGATGTTGGTGAAGCCGCGCTTGGGCAGGCGGCGATGCAGCGGCATCTGGCCGCCCTCGAAACCCCGCTTCTGGCCGAAGCCGCTGACTGCCTTCTGGCCCTTGTGCCCGCGCCCGGAGGTCTTGCCCGTCCCCGAGCCCATGCCGCGGCCGATGCGTTTCTTCAAGCGCGTCTGTCCGGCCGGGGGCTTTAGTCCGCTAAGATTCATTGGGTTCTCATCTCCTCACTCGGCGCCCGCTCCATCAATTGACCAGTTCCAACAAGTGCGGCACCTTCTTCACCATGCCGCGGAAGGCCGCCGTATCGGGACGCTCCACCACCTGGTTGAGCTTCCGAAGGCCCAGGCCCTTCACTACCCGCCGGTGCTTCTCCGGGGTGCAGATGATGCTGCGCACCAATTTAATTTTGATTGTGCCGTTCATCAGAGTTTCTCCACCGCGATGCCGCGCAATTCCGCCACGGCCGCTCTGTCGCGCAACGATTCCAGCGCCACGATGGTGGCTTTGACCACGTTGTGCGGGTTGCGCCGGCCGATCGACTTGGTGAGCACGTTGGGCACGCCGCAGGCGGTAATTACCGCGCGCACCGCGCCGCCGGCGATCACGCCGGTGCCTTCCGGCGCCGGCTTCAGCAGCACCTGGGAGCTCGAGAATTTGCCCAGCACCTGGTGCGCAATGGTGGTTTCGAGCACGTGCACCCTGCGCAGGTTCTTCTTGGCCGCCTCGATGCCCTTGCGAATGGCCGAGGGCACTTCCTTGGCTTTGCCGACGCCGAAACCGACCACCTTGGCCGCCGGGTCGCCGATCACCACCAACGCCGAAAAGCTGAGATTCTTGCCGCCCTTCACCACCTTGGTGACGCGGTTGATGGCAACCACCTGCTCTTTGAGGTTGAGGCTCGCCGGATCGATCCGTTTGACTATGGCTCGCATTAGAACTCCAGTCCCGCTTCCCGCGCCCCGTCGGCCACCGCCTTGATGCGGCCGTGATAGGCGAAGCCGCCGCGATCGAACACCACCCGCGCGACGCCCTTTTCCTTGGCGCGTTGGGCCACCAGTTTGCCGATGGCCTTGGCCGCGGCCACGTTGCCGCCCTTGGTCTTGACCTCTTTATCCACCGACGAAGCCGCGGCCAGGGTCTTGCCCTCCGTGTCGTCGATGATCTGCGCGTAGATGTGCGCCTCGCTGCGGAACACCGCCAGGCGGGGCCGCTCCGGAGTTCCCGCCAGCTTGCGGCGGATCCGGTTGTGAACGCGCCTGCGGATCTCTGCCTTATTGGTTTTACGGATCATTTCGCACTCGCGCCGGTTTTACCGACCTTCTTGCGCAACACCTCGCCGGTGTAGCGGATGCCCTTGTTCTTGTACGGGTCCGGCTTGCGCAGGCCCCGGATGTCGGCCGCCACCTGGCCGATCAGTTGCCGGTCGTAGCCGCTCAGCGTCAGGCGGAACGGCTGGCCGCTGGACTTCGGCGGCTCGACCTTCAAATCCACGCCGGCGGGGAGCAGAACCTCGATCGGGTGCGAGTACCCCAGCGTGAAGGTGGCGATCTTTCCCTTGACTTCGGCGCGGTTGCCGACGCCATGGATCTCCAGTTCCTTGGTGAAACCGGTGGAAACGCCGTTCACCGCGTTGGCGGCCAGTGCGCGCGTCAAACCGTGCAGCGCGGCATGTTCGTCGCCGGAGCGATGAACCTCGAGCGTGGCGCCCTTCTGCACAATGCTGATGCCGGTCGGGATGGGTACCATCAGCTTGCCCTTGGGGCCGGTCACTTCCAGTTGCTTACCGATCGCAACCTTGACGCCGCTCGCGAGCGGGATCGTCTTTTTACCAATTCTCGACATATCGGAACTCCGTTACCAGACGCGGCACAAAATCTCTCCGCCGACGCGCTCCTTGTGGGCGTCGCGGCCGGTCATCACGCCGCGCGCGGTGGTCAGGATGTTGATGCCCAGACCGCCCAGCACGCGCGGGATCTCGGTCTGGCCCACATACACGCGGCAGCCGGGACGCGAAACGCGCTCGATCGCGGAAATCACCGGCGCGTTGTCGGATCCATACTTGAGATAGATCTTGATGGTCCTCTTGGCGCCTTCTTCCGCCACCTTGAAGTTGGCGATGAAGCCTTCTTCTTTGAGGATGCGGGCAATTTCCGCCTTCAATTTGGAAGCCGGAACATCCACCTTGGGATGGTGCGCCTGAATCGCGTTGCGCACGCGCGTCAGCATGTCGGCAATGGGATCGCTCGTCATAAATCTCCTGATACTCGCCGGACCCGCCCGGCCTCTTCCCTGGTTCTCACCAACTCGCCTTGATCACGCCGGGGATCTCGCCATTCAGGGCGAGCTGGCGGAAGCACAGGCGGCACAGGCCGAACTTGCGCAGGAAAGCGCGCGGCCGGCCGCAGCGCCAACAGCGGTTGCGGTGCTTGCAGCGCAGTCTCGGCGTCTTGGCCTTGACGGCCTTTTCCAGCTTTCGATCCTTGGCGATTTTCGCGGTTGTAGCCATCGTTCCTCTTCTCGTCCGGCTACTGCCGGAACGGCATCCCCATGTGGCGCAGCAGGGCCAGCCCCTCGGCGTCGGTCTCGGCCGTGGTGGTGATGGAAATATTCATGCCCTTGGTCTTTTCCACCTTGGAGTAGTCGATCTCCGGAAAGATCAACTGGTCCTTGATGCCCAGGGTGTAGTTGCCGCGGCCGTCGAAACTCTTGCTCGAAACGCCGCGGAAGTCGCGCACGCGCGGCAGCGCCACGTTGACGAGGCGGTCGAAAAACTCGTACATGCGGTCGCCGCGCAGGGTCACCATGCAGCCGATCGACTGGCCTTCGCGCAGCTTGAACTGCGAGATGGATTTCGTCGCCTTGGTGACGATCGGCTTCTGCCCGGCGATTTGCCCCAGCTCGGCTACCGCGCCATCCATCAGTTTGCCGTTCTGGGTGGCTTCGCCGAGGCCGATGTTGATCGAGATCTTTTCGATCTTCGGCACCGCCATGGTGTTCTTGTAGCCGAACTCCTTGGCCAGCGTGGGAACCACTTTCTTCTGGTACATCTCTCTCAAACGTGCCGCCATAAAATTTCTCCGCTACTTCTTGGCCGCTATTTCTTATCCAGGGTCTGGCCGCACTTGCGGCAGACCCGCGAGCGCCGCGTCTTGCCGCCGGCGATCGGGTCGCTGTGATGGGCCACGCGCGCCGCCTTGTTGCAACCCGGGCAAACCACCAGGACGTTGGAGGCCGCGATCGGGCTCTCCCGCTCGGCGATGCCGCCTTTGATCTGTTTCGAGGGGTTGGGGCGGGTGTGGCGCTTGATCATCATCACGTGCTCGACCAGAATCTTGCCGGTTTCGCGGTCGACGCGCAGCACGCGGCCGGTCTTGCCCTTATCGCGCCCGGACATCACCTTGACGGTGTCTTCTTTCTTGATATCGATGCGGACCGGCTCGGCCGGCTTCCTATGTGCTTTTGCCATCAAATTACCTCGGGGGCGAGCGAGACGATCTTCATGAATCGCTTTTCGCGCAGTTCGCGGGCCACAGGACCGAATACGCGGGTGCCCACCGGCTCGCCGGTCTCGTTGATGAGCACGGCGGCGTTGGAGTCGAACCGGATGTAGGTGCCGTCCTTGCGCCGCGTCTCCTTGCGCATGCGCACGATCACGCAGCGTACCACTTTGCCCTTCTTGACCTGCGACTCGGGAGTGGCCTCTTTCACGCTGGCGGTCACCACGTCGCCCAGACCGGCGCGCAGTCCCAGGTCGCCGCCGCGCGGCAGAATGCAAGAGAGCTTGCGCGCGCCCGAATTATCGGCGACTTCGAGAATCGTTCGCATTCCAATCATAAGAAAAGCTCCAGGGAGTCAGGAGTCAGAAGTCAGGAGTCAGAAGGTAAAACCGCGCATTCTGACTCCTGACTCCTGACTCCTGTCTTCTTTCTTCAAACCTTCACGTCCAGCTCCGCCGGCTGCACAGCCACCTGCGCGGCGCGGCGCACCACTTCGGCCAGCGTCCAGCGCTTCAGCTTGCTCAAGGGGCGGCATTCGACGATGCGCACCACATCGCCCAGCCGGGCAGCGCCCTCTTCGTCGTGCGCGTAGAACTTCTTCCGCTTGCCGATGATGCGCCGGTAGAGCGGGTGCGGCACGCGCCGGCTCACTTCCACCACGATGGTCTTGGTCATCTTGGTGGAGACCACCTGGCCGATCTTCTCGTTCTTGATACCTGCCTGCTGCTGTTCGGCCATCCTATTTCTTCGCTCCCGGCGCCGGTTGCGCCTGCCCGGCCCCCGCCAATTCCCGCTCGCGCAGCACGGTGAAAATGCGCGCGCGTACCTTCCTCATGCTGCGGACTTTCTTCAAGCCGTCCATCTGCCCCATCGACATCTGAAAGTGCAGACGAAACAGTTGCTCTTCCATTTCGGCGAGTTGGCGCCGCAATTCCAAATCGTCCAGATCGCGAACCTTTTGCGACTTCATATCCTTTACTCCGCGTTCTCCCGGGTAACGAACTTGGTCTTGATGGGCAGCTTGTGGGCCGCCAGGCGCATCGCGTCCATCGCCGTGGCGCGGTCCACGCCTTCCATCTCAAACAGAATCTTGCCGGGGCGAATCACCGCCACCCACTGCTCCGGCGCGCCCTTGCCTTTGCCCATGCGGGTTTCGGCCGGCTTCTTGGTGATCGGCTTGTCGGGAAACAGGCGGATCCACACCTTGCCGCCGCGCTTGATGGAGCGCGTCATGGCGATGCGCGCGGCCTCAATCTGGCGGTCGGTGATCCAGGCGCATTCCATCGCCTTCAAGCCGTATTCGCCGAAAGAAATGGTGGATCCGCGCCAGGCTTTGCCGGTCATGCGCCCGCGCTGCTGCTTCCTGAATTTGACCTTCTTTGGCATCATCATGGCGGTTTTCGCTCAGTCCTATTTGTTCTCACCCTCGCCGGCTGCGGGCGTCGTATCGGGCGCCGCGGTCTCGGGTGCGGCGGCTTCGGGCGCCGTGGTTTCAGCAGGTTGTGGTTCGGCTTCCTGGCGCGCTTCGGCCTTCCAGGAAGGCTGCTGCGGCGACATCAGCGGCGGCAGAATCGGCGCCGCGGTGCGAATGGCCGGACGCGGCAGATCGACCGGAGCAACCTGGTGCGCCGGGCCAGCCGGTTCCGGCGTTGCCGCCACCGGCGGCACATAAGCGCGCTCAGGCGGACGGCCACCCCGATCGCCACCGCGATCGCGGTCGCGGTCACGCCGGTCGCGGCCGCGCGGCTCGCGGCGCATCTCAGGCTCGGGCAGCCCGCTGCCGCGCCGTTTGCTGAGATCCAGAATGTCGCCCTTGTAGATCCAGGTCTTAATACCGATCACGCCGTACGTGGTGTGCGCTTCCGTAAAACCGTAGTCGATATCGGCGCGCAATGTGTGCAGCGGAAGCTGGCCTTGCAGGTACCATTCGCTGCGCGCGATCTCGGCGCCGTTCAAGCGCCCGGAGACGCGCACCTTGATGCCCTTGCAGACGAACGGTCCGGTCGCGAATCGCATCGCCGTATCCACCGCCTTGCGCATGGCGCGGCGGAAGGCGACACGCTTCTCGAGTTGCAGCGCGATCGATTCGGAGATGAGCTGAGCGTCGAGCTCCGCCTTCTGCACTTCCTGGATGTCGATGAAAACCTCGCGGTGGGTCTTCTTGGCCAGGTCCTGCTTGAGCTTTTCGATTTCCGCGCCTTTGCGTCCGATAATGATGCCGGGCCGCGAGGTGCGGATGGTGACGCGCAGTTTGTTGCCGGGGCGGTCGACTTCAATCGAGCTGACGCCGGCCGATTGCAGCCGCTCGGTCAGGTTGCGGCGCAGCTCGACGTCTTCCTGCAGCAGTTTGGAATAGCCGTGCTTGGCGAACCAGCGCGAGCGCCATGGCTTGTTGAATCCCAGCCGGAAACCGTACGGATGAACTTTCTGTCCCATCTATGCTTCCTTCTCCGCCACCCTGATGACGATGTGCGCCATGCGGCGCTGGTACCGGTAAGCGCGGCCCATGGGCGCGGGCCGCACCCGCTTCATGCGCGGGCCTTCGTTGACTTTGGCTTCGGATACGTAGAGGCGGTCCACATCCACGTCTTCGTTGAGGTTCTGCGCGTTGGCGATGGCCGATTGCAGTACCTTCTCGACCGTGGGCGCGATGCGCTTGTTGGTGGCGCGCAAGGCGCTCACCGCCGCCCCCGCCTGCATGCCGCGGATGAGGTCCACCACCAGGCGCGCTTTCTGCGGGGAGATTCGGATGTATCGGGCTTCCGCTTTGGATTCCATGCTCTTCCTCTTATGCCGGCTTGGCCGTCTTCTCCGTGGTGGCCGCTTTCACCGAGTGGCCCCGGAAGCTGCGCGTGGGGGAGAACTCGCCCATCTTGTGCCCCACCATGTTTTCGGTGATGTAAACCGGAATGAATTTCTTGCCGTTGTGGACCGCCACCGTATGGCCGACGAATTCCGGCAGGATGGTGGAGCGGCGCGACCAGGTGCGGACCACCTTCTTCTCGTTGGCGGCGGTGAGCACGGCCAGCTTGGCTTCCAGGTGCGTGTCGGTGAACGGTCCCTTCTTGACGGATCTGCCCATTTCTTACCTCTTCTTGGTCTTGCGCGTGACGATCCACTTGTTGGTTCGCTTGTTGTTGCGCGTCTTGAAGCCGCGCGTGGGCTGGCCCCAGGGCGTCACCGGGTGGCGGCCGCCGGAGGTTTTGCCCTCGCCGCCGCCGTGCGGGTGGTCCACCGGGTTCATCGTGACGCCGCGGTTGTGCGGGGTCTTGCCCAGCCAGCGCGTGCGCCCCGCCTTGCCCAGCGAAACGTTCTCGTGATCCACGTTGCCCACTTGCCCCACCGTGGCCATGCAATCCAGTTGCACGCGGCGAATTTCGCCGGAAGGCAGCTTCAACAACGCCATGCCGCCTTCCTTGGAAACCAGTTGTGCCTGCGAGCCGGCCGAGCGCGCCATCTGTCCGCCCTTGCCCGGCCGCAGCTCGATGTTGTGCACGATGGTGCCGGCCGGAACGTTCTTGAGCGGCAGCGCGTTGCCCAGCAGAATATCGGCTTCCGCGCCGGACATCACCTTCTGCCCGGCCTTCAGCCCTTCCGGCTGCAGGATGTACCGCTTTTCGCCGTCGGCGTAATTGAGCAGCGCCAGGCGCGCGCTGCGGTTGGGATCGTATTCGATGGACGCCACCACGGCCGGAATGCCGGTCTTGTCGCGCTTGAAATCCACCACACGGTAGGCCTGCTTGGCGCCGCCGCCGATGAAGCGCGAGGTGACGCGCCCGGTCGAGTTGCGTCCGCCCGAGCGCGCCTTGGATTCGACCAGCGATTTTTCCGGCTTGCGCTTGCTGATGCCCTCCCGCGAGACCACCGTATGGAAGCGGCGAGTCGGCGTTGTGGGTCGAAAAGTCTTGATCGGCATGGACTAGATCTCCGCGAACTCGGGAACTTTCTCCCCGGCCTTGAGCTTGACGTACGCCTTCTTCCAATCCGAACGGTAGCCGGAGAATTTGCCCCGGCGGCGCAGCTTGCCTTCCATATTGGCCGTGCGCACCTCGGCAACCTTCACCTTGAACAGCTTCTGGACCGCCGCTTTCACCTGCGTCTTGTTGGCTTCCAGGGCCACTTCGAAGCACATCGTGCGTTCGTTGTCTTTTTTATCCACGCCCTTTTCGGTGACCAGCGGGCGGCGCAATACTTTGTGGATGGTCATTTCGCCAATGCCTCCGAGAGTTTCTGCGCGGCCGCCGCCGACAGCAGCACGCTGCGGTGGCCCAGCAGGTGGTACGCGTTGACGTCCTTGGTGGGCATCAAGGTCACGCCCTGCAGGTTGCGCAGGCCGAGCGCCAGGTTCTTGTTCTCCCCGTTATCCACCACCAGCACGGTTCGCGTGGCTTCGAGCTTGGCCAGCGTGCTTTTAGCCAGCTTGGTTTTATGCTCGGCGAAGCTGAAGGCTTCCACCACTTTCAGCTCGCCGTCGCGCACTTTGGCGGATAGCGCCGAGCGCAGAGCGCCCACCACCATCTTGTGCGGCAGCTTGTAACTGTAATCGCGCGGCTGCGGCCCGTGCGAGGTGCCGCCGTGCCGCCAGATCGGAGAGCGGATAGAACCCACCCGCGCGCGGCCGGTTCCCTTCTGCTTCCACAGCTTCTTGCCGGAGCCGGCGACTTCGCGCCGCACCTTGGTCTTGTGCGTGCCGGCGCGCTCGCCCGCCTGGTAATACCGGACCGCTTCGTATAGCAGCGCCTGGTTTACCTCGACGCCGAACACCGCGTCGGCGAGTTCCAGCTCGCCGACCTTCTCGTTATTCAAATCCACTACGTCGACTGTCGGCATGGGATTACCTCTTGGACCTCCGCACGACCACGTAGCCGCCGTTGGGTCCGGGCACCGCGCCCTTCACCACCAGCACGTTGTCCTCGGTATCCACTTCCATCACCTCCAGGTTGCGCACGGTGACGCGCGCATCGCCCATATGGCCGGCCATGCGCATCCCCGGCACCACGCGCGATGGGTAACTGGAAGCGCCGATGGAACCGGGAGCGCGATGGAACATCGACCCGTGCGAGCCTTCGCCGCCGCGGAAGTGGTGGCGCTTCACCAGGCCGGCGAAGCCGCGGCCCTTGCTGACGCCGATCACGTCGACCTTGTCCTTGGGTTTGAACTGGTCCACCAGCACCTGGTCGCCCAGCTTGAAATCGCCGTCGCCGGTCTCCAGGTGGAACTCGCGCAGGAATTTGCTGCCTTCCGCGCCAGCCTTCTTGAGATGACCCGTGGCGGGTTTGTTGATCCGCTGCGGCTTGACGAATTCCACCAGGCCGAGCTGCATCGAGTCATATCCATCCGTGGTGGGCGTCTTGCGCTGCACCACCGTGCAGGGACCCGCCTTGAGCAGGGTGACCGGCACCGCCTGTCCGTCGGGCCGGAACATCTGCGTCATTCCGATTTTCTTACCAAGAATTCCTGGACTCATATGTTGAAGGAGTCAGAAGTCAGAAGTCGGGAATCAGCATCGCTCCCCGGCCTCATCGTTCGCTCCGTACTCCTTTCGCCGCCAGACCATCCGGAAACAAGCGAACGCGCCCGGCGCATTCTGACTCCTGTCTCCTGACTCCTGACTTCATTCTTTCTACTTGCCAAACGCCTTGATCTCCACATCCACGCCCGCCGGCAGATCCAGCTTCATCAGCGCGTCCACCGTCTGCTGGGTCGGCTCCAGTATGTCCAAAAGCCGCTTGTGCGTCCGGATCTCAAACTGCTCCCGCGACTTCTTATCCACGTGCGGCGAGCGAAGGACCGTGGTGATGCTGCGCGAAGTCGGCAGCGGAATCGGGCCCGCCACGGAAGCGCCGGTGCGTTTGGCCGTATCCACGATCTCGGACGTCGATTGGTCGAGCACCCGGTGGTCGTAAGCCTTCAAACGGATGCGTATGCGTTCTCTCAGCGCCATAAATTTCCCCGGCAAGCGGGCGATTCGCCCGCGCGGGGCCGGAGTTATCCGGCCGCCACGCCTGCGGCGCCCACCTGTCTTACTTAATAACCTCGGTTACCGTGCCGGCGCCCACCGTGCGGCCGCCTTCGCGGATCGCGAAGCGCAAGCCTTTATCCATGGCCACCGGCGTAATCAGTTCCACCGTGAGATTCACGTTGTCGCCCGGCATCACCATTTCGGTGCCTTCCGGCAACTGCGCCACACCGGTCACGTCCGTAGTGCGGAAGTAAAACTGCGGCCGGTATCCCTTGAAGAACGGCGTATGCCGCCCTCCTTCTTCCTTGCTCAGCACGTACACGCTGCCCTTGAACGTGGTGTGCGGAGTGATGGTCCCCGGCTTGGCGATGACCTGGCCGCGCTCCACTTCGTCCTTTTCCACGCCGCGCAGCAGCAACCCCACGTTGTCCCCTGCCTGGACCTGGTCGAGCAGTTTCTTGAACATCTCCGTGCCCGTCACCACCGTTTTGCGCGTGTCCCGGAAGCCGACGATTTCCATTTCCTCGCCCACTTTGCAGATGCCGCGCTCGACACGGCCCGTCACCACGGTGCCGCGGCCCTGAATCGAGAAGATGTCTTCGATCGGCATGATGAACGGCTTGTCCACCACGCGGGTCGGGATCGGCACGTAGCTGTCCACCGCGGCCATCAGTTCGAGCACCGTCTTCTCCCACTTCTCTTCGCCGTTCAGCGCGCCGAGAGCGGAAACCCGCACCACCGGCAGATCGTCGCCCGGAAATTCGTAGAACTTCAGCAGCTCGCGGACTTCCAGCTCCACCAGGTCGAGCAGCTCGGGATCGTCCACCATGTCCACTTTGTTCATGCAGACCACGATGCACGGCACGCCCACCTGCCGCGCCAGCAGCACGTGCTCCCGCGTCTGCGGCATCGGCCCATCGGTCGCCGCCACCACCAGGATGGCGCCGTCCATCTGCGCCGCGCCGGTGATCATGTTCTTGATGTAATCGGCGTGGCCGGGGCAATCCACGTGCGCGTAGTGCCGGTTGGCCGTCTCGTACTCGATGTGCGCCACCGCGATCGTGATGCCGCGCGCCTTCTCTTCCGGCGCGTTGTCGATCGAATCGAAGCTGCGGAACTTCACCTTGGGGTTGTTCTTGCCCAGCACCCTGGTGATCGCCGCCGTGAGCGTGGTCTTGCCATGATCGATGTGCCCGATCGTGCCGATATTCACGTGAGGTTTGCTGCGGTCGAATTTTTCCTTTGCCATAAGAACAATCTCCTAATTCGAAATCTTGCCTTGAACCTTGCTGACGATTTCCTCGGCCAGAGCGCCGGGGACTTCCTCGTACTTGCCGAAATGCATGGTAAAACTGCCGCGGCCCTGCGTCCGGGAGCGAAGCTCCGTGGCGTAGCCGAACATCTCCGACAACGGCACCGATGACTTGATGATCTGCGTGGTGCTCCGCAGTTCCATTCCTTCGATGCGCCCGCGCCGCGAATTCAGGTCGCCGATCACATCGCCCATGTACTCTTCCGGCACCACCACTTCCACCGCCATGATCGGCTCCAGCAACACCGGCTTGGCCTTTCGCGCGGCTTCCTTGATGGCCAGCGAGCCGGCGATCTTGAACGCCATTTCCGAGGAATCGACGTCGTGAAATTTGCCGTCGTAAAGCGTGACCTTGAGGTCCGACATCGGGTAGCCGGCCAGGATGCCGCCTTCGAGCGCTTCCTTGACTCCAACTTCGGTCGGTCCGATGTATTCCTTCGGAATCCGTCCGCCGGTAATATCGTTGACGAACTCGAAGCCGCCGCCCGGCAGCGGTTCGACCTTGATCCTCACCACGCCATATTGGCCGTGTCCGCCCGACTGCTTGATATGAGCTCCTTCGGCTTCGGCCGGCTTGCGGATGGTCTCGCGATAAGCCACCTGCGGCTTGCCCACGTTGGCGCCCACGCCGAACTCGCGCATCATGCGGTCGACGATGATTTCCAAATGCAGCTCGCCCATCCCGGAGAGAATCGTCTGGCCGGTTTCCGGATCGGTCGAGACGCGGAAAGTGGGATCTTCCTGCGCCAGCTTCTGAATCGCCACTCCCAGCTTTTCCTGATCGGCCTTGGTCTTGGGCTCGACCGCAAGCTGGATGACCGGAGTCGGAAACGTGATCGACTCGAGCACGATCGGGTGCTCGTCGTCGCAAATCGTATCGCCGGTCGAGACCGTCCTCAATCCGACGGCGGCGCAGATGTCGCCGGCCAGGATTTCCTGTATCTCCTCGCGCTTGTTGGCGTGCATGCGCAGCAGGCGGCCGATGCGCTCCTTGCGCGCCTTGGCCACGTTGAAAACCGAATCGCCGGATTTCAGCGTTCCCGAATAGACCCGGAAAAACGCCAATTGGCCGACGTAAGGGTCGGTCATGATCTTGAACACCAGCGCGGAAAACGGTTCCTGGTCGGAAGCGTGACGGATCAGGACCTTGTTAGGATCCGACACGTCGACGCCTTGAATCGGCGGCACGTCCAGCGGCGAGGGCAGATAATCCACCACCGCATCCAGCATCGTCTGCACGCCCTTGTTCTTGAAGGCAGTCCCGCAGATCACCGGGAAGATCTTCAGCGCGATGGTCGCTTTGCGTATGCCGGCGCGAATTTCGTCGTTCGAGACGCCGTGGCCTTCGATGAATTTCTCGAATAGCTTGTCATCGAATTCGGAGATGACCTCGATCATCTTCTCGCGGTATTCCTTGGCCTTCTCCAGCATGTCTTCCGGAATCGGCTCGGTGTCGTACTCGGAGCCCAGCGTTTCGTCGCGCCAGATGACGGCCTTCATTTCCACCAGGTCGACGATGCCCTTGAACTGATCCTCGGCGCCGATCGGCAATTGAATGGGCAGCGGCCGGCACTTGAGGCGGCTGACGATGGTATCCACCGAGTGGTAGAAATCCGCTCCCACGCGATCCATCTTGTTGATGAAGCACAGGCGCGGAACATCGTATTTATCGGCCTGGCGCCACACCGTTTCCGATTGCGGCTGCACGCCGGCCACCGCGTCGAACACGGCTACCGCGCCATCCAGCACGCGCAGGCTGCGCTCCACTTCGGCCGTGAAATCCACGTGCCCCGGCGTGTCGATGATGTTGATCTGAATCTCCCGCCACTCGCAGGTTGTTGCGGCCGAAGTGATCGTGATGCCGCGCTCCTGCTCCTGCTCCATCCAGTCCATGATGGCGGTGCCTTCATGAACCTCGCCGAGCTTGTGCGTGCGCCCGGTGTAATAAAGGATGCGTTCGGTCGTAGTGGTCTTGCCGGCGTCGATATGCGCCGCAATGCCGATATTACGCATCCTTTCGAGCGGGATTGTTCTTGCCATAAAAACTCTTGCCTGGCTACTAAAACTCCCAGGTAGGGCATGCTTTAGCTTGCCCGCGCCTGGTGGGGCAGGCTTCAGCCTGCCAACGCCCGCTTGCGGGCGCTCTTCTTCACTACCACCGGTAATGCGCGAAGGCCTTGTTGGCTTCCGCCATACGGTGTACATCGTCCCTTTTCTTAATCGCCCCGCCGCGCAGATTGGCGGCGTCGTTCAACTCATTGGCCAGCTTTTCCGGCATGCCCTTTTCCGCGCGCGAACGCGCGTTCATCAAAATCCAGCGAATGGCGAGCGAGGTGCGCCGGTTCTGCGGCACTTCGATCGGCACCTGGTAGTTGGCGCCGCCCACGCGACGCGTCTTCACTTCGAGCAGCGGCTTGGTGTTCTCCACCGCCTTCTTGAAAGCCTTCAGCGGGTCGTCCTGGGTGCGCTCGCGCAGCTTGTCCATGGCGTCATAAAAAATGCCCTGCGCGACGGTCTTCTTGCCCTGCCACATCATCGAATTGACAAATTTTTCGACGAGCGTGGAGTTGTAGACCGGATCCGGCAATACCTCACGAACAACGGCTCTTCTTCTGCGTGGCATAGGTACCTACTATTTGGGCCTCTTCGCTCCGTACTTCGACCTGCCCTGCTTGCGGTTGGCGACGCCGGCGGTGTCCAGTGCGCCGCGAATCACGTGATACCGCACGCCGGGAAGATCCTTCACGCGGCCGCCGCGGATCAGCACGATCGAGTGCTCCTGCAGGTTGTGGCCGACGCCGGGAATGTACGTGGTGACTTCGATCCCGTTGGTCAGCCGCACGCGGGCCACTTTGCGCAACGCCGAATTCGGCTTCTTGGGAGTGGAGGTGTAAACGCGCGTGCACACCCCGCGCTTCTGCGGGCAGCTTTCCAGAGCCGGGCTCGAGGTCTTCCACCGCGGCGGTCTTCGCCCTAAGCGCACAAGTTGGTTAAAAGTTGGCACGAATCTTCCTCTTTGCGTTGAAACTCATCCGGCCAGCGCAATCCGCGACATCCGGATCCCGCACCGATTCTCCACACAACAGGCCTTTTTCAAGGCCTCATCAAGCGAGGATTACTAGCTTTTGGACAGGCCCATGTTCCAGACGGGGTGACCGGTGGAACCTCGGGGCCTCACTCCCAGCCGGGCTTGTCACACAACAAGCGGTAGCACAGGAGCAGAAAGCGACACTCGCGGAACCTTCCCATAATACCCGAAGTGGGCGGAAAAGTGCAAGCGGGGTGAATTCAGTTTTGCGCGGGGCGTGCTTGCACCGGGGTTTTGCGGAAAACACCATGAAGAAAATCGCGCCCGAAAAGGTAAATCAGAGCGAAACACCACGTGAAATCAAGGCCAGTGGCGGCTATCGACGGCAGCCACCTCGACCAGACATAAGGCCCGAAACAGCTCATGCCACGCGCGTGCGCCCACACAATACTATGACGCCCGTCGTCAATACCACTAATACCCCAAAACACTCCAACGGCAATTAGAAGCGCATCGCCTCCTAATCGCAGCGGCATCCAGCGGAAGATGAATACCGTTCGCCGCAGTCGCCACGAGTAAATATTTAGCGCGACCCAGTACCAAAGCAGACCAATTGCGATGACCAGCGCGCCGTTATCCAAAAGGAAGGCAGCCATCGGGTGAAACACAGAATAGGGCAGACGCCGCCAAGAAGCTCGCACCAAAGCCGCTGGCGCGTTGATGGAAACCAGAAGATCAAAAGCCGGGGCTGGACCCGGCATGTCGCAGATGCGGTTCGCAGCCCTCTCCCACAGTTCGGACCACCAGATCAGAGCCGATGCCAGCACCATCTGCGCCAGAGGCAGGGCGTACGTGAGCTTCACCCGCATGTCAGAACTCTTGTAGCACAGCGCAGGCCGGCCCCGGGAATGGACAGTCCTCGCTCCCCAAAAAGAAAAGCGAGCATAACGGAAGCCGATCGGTGTATACTCGCCAGAGCCCGGGAAGTCCAAGAGAGACATCCCGGATGAGAGGGGGGCCTTCCGTGGCCAGTTACCTGTTTCAAATATCGTATAGCGCCGAAGCTTGGGCCGCTATGATCAAGCACCCGCAGGACCGCGCGCAGGCGGTAAGCCAGGCGGTCGAGAAGCTCGGGGGCAAGGTCGGATCCTTCTGGATGTCATTCGGCGACTACGACCTGATCGGAGTTCTCGAGATGCCGGATAATGTCAGCGCCGCGGCGTTCGCCGTGGCCGTCGCGGCGGGCGGAGCCTGCAAGAATGTGAAGACCACACCACTGCTCAGCATCGCGGAGGGTGTGGAGGCGATGAAGAGAGCGGGAACCTCGGGCTACAAGCCAGTCACTGCCCAGAAGTGACCGGCGCACGTGGCGCACGCACTTTGCGTGCCGCGTCGGCCGTGGGGCGGACCCCCCGGTCCGCGCGGGTCCCCCTGGACCCGCCGTCTCATCGAAATAATCAGCCTCTTGGCTCCGGCGAGAAGCCGGCCGGGGGGCCGGCTGCGGACGAGGGCGTCCGCCCCACAGCTTACGCAGGCGCCCGACCACGGAAAAACTAGGTACTGCGCAGGATTGCGTGCGCCACGGTTGCAGCGGCGAATCTCAGCGCGTAACCACTGCCGTCAGCGGCGTGTTCCTCTCGGAACCACCCACGAAGATCTTGTACTCGCCGGGCAGCAATTCCCAATCGTCTTTCTGTTCATCGAAGATCGAAAGGAACTTCGCATCGAGCGGCAGCGTGACGGTTTTCGATTGGCCGGGCTCTAGCGTAACTTTGTCCCACGCCACCAGCCGCTTCGGCGGTTCGTTGGCAGCCGCCGGCAATCCGGCGTAGACCTCGACGATTTCGGCGCCGGTGCGCTTGCCCGTGTTCCGCACCGTAAACGAGACGCTGTCGATCGCGGCCTTCAGTCCGGAGTAAGCGAAGCTCGTATAGCTGAGGCCGTGGCCGAACGCGAACAGCGGCTCTTTGTTTTCCGCATCGAACCACTTGTAGCCGACCTTCAGGCCCTCGGTGTAGTCGATGTCGAAATTGGGCAGCATCCTTCGCCCGCCCCCTGCGGGAATCAGATCGAAACCGGGGATTTGCGGATGCGGAAGATCGGCGTCGGTTTTGGGGAAGGTGACGGGAAGTTTGGCGGACGGATTGACGTCGCCGAAAAGGACGTTGACCGCGGCCTGCGCGCCACGTATGCCCGGGTACCAAACCTCCAGCGCGGCGCTGACCCGTTCGATCCAGGGCATGGCGACCGCGCCGCCGGTTTCCAGCACCACGATGGTGTGCGGATTGGCCGCGGCCACCGCGCTCACCAGGTCGTCCTGTTTATCGGGCAGCGTCAAAGTGGGAACGTCGCGGCCTTCGCTGGTGGGCTGGTTGACGAAGACGATGGCGATCTCGGAAGCCTTGGCCAGAGCCGCGGCGGTAACCGGGTCGGCGCCATCGTTGAATTCCACCTTGGCTTTGGGCGCCTTGGCGCGAAGCGCCGCGAGCGGCGATGAAGGGAACCACACGGGCTGATTCCAGACGGGCCGCTCGCCGCCGGGCGGATCGACTTGCCCCGAACCGCCGCCGGAAAGCACGCCCGAATCGGCATGCGATCCGATGACGGCGATGGACTTGACGGCCGCGGCATTCAGCGGAAGCTGGCTACCGTCATTCTTCAGCAGCACCGATGCCTGCTCGGCGATCCGCCGGGAGAGCTCGGCGCCGGCGAAGGGGTCCACCACGCGGCCGAGCGGCGGATCGTCCACAATGCCCGCCGCGAATTCGGTGCGGACGATGCGATGCACCATGTCGTCGAGGCGCGCCGTGGGCACATCCCCGTTCGTCACCGCCGTCTTCAGCGAGTCGCCGAAATATCGGTAGCCCGGCTCTTCGTTATCGAGCCCGGCCAGCGCGGCCTTGGCGGTGGAGTGCGTCCCGCCCCAATCGGACAGCACGAAACCCTGGAAGCCCCACGCCTTCTTCAGCACGCTGTCGAGCAGGTAGCCGTTCTCGCACGCGTAATCCCCATTCACCTTGTTGTAAGAGCACATCACCATGCCGGGCTGCCCTTCGGCGACGGCGATCTCGAAAGCCAGCAGGTCGGTTTCGCGCATGGCGCGTTTGCCGAGCTTGACGTTGCCGATATTGCGTCCCGTCTCCTGGTCGTTGAAGGCGTAATGCTTCACGTCGCCGATGACGTTCTGGCTCTGCAGCCCGCGGATGAGCTGGGCCACCATCTTTCCGGCCAACACGGGATCCTCGCCCTGGTATTCGAAATTGCGGCCGTTGCGCGGCTCGCGCGTGATGTCCGCGCCGCCGCCCAGGGAGACGTTGTATCGCTGGTCGCGCAGCTCGCGGCCGATCAACTTGCCGTATTCAAAGGCCACCTTGGGATCCCAGGTGGCGGCCTCTCCAATGGTGGATGGAAGCAGAGTGGCGTAGCGCCCCCGGTCCGCGGCGCTCCGCACGCCTACCGCCGAATCGGCCAATTGCAGGTCCGGCAGTCCCAGCCTGGGTATGCCCGCGACCACGCCCGCGCCGCCGTTCGAGCGGGGGCCGGCCGCCTCGAAGCCGCCCATGCCATGGACGAGCTGGATCTTCTCGTCGAGCGTCATCTCCGCCATCACCAGGTCGGCCCGCTTGTCCGGAGAAAGGCTCTTGTCCATCCACGGACCATGCGCCGCTTGCGGCCGCGGCTGCGGCGGTTGCGCCCATGCCGGCAAGAAAGCCAGCGCCGCCACGGCTACAGCCGTCGCGGCCGCCAGTGCCAGTCTCCTACCTCTTATATAGTGGTTCACGATTCGCGGACCCTCCCTCTGCAACCAGCAAGCTTGATTTTACTCGATATCATTTGATTGCCGTTTTGGCTTGTTGGCTTGCCCGGACATGGCGGCGACCCCGGCTGTGCGGTATTATTTGGAAGCTGGAACCAATCACGCTGAAGGAGTATGACAATAATGAAACACTTCGCACTCGTCCTGATGGTGACCGCGGCGTTCGCCGCCGAGGGCTACCACGTTCTCAATAAGATTAAGATCGGCGGAATCGGCGGCTGGGATTACGTCGCCGCGGATGGCGCCAATCATCGGCTTTATGTCTCACACGGAACCAGCGTCGCGATTGTGGATACCGATACCGGCGGCGTGGTGGGTACCGTTGCCGAACTGCACGGCGTGCACGGCATCGCCATCGCGGCCGAGCTCAACAAGGGTTTCATCAGCAACGGCCAATCCAACTCGGTGACGGTGTTCGATCTCTCGACGTTCGCCAAGGGTGCCGAAATCCAGACGGGACAGAATCCGGATGCGATCTGCTATGAGCCGAAGACGCAGCGTGTGTTCACCTTCAACGGCCGCTCCGGTGACTCCACCGCGATTGACGCCAAGTCCAACGCCGTGTTGACAACCTTCCCGCTAGGCGGGAAACCGGAGTTCTGCGTTGCCGCCGGCGATGGCAAGCTCTACGACAACCTGGAAGATAAGTCGGAGATGGTGGAGATCGATGCCGCCAAACCGGCAGTCACTCGCACCGCCAAGCTTGACCCTTGCGACGGGCCTTCCGGCCTGGCGATCGATACCAAGGAGGGCGTGCTCTTCTCCGTCTGCGGCAACAAGATGATGGCGGTGACCGATATCAAAGAGATGAAAGTGATCGCCACCCCCGCGATCGGCCAGGGGCCGGATGCGGCGGGATACGATCCCGGCGCGGGCCTGGCCTTCAGCTCCAACGGCCGCGATGGCACGCTGACGCTGGTCAAACTGGTGGGCGGCAAATGGCAGACCGTCGATACCGTCACCACCGAGCTTGGCGCCCGGACCATGACCGTGGACACCAAGACTCACAAAGTCTACCTGCTCACCGCGGAATTCGGCCCGATGCCCGAAGCCCAACCGGGCCAGCGAGTCCGCCCGCCGGTTCTACCCGATACGTTCCACGTGCTGGTAGTCGGGAAGTAGGCAGTGGTAGGACAGACCATCGCCTTTCGTGGTCTGTCGGGTCTTGCCAAGCCGCTACGGGTTGACAGACGACAAAACCCGATCGTCTGTCCTACCCCATCCTCCTTGGCGGCCGCAGCAGGCGCCGCGGCAGCTTCGAGAGATATGTTAGCCGCTCCACCACCGGCAACAGGCGGCGCACGGTGTGGCCGTGCAGAATCAGGCTGCCGATGACCAGCGCCGGATGCGGGATGGTGGTGCAGCAGCGCGAACAGACGTCCACTTCGCCGCCGCGGCCAGCGACGTGCAACCGCCGCATGCGCTCCATCTCCGCCGAGTTCCAGATCTCGACCAGCGATTGATCGGCCAGGTTGCCAAGCGGCGCGCCATCCAGCATGTAGCTCTGGCAGCAGGGATACACGTCGCCGTTCTGCTTGACATACATGGGGCCGCGCCACAAGTAATGGCAGGGGTGCTTCCAATCTTCCGCGGCGTGGCCGGCGTCGGGTCGCATCAAGTTGGTCTCGTCTTCCTTGATGCGCACCTGGTCCACGCCGGGAAGGCCGCTCCAGAACGCGAGGAAATCGCCGGCCTCTCCCGCGTTGCCTTCCATCGATACCATCTGCACCACCACTTGCAGCTTGGATCGCCGCTCGTGCTTCAGGCGGGCGAAACGCACAAAATTGTCGCGCACCTTTTCGAATTTGGCGCCCTTGCGGTAGAACTCGAAGGTCTCCTTTTTGGCGCCGTCGAAGCTGAGCGTAATCTCATCGAGCGGCGAATCGAGAACGCGGCCGGCAAGGCGCTCGTCGAGAAACGTGCCATTGGTCGAAAGCAGCGTTGCGATACTGTGATGATGGCAATACTCGATGCGGTCGAAGATGCGCGGGTCCATGAACGGCTCGCCGAGGCCGATCAACATCATGTGCTCGGCCGAATCGGCGGATTCGCGGACCAGCCGCTCGAAGATCGCGTCCGACATATCGGCTTTGGGCTGCGCGTGGGTTTCGCGCGGGCACATGGGGCAATAGAGATTGCATTTGGCGGTGGTCTCGACGATATACTCGACCGGCAGCGCGCGCAAGGTTGTCCGCCGCCACAGATAGCCCCACAGAAGTTTCGCCCGGTTCCAAGCCCGCATGAGCTTTCATTGTATCCGGCGCGTGGTGGAGCATGCTTCAGCGAGGCTGCTGAAAGAGTCCGAAAAAACATTTTTGGGCCACGGATGAACACAGATGAACACGGATAAACCAATTCTTTTCAATCTGTGTTCATCTGCGTTGATCCGTGGCCCTGATGCTTTTGCGGTTTTTCAGCAAGCTCTTCAGCGAGGCCTATGCGCCCGGCCTACTTCTGCACCACCGCCGAGGCCAGGACATCGTCATACGCGTTCAGCAGCACGCGACGGGGACGCTTCACCAGCGTGATTTTCAATTCGTCGCTGGTGGAAGAGCCCGTCATGGGCACCGTGCCTAACTTGGCTAGCTTGCCGTCGTAATCCACGTACACCGGCACGCGCATTTTGAACAGCGGGCCGACACTCTCCTGCGTGATCTTCATGCTGAGCAGAGTCTTGCCGCCTTCCGCGTCGGCTAGCGTATAATCCAGGCGGTAACTGGGCACTTCGGTCGCGTAAACCCACTCGTAGAAGAACCAATTCAGGTGCCCGTTCTTTTCCAGATCCATGTCCGGCCGCATATGTTTCTCGGCCATGCGCTGAAAGTCCTCGGTGGAAGCTACTTTGTTGTGGTAAGTGGTCAGATAGTCGTGCATCATCTGGATGAAAGGCTGGTCGCCGGTTTGCCGGTCCTGCATCAGGTAGCGCAGCATGTGCAGAACGAAAGCGCCCTTGGCATAGGTGACGCGCCGGCTGGCGTCACTCGCCCGGAACGAGTTCAGGCGCTCGCCCATCCACAATGGGCCGACGTCATTGGCGCGGTTGCCGAATTCGTTCTTCTCGATCAGCATGCGGCGTTCACTTTCCCAGAACTTCAGCGAGTCGTCGGTCCCTGGTTGCGTCGCCTCCAGGAACAGCGCCGCGGAGAAATCGGCGAAGCCTTCCGACAGCCAGTTGTCGTGGTAGCTGGCCCAGCCCACCGTGTGGCCCCACCACTGATGGGCCACCTCATGCGCCGTCACGATGTTGATGAATTCCTTGGAAAACCGGAACGTATTCCGGCCCAGTAGCTCCCAGCGCATGGTGGGATCGAGAAATGCGCTGATCGGCAGGTAGACCAGGGTGGGCCAGGATTGTCCGAAGTTGAAAGCCGGTTGCTGGGTCACCGCCAGCCGCCCATAAGCCGTGGGCCCGTACCAGTGCGTGTACAGGCGCACCGCGTTCAACGCGTCCACCAGAACGCGGTCGGCCATGGCGGAAGGCGCCAGCACGATGTTGCGCGCGGCGAAGGCCATCACGTCCGGCGGCTCAGTGGTGGCGTAAGCTTCGAGCGCGGTCTTGGTGACGTCATCGACGCGTTCCCTCTTCTTGAAGTCGCCGTAGTTGAATCCGGCGACCAGCAGCGGCTCGTCCGATTTCCATTCGGTTACCATCTCGCCCGCTTCGCGCCTCTCGCCGGCGAGTTTGCCCACGCCGACCAAGGTCAGCCCTTTCGGGGCATGGAACGTGATGTCGTAAGTGGCCCGGTCGCGGAATACCGACACCGCCGGATACCAGTTCTCGCGCGCATCCACCGAGTAATTGCCCTGGCCTTCGTTGTGGATGACCTTGTTGCCTTCGTACTCTATCTCGACCGTGTAGACGCGGTCTTTCACGGTTGTCTGCGGCAGAATCAGCGACAGCTCCGCATCCTGCTTCACGCCCTCCTGAATGAAGTCGATGGCCTTGCCATCCAGGCTCGCGCCGGAGACGCGCAGATGGGGAAGCAGGCTGAAGGCGATCACGCGGTCGCCATCGCGCACGGCTTTGAAACGCAGGCTGGTCTTGGCGGCCAGATGGTCGTTCTTTCCCACATGAACGTCCATGTCGTAATGCTCCGGATCGATCAAGTGCTTTTCTTCGCTCGAGGAATAAGTGTGCGCCTTAATCTCCGCCACGGTGTGCGCCATGTACCAGATGCCATCCTGCTCGCCGCCCGGGTCCACGTCGATGAGGGCGACCTCCTCGGGACCCATCGAGGGGATAGCCCCTTGCGGCCGGATCAGAAAACGCATTTGCGGATGCTTGTGCGCGTGCAGCAGCGCCATGAAGGTGCCCGAGTGCGCCGGGTTGTACAACTCGGCAAGCAGCTCCGCGTCCAGGTTCGGGATCGCGTCGCCGAACAGTTCGTATTCCATAAAGCTGCGCGGCGTCTCGGTGCGCGAGCGCAACTGGGAGCGAAACTTTTGCAGCTCGGACTCGTTTTTCGCCGACACCGGTCCCGATTTGGCCTGCCCGCGGACTTCCTCGGCGGTCGAGTCGGTGAAATACAGAAGTGCCGCGTCGAACTCCTCGTCGATCTCGGGCGCGCCGATGGTGAACCGCAGGCGCGCGGTTTCGGTCGGCTGGGCGGGCTTCAAATGAAATCGTCCCTCACCGGTGAATACCGCGACCGCCTGGCGGCCCAGAACCGGCGCCAGGAAGCTGATCTCCCCGGACTTGAAGGTGAGAGTCCCAACGTCGCGTTGGAGGACTATGTTCTCGGTGTTAAAAGATTCCGCCAGTTTCCCGTCCCGCAACGCGCGGTAGTTCGGATCCTGGTTCTGCCCCAGCAGGCAAACCGGCATGAGTAACAAAAGAATATTAATCCTCATGGAGATCCCGATTCTAGCAGGATGCTGGTGGCGCAAGCCCCGGCCTGCGAACGGTTCCGGAAGTAGGATAGACGATCGGTTTTTGTCGTCTGTCAAAATGTCGGCTATGGCGAGGCGCGACAGGCTACCAAAAGCAATGGCCTGTCCTACCGGCGCCGGTAACTTCCCGCACCGCCTGACCGTAATACCTTGCCTCCAGGGCCGTCCTTATGGGGAAGGGCGATAATACGAACATTATGTCTTCCGCCGCATTTTTCCGCCGTCCGGCCGTCGTGCTGATCCTTGGTTTGTGCCTCATCGGCGGTGGAGTGACCGTTTTGAGCCGCCTGGCTTCAGGTCCGCCCCCCGAGCCCAAACGCGTGAAACTGCCACATGAAGGCGGCTACGAGGCCGCGCCAGCGTTCTCTCCCGATGGAACGCGGTTGGCGTTCAGCGCGCGGGGGGTTGGCAAGGACAGTCCTTACCACATATGGGTGCGATCCATAGCCGGCGGCGCCGCGGCGCAGTTGACCTCGGGACCCGCCAGCGATCTGGGTCCGGCCTGGTCGCCGGATGGCGCCAGCATCGCGTTTCTGCGCGTGGACAAGGCTCGCGCACGCTACATGGTGGTCCCCTCCGGCGGCGGCGAGCCACGCCAGGTGGCCGACTCTCCGGTACCCGATCCCGCTCCCGCAGCGCAGCCCGCGGCTTGCTGGACCCGCGACGGCCAGTCGATGTACGTCGTTCAGTGGGCGGAGGCGCAACCGCCCTTCATCGCCGCCGTCCCGGCCACCGGTGGCGAGCCTCGCCGCATCACCCAGCCGCCCGCCGGCAAGCACGGCGATAGTTCCCCCGCTATTTCGCCCGATGGCGCCACCCTAGCGTTCGTGCGGCAGGCTTCCGAAAAGGCCGAGCACGATGGCGACGGCGGCGACATTTTCCTCTCCGATTTGTCGGGAAACAACCTGCGGCGTCTCACTTTCGAGGACACCGCCATCCACGGCATCGCCTGGTCGGCCGATGGCCGGGATGTGATCTATGCTGCCAGACGCGTCGACCAGGAGAAGCTGTGGCGCGTCACTGCATCCGGCGGGAGCCCGCGCAACGTGCTGGCAGGCGGCCAAAATCCGGCATTCCCCGCCGTCGCGCCGTCCGGGCACCGCCTGGCATTCACGGAAACGCCCGCCCTCGACGCCATCTGGCGGATCGATTTGACGGCCTCCGATCCGGCCTCGACCGCCCGCCTCCTGATTCGCTCCGACGGCCGCGAGTATGCGCCGAGCTGGTCTCCGGATGGGAAAAGGATCGCTAACATCTCCGAGCAGATCCGCGACAACGAGATCTGGGTGGGTGACGCCGACGGTGGCAATCGCGCACCCATCACCCATCTCAAGGCCTTCCAGATGGGCCGCCCGATATGGTCGCCCGACGGCCGCACGATTTTGGTCGCTGCCCGCGGCAGCGGCTCAATAGATGTTGACCGATTGGCCGCCGACGGCCACACCCAGCCCACGCGCATTTCGCTGCCCACTGACATCCACCATATCTCTTTGTCGCATGATGGGCAGTGGATCTACTTCCAGTCGATGGCCCAGCTCTGGAAGTCCCGCGCCGACGGCCGCGAGCGGAAGAAGGTTACCAATAGCTGGGGCGACGACGAACCCGAAGAATCGCCCGATGGCCAGTACGTGTATTTCCGCCGCTGGCGGTCGATCTGGCGAATCCCCACCGCGGGCGGCACCGAACAAGACCTGATCGGACCAGAACACGATGCGCGATGGGCGGCTTTTCAGGTCGCGGCGGCGGGAATATACTGCCTGGAATTCGACCGCGATGAGCACACCGCGACCCTCTGGCTTTACGATGTCCAAAACAAGAAGAGCCGGGAGCTGGTTCGCCTGCCGGTCACCGACGCCTCGTCCACTTCGACTTTCAGCGTTTCCCCGGACGGCCGGTACGTGGTCTACCCAGTCGTGGATCACGCTCAGACGGCTCTCGTGTTGACCGAGGCATTCCGCTGAGGCAGGGCATGCTTGAGCCTGCCCTCTGTTTGCCGGAGTCGCCGCGCACTACACTGAAATCTGGTGCCATGAAGATCGCGATCACGGGCGCTTCGGGTTTCATCGGTCGGCGGCTGATGAAGCTGCTGGCTGGGCGCGGCCATCGGCTGCACGTGCTGAGCCGTCACGCGGGAACGAATCTGCCGGTGGGAGTTGGGCTCACCGTGTGGGACCCGCTCGGTCCGGCGCCGGAGGCCCCTCTGCGCGATGTGGACGCGGTCTTGCACCTGGCCGGAGAACCGGTGGCGCAACGCTGGACCGCCGCGGCCAAACAGCGGATACACGACAGCCGGGTGGCCGGTACGCGCCACCTGGTCGCAGCGCTGGCCAACTGCTCGCCCCGGCCGGCGGTGCTGGTGTGCGCTTCCGCCATCGGCTATTACGGCTCGCGCGGCGATGAGGTGCTTAATGAAGATTCCGCCTCCGGGACAGGATTCCTGGCGGATGTCTGCGCCGGCTGGGAGCGCGAAGCGGCGAAGGCCGAGGATTTGGGCATGCGGGTGACGCGCATTCGCATCGGCGTGGTGCTTGACCCGCGCGGCGGCGCGCTGAAACCGATGCTGAGACCATTCCGCTGGGGCCTCGGTGGCCCGCTGGGCGGCGGCCGGCAATGGATGTCCTGGATTCACGCGAGCGACCTGGCGGAGATGTTCCGCTTCGCATTGGAGAACCCGGCGCCGCCGGTGCTGAACGGCGTTGCGCCCGGCGCCGTGACGAACGCCGAGTTCACGCGCACGCTGGCAGGAGCGCTCCATCGACCGGCATTTCTTCCTGTACCGAAATTCGCGCTGCGACTGCTGTTCGGCGAAATGTCCGACATGCTACTGGCCAGCCAGTGCGTCGCCGCAGTCGCCGCCGAAGCGGCCGGATTCCAATTCCAGCACGGGCAACTGGCGGAAGCGCTGGGGGATTTGCTGCGGGGGTGAGGCCCGGACAGACACGCATGTCTCCCGCAACTTTCTTGACTCGAAAGAAGGCCGGCGGTAGGTTAAGAGTAGAGGGGCGGCGAATGACCATCACTATTGAAATCGCACCGGAGCTTCAAGCGGAACTTGCTCGCCAGGCGGCGATGCAGGGCGTGGGGATTGATGCATATGCCGCCGGTCTGCTCCAGGGCGCCGCGCATCGTCCGGCTGTTCCCGTTAAGCCCGCTGCGGAGGTTGTCGAGGCGATCGACCGGCTTAAGAGCTTCGGGAAGACTCACGGCCTCTCGCTCGGCGGAATGACGATCCGCGAACTGCGCCACGAGGCGCGTCCGTGACAGGCATCGTCATCGATGCTTCGGTGACTTTGTCCTGGTGCTTTCCCGACGAACAGACTCCCATGTCCCTCGACGTGCTCGACCGGCTCAGGTCCGGCGAGCGGGCGCTCGTGCCGGCTTTCTGGCCGCTTGAGGTTCTCAACACGCTGCTGGTCGGAGAACGCAAAGGACGCATAACGGCGGAACAGACAAGAGCTTTTCTTGACACGCTGCGCGTCCTGAGTCCGACCCTCGACCATGTGTCGCTGGAGCAGATCGCCGGGCCCGTGCAGATCATCTGCCGCGATCATGGGCTGACGCCCTATGACGCTCTGTATGTCGAGCTCGCCCTGCGGTCGAGTTGTCCGCTGGCTACCCTGGATCACCCGCAGAGACAGGCGGCAAGAGATCTCGGCGTTCATTGCCTATGAGCCGAGATCACTCATTAAGGGGCCGAATCACCAAACAGACTGACGCCGACGAGATTCTTCCGGAATACGACTTCAGTCGCGCCGCGCGCAATAAATACGCAGCGCGATACGCCGCGGGCAGCGCTGTAATCGTGCTGGAGCCCGGTGTGGCCGCCGCGTTCCCGAATCCGGCGGAGGCAAACGAGGCCTTGCGTGCTCTGGCAAGGATCATCCAGAAGCATCGCTCCCGCCGCCCCGCGTCGCGCCGCGGTTTCTAATGGAAAAGCCCGTTATTGTCGCCGATCCCGAGATCATGAACGGCACGCCCTGCTTTCGTGGTACGCGGGTTCCGTTCAAGAATCTGATCGATTACCTCGGAGGCGGGCATTCCTTGGGCGAGTTTCTGGAGCAGTTTCCCACCGTCGCACGCGAGGCCGCAATTCAGGCGCTGGAAGAACCGAAGGACTAGCTGCTAGCCAGAATCGCATGAAGATTCTGCTGGACGAGTGCCTGCCACTTGATTTCCGGCACGGCTTTCTCGGCGCCCATACCGCCGACCGGATCATCGGTAGTCTACCGCCTCGATAGGACGTAGTTCACGTCAATGCGAGTCGTTACATAGCAGGGTCTTCCATTCAACATGGTCGGTCTGTATTCCCATTGACGAACGGCCTCCAAAGTCCCAGGAATCAATTCGGCCGGTCCGGCGTCCGCATGTAAGTACAAGATCTTGCCGTCGAGACCGATCAGCGCAGTCAATTGTACTGTCCCTTGTGTTTTCCGGTGGCGCGCATCGGGCGGGTAGGCAGGCTCGACCTTGTTGATCAGGTTTGCCTCCTGCACGTTTCCCCCAACGCGGATTATGCCGGGCGGACGCTCACCGTGAGCAGGGAGTGCTGTCGGCGCCGTCAGAAGCGGTATCGAGTCGGGTGCCAAGGCCTTGGCTTTGGCCAGCAGAGCGTTGCCGAGCGGCGTGTAATCCCAATCCAGCTTCGAGTCTGCCCACAATACGGCTCCGTCCCGCAACAGCCTTGCCGCTGCGGCGACCAACAGGTCCTTCTCTGTCGCTTCCTCCAATGCGCGTCGTGCCTTCACCGCGAAAGGGCGCTCTCTAAGCGCAGCGTCGGATCCTGCCGGCTCGTTATTCAGATACGACTCGCCCGTGATTCCCAGAACGGCCCCGGCGTATAGGCGGCCTAATCCGGGTTCGTCCTTCCCTTCGACCAGCATCTGTTCGGCTTGCTCCGGGAAGCAATACTGAATGGCACCGACGGCGGAGCGCCGGATCTCCGGGTCTTCGGGGTTCGCCCTGACCTGTTCCAGCCACGCTTCGCTCGCGCGTTTGAATGCATCGGGATCCGCGAGGACATCGCCTTGGCAATGGAGGCGGTAAACGCCTGTCGAAACCCTGAACAGCCCGAGCCCATCTTTCGGGTCATGCTCGATCAGCCAGAGAATGTGCCCCGCGCGTGCCGCCTTCACCGAATCCAGAGCTACACCGGATGGGGGCGCAGCGTAGTATGAGAGCAGTTGGATTCGAGCGCCTCCGTCATCCGGCTTCTGCATAACCCGGGCCTCAAGCCTCTCCGCATCTTCTGCGGAGAGAGTGCTGCCCGTCTTGAGCAGGCTGTACGTGCTTCTCGGATCACGAGGCTGCGCATGCAAGCACAGTGTGAGAGCAATCACGGCGATGATACCCTGGCAAGTCTTCATAGAATGCCCAGTATACTCGGTTGCTGCCTCCACCCATGTCCCGCCGCCTAACTGCGCGATACTGGAACCTTGTGAACTTTGTCGCGGTGGCGGAAAACTTGCGGGAATCGTTCCGCATCATCGCGGGCAGCCGCAGCGCGGGCGAGGTGCGCGAATTGCCGGGGGTCTCGATCGCGTCGGCGGGGGTTGCGTTTCAGATGTTCAACGCGGCGTTCCTGTCGGGGCCGGTCGAGACCGAAGCCGAGCTGGCGCGGTCGATCCTTTTGCCCTCGCTGCAATTCAACACGCGCGGCCTGGAGTGGTCGTTTTGGGTGTGCGAAGACTGGCTGGCCCCCAAGGCGCATCGCCGCCTGCGGCAGGTGTTCGAGCGGCACGGGTTGCGTCACACCACCGACCTGCCGGGCATGGTGGCCGAGAAGGTCCGGCCGCCCACACGGCGGCTGCCGGAGATCGAGATCCGGCGCGTGCGCGACCGCCGTACCGGTGACGACTTCCGCGGCATCGGCTCGGTCTGCTTCCACGTACCTCTCGTATGGTTCAACGAAGTGTTCGACCAGGATTCCGTGTGGGACCGTTTCGCGGCGTACGTCGGGTACGTGGACGGCGAGCCGGTTTCGACCGCGGCCACCGTGGCCAGCGGCGACACTATGGGCGCGGGCCCGGACGCAGGCCGGGGGCCTGCGCCACAACCATGCGGCGATACCATCGGGGTCTATAACGTGGCTACGCTGCCCGATCACCAGCGCCACGGTTATGGCGAGGCGGTAATGCGCCACGCGCTCGCGGAGGCCGAACGCGAGCGGCCGTCGCGGCCCGTGGTGCTGCAATCCACCGAAGCCGGGCTGCGCCTTTATGAACGGATGGGCTTTCGCACGGTGGCGCGCTTCAGCGTCTACGCCAGTTGAAGACCGCCGGAGGCGATCAGCGCTTCCAGTGCCGCCAAGTCGCGGTAGAGCGGGCGGTCGGATACGAGCGGCGGAGATGCGGCGCGGATGCGCTCGCGCACCTGCTCCAGCACGGGGCTGGTTTTGAGCGGCGCCAGCAGGTCCAGCGCGCGCGCGGCCGAGAGCGCTTCAATGGCCAGCACGTGGCGCGCGTCACGAACCACCCGCTGTAATTTCACCGCGGAGGTCATCCCCATCGAAACGAAATCCTCCTTGTTGCCGCTGGTAGTGATGGAGCCAGTGGAGGCGGGGTTCGCCAGCACGCGGATTTCGGCGACCAGGCTGGCCGCGGTGACCTGCGCCATCATCAGGCCGGACTCGAGGCCCGGATGGCCGGCGAGGAACGCGGGCAGGCCTTCGTTGAGCGCGGGGTTGACCAGGCGGTCGATGCGGCGCTCGGAGATGCCGGCCAGCGCCGCCAGCGCGATGGCCAGAAAATCGAGTTGAAGCGCCAGCGGCTCGCCGTGAAAATTGCCGCCGGAGAGGATTTCGCCGTCGAACACCAGCGGATTGTCGGTGGCCGAATTCACCTCGATCGCGAAAACGCGGCGGGCTTCGGCCAGCGCGTCGAGCACCGCGCCGTGAACCTGCGGAACCGCGCGCAGCGAATAGGCGTCCTGCACGCGGCCGCAGCCGCGATGCGATTCGCGAATCTGGCTGCCCTCGAAGAAGCGCACCAGGCGCGCCGCACTCGCAAGTTGGCCGGCCTGCGGGCGAGCCTGGTGGATGCGCGGGTCGAAGGCGCGCGGCGTGCCGCGCTGCGCGTCGAGCGTCAGCGCCGCCACCACGTCGGCGGTGTTGGCCAGCGTCTCCGCGGCTTCCAGCTCCAGGCAGCCGACGGCCAGCATGGCTTGCGTGCCGTTGATGAGGCTGATGCCTTCCTTGGGGTGCAGGTCCACGGGCGAGATACCGGCGCGGTGAAGCGCTTCGCCACCATCAAACACCGCGCCCTCGAATTCGGCTTCGCCTTCACCGATCAACACCAGGGCCACATGCGCCAGCGGCGCCAGGTCGCCCGATGCGCCGACGCTGCCCTGCGAAGGCACTAAAGGCGTGACACCGCGGCCCAGCATTTCGCAGAGGCGCTCGGCAATCAACGGGCGAATGCCGGAGAAGCCTTTCGCCAGAACGTTGGCGCGGATCAGCATCATGGCGCGCACCACTTCGCGCGCGAGCGGCTCGCCCACGCCGGCCGCGTGCGAGCGGACCACGTTGCGCTGCAACTGGTCGAGTTGTTCGCGCGGGATGCGCACGCCGGCCAGCAGGCCGACGCCGGTATTCACCGCGTAAATGGGGTCGTCGCCGCCAGCCAGGCGGTCGACCACGGCGCGGGAGCGCTCCATGGCCGCGCGCGCTTCAGGCGCGAGAGCCACTTCCGCGGTGCGCGCGCGCGATGCAGCGCAGGTTTCGCCGATGGTCAGCGAGTTTCCGTCGAGAAAGAGAGGCATTGATGTATTGTTCAGGTCGGGACCTTTCACTGGAGTCTCCGCATACGAGCGTTCCGCGGCGCATTGGAGCGCTCTGCGACGCCTCGCCAACCCAACCTTGCTGTCTTGTATCAGGGCACGGCTTCAGCCGTGCCGCATAATGCGGGCATCCAAGGGCTTTAGCCCCTGCCGCTTTCCTTCATGTCAAGTATGCAGGACCAGGGGCTAAAGCCCGATTCTCTACTGCGGCTCGGCGGCACGGCTGAAGCCGTGCCCTGATACACAGCTCATCATATCCCCACGCGCTCGGGAGTGCAGAAACCAGATGCGCGCGGGTGGCCTGCCCGCCGCGACACTCGCGTACCCGGATCAGCTACAACGCAAATTGGCCAATAACAACGTACACGCAGAAAGCCGCCTCCAATGCGATCGCGGAGAGCAGCACATAGCTTGTCCACCTCTTGGCTCGGCGCAAACCGATCGCAGAAATCGCCAAGAAGGCCAAAGCCGCCGCGAATATGAGAACTACTCCAGTGATTCTCGGGTCGCCCTGAAGAGCGTCGCCTTGGGCGAGAACCCCCAGCCACCCGAAAGCCGTGAGGAGCGTTCCCGCGACGTAGGCTCCATATAAAAGGAACTTGGACAATGCGGCAATACCCGACTATAGGTTACAACGAGGACGCGCAGTTCAGGCTTAACGCTTCTGGCTGCCGGCGATGAGGCCTTCGATGTTGATCAACTCGGTCGGATAGTTGCCGGTGTAGCAGGCGTAGCAGTATTCGTGTTTCTCGTCGTCGTCGACGGCTTTGCGCAGCGATGCGATGGACAGATAGCCCAGCGTATCGGCCTCCACGAAGCGGCGGATTTCTTCCACGCTGTGGCTGGAGGCGATCAGCTCGGCGCGATTGGGCGTGTCGACGCCATAGAAGCACGGCGAAATCGTGGGCGGGCAGGAAATGCGGAGGTGAACCTCGCGCGCGCCGGCCTGGCGCACCATGCGCACGATTTTGCGGCTGGTGGTGCCGCGCACGATGGAATCGTCCACCAGCACCACGCGCTGGTCCTTCAGCAGATGGCGCACCGGGTTGAGTTTCAACTTGACGCCGAAATCGCGGATGGCTTGCGACGGTTCGATGAAGGTCCGCCCCACATAATGATTGCGGATCAGCGCCTGGCGGAACGGCAGTCCCGATTCGGCCGAGTAGCCGATGGCCGCCGCCACACCCGAGTCCGGAACGGGCACCACCAGGTCGGCATCCGCCGGGCATTCGCGCGCCAGCCGCCGCCCCAGATTTTCCCGCGATTCTTCCACCGAGCGCCCGAACACGATGGAATCCGGCCGCGAAAAGTAAACGTGCTCAAACACACACTGCGCCCGCTGCTGCTCCGGCGCATAGCGTTGGCGCGTCATTCCTCCAGGGCCCACCTCGACTAATTCGCCGGGCTCCACGTCGTGCAGGTAGACGGCGCCGATCAGGTCGAAGGCGCAGGTCTCGGAGGCGAACACGTAGCATTTGCTGCCGCCGGAAACTTCCATTTCGCCCACCGCCAGCGGCCGGAATCCGTGCGGGTCGCGCGCCACCAGGATGCGGTCCTCGGCCAGCAGGACCAGCGAAAAAGCGCCTTCCACTTGCAGCAGGGCTTCGCGCAGCGCGCCGGCCAGCGTGCGCTCGGAAGAGTGCGCCACCAGGTGCAGCACCAGCTCGGTATCGCTCGAGGCCTGGAACACCGAGCCCAGCCGGCCGAGCTCCGCGCGCAGCTCCGACGTGTTGGTGATGTTGCCGTTGTGGGCCACCGCCAGCCGGCCCTTATTGCAGGAAACCGAAAACGGCTGCGCGTTCAAGAGCACCGTGTCGCCGGCCGTGGAGTAGCGCGTGTGGCCGATGGCCAGTTCGCCGGGCAGCGTGGCCAGCACCGGTTTGGTGAAGATATCCGCCACGTGCCCCATTTCCTTGTGCGTGTAGATGCGGTTGCCGTCGGAGGTGCAGATGCCGGCCGATTCCTGCCCCCGGTGCTGCAACGCGTACAGCCCCAGGTAGGCCAGTTTGGCGGCTTCGGGGTGGCCATAAATGGCGACCACGCCACATTCTTCGTGAAATTTGTCGGGCATGCGAATGGAGCGGCGTCGTCTTAAGCGGCCGCCGCGGTCTGAGCGGTTCAAACTGTCGGCTCTGTCGATATCCCTATTGTAGAGCAGCCTGGCCGATTTCGATGGCTCATTTTTCGCTGCGCGCGCCGTCATAACGGTTATAATCTCAGTCATAAGGGAGGATCAATGGCTAAAGATAAGAGCCCCAAGAAGGAAGTCAAGAAGCCCAAGAAGAAGAAATAATCCGGCGCGGGGTTGACCCGCCGGTTATCCGCGGGCGCCTCTGGCTGCGCCATTCAAAAGGCGTTCCAGGTGCGTCCGCGGACTTGAGGAGCTGTCGATGCGCAGTGACTGGGTAGCCAAACGTAAGAACGACAAAATCCGCACGCAACTGTATTATGCCCGCCAGGGGATCGTCACCGAAGAGATGCATTTTATCGCGCAGCGCGAAAGCCTGCCGCCCGAGCTGGTGCGCTCCGAGGTCGCACGCGGACGCCTGATTATTCCCGCCAACATCCACCACCCCAACCTGGAGCCGATGGCGATCGGGATCGCCTCCAGGTGCAAGATCAACGCCAATATCGGCAACTCGTCGGTGCTTTCGGACGTGGAGGGGGAGCTCGAAAAGCTGCGCGACTCGGTGAAATACGGGGCCGATACGGTGATGGACCTTTCCACCGGCGGCGACATCCCCGCCATTCGCAAAGCCATCATCGGCGCTTCTTCGGTGCCCATCGGCACGGTGCCCATTTACGAAGCGCTATCGCGCGTGCGCCGCGTGGAAGATCTCAGCGCGCGGGTGATGCTGGACGTGATCGAGGAGCAGGCCGAGCAGGGCGTGGACTACATGACCATCCACGCCGGTGTGCTGGTGCAGCACATTCCGCTGACCACGCGGCGCGTCACCGGCATCGTCAGCCGCGGCGGCTCCATTCTGGCCGAGTGGATGGTGAAGAACCACAAGCAGAATTTTCTTTACGAGTGTTTCGACGACATCTGCCGGATTTTTCAAAAGCACGACGTGAGCTTTTCGCTTGGCGACGGCCTGCGTCCGGGCAGCGTGGCCGATGCCAGCGACGAGGCGCAGTTCGCGGAGTTGAAGACGCTGGGCGAGCTGACCAAGAAGGCCTGGGAGTTCGACGTGCAGGTGATGATCGAAGGGCCCGGCCACATCCCGATGGACCAGATCGAGCTGCAGGTGCAGAAGGAAAACGAGCTCTGCTACGAAGCGCCCTTCTACACGCTGGGGCCGCTGGTCACCGATATCGCGCCCGGCTACGACCACATCACGTCCGCCATCGGCGCCGCCATGATCGGCTGGTACGGAGCGTCCATGCTGTGCTACGTGACGCCCAAGGAACACCTGGGCCTGCCCAACCGGGAAGACGTCAAGGCCGGCATCATCGCGTATAAAATCGCCGCCCACGCTGCGGACGTCGCACGCAGGCGGCCGGGCGTGCGCGACCGCGACGACGAGCTTTCCCGCGCCCGCTACCGCTTCGACTGGAACCGCCAGTTCGAGCTTTCGCTCGACCCGGAAACCGCCCGCGCCATGCACGACGAAACGCTGCCCGAGGAAGGCTTCAAGGACGCGCATTTCTGCTCCATGTGCGGGCCCAAGTTCTGCTCGATGAACATTTCGGCCAAAGTGGAATCCTTCACCGCCGAAGACGCCGACGCGGTGCTCAACGGCCAGGCCGGAGAGAGCCTGGTGAAGATCGCCGGCGAGAATTAGCGAGGTTCGGGGGTTCTTTGGAACTTTCCGCGACTCCCCTGCAATCCTCTATTGAGCGGAGGTTTCGAGATCAGATGAGAAAAGCAACTGTAATCGCGCTGATAGCCGGAAGTGCGCTATTGGCCCAGGGTCCGCGTGGCGGCTGGATGGGATTTGGCGGGCGTGGACCTGAGATGGCGGGAGCCGGGAGCCTGCTGCGCGGCGCCCCGGTGACCGGCGCGCCGTTTTCGGCGGTCCAGGTGACGACACACCAGCAGACGCTGGCCAACGGCAACACGATCCAGCGGCAGGAGACTACCAACCTGTTCCGCGACAGCCAGGGACGCGTGCGCGAAGAGATGACCTGGAACGGAGCCAACGGACAGGGCAGCCGCACCATGGTGACGATTTCCGATCCGGTGGCGCAAGTGGTGCGGAGGCTGAATCCGCAGGCCAAGACCGTTTCCGAGATGCCGATGCGGCAACCTCCGGCCGGTGGCGCCTCCGCGCGCGTTGCCCGCGGCGCGGGCACTCATGAGGGTTCGCCCAACGTGGTGAAGGAAGACCTGGGCACGCAGACGCTGAACGGCGTGCCGGCTGCCGGGACGCGCGTTACGCGCACGATTGCAGCCGGTGCGATGGGCAACGCCCAGCCGATTCAGATCGTCAGGGAAACCTGGGTTTCCAGCGATCTCAAGGTGCCGGTAACGGTCAAAATCACCGACCCTCGCTTTGGCACCACTGTGACGCAACTCACCAACGTCGCCCGCTCGGAGCCTGACGCCGCGCTGTTCCAGGCCCCAGCCGACTACACCGTGAGCAAGGGCCACGGCCCGCGCGTGGGCGCTCCGCTGGCGCAGTAGCCATTCCGCGATTACGCTAGCGTTTTGCCGCGTAGCATCGAGGGCGAGGCGTGCCTCGCCCCTACGGCGGACCCGTAGGGGCCGGGCGTGCCCGGCCCGGATCTCTCCCGGCTCAATATACCCAGCCTGCCTGAATTCCCCCCACCGGAGCCGTTCCCCAAGAAAACGTGCTATTCTAAACCTCCCAAGGTCACAGAAGCGCCACTACCCGCAACTGGACCGAAGGCAGCTTGGCGGTTCCGTTGAGCGCGGCACTCCGGCGTGCCGGCTTCGAGCGTGCCCGTATCTTCCGGGAAAAGTCAGGTTGCCGTTCCGGGTTTCGAGAGCCAGCCTACCGCCCTGCTCCGGCCCGGCTGCACGCGGACATTGCTACCGTTTCGCCATCGATATGACAACCATAACAGATCGTTCCCAGCCGCCCAGCCAAAACGCTCACTTGTTACGGTGGGTGGAAAAGACGGCCGAACTCACGCGGCCCGCCGCCATCCACTGGGTGGACGGCAGCGAAGAGGAGAATGCCGAGCTTTGTGCCCAGATGGTGGCGAGCGGCACATTCATCAAGCTGAACGAGGACCTGTGGCCTGGCTGTTACTACGCCCGGTCGGACGCGGGCGACGTGGCCCGCATCGAATCCCGCACTTTCGTGTGTTCGCTCTCGAAGGACAATGCCGGCCCGACCAACAACTGGGAAGATCCGTACGCGATGCGGCACAAGTTGAAAGCGCTCTTCCAGAGGTCGATGGCCGGCCGCACTATGTACGTGCTGCCATTCTGCATGGGACCGGTCGGATCGCCGATGTCGCAATACGGCATTGAGCTGACGGATTCGCCCTACGTGGTGGTGAACATGCGCATCATGGCGCGCATCGGCGTTGGGGTCCTGGATTTCATGAGAAGAGATGGGAAGCGCGTGGTGCCCTGCCTGCATTCGGTGGGTGCGCCGCTCGCGCCGGGGCAGGACGATGTCCCATGGCCCTGCAATCCGACGAAGTATATCGTCCACTTCCCGGAGACACGCGAAATCTGGTCGTATGGCTCGGGCTACGGGGGCAACGCGCTATTGGGGAAGAAATGCTTCGCGCTGCGCATCGCGTCCAATATCGCGCGCGACGAGGGCTGGCTGGCCGAACACATGCTGATCGTCGGCATCGAGAATCCGCAGGGCGAAAAGACGTATATCGCCGCGGCCTTTCCCAGTTCCTGCGGCAAAACCAACCTGGCCATGCTGGTCCCGCCGAAGGGCATGGAAGGCTGGAAGGTCTCGACGGTCGGCGACGACATCGCGTGGATCAAGCCCGACGCCAACGGCCGCCTGCGCGCCATCAATCCCGAAGCGGGCTTTTTCGGCGTGGCTCCCGGTACGTCCGTCAAGACGAATCCGAACGCCATGGCGACACTCCGGCGGAACACCATTTTCACCAACGTCGCCCTCACGCCCGAAGGCGGCGTGTGGTGGGAGGGCATGACCGAGCAGCCGCCGGCCGAGTGCCTGGATTGGCAAGGGAAGAAATGGACGCCGGAGATCGCGCGGGAAACCGGCGCCCTGGCGGCGCATCCGAATTCGCGTTTCACGACTCCCGCTTCACAATGTCCGGTGATCGACCCCGATTGGGAGAACCCGAACGGGGTTCCCATCAGCGCCTTCGTTTTCGGCGGCCGGCGCGCCGACACCACGCCGCTGGTTTACCAGGCATTCAACTGGAGCGCAGGCGTGTACGCCGGAGCCACCATGGGATCGGAGACCACGGCCGCGGCCGCCGGAGCCGTGGGCCGCGTTCGCCGCGACCCGATGGCCATGCTGCCCTTCTGCGGCTACAACATCGGCGACTACTTCCGGCATTGGATCGCGATGCAGCATTCGCTGAGCGACACGCCGCGCATCTTCCGCGTCAACTGGTTTCGCAAGGACGCGCAAGGAAAATTTCTGTGGCCCGGATTCGCCGAGAACTTGCGTATCCTGCGCTGGATGATCGACCGCGCACACGGCCGCGCGCCCGGCAGGGAAACCGCGATCGGCTGGATGCCGAGCTACGACGACATCGACTGGAAAGAGCTCGACTACCCGCGCGAGAAGTTCGACTATTTGCAGGCGTTCGACCGGAAGGCATGGCACGCCGAGGTGATGGAACACGAAAAGTGGCTGATGGGCCTGCGCGATCACTTGCCGCCGGAAATCATTTACGAACGCGAGTTGTTGATTTGCCGGCTGCAAGACCCCATCCAGCTTCCAACCGGCGGGAATGGCGGGCCATGGCCCTCCAGCGAAAGCTAGGGCCTGTCGGGAAAGTAACCAGTCGAATCGCCGCCAACCGCTCCCTAACGGTCGCGGCTCAGAAAGCATCGGAGCCGCGACCGTTAGGGAGCGGTTTGATGGAACGGTCAGCTACAGTGGTTACGAAAACCAGCGCTTAGCTGCGGGCGCCGCGCTGGGCCAGCACGCGCTCCACCTGCTGCATCAGGGATTGCGCCCGAGGCATGCTGTCAGTGGCCTTCTTGATTTCGGGATCTTCCAGCCAGCGGGCGCGGTCGGCGGTGTCCTTATCGAAGGCGCGGAAATACAGTTCCCAGCGGATCTGCTCCTTCAGCCAATCCTTGCAGGCGTCGAAATCGGCGTCGGTGAATACCATCTGCTGCGCCTTCAGGAACGCCTTGAAACGGTTCAAGGTGTCGTCATCCACCTGCCACCCCACAGGCAGCGTGGGCTTGGCGCCGTTGAAATAGACGTTGCCAAAGCGATAGTAGATCGAGACGCCCTGCGGCCACGCCAGTCCCAAGCGGCGCTGGAAAACAGAGTAATGGGCGCTGGGATACTTCTCATCGGGCGTGATGCCGCCGCCGCCATACACTTTGCGACCGCTGTCGGTGGTCTTCAGGTCTTCCTGGTTCTGCGAGTCGGAATGATGCAGGTAGTAATAGTCGTAGAACGATTCATGCGTGTAATCGCGCTGGATGAGGCGCCCGCTGGGCGTGTAGTAGTGGGCGATGGTGAGCAGCAGGGCGGCGCCCTCATTGAGCGGGAACTGTTGCTGGACGAGTCCTTTGCCAAACGTGGTCCCACCCAGCACCCAGGCGCGGTCGTGATCCTGCAGCGCGCCGGCGACAATCTCGGAAGCGGAAGCGGAATCGCCATTCACCAGAACCACCATCGGATAATGCTGGGCGGCGGCGACGGCGCGGGCACGGAATGCCTGTTCGGCTTCCGCGCGGCCATGGTGGGAGACCACCATCTGGCCATCGCGCAGGAAGCGCCCAGCCACGGCGACGGCTTCGTTGACCAGCCCGCCGCGGTTGTCCCGCAAGTCCAGAATCAGGCCGGCGGCATTCTGCTCGCCCAGCTTGGCCAGGCCGTCTTCCACGTCCTTGGCGACGTTCTGCGCTTCAAAGCTGCTAATGCTGAGATAAATGATGCCCGGCTTCCACCAGAACGCGTCCACGAAAGTGGTTTCGATGGCGCCGCGGATAACGTCAACGACGATCGGATCCGGCACGCCTTCGCGCCGCACCGAAACCCGCACGTGGGTGCCGCGATCTCCGCGCAACAGGTCGGCCACGGCGGGTGACTCCAAGGCAGTGGTGTCTTTATCGTCCACCGCTACGATCGCGTCGCCCCGGCGCAGGTCCGCTCGCGACGCCGGCGAGCCCGGGAAGGGGCGGATCACCACCACGCGGGTCTGATCCATGCTGATTTCCATCCCCACCCCGAAGTACTGCGCCCGCTGGCGCCGCTGCATCTCGCGATACTCGGCCGGATCGACGAACACCGAGTGTGGGTCGAGTGTGTGCAGCATGCCGGGAATGGCGCCCTGGTAGAAAGCCTTTTCCGAAGAAACCGGATCCGCGTAGTTCTTTTCCACCAGCGCGAACACCGCGGCCACCGAGTGCATGGTGCGGTCCAGTTCCTCGCCCTGCGAGGCCGCGTGCACGCGGCCGGCCGACAGTCCAACCCACGCCGCGAACCCCATCAAGGCCGCCAGCAGCGCGATCCCAACCGTTTTTCTGATGTTCATGTTCTTATCCGGCCGCCAAGGACGATTCCCGCAAACAGCTTCTCCGGCGCGCTCCATATATATGTGACGGCCAGGTGGAGAACTGGTACCGCGGCCGCTTCACTGCGCACCCATCCCTGCAACCATGATAGCGCGCCTGAGGCCTCGCGCTAGACCTGGTACACGCCGTCGAAATCGAAGAAGTAGCGCTCGACGGCAAGCGTTGGTTGTGCGCCGCGAATCACGTCGGCGGCGCGCGTTATGTCGGCGACGACCTCCTCGGGCGGGCGGCCGATGTAAGCGCCGCAATCGTTGTGGCCGGTCAGGATCATCCGCGCCGCGCCGTGCAGCGCCATCGAGGTGGCCACCATGCGCAGCACGAAATCGCGATCGCCTTCACTGGCCGGGCCGGCGAGCGCCTTGGCCGCGCCGGGGATCTTGATCTGGTCGTAGAGCGCCACGCCCCGGCGCCGCAGGAATTTCCGCACCACCAGCTCGAAGCGCGCGTCGAAGCAGGTCAGCACGCACGCATCGGCCCGGTAAACCTCGACCGGCGAATCGAAGTGAAACAGCTTCTGCATGGCTCTACACCCACGCCTTCCGCAGCGCCTGCCCGCAACGCCGCAAGTGCGGTGTGTGCCGGGCCATATCCTGGAAAAACGTCGAGGGATCTTCCGGCGCCAGCCAGATCTCGCAGTTCGGCCCGCACTCGATTTTAACCGTCTCGGCCGAGAGCGGCAGCGCCGCCGTGTCTTCCGCATCCTCGCCGATGTAGGTGATCGCCCGGTAGGGGATCAGCCGGTTGGCCAGACCGGCACGGATCAGCAGTCCATCCGGCGTGGTGACGTATCGCTGCGGATACGCGCGGATCAGCAATACGAGCAATACCGATCCGGCAATCCAGTGGTTGCCTCCCACCAGAATCACCACCAAGCCGAGGCCGATCGCGGCCAGAATCCACCACTCGAACTTCGCATCGTGGGTCATAAATGAGGTTCCTGTTTTTGTTGGACGAAAGGGAGACACAATCGTCGTTTGCCCGCCCGGCGCCAACTTGCGGCGCCGGGCCCGATCCACTCTCGACTTCCGATTGCAGTTACCCGGCCTTGCGCTTGGCCTTCAACTCGGCCAGCAGCCGGTCGATTTCGTCGTGCTTCTCCATCGCCTTGAACTGGTCCTCGACATTGTCGGCCATCAGTTCGGCGGTGGCCTGCGCGGCCGCTTCGCTGTGCTGCACCTTGTTCTTCATGCGGTCAAAGGCAGCGGTCTTGGATTGATCGCCCATATTCAGCCCCGCCTGGGTGGCCTTACCCAGCGCGCGCGAGCGCCGGTGCTGCGCGATCAGCATGTCGCTTTTGGCTTGCGCTTCCACCAGCTTCTGTTGCAGCTTGGTCAGCGCGCCCTTCAGGTTCTCCACCTGCGTCTTCTGGTCTTCCACTTGCTGCCGGAAGCTCTCAGCCGTGGTGCGGTAGGTCATCGCTCGCTCCACCGCGGTGCGGGCCAGCGTGTCGTCGTGCTGGTCGAGCGCCATATCCGCGCGCCGCATCCACTGCCCGTCGTTGTCTTCGCTTTCCTTGAGCTTCTTCTCCAGCACGTGCTGGTCGGCGATCGAAATCGCCACCTGGGTTTTCACCTGAAGCAGTTGATTCTCCATGTCGAGGATCACCTGCTTGATCATCTTTTCCGGGTCCTCGGCCTTGTCGACCAGATCGTTGAGGTTGGCCCGAATCAACGTGGAAACACGCTCTAAGAGTGCCATTGCCGTTCTCCTTTTCCCTGCGGGCCGCGCACTTGGCAGCACGCGGCCCGGTTACCCAAATTCCCTATTGCGCCGCCGGAGCCTTGTCATCCGGCTTCGGCGTCTTATCCCCAATCGTCCGCACTTTGGCGAATAGCTCGCTGAACGGCATGCCCGAGAGGGTCTCGAACAATGCCGGAACCTGCGCCGCTATCTTCGTCATATCGCCGGTGATCTTGCTCATGCCGGCAGTGTCGCCGTTGCCGGTCGAAACCACCGTGATCTTGTCCACGTTGGCCAGCGGCGCGGCCAGCGCTCTCACCACCTCCGGCAAGCCGGTGATCAGCTTGTCGATAATCGCCGCCTGGTTGAATTCCTGATACGCCCCGGCCCTCAGATTCATGGCCTTGGCTTCGGCTTCGCCCTTCTTGAAAATAATCTCCGCTTCCGCTTCGCCCTGCGCGCGGATGGCCGACGCATGGCCTTCGGCTTCCGTGATCAGCCGCTGCTTCTCGGCTTGCGCCAGCGTCTCGATGCGCTGCCGCTCGGCCTCGGCCGGCTTCAGCACGGTGGCATTCAGCTCGCGCTCGCGGCGCATGATCTCGGCTTCCTGCACCTTTACTTCGTGTTCTTTCTCGACCTGGTGAATGGTGACTTCCTCACCGCGCACCTGTTGCTGCATGATGTTGGTCTGGATCTCGTAGGCTTTGTCGGCCTGGGCCTGTTGCTTCTTCACGGCCTCCAGGTACAAGGCCTTCTTGGTTTCCAGGTCGCGCTGCGCCTCGGCCTGCTTGGTTTGGGAGAGCGTCTCCGCCAGCACGCGCTCCTGGTCGGCCTGCGCTTTGGCGATGGCGGATTCGCGGGATGCGTTCGCCCGTTTGATGGCCGTATCGCGTTCGGCTTCGGCGGATGCCACGTCGGCGTCGCGCTTGATTCGAGCCACGTCCGGCCGGCCCATGTTGGCGATGTACTCGTTCTTGTCGCGGACCTCCTTGATGGTGAACGAAATGACTTCCAGTCCCATCTTGGTCATGTCGTCGGCGCAAGTGGAGCGCATGCGCTCGCCCACCATCTCCGGCTGCTTGACGATTTCCTCCACCGTCAACTGGCCGATGATGCCCCGCAGGTGGCCTTCCATCACCAGGCGGATCAAGCCTTCGCGCTCATCCGGATTCTTAGTCAGGAACTGCTCCGCCGCGGTGAGGATCGATTCGGGATCCGACTTCACCTTGATCTGCGCCACCGCTTCCACCGTTACCGCGACGCCCTGCCGGGTATATAGGTCTTGCTTGGGCGCCACGTCGAACGACATCAGCTCCAGCGACAGCCCGCGCCATGCCTCCACCATCGGAAAGATAACCGTGCCGCGGCCCTTCACCACGCGCGTGCCGCCCAATCCGTACACGATGATGGCTTCGTGCGGACCGGCCTTGCGGTACAGCTTGGCAAACGCGGTCAGAATGAACAGAAGGACCAGGATTCCCAATAGAACGAAGATCACAATCGGGTTTTGGAATGGATTTTGGAGTACTTGTTCCATTTAGCTCTTCAACTCCGTTTCTCCGGCCAGGTCTTCCCAGCGCCGGACGTAAGCAATGCCCTTCTCATAGCGCGTGATGACCACTTCCGCGCCCTTGGGGATGGCTGCGCCATCCTCACTGCGCGCGCCAGCCACGTGGCGCGTGCCTTCCTGCGAAAAAACCAGTTCTCCCGTGCCGCCTTCGCGGATCCGTATGCTCAGATGCCCGAGCACGCCCACCATGTCGTAATCCGCCGGATCGAGCGGCGCTTCATGCGCCATCAGCACCTTGGCGAGAAACACGAACACCACCGCCGCGGCGCCCAGGCCGCAGAACGTGGCCACCGCGAAAGCCAGGAAATACCAGACATGGTAGTAATGCTCCAGCAGGTAACCCGCCCCGCCAAACCATGCCAGAAACGCCGCGATGGTACCGAAATTCAGCCAGGGCAGCTCGCCCTGGCCGCCGCCGCGCGAGACGGACCCGCGCGGAATGTGCAATCCATGGTGCAGGTGCAAATGCAGGTGCGGGATGTGCGTGTGCCCCGTTCCCGCCAAGAACGACAACGCGCTTAACACGAAACCGACTAGAAAACACGCGAGGTAGAAATCCGCCCAATTCATTTACTGCCTCCTCGTCTTGCGGGCCGCCGGCGTCTTCAAGACTTCCATCAGCCGCTCGGCCAGCCCGGGGTTCTCCAGAATCTCACCCAGCAGGATGATGCACATGCGCGTATCCGCGTGCCGCGCCAGCTCGATCAGCGCGTGCTGCAGCTCGGGGTCGCGGCGAAACCGCTCCGCGCCGCTCACCAGCCACAGGTCCAGCTTGTCCTCGAGCGCCCCCACGTCCGACACCAGCTCGTTCTCAAACCCCTCCGGATCGTCCACCAGGTAGCCCGGATGCACCTTGAAAAACTTCGCCAGCAGCATCCGCGTGGAGTTGGTCAGGTGCGGCCGCGCTCCGCTCTCGATCTGCGATAGGTAACTCTGGCTGATGGATTTGCCGAGCTCGCGCTGGATCAGCCGGGCCATCTCGAGTTGCGACAGTTCACGGTTGAACCCGCGGAGGGTTCCTTCCACCTCGCGCAGGTACCGGAGTTTTTCGCCGAGCTTCATATAGCAATTTGTAATTATAGTATTGCAATTTGCGATTGGCGTCAAGAGGAGAATTAGGGGCGTTTTCAATCGGATAGCGGGGTCTGGTTTAGTGGGGCATGCTTTCGCTTGCCCGCCTGCCCGGTGAAATGGAACACTGGAGATTGCTGAACAACGATCTGATGCAATGGACTAACGTGAGAACGCCTTCCCATGATCTGACGCGCAGGCGTGGCGCACGCACTCGTGCGTGCCGCGTCGGCACTTTTGCCGACGCCGGGTGCGGCGGGGCGAAGACGCGTCGAGAAGAGTCTCGACGCGGCACGCACGAGTGCGTGCGCCACGGGTGGCTACGAAACATCGCGATTTTGTTATTGGCGGCGACGGCGGCGATGGCGCAGTCGGACCGCAGCACGCTAACGGGCACGATTACGGACCCGTCGGGCGCCGTCATGCCCGGCGTCAAGGTGGAACTTGTCAACCAAGCCACCGGCCTTAAGTACGCAGCGGATACCAACGAGTTTGGCATCTATGTCGTGCCGCAACTGCCGGTGGGGCGTTACGAAATGACCGCCGTGGCCACCAAGGGATTCAAGCCATTCCTGGTGTCCTTTCAGTTGCATGTCGCCGAGACTATTTCACTCAGCTTTTGGATGAACCTCGGAGGCGACCAAGTCGAGGTGGTCGACGTCACGGGAGCCGCCACCGCCGCCACCCCGGAGAACTCCACTGCGATCACCGAAAAGCTCGTCACCGATCTCCCCCTTTCCGTCTCCGGCAACATGCGGAATCCGGAGAGCTTCATCTTCCTCGCGCCGGGCGTCACCGGCACCGCGTCCAACACACAGATCGATGGCTCGCAATCCCGCGCCAAGGAAGTGATCTTCGATGGCGCCGGCGCGACCAGCCCGGAAAGCGGCGGTACTCTGTTCACCTATCCATCGGTCGAAGCGGTCTCGGAATTCCGCCTGGTAAACAGCGATTTCAGTGCGGAGTACGGCCGCACCGGCGGCGGGTTTGAAGTGTTTTCGAGCAAGTCCGGGACGAACACATTTCACGGCGCGGTTTTCGATTACCTGCGCAATAACGTGTTCGATGCGCGCGGCTTCTTCGCCACGGCGGCTCCGGTGAATCGGCAAAATGAATTCGGCGCGGCGGCGGGCGGGCCGGTCGCATTCCCGCATGTGTACAACGGACACAGCCGCACCTTCTTCTATTTCGTCTACAGCGGATTCCGCTACCAGCAATCGTCGTCGAATTCGCTGGTGAGCATTCCGCCGGTGGCTTTTCGCGACGGCAATTTCTCCTCTCTGGTGGGCAGCGGCGGCAAGCCGATTCTGATTTACGATCCTTCGACCAGCACGCTGACCTCGAGCGGAGCTTACACGCGCACGCCGTTTCCGGGCAACCAGATTCCGCAGCGCGATTTCAGCTCGGTTTCGTCGAAGATCGTCACGCTGCTGCCGCAACCGACCAACGGCGGCAATCTGAACAACTTTCTCGCGCTGAACGGGAACAGTTTCAGCCGCGATCAGGTGGATCTCAAAATCGATCACTCGTTCACTGACGCGAACCGGCTCAGCGGCTTCCTTTATGTAGGCAGGCAGACGCAGATCAATCCGGACACGCTCCCCGATCCCTTCACCAACGGGCTTAACAACGATTACGAATCGCGCTGGGCGCGGTTGAGCGACGATTGGACGCTGTCGCCAAATTCACTGAATCATGCAGCGTTCGGTTTCACGCGCGAGGCGCAGTTGTGGAACTCGCTGGCCGCCAACCAGAACTGGCCCAGCCAGATCGGCCTGACCGGCGTGCAAACGGGCGCGGGCAACGCCTTCCCGTACGTCACGTTCAACGACGGCTATGCGACCTGGGGCTCGACCAACGGCACCAAGACCGTGGGCGAACAAGTCAACAACGTGTTTCAGCTTGACGACAGCGTGGGCTGGGAGCGCGGCCGGCATAGCCTGAAATTCGGCGCCGATGCGCGCTGGCTCGAGACCAACGGCGCGGATTATTTCGGCTCGCAGGGCAACTTCGCGTTCAACACGCTGGAGACCGGGCTGCCCGGCAGTTCGTCCACCGGCAGCGCGTTCGCCAGCTTTCTGTTGGGCGACGTGCACCAGGGCCAGCTCAATCAGCTCACGCTGGTGCCGGGCATTCGCTACCGGTACCTGGCTGGGTTCGCGCAGGACGACTGGAAAATCAGCCGCACGCTGACGCTGAACCTGGGCCTGCGCTACGAGATCTACTTTCCGCGCTCGGAGGCGCACGAGAACCTGGCGAGCTTCGACCCAACGCTCGCCAATCCAGGCGCGGGCAACCTGCCGGGCGCCATCGAATTCCTCGGCACCGGCTCCGGCCGTAGCGGATTGACCAGCTTCGCCAACACCGACTACAAGAATCTCGGGCCGCGCGTGGGCCTCGCCTGGGCCGCCGCGCCGCGGACCACATTGCGCGGCGGCTACGGGATTTACTATGGACCAGGCAATGCCGATGCCGGTCTGCGGCAATCGCAGAGTTTCGGTTTCGGCTTCAACGCGTCGCCGGTATTCGCCAGCACGAACAACGGCGTCACACCAGCCTTCGATTGGGATAGCGGCTTTCCGCAGAACTACTCGCGGCCGCCCAATCTCACCCCTACCGTGGTGAACGGCTCAGCGACAGCGATGATCGGCACCGACGACGGCAGGCCGCCATACTCTCAGAACTGGAGCGTAGGAGTGCAGCATGAGCTGATTCCGAACCTGCTGCTCGAAGCCGATTACGTCGGCGTGAAAGGCACGCGCCTGGGAACCACTCTCATTCAGCCGAATGAGCTGAACCCCAGCTATCTGAGCTTGGGCAGCCTGCTCAGCGCGCCGGTGACTTCGGCGGCCGCGCAGGCGGCGGGCATTCCGATACCCTACCCCGGGTTCACCGGCTCCGTCGCGCAAGCGCTGCGGCCGTTCCCCCAGTATCTGACCATCACGAACCTCTCCAACCCCAATGGCGACTCGACCTACCACGCGCTGCAAATGAAAATGGAACGGCGCATCTCCCATGGGCTGACTGGCGTGGTGGCGTATGCGTGGTCGAAGACGCTCACTGATGCCGATATCGCGGCAGGCGGCGGGCCGGCGGGGCAGACATTTTACAACCGCGGATTGGAAAAAGCCGTCAGCGACACCGACGTACCGGAGGCGATTTCCATCAGCTTCCTGTACGATCTGCCGTTCGGTCCGGGCAAGCGATTCTTCCAGCGCGGCGGGCTGGGCAGGGTGATGGCGGGATGGACGCTCACCAATATCGATCAATACTGGGCGG
>Ga0208820_1000230_pt1 | contig 52348 bp, 57 predicted proteins | sample June2015DPH_16_5_FD_184713 | JGI IMG/M metagenome (GOLD analysis project Ga0208820, IMG submission 184713) | Peatland microbial communities from SPRUCE experiment site at the Marcell Experimental Forest, Minnesota, USA - June2015DPH_16_40... | ecosystem: Environmental > Terrestrial > Soil >...
CCCTAGTCCCTAGTCCCTAGTCCCTAGTCCCTAGTCCCTAGTCCCTAGTCCCTAGTCCCTAGTCCCTAGTCCCTAGTCCCTAGTCCCTAGTCCCTAGTCCCTAGTCCCTAGTCCCTAGTCCCTATTAGAACTCCAGTCCCGCCTCGCGCGCAGCGTCGGCCAAAGCCTTGACGCGCCCGTGATAGAGGTAGCCGCCGCGATCGAAGACCACCTTCTTGATGCCCTGTTTCACCGCCAGCTCGGCCACTGCCTTGCCGATCTCTTTGGCCGCGGCCACGTTGCCGCCGCTCTTGAGTTTCAAAGATAGTGACGAGGCCGAGACCAGCGTCTCGCCCTTCTGGTCGTCGATCACCTGCGCGTAAATGTGCCCCAGCGAACGGTAAACGTTCAGCCGCGGCCGCTCCCCGGTGCCGGACAGCTTGCGGCGGATGCGCTGGTGAATGCGCTGGCGGATGGCGTTCCTCTTGGTCTCGATGATCATGGTCTCTCGTTCCTATCAGCGGAGCCGTCCCGCGGCCCCGTTCGGTTGTTGTTAGCGGAGCTAGGCGGTTAGCGGAGCTAGCGTTTCTTGCTAGTTCCTAGTCCCTAGTCCCTAGTCCCTGTTCCCTAGTCCCTGTTCTCTTACTTCACCCCGGTCTTGCCGGCCTTCTTCTTCAACTTCTCGTCCGAGTAGCGCACGCCCTTGTTCTTGTACGGATCGGGCTTGCGCAGCGAACGCATGTCGGCCGCCACCTGGCCCACCTTCTGCCGGTCGATGCCGGTGACGGTCAGGTGAGTCTGCTTGGGGTCGATGGCTACTTCAATGCCCGAGGGCAGCGGAACCTCAATGGGATGCGAGTAGCCCAGCGTGAAAACCACCGTGCCCTTGCCCTTCAACTCGGCGCGATAGCCGATGCCCACAATGTCCAGCTCCCGCGTCCAGCCCTTGGTTACGCCTTGAACGGCGTTGAAGACCAGCGCCCGCGTCAGCCCATGCACCGCGGCCTGCTCGTCTGCCGAGCGATTCACATGCAGTTCCGCGCCGACTGTTTCCAGCGAAATGCCCTCGGCGATCAGCGCCGAAACCTTGCCCTTGGGACCCTCGACCAGAACGGTATTGCCCTCGACCTTATACTTCACGCCCGCGGGCAGCGGGATCGGCTTCTTTCCAATGCGCGACATCGTTTCAATCCTTCTTCCGGCTTGCGAGTCCCGAAAAAGCAGTTGTCAGTGATCAGTTGTCAGTGATCAGTTTCAACGCGCCATCGTTCCACTGCAGCCCGTAAAACAGGGACTAGGGACTAAGGGACTAGGGACTAGGGACTAATGAAATGCTGCACAAACCCTAGTCGAGAAACTGGCAGGATCAAGTCCCTTAGTCCCGAGTCCCTTAGTCCCTTAGTCCCTGCCTTTACCACACTTCACACAGCAACTCGCCGCCCACGCCCTCGCGGCGCGCCTGGCGGCCGGTCATCACGCCCTTGGGCGTGGTCATGATCGAGATGCCCAGCCCGCCCTGCACGCGCTTGATCTCGTCGTGGCCGATATACACGCGGCAGCCGGGACGCGAGATGCGCGCGAGATCCCGGATGGCCGCTTCTTGGCCGCCGTACTTCAGGTACACGCGCAGCACCAGCTTGCCTTCCTCTTCCTGCGTCTTGTAGTTCGAGATATACCCCTCCTCCTTGAGGATGCGGGCAATCTCGGTCTTCAGCTTGGAAGCCGGAACATCCAGCTTCTGATGACGCGCCCGGATCGCATTCCGGATCCGCGCCAGAAAATCCGCTACTGGGTCGGTCAGACTCATTCCTTCTCCTTCATTCCCCGTTCGTCCGTCCGCCGCGGCGGACCGGAAACCTGCGGGAATGTTTACTACAGTTGTCAGTCATCAGTTGTCAGTTTTCAGCAAATACCGCTGGGTTTTGCCCCAGTCGCCAGTTAATCCAAGAACAAACTGACAACTGAAAACTGTCTTGCTACCAGCTCGACTTCACGACGCCGGGAATCTCGCCCTTCAGCGCCAGCGCCCGGAAACACAGGCGGCAAACGCCGAACTTGCGCAGAAACCCGCGCGGCCGCCCGCACAGTTGGCACCGGTTGTGCTTGCGGCAGCTGAACTTCGGCTTCCGCGCGTCCTTCACCCGTTTTGCAGTGGTTGCCATAAATCCTCTTAACAGCAGCTATTAGCTTTTAGCTATTAGCTCTCAGCTTGTCCCTTGCTCATTGCAATCCCTTGCTCACGGAACAAACTCAAATTTGTTTTGCCTCAGTCGCTCGTTCTACCTGGATCGAGCTAATAGCTAAAAGCTAATGGCTAATAGCTGTTGTTACGCGCCCTGCCGGAACGGCATCCCGAAGTGGCGAAGCAGCGCCCGCGCCGAGTTGTCATCCTTGGCCGTGGTCACGATGGTGATGTTCATGCCCTTCAGCTTCTCCACCTTGGAGTAGTCGATCTCCGGGAAAATCAGTTGGTCGCGCAAGCCGAGCGTGTAGTTGCCGCGCCCGTCAAAACTCTTCGTTGAAAGGCCGCGAAAATCTCTCACCCTGGGCAGCGCCGTCGAGATCAGCCGGTCAAGAAACTCGTAGGCCTTGTCCGAGCGCAACGTCACCATGGCTCCAATCGACATGCCCGCGCGCACCTTGAAGGCCGCAATCGACTTCTTCGCCTTGGTGGTCACCGGCTTCTGCCCCACGATCTGCGTCAGGTCCGCCACCAGCGGGTCCAGCAGCTTGGTATTCTGCGTAGCCTCGCCCAGGCCCATATTGACCACGATCTTTTTCAACTCCGGCACCGCCATCGAATTGTCGAGACCCAGCTCCTTTTTGAGAGCCTGCTTGATCTCTTTGCGATACTTCTCTTTCAGCCTTGCCGCCATTTTTCTTTGCCCACTTTCTTCCGGCGCCCGGAGTGGCTCGGTCGCCGCGGCGACCGGCCGTTTACCGTTGCGGAATCTGCCACCAGCTATTAGCTATTAGCTCTTAGCTATTAGCTCCATTTCACTTCAGCCGAGCCTGTCAACTCAGCACAAACAGCTAATAGCTAAAGGCTAAAAGCTATAAGCTAAAAGCTGTTTTTTCACTTCTTCGTGGGCAGCTCCTGCCCGCACTTCTTGCAGATCCTCAGCTTGCTCTCGCCCTCGATTTTGTAGCCCACGCGCGCCTGCTCGCAGTTGGGGCAGACCAGGGCGATGTTCGAAACGTTGATGGGCGATTCCTGCTCGGCGATACCGCCCTTGGTCCGCTGTCCCTGCTTGCTCGAAACCGTCTTCTTCACCACCCGCACGTGTTCCACCAGCACCGTGCCCTTGCCCGGGAAGACGCGCAGCACGCGTCCCGTCTTGCCGCGGTCCGAGCCCGTCAGGACCTTGACCGTATCGTTGCGACGAATATTCAAACTCGGCATCTCTTCTCCAAATACAGGGGTCAGGGGTTAGGGGTTAGGGATTAGAACAACCATTCCACAGGACCGGGCTAACCCCTGATCCCTAACCCCTAATCCCTGTTCTTAAACCACTTCCGGGGCCAGCGAAACGATCTTCAAAAATTTCTTCTCGCGCAGTTCGCGGGCCACCGGCCCGAAGACGCGCGTGCCCACCGGCTCGTGGTCGTCGGTAATTACCACCGCCGCGTTTTCATCAAAGCGGATGTAGGTGCCGTCGCGCCTCCGGTGCTCCTTGCGCGTGCGCACGATCACCGCCTTCACCACTGTGCCCTTCTTCACCGTGCCGTCCGGCGAGGCTTCCTTCACCGCGGCGGTCACGATGTCACCCAGGCCGGCCTTCTTGCCCAGTCCGCCGCCCAGCGGCAGAATCACTTGCAACTTGCGCGCGCCGGAGTTGTCGGCCACCGCGAGCATCGTTCTCATTTGCACAGCCATGGGTTCTTCTCCTTACTCGCCGGCGTTACTTGGCAATTTCGATTTCGTCCGGGAGCGCCGCGTCCTCAATCTGGCCCAGCGTCGATCGCCGCACAATCTCTTCCAGCGACCACCGCTTCAGCTTGCTCAGCGGCCTGGTCTCGCGGATGCGCACCACGTCGCCCAGCCGCGCCGAACTCTGCTCGTCATGGGCATAGAACTTCTTGGTCGAGCGCACAATCCGCTTGTACTTCGCGTGCGCCTTGCGCATCTCGACCGCTACCACAATGGTCTTCTGCATCTTGGTCGAAACCACCTGGCCAACCTTCTCGTTACGCCGCGCGCCTGTTGCCGCCGGCGCCGGCGCTGCAGCTGAAGTCGTCGTCATTTAGCGGTCTCCCTTCTTGCTCTCCGCGGCCGCCGGAGCGTCCACGTCCGCATCTTTGGCCGCGCCGCGGATGCCCATCTCGCGCTCTCTGGCCACGGTCTTGATTTGCGCGATCTCCTTGCGCAGCAGGCGGATCTTCTTCACTCCGTCGTTCTGCCCCATCGAGACCTGGAAGCGAAGCCGGAACAGCTGCTCGGAGGTCGTCTTCTCCTGGTGCACCAGTTCTTCGTCGCTCAAATTGCGAATCTTTTCGATTTCCATCTCTGTTTCTCTCTCCGCCTATCGGCGAGTCCAATTTTCCTGGCCGGCTCACCCGATTGGGTGCCCCACCCTCGCGGCGTCTTTGTTTTTGCCGCTAGGGTGGGAAAGCACGACCCATCCTGCCCGCCAAATCCTTACCGGCCTACTTGGCCTCGGCAACGACCTTTTCCGCTCCCGGCCGCTGCACAAACTTGGTCTTCAGCGGCAGCTTGTTCGATGCCAGCCGCATGGCCTCCTGCGCGGTCGCCGAGTCCACCCCTTCCATCTCGAACAAAATCTTGCCCGGCCGCACCACGGCCACCCAGTGGTCCAGCGCGCCCTTGCCCGAGCCCATGCGGACTTCGGCCGGCTTCTTGGTAATCGGCTTATCCGGGAACAGGCGCAACCAGATCTTGCCGCCGCGCTTGATGAAGCGAGTCATGGCGACACGGCTGGCCTCGATCTGCCGGTCGGTGATGTAACCGCACTCCAGCACCTTCAACCCGTATGCACCGAACGACAGCGAAGAACCGCGCCAAGCCTTGCCGCGGCGTTTGCCCTTCTGCTGCTTGCGGAACTTCACCTTCTTTGGCATCAACATAGCGAAAAACCTCGAAAAGCCAGGGACTAGGGAATAGGGACTAGGGACTAGTTTCATCCCGTCGCGATTCGCTTCCCGGCCTGCTTATTGCAAATCTCAACAACCAACAATCATTGAACCAGTGAACGGGAACTCTAGTCCCTAGTCCCTAGTCCCTATTCCCTAGTCCCTGCCTTTAGAACACCGACGTTCCCACCGGCGCCGCCTGACGGCGTTTCTGTTCGTAGATGTCGCCGCGATAGATCCAGACCTTCACGCCGATCACCCCATACGTCGTTTGCGCCTCGGTAAAGCCGTAGTCGATGTCGGCGCGCAGCGTGTGCAGCGGCAACCGCCCCTGCAGGTACCACTCCGAGCGGGCAATTTCATTGCCGTTCAACCGGCCGGAGACGCGCACCTTGATCCCCTTGCAGCCGAAGCGCAGCGCCGAGTCCACGCTTTTTCTCATTGCCCGGCGGAAGCTGACTCTCTTCTCCAGTTGCAGCGCGATGTTCTCTGAGACCAGTTGCGCGTCCAGCTCCGGCTTGTTCACCTCGATGATGTCGATGAACACGTCGCGGTTGGTGCGCTTGCCGAGCTCGATCTTGAGCTTCTCGATCTCCGCGCCCTTGCGGCCGATCACGATGCCCGGCCGCGCGGTGCGGATCAAAAAGCGCAGCTTGTTGCCCGGCCGCTCGATCTCCACCGAGCTGACGCCCGCGGCTTTCAGCTTTTCGCGCAGTTCAGCCTTGAGCTTCACGTCCTCGACCAGGAGCTTGTCAAAGTCGCGCTCCGAAAACCAGCGCGAACGCCACGGCTTGTTCACTCCCAGCCGGAATCCGTAAGGATGGACCTTCTGTCCCATGCTTTTCCTCTCAAAACCCTCTAGGCCTACTTGCCGGCCTTCTTCTTGGTTGCCTTGGCCGCCGTCTTCGGTTCCTCGGCCTTCGTCTTGGTTGCCTTGGCCGCCGTCTTCGGTTCCTCGGCCTTCTTCTTGGTTGCCTTGGCCGCCGACTTCGGTTCCTCGGCCTTCGTCTTGGCTGCCCTGGCCGCCGCCTTCGGTTCCTCGGCCTTCTTTTTGGCCGCCTTGGGAGCCGCCGCCGGCTCCTTAACCTTCGCCTTGGTTGCCCCAGCCGCTTTGCCCGCCGCCGGCGTTTCCTCGACCTTGGTCACCAGGCCCGCGGCTGCCTCGCGCTCGGCCACTGAAAGCACAATGTGCGTCAGCCTGCGCTGGTAGCGGAAGGCCCGTCCCATCGGCGCCGGCCGGATCCGCTTCATCCGCGGCCCGTCGTTGGCCAGAGCCATTTTGACGTAGAGGTTGTCCACGTCCAGATCCAGGCCCTGTTCGCTGGAAACATACTTGGCGTTGTCCACCGCCGAGGTCAACAGCTTGTAGATCACCGGGGCGATGCGCTTTTTGGTGAAGGCCGCCGTCGTCAGCGCCTCCTCGACCCCCCGGCCCTTGATCAGATCCAGCACCAGCCGCACCTTTTGCGGCGACACGCGCTGGAACCTGGCCTCAGCCCGGAATTCTCTTGTCTCGACTTCCATCGGTCTCTTCCTCAATCTCCGCCAGCGGCTGGTTCTCATCTTGCAGTCCCTAGTCCCTGGTCCCTAGTCCCTGTCTTTACCGCGGCTTGGCCCCGGTTTCGGCGACGGCCTTGCTGCCCCCGGTATGTCCCTTGAAGATGCGGGTGGGCGCAAACTCGCCCAGCTTGTGTCCCACCATGTTCTCGGTCACGTACACCGGAATGAACTTCCTGCCGTTGTGCACGGCGATGGTGTGGCCCACAAACTCGGGAAAGATCGTCGAGCGCCGCGACCAGGTCTTCACCACTTTCTTGTCGTTGGCCTGGTTCAGCACCTCGATCTTCACCGTCAGGTGCGCATCCACGAACGGGCCCTTCTTTGTCGAACGTGCCATAAAAACAACTCCTAGCTCTTAGCTTTCAGCCTTTAGCTCACCCTTGCTCAAGCTAACTGCCGGCTATTGCTTCAATTTCTCCGCAGTCTCCAACTAAAAGCTAACAGCTAATAGCTAAAAGCCGCCTTTCCCTACTTCACCCTGCGGCTGACAATAAACACGTCCGTCCGCTTGTTATTGCGTGTCTTGTAGCCGCGCGTCGGCTGGCCCCACGGGGTTACTGGATGACGGCCGCCCGAGGTCTTGCCCTCGCCGCCGCCGTGCGGGTGGTCCACCGGATTCATGGTGACGCCGCGGTTGGTGGGACGAATACCCTTCCAGCGATTGCGTCCCGCCTTGCCGATGGACACATTCTCATGGTCCGTGTTGCCCACCTGGCCAATGGTCGCCATGCACTCGGCCAGCACCTTGCGAGTCTCGCCGGAGGGCAGCTTGAGCAGCGCATAATCGCCCTCTTTGGCCACCAGTTGGGCCTGCGTTCCGGCCGAACGCGCCATCTGCGCACCCTTGCCCGGCCGCAACTCGATGGCGTGCACCGTGGTGCCGGCGGGAATGTTCTTGAGCGGCAAGGCGTTCCCTACCAGGATGTCCGCTTCCGGACCCGAGCTCACCGTCGCGCCCACCTTCAGGCCCACCGGCTGCAGAATGTAGCGCTTCTCGCCGTCGGCATAGTGCACCAGGGCAATCCGGGCTGACCGGTTGGGATCGTACTCGATGGTCGCCACACGCCCCGGCACTCCGTACTTCTCGCGCTTGAAGTCGATCAGGCGCAACTTCTGCTTATGTCCGCCGCCGTGGTGGCGGATGGTCAGGTCACCCGTGTTGCGGCGTCCGCCCGTGCGCTGCTTGACCGCCAAAAGCGGCTTGTGCGGCGTCGACGTCGTCAGGTCGTCGTTGACCAGCGAGGTCTGGAAGCGCAGCGTCGACGTTACCGGTCTGTATGTCTTGATTGCCATCGTCTTTGTCCTTGACGAGCTACTAGCTCTCAGCTATTAGCTTTTAGCTCTTAGCTCATCCTGCTTCACGAAACTTCTGTTTCTCTTACTCTGGCTCCTTGCTTCGCTCCCGTAATACCGCAGCTAAAAGCTAAGAGCTAACAGCTAAAAGCTGCTTTTACAAATTGCTCACGTACTCGGGCAGCTTTTCGCCTTCCTTCAGCCGGACGTAAGCCTTCTTCCAGTCCGGGCGGAAGCCCGCGTACTTGCCGCGGCGGCGTTCCTTGCCAATCACATTCGCGGTGCGGACCGCGGCTACCTTCACCTTGAAGAGAGCCTCCACGGCCTGCTTGACTTCGGTCTTGGTGGCCTCGGGGGCTACGTCAAAGACCAGCGTCTTCTCGGTCTCCTTCACGCCCAGCCCCTTTTCGGTAATCAGCGGGCGGCGAATCACGGTATAAAGAGTGGGCATTACGCGACCTCCGTGTGCGCGGCGAGCTTGGTCGCCGCGGCGGCCTTGCGCTTGGAAATGTTCTTCTCCAGCATCTCCGTCAGTTGCTCGATGGCGGCCGTAGAGAAGATGGCCCGCTCATAGCGCAGCAGATCGTAGGGATGCACTTCGTTGTTCAGCACCAGTTCCACGCCGGCCAGGTTGCGCGCGCCCAGCAGCAGCGCTTTGCTGAGCGTCTTGCCGTTCTCCACCAGCAGCGCCGTGCGCGTCACGTCCAGCTTGTCCAGCGCGGCCCGGTAGAGCTTGGTCTTCGGTTCCTTCAGTTCCAGCGAATCCACCACCGTCAGCTTGCCGTCGGCCAGCTTGGCGGCCAGGGCCGAGCGCAGCGCGCCCAGCAGCTTCTTGCGCGGAAACGCGTACTCGTAGCTGCGCGGCCGGGGTCCATGCACCGTGTAGCCGTGCCGCCACAGCGCCGAGCGCACCGAACCGATGCGCGCCCGTCCCGTGCCCTTTTGCTTCCACAGCTTCTTGCCCGATCCGGCTACCTCGGTGCGGCTCTTGGTGGCGGCCGTGCCCTGGCGCAGCGAAGCGCGATAATGCTTCACCGCCTCCCATAGCAGGGCCTCGTTCACCTGGTCCGGTCCGAAGAATGCGTCGGCCAGCTCGATCGAGCCCACCTTCTTGCCGTTCATATTCACTACATCCACGTTTGCCATCGTCTTCTTCCTGCCAGCTTCTAGCTGTTAGCTATTAGCTTTTAGCTCACAACGTGTGAAGCAACATATCCGATTCTTCAACGAACAAGCTAAGAGCTAATAGCTGAAAGCTTGTCACTTCCTCTTGCCTTGCGCCTTCTTCGAAGCCTTCAACGGATCGACCTTGCCGGACCCGGCAAAGCCACGGCGCTCGCGCGGCGGATTCTTGGCCTTGGAGATCAGCACGTAGCCCTGGCGCGATCCGGGCACCGCTCCCTCGACCATCAACAGGTTTTCGTCCAGGTCGATGCCGCGGATGCGCAGATTGCGAACCGTGATCTGTGCCGCGCCCATGTGGCCGGGCATGCGCTGGCCGGGAAAGACGCGGGAGGGAAAGCTGGATGCGCCAATCGAACCCTGCACCTGGAACATATGCCCGTGCGACTTGGGTCCGCCGGCGAAATGATGACGGCGCACCACGCCGGCAAAGCCCCGTCCCTTCGAAGTGCCGATCACGTCCACAAATTTCGCTTCGGTGAAGATGTCCACCAGCACCCGGTCGCCGGCCTTGGTAACCACGGAGCCATCGGCGTCGATCTCAAGATCCACTTCCTTGATGACCTTCACCGGCGGCGCTTCGGTCTTGGCGAAGTGGCCGGCCTGCGGCTTGGTCACATTCTTTTCCTTGACAAACTCCACCAGCCCGATCTGCGCGGCTTCGTAACCGTCGTTTGCCAGCGTCTTCAACTGCGTAATCACGCACGGTCCCGCCTGCAGCACCGTGATGGGGTGCACGTCGCCGTTTTCGTCGAAGACCTGCGTCATGCCGATCTTTTTTCCCAGAATTCCCGTAACTGCCATCTCGTCCTCGCCTCATCATGCGATGCCGAATCCATCGCACTGCCGGAATAAATCCAGTGTTCAGTTGTCAGTTTTCAGTGGTCAGTTCTTATCGTGCCGGGTTCAGCTTCATCGCTTACCTTGCCGCGCCCGTAACTGATCACTGACAACTGACCACTGACAACTATTTTTCAAACGCCTTGATCTCCACATCGACTCCGGCCGGAAGATCAAGCTTCATCAGCGCGTCCACCGTCTGCTGCGTCGGTTCGAGAATGTCGATCAGCCGCTTGTGCGTGCGAATCTCGAACGCCTCGCGCGACTTCTTGTCCACGTGCGGCGAACGCAGCACGCAATATTTGTTCTTGATCGTCGGCAAGGGAATCGGCCCGGCCACCGTTGCCCCGGTGCGCTTGGCCGTCTCCACGATCTCGCCGGTCGAGTTGTCCAGCACGCGATAGTCGTATGCCTTCAACCGGATGCGAATCCTCTGTCCTACCATGACTTCCCTTCTTAGGGACTAGGGACTAAGGGACTAGGGACTAGCAAAATCGCTTCGATTATGTGCGGGCCATCCTGGCCGCCCCTAGTCCCTGTTCCCTAGTCCCTAGTCCCTGTTACTTGACAATCTCCGACAGCGTTCCCGCGCCCACCGTGCGTCCGCCTTCGCGGATGGCAAAGCGCAGGCCCTTTTCCAGAGCCACCGGCGTGATCAGTTCCACGGTCAACTGCACGTTGTCGCCCGGCATCACCATCTCCACGCCCTCGGGCAGCTCCGCCACCCCGGTAACATCCGTCGTCCGGAAGTAGAACTGCGGACGGTAGCCCTTGAAGAACGGCGTGTGACGGCCGCCCTCTTCCTTGCTCAGCACGTACACTTCGCCCTTGAAGACCGTGTGCGGCGTGATCGAGCCCGGCTTGGCCAGAACCATCCCCCGCTCCACGTCTTCCTTGGGAATCCCGCGCAGCAGAATCCCGGCGTTGTCGCCTGCCAGGCCCTCGTCCAACTGCTTCTTGAACATCTCCACGCCCGTGCACACCGTCTTGCGCGTCTCGCGGAAGCCCACGATCTCCACGTCCTCGCCCACCTTCACCTTGCCGCGCTCGATGCGCCCGGTGACCACGGTGCCGCGCCCGGAGATGGAAAAAATATCCTCGATGGGCATCAGGAAGGGCAGATCCACCGCGCGGTCGGGCCGCGGCACGTACTTGTCCACCGCTTCCATCAGCTCCTCGACCTTGGCCTCCCACTCCGGCTCCCCGTTCAGCGCGCCCAATGCCGAGCCGCGAATCACCGGCACGTCGTCGCCGGGGAACTGGTACTTGGTCAGAAGATCGCGCACTTCCATCTCCACCAGGTCGATCAGTTCCGTATCCTCGACCGCGTCGCACTTGTTCAGATAGACCACGATGCAGGGCACGCCCACCTGGCGCGCCAAAAGCACGTGCTCCTTGGTCTGCGGCATCGGCCCGTCGGTCGCCGCCACCACCAGAATCGCCCCATCCATCTGCGCCGCGCCGGTAATCATGTTCTTGATGTAGTCGGCGTGCCCAGGGCAGTCCACGTGCGCGTAGTGCCGGTTCTTGGTCTCGTACTCCACGTGCGCCGTGGCGATGGTGATGCCCCGCTCCCGCTCTTCCGGCGCGTTGTCGATGGAGTCGAACGAGCGGAACACAATCTTCGGATTGTGCTTCTGCAACACCTTGGTGATGGCCGCCGTCAACGTGGTCTTGCCGTGATCGATGTGACCGATCGTTCCCACGTTCACGTGCGGCTTGCTGCGATCAAACTTTTCCTTCGCCATAAAAGTCCCTGCATCCCTTTCGTAGCTTGTACTGCCCGTTAATATTACGGGGCGTCCGCCGCGGCGGACTCCAGCCCCAAAATCAGTTTTCAGTTCTCAGTTGTCAGTTTTCAGCTTTTTCCCACTTGCCTGGACCGCTTCAACTCGCCAACTGCGGTCCGAACTGACCACTGACAACTGACCACTGACCACTCGCTTCTCAGTAATACGCGTACACCCTGAAATACCTCTGCCGCAGATCCAGCGGCACCGCTTCCACCAGCCGCAGATACCGCTCCCGCGTCAATCCCTGGTCCGAGACCGGCAGCGCCTGGTAAAGCGCGGCCGCTTCCTTGCCCAGCAACCCGTACTTCAACACGCCCTCATAGTCGCGAATCCGCAGCTTGCGCCTGGTGACGCGATTCAGGAAAACGTCCGCATCCCGCGCGTCGAAGGCGGCATCGATCAGCGCATGAAGCTGCGCATATCCCTGCTTATCCCGGACCGCGATCGCTGCCTGCTCAAACATCGATTCCCGGCCCTCGTTTCGAAAAGCAGCTTTTAGCTGTTTCTTGGAGCGGGAGACGGGGTTCGAACCCGCGACCAACAGCTTGGAAGGCTGTGACTCTACCACTGAGTTACTCCCGCAAAAGCAGTTTTCAGTGATCAGTTGTCAGTGATCAGTTTGCCCGTGCAGATGGAAGCCGGTTCGATTTCTCCACCGAAATCCCAACTGACAACTGACCACTGACAACTGACCACTGACCACTGACAACTGACAACTGACCACTGACCACTGACAACTGACCACTGACAACTGACCACTGATCACTCGTATTTCTGGAGCTGATGACCAGGATTGAACTGGTGACCTCTCCCTTACCAAGGGAGTGCTCTACCAACTGAGCTACATCAGCCCTCGAACTCAAGCTTTCAACTCTTAGCCATTAGCTTTTAGCTCCATGGCGCCGGTGCAAGCCGCTTCAGCTCACTCTGCCGCCGAAAAAGCTAAGAGCTAACAGCTAAAAGCTAAGAGCCGCCCTCATCCCCGCCACGGCGAATCTTCTCCGCCTGGCGGGCCAAAACGGTGCGCAAAGCCAGCCCGCCGATGATCACCAGCGGAACCAGCCTCAACTCCACCGGCCTGCCCACGACGAGAACCTTGCCCTCGCCCATGGTGAACCAAACCAGCAAAGCCAAAACTGCATACAGCGCCAGAGCCACCCAGTACTTCCGGTCCAGATCGGCGCCGGTACTGTGCATGCCCTTCGCCTTGCGGTCCAGCTCGCGCCCATAAAAGCTCATCCCGGCTGCGACTCTCCGCGCATTCCACCCTCAATCCGTGGTGCACAGGGGAGGATTCGAACCTCCGTAGCTCCAAGGAGCGGCAGATTTACAGTCTGCTGCCATTAACCGCTCGGCCACCTGTGCCCAATCCGCAGGATGCTGGGTGCCCCATCCTTTCCGCATCTTTTGCGGAAAGGATGGGAGACCAAGACCAACGGCCCAACCCGTGCCCGTTTCGAACTCATTCAGCGCATCAGGTCCCGTCCGGAGAAACCTCCGGCAATTCGGAGCATGATACCTCTGTGGGATCGCCGCGGAGGACAGGCCCGGCGCTTAAACTCGAGCGCCGGCAAAACCTTCTGCCGTCTCAGGCCCCGTTTACCGGTCCCGTATGTGGAGCTGGCGAAGGGATTTGAACCCCCGACCCTCTGATTACAAATCAGATGCTCTACCAGCTGAGCTACGCCAGCCCTTACCCACTAGGAAACCGTTCCGGTAACCTGATTTAACCGTCCCGGCATCGCGCGCGGACACACTCCCACCCCGCACACGGAACGGCACAGAAATCAAGGTTAGCACACCACCGCCGGGTGAGCAAACCGGACTTGAGAACCAAACAATGCGCTTAGGCTGCTCTGGGCGCAACCCGCTTGAGCGCCGGACTGCCCGCCGCCCGCCGCAGATCGAACTCGTTCTGCAAGTTCAGCCAGAATTGCGCCGGAAGCCCAAAATAAATTCCCAACCGCAGCGCGGTATCGGCGGAAATCGCCCGCTTTCCGCGCACAATATCGCCCACTCGTGGCGCGGGCACAGCCAAATCCTTGGCCAGCCGGTACGCCGTCAGCCCCAGCGGCTCCATGAATTCGGTGAGCAGAATCTCTCCGGGATGAATCAAAGCGGCGGTTCCAGGCATGTCTACTCCCCTCGGCAAAGCAATCAGTGATAGTCCACTACTTCCACATCGTGCGCATTTCCATCGCGCCAGACAAAACAGATGCGGTATTGGCCGTTGATGCGGATGCTGTGCCGGCCCTTCCGGTCTCCGCGCAACCGTTCCAGCCGATTGCCGGGAGGCGCCATCAGGTTCTCCAGCGCCAGCGCGGCGTTCAAAATGTACAGCTTCTTCAAAGCCTGGCGGTTCAATTGGGGCGGTAGACGCTTGCACCAGCCCGTCGTCCAAAGCCTTTCGGTATCCGCATCCCGAAACCCGGCGATCATGCCCCATCATAACGCGGTACGTATAGATATGCAACACATACATACCGCGGGAAACCCTGTGCCTTTGCGGATCGGCAGCCCGCCCGCGATTTATTTGGTGTCCCAAAAAGCTTCCCGCATTTTTTCCGCCCGCATTTGCAGATAATTATCCCCGCTCCGCGCACAATACTCTCAGGAGCAAACAAAATGAACGAAACCGCATCCATCCCCGCACCCGAAACATTGCCTTCACCGCCCACCCACAACCCCGCCGTCCAGCGCTGCTACCTGGCCCGCAAACGCTCATTGGAAGCCAGTCAAAAGAAAGGTCTCGGTGATTACGTCGCCAAAGTAAACGCCAACGTAGCATTCCGCAACGCCATGCCCGATCTCTCCGGCTATGAAAACATTCGCGACTTCATCGCCTGCGTCACCTACGGAATGCTCTTCGATATCATCGACTCCGTTGAAGGCCCCAAGTTCCTCTACGCCGCCCAGGTCGCTATCGGCGCCCTCCGCCACGAACCAAAAGACCAGCACCCCCCTACCCCCCTATCCAGTAGTAACCACCGACAAGTAACCAGATGATAACTGAATAACCAATAACCAGAAAGTAAATCATTCCGCATGAAACCTACATAGGAGACCATTTGTTTTTGAAGTACCGTCGCATATTGTCGAATTGCCGGCTCAGTTTGTCGTTCCAGAAAAAACTGCGCTTGCGAAATGAACCGATTAGGTAGATGATTCTCCTACTTCCCCAATGATCTTTTCGCGGTTCTGAAAGGTAAGGAGAAGCTGTATGCGTAAGAACCCTGTAGCAGTCATGCTTTTGGCAATCTGCCCTCTGCTCGTAGCTCAGCAACCACAACCAATGCCTGAGACACCCGCAGCACCCCAAACTTCGCCAGTCACTTCCTCGGCAGCGGTCCAAGCAAAGCCGAATACCTTACTCGATGGAACTCCGGTTAAACTGCGCATTGGGCGAAACGTCTCCTCAGCTGACGCAAAGATTGGCGAACACGTCGATTTCGAGGTTCTGGAAGAAGTTCAGGTGATGGGAGTTGTGGTGATTGCCAAGGGCGCAACCGCTTCGGCGACGGTCACTGAGGCACAGTCAAAGAGAAGAATGGGGCGCGAAGGCAAACTTGAAATGACTTTAGACTCCGTGCGGCTGGTGGACAACGAGAAGGCCGCATTGACTGCCACTGCGGGCGGAAAAGGCGGAAGCCATACGGGCGCAATGGTGGGGGCGATGGTAGGCACCGCCATCTTCACTCTGGGTGGTTCGGCTCTCTTTCTGCTCATGCATGGCAAAGACATCACCATCCCTAAAGGCGCTGAGACAACGGCCTACATCAGGGGCGATATGTCACTGGACATGGCCAAGTTCGGGGTTGCTCCTCCACCATTTGCGCCCTTGTCCGCTCCTGTTTCCCCGAATATTCCTGTAGCCTCTGCTGTTCCTGCTGCCCCGGCTCAAGCATCACTTGCCATCGACTCCACCCCGCCCGGCGCCGACATCGAAATCGACGGCTCTTTTGTCGGCAACACGCCTTCCACGGTCTCCATCGCACCCGGCAACCACCAGATTTCCGTCAAGAAGAAAGGCTTCACTGACTGGACCAAGACCCTCAACGTCACCGGCGGCACGGTCCACCTGAATGCCGAACTGGAGCAGGAACCGGCAAAGTAGGAACGGCTTTACAGGCCGCGAAAAAAACAACGGTATGTGTCAGGGCACGACTTTAGTCGTGCCCTGAAACAGCCAGCCGCATACGCTTACGACATCAAATGATGCTAGAATCAATGCGTGGAGGGTTTATGAGAACGACGATCACGCTTGACGATGAACTCGTGCGCACCGCCCAGGAATACACCGGAGTGACTGAGAAGACGGCCCTGATCCGCTTAGCTCTCACCTCCATGATTCAGAAGGAAGCTGCGCGCAGGCTGGCGGCCTTGGGGGGCACGATGCCTGAATTGGAAGATATTCCACGCCGACGAGTCGAGTAGCAATGATTCTCGCGGACACAACGATTTGGATTGACCATTTCCGCTCAGAGAACAAGGAGATGCGCAGTCAGCTCGAAAAGAAGAACGTTTTGATCCATCCGTTCATCGTTGCGGAGCTGGCCCTGGGCTCGCTGAAACAACGGACAATAACACTGAAATCCTTGGACGATCTGCCGGCAGTGCCGGTTGCGCGCCTCGACGAAGTCCGTCGAATGATTGAGGCGCATTCCCTCTATTGCCGGGGCATCGGTTTAATCGATGCGCATCTTATCGCCTCGTGCTTCATCCATCCCTCCACCTTGCTGTGGACCTGCGATAAGCGGCTCTCGGACGTAGCCGAAGCGCTCGGCATTGCCGCGGATCTTCCCTGAATGAGCCGAATCGACAAAACACTCCTCGCGAGGTGTTAGGGTATTCCTGACGGCCCCATGCACAGACGCACGCGCAGAACGCTCCTCATTGTGGCCGCGGTCCTGCTTCTTTTGGCCGTGGCCGTCTTCCTGCGCTCCAAAGCCCCGCCGGAAGCCGCGCGGCTGCTGCCCGAGTCCGACGGCATCATTTACATCAACTTCAGGCCCATCCGCGCCTTCTTCCACAAGGATCTGAAGCCGCCCCAGCGCGTCCCCGATTACCAGCAGTTCATCGACGCCACCGGCATCGACTGGGAGCGCGACCTGAACGAGGCGGCCATCGCGCTGCACCGCATGCCCGACCCCAACGGCCCCAACGGCCTGGTCGCCTACTCCATGGTGCTGGTGGGCAAGCTCACCGGCAAGAGGCTCAACGCCTGGCTTGAGGCACACGCCGCCAGCCGCGAGTCCTACGCGGGGCACACCGTCTACTCCATCCCGTCGGAGGGACGGACGGTGCGGGTGGCGCAGATCGGCTACGACATGGTGGCCGTCTCCAACACCCCCACGCCGGAACAGATCCACTCCATGCTCGACCGCCATCGCGCCGCCGCATTGCCCTTTGCCGGCTCCACGCTGCTCTCCCGCCACTACCACGACGTGCCGCTGCTCTCGCTGGCCTGGGGCGTGGGCCAGATCGGATTGCCTTTCTCCGAGAGCGGGGCCATCAAAGTGTTTGGGCTGTCGCTGCCTCTGGAGGACGACTCCACCATCATCGCCAGCGTGGCGCCGGCGCTGCCCATGGCCGGCTCGTTGCGCCTGAAAGTGGAGGAGATCGCCCCCACCGGGGAAGTGGCCGCCAGCCAGGCTGCCGCTTTGGCCACTCTGGTCACCCTGGCCCGCGGCTTCACCGCTCCGTTGCCTGAAAACTCCGCCGGCAGCGGACTCGCCAACAGGGGCCTGAAAGAGCTGCTCAAGACCGCCGAAGTGACTCAACAGCACGACCGGGTGGTGGTCACGGCCACGCTGTCGCCTTCCCTGCTCTCCGCGCTCGCCTCAGGCGAAGGCTCGGCGCCTGTATCGGAATCCGGCGCCGGCGCTCAAAAATAGTCGCCCAAGACCCTTCGCTTCACAACAAAGAATGAAAATAGAGCGCTGCTTGGAATGAAAAATGGAGCGCTGCTCGCAATGAAAAAATGGAGCGCTGCTTGGAATGAAAATGGACCGCTGCTTGCCAATTGTCTCCCACTCCCGGAGGGAGTGAACGAGAATAGCCCAGCATGGAGTCCGCCGCGGTCCGCCGCGGCGGAGAATGCTGGGAAAACAGGCCTACAAAATGTTGCACCCCGTAGGGGCGCAATGATGTCCCAAGCGCCTCAGGCAGACTCCAGGGCTTCGATCTTGCCGCGAACTTCAATCACCAGGCTTTCCAGGTCGGCATGGAACCGGCCGCGCTCCCTGGCCGGAAGTTCGTCCAGCAGTTCTGGATACGGGGTGGCCTCGCAGCGGGGAAACGCGGCAAAACCTGCTGCGTCGGCCAATCTGCAACTGACATTGATCAATTCAGGCATGCCCCAGCAACTGTCTTTCTGCCTGGGGAGATGATGCTCGCAGACAATGGCTTCGAGGTCGACCGGCAACTTCCAATCCGTAATCAGGCGCCGTCCCGCCTCGCAATGATCCAATCCGAACAACTCCCGCTCGCCTTCGAGGATGCTGCCGGGCGGTCCGCTTTGCATCCCCAATAGAATGGCGTACTCCCTGGGCCGGATGACGGCCAGCGCCAAGCGGCCGATATCGTGGATCACGCCGCAGGTGTACGCACTGTCTTTGTCCATGAAGCCGGCCGAAGCCAACTGTTCCGCGATCAAGCCGCAGGCCAGATTGTGACGCCATACGGCGCGCATGGAAGGACGGCTCAGCGCTCCGCCCAGATAGGCTCTCACACCGACAGTCACGCACAGGCCCTGCAAGTGGTTGGCGCCGAGCACGGCGATGGCATGCAGGATGCTGGTGACGGGATAGCGCGGGGCGTAGAGGAGAGAGTTGGCGATGGTCAGCACTTCACTGGCGAACGCTGGATCGGAGGAGATCAGCTCGCTCAGTTGGTGCAACTGTACATTTTCATTGCCGGCCAGTTGCAGCACCCGGATCGCGACCTGGGGAAACGGGGGTAAATGCAGATGGGACCAGGGCAGACCGGCCACTTCGACTCTTTGCCTCTCGATCTCCACCGTTCGAACCTCCCTTGATTGAAGCCATCTTCTTAAGAACGCTCCAATTCGATCGTTTCCTTCCAGGCAAGATCGACCTGCGCGCCGCCGGTTGCGTCCGCACGCTGGTAATATCTATTTCGGAACCGTTGCTGCCTTTCTTTAGAGCAGTTCTGTTCCGGCATCCATTGGGAACGCAATCCGGTCCCGATTGAGAATTTCTCTCCTGAATCTGCAACCGGTCCGGGCTCGGGTGCATCGAAATAGTTATTAGCGCGCTTCCCCGCCGCCTGGACTTTCCACTGCTTCCTCGATTGTCAGCGGTTGGCTGACCCCAAATTACATCAGAGAGGTTCCATGACCCGCGTTCTTTTGCCCCGTTTCCTCAAGATTTCAGTGTTCGCCTGCACCCTTGCCCTACTAACTTCGCTTGCCGCGCGCGCCGCCGAATCCGCGGCGAAACCCGCGTCCCAACAGCCCGTCCTTACCGGCCAGGCCGCCTTCACCGACGCAGCCCACGAGTTCCCCGGCATCCGCCGCCACCTGACCGTGGCCGACCTGCCCGCTCCGGCCCCCGAGGAGTCGGTGGACAACGGCCCCACTCTTGTTCCCCGGCCAGAAAACGCCTGGCCTATCGCCCCCAATGGCTTCAAGGTGGAGCTTTATGCCACGGGCCTGGACAATCCACGCCTCATCCGCACCGCCCCCAACGGCGACCTGTTCCTGGCCGAGAGCGAAACCGGCAAGATCAAGGTCTTCCGCGGCGTGGGCCCGGACGGCAAAGCCAAACAGGTCTCGGTCTTTTCGACCGGTCTGCACCAGCCTTTCGGCATCGCCTTTTACCCGGCTGGACCTCATCCCGCCTGGATTTACATCGGCAACACCGACGACATCGTCCGCTTCCCCTACAAGAAAGGCGACCTGACGGCGCGCGGACCTGCGGAGAATTTGGCCGAGCTGCCCGGCGGCGGACGGCTGCGCGGCGGCGGGCACTGGACCCGCGACGTGGTCTTCTCGAAGGACGGCACAAAGCTCTTCGCCTCTGTCGGATCACACTCCAATGTGGACGACACCGACACCCATCCCGAGGAATTCCACCGCGCCGACGTGCTTGAGTTCACCCCCGAAGGAAAATTCGTCAAGGTCTACGCGTCGGGTATACGCAACTGCGTGGGCGAGGCCATCAACCCCACGACCGGCGAGCTGTGGTGCTCAACCAATGAAAGAGATGCCCTGGGTAACAACCTGGTCCCCGACTACGTGACCCACGTCCAGGAGGACGGATTTTACGGCTGGCCCTGGTTCTACATGGGCGGCCCCAACGGCGGCATCCAGGACCCGCGCCATCCCGGCAAGCACCCCGAGCTGCAGGCCAAGGTCATCACCCCCGACATCCTGGTGAATCCCCACTTCGCCTCGCTGGAAATGCTCTTCTACGAGGGCTTCCAGTTCCCCGCCGAGTACAAAGGCGATGGATTCGCCGCCGAGCACGGCTCCTGGAACCGCGCCCAGCGCTCCGGATATGAGGTCATCCGCCTGCCCATGAAGAACGGCCACGCCACCGGCGAGTACGAGGACTTTCTCACCGGCTTCGTGCTCCCCGACGGCACGGTCTGGGGCCGGCCAGTGGGCGTTGCGCAAGCCAAAGACGGTTCGCTGTTCGTCTCCGACGACGGCTCACGGTCTATCTGGCATGTAATCTACACCGGCAAGTAGCGGGGTTAGCGGAGCTAGCGGGGTTGGCAGTTCGGCGCTAACTCCGCCAGCACGCGCGCCAGCGTGGCTAACGCCGCTAACTCCGCTCCCCCTATTTCGTCAGCCCCAATGCCTCCACCACCGTCCCATCCACCTTTGCCGGCTGCCCGTCTTCCTTCCACACCACGCCGAATCCTCCGCGATAGTCCCACATTGCCCAGCCGATGCCGTCGTCCTCGAGCGCGGTCCGCACATCGCGGATCCAATTGGCGCGCGAGATGGGGTCGGAGAGATCGCGGTAGACCCCAAACTCGTTGCAGATCAGCGGCACCTGATTCTCATGTCCCCAGGCCGCGGCCTCGTCGATCAGCAACCGGATGCGATGCGCGTCCCAGTGGTCCAGCCAGTAGCTCTCCAGCTGGTAACGGTTGGCCGCTTCGGGAACCTGCTTCAACAGTTCCTGCATCGAGCTCTCCGTGGCCGGATAGGGAACACCATGGGTATAAATCCACCATGCCGGGCCCCAGCTCGCGCCCTGGTGGGTAAACTCGGTTGGATTGTAGAAGTGGAAGGTATAGATCACGTTGCCGTCGCTGAGCGGATGCAGGGTAAGCAGATCCGCGATGCCGGAGTAATTGGGCCCGGTGGCGATGATGGTGTGGCGCGGAGCGGAGTCGCGGATGGCCGCGGCCAGGCGCGCCTGAATGCCGGCCCAGCGATAGGGATCGCTTACCTCCGGCTCGTTCAAAATCTCAAAGAAGACCCGCTCCGGGTCGCGCGTGGCATAGTGGCGGGCGAGCCGCCGCCACAGCAAGGTCAGCCGGTCCACGGCATCGTCGCTCGTGCGCAACTGCTGCTTGAAGCTGTCCTCGGGGTGCAGGTCGATCTGGACCGCCAATCCATCGGCCAGCATGGTATCCACGGCGCGGTCCAGCCGGGCCAGAAAATCGGCATTCAGACCTTCCTTGCCCAGCGGCGACTGCTCCAGCGGGACGGCATCGATGCTCAGCCGCACATGGTCGAAGCCCAGCCGGGCCATCAGCGCAATGTCCTGCGCATTCGTGTACCGGTTAGTCCGCGCCGCGGAGTAGTCGCCGCCCGACTGGGCAAACCACTCCGAGGCGTTGATGCCCCGTTTCAGGTGCTGGGCGCGGGCAAAGGCGGTCTGCAAGCCCGCGGCATGTTCCTGCGCGGCGGCGGGCAGCGCCAGGGCAAGCAAGGCGGCAAAGCAGCGTAGACGGATGGGCACGGCAGATTCTCCTTAAAAATGAACGGCTGTGGCTTCGAGGTATAGTAATTGTATAACGCTCAAAAAAACGGCTCCCATTCTGCGGGAGCCGCCTGTGCATCGTGAAAAATATCGCTTACATGCCTGACGAAGCAAATAAATTGCCGTCGAGAGTGGCAATCTGATCGTAGGTGGTGCGCAGGTACTTGTGCGGATTCACCGGAACGTTGTGGACACGCACCTCATAGTGCAGGTGGGGTCCGGTGGCGCGCCCTGACTCGCCCACGTAGCCGATCACCTGGCCGCGCATCACGTGCTGGCCGGGCAGCACCGCAATCGCCGAAAGATGCCCGTAGACCGTGACCACGTCGTGGCCGTGATCGAGCACAATCCCGCGGCCGTATCCGGCGCCCAGCGACGCTCCGGTCACGTCCCCGTCGGCCGCCGCGCGCACGGGCGTTCCATAGGGCGCGCAAATGTCGATGCCGGAGTGGAATGCGCCTTCTCCGTTGAACGGATCAAGCCGCTCACCGAAGCTCGAGGTCACGCGGCCTTCCAGAGGCCAAAGCGAGGGCGCGTCGGCCAGCTCCGTCCAGTCGCCGGTAAAGCTGGGCGTCAGCCCGCTTTCCAGCGCGCGCGAAACCCGCCCGGAGAGCGCCTGCTTGCGCAGATCGTAAAACTGGTCGATGGAGAGCTTGAGCTGCTGCTGGTTTACGTCGTCCGAAAGAGCCAGAGTGGACGGCGTAGGCGCACCGGCAGCCGCGGGCGCCGCCGAGGTCAGCTTGTTCTGCCTCAGGCCGTAGAGCGCCGTCACCTCGCTGGCCAGCGCGCCCAGCGAGGCCACCTGCACATCGCGATCGTGCGCAATCTGCGCCATATGCCTGAAGTTTTTACGCAGGTTCTCCCGATCCAGGCGGACCTGGTTGTAACTCTCGGTCTTGAGCAGCATGCGGGTGTAGGAACCGGCCAGACCGACGATGGTGAAGGCGCCCACCAGCGCCGCGGCTACAAATCCGTACGCATAGCGAAGAGGAAGCGGAATCTTCCGAATCCGCCCGTCCTCATCCCTGGCTACAAAAAGTATGTAATAGCGCTTGCGTAGCATCTTCGCCTCTCATCCCTGCAACTGGCAGGGATGCAATTCGCCGGTTACCTGAAAAAAGCGCAAGGCAGAGGGACTTTTCAGCCCGTGAAAAAACATACGAACCCTGTTGGGCATAGACCTGGGACGTTCCCCAAGCGTAACAAATCCCCCAACGCCGGGTCAATCCCCCAGCCGGGGAACGAAATCTACGCGAAAAAAACACTTCCTGCCATCATTCCATCGGCGATCGGCCCTTTGGCCTTAAAAAAATGCCTCGGAAAAGCCCATCTCGGCCGACGGCAAGGACTCAAAAGGCGCGGAAAGTCCTCTTTGTGACTAAATCCGCCTTTGCGGAAGAACCACCGTTGCGGGCACGCGCCCCCTGACGGCTTCCAGGTCCCGGCCGGTGGTCGAATCGGAGCGTTGCCTTCCGGACATTGAGACGGACGCGAGTCTGCCCTACCCAGTCAGTTCTTTCTTCACCAACTCGCTGACCACGCGGCCTTCGGCGCGCAATCCGGCGGCCTGGAGCCTGGCCCGGACGGCTTTGATGACCTGGCCCATCTCTTTGGGAGTGGGTTTCTGGCCGGTGGCGGCGGCAATTTCGGCGGCGGCTTCGACGACCAGGGCGCGGAGGCCGGCTTGGTCGAGGGCTTGGGGCAAAAACTCCTCGATGACGACGATCTCGGCGGCTTCAATGGCCGCCAGTTCCGGACGGTTGCCGCGGGTGAACTGGTCGATGGAGTCGCGGCGCTGCTTGATCATGGTGGCCAGAACCTGCTCGGATTCGGGCTGCGTGAGGGCTTCGCGCTTCTCAATGGCCTTGTTTTTGAGCGCGTTCTTGATGAGGCGCAGCGTGCCGGTGCGGGTCTGGTCGTGGGCCTTCATGGCGGTGACGATCTGTTGGCTGATGAGGGTTTCGAGTGCGCCTGCTTCGGTCATGGGTTCCTTTCTGAACTTGGCCAACGGAATTCCGGTGCGATGGAATCCGGGTTTTCCTCCCCTGGCGGCGGGTGAGCTTAATCGAGAGTGCCGGCCCACCCTAATGTAACAATCGCAGCAAGCTGGACCACCAGCCCCAGCAGCATCCATCGCTGTTCTTTAGGGCGGGTGAGCTTCCATTCACCGATCAGGTAGCCGGCCACGTTGGCCGCAATCAGGCCGGAGATGAGTTTGATCGGCCATCCGATGGACGGCCCCAGCCTGCCGATCTTTGGAGAGGCGAATCCGTAAAGAAAAATTTCTCCGCCCCACAGCAACCCCATCAAAACCGCCAGGCTATAGAGCCGCGCGGAGTTTGGCACCGCGAATTTCTTCCAGCTATTGTTTCTGATGAGGAGATAAGCGCAGAAACACAGGTTGGGTATCGCTCCGCTTACCAGTATCAATAACCAGATCACATTGGATCCGGCAAAGGAGCTATAACCGAGGCGAACGGCGGTAACCAGCAAAGGCTGAGCCGCGCTGTAGCCGATGTTGAGAACCGCGGAGAGCAGTCCGGCTCCGGCGCAAAGCAATAGGCCGACTCCCATGGGCCGAGCCTTGCCGACCATCTCTCCACGCAAGTTCTCCCGGCTGTTTTTTTGACTTTTCTCTCGCAGCATCCCCGCATACCCCGAGCACGCGATGCCGGCGATGCCAACGAGTGTGCCGAGAACAATGACCTTTCCCTGTGGCCGCAGAAGCCGCTCCGGAGATAAGAGCCAGATGGGAATAAATGAGCCCAGCGATGCGCTGATGGCCAGAACCATGGTGTTGGTCATGGAGATACCGATGGCACTTACACTCTGGCCGAACATGATGGCTCCAAAACCCCAGGCAAAGCCTGCGATGCAGGCCATTTCAGCGGCATGGGGCGAAGTCATGCGAATGACTCGCAAAAAATCCGGCACGGTTCCCCATACCATAACGACGGGCATCAGGACGCAGGAAACAGGCATGAAGACGGCCCACAGGTTTTCCCAGGACCACCGGCCGAGATATCTCATGGGCAGCATGTAGATGCCGCACGTGATGCCGGCGACGAGGGTGCATGCAATTCCAGTCGCCAACATCGATCCCGTATTGCTCATGTGTGTCCTTGCATCGGCGCGTGCAGAAATTCCTTAGTGAAAACTATCCAGTTCCGCCCCGGACTCCGGGTCCAGATACGCGGTAGCATCGGGATGCGTGCGGAGGATGGTAGCCGGACAATCGGTTGAGATGGGCTCAGTCAATGAGCGCTTGACGATATGCGCCTTGCGCGGCCCGGGAATGGAAAGAATCAGCTTGGGTACGCGGAACAGCGCAGGGACCGTTAAGGAGATGGCCTGAGCGGGAACATCATCGACGCTCTTAAACCAGCCCTCGGACATTTGTTGCTGCCGGCATGCTTCATCCAGCGTAACGATCTTCAAGTCAACAGGGTCATTGAAGTCTGCCTGGCCGGGCTCATTGAAGGCCAGGTGCCCATTTTCTCCAATGCCAAGCAGGCACAACTGGGGGTTTGCCGCACGAAGCTTTTCGGCATAGACCCGGCAGACAGTTCCGGGATCGGCACTTCCATCAATCTCAGCGAACTGGCGCATGGCTACCCGCGAGGTCAGATTCTCACGAAGATAACGCCGGAATGAAGCAGGGTGGTTCTCATCAATACCCAAATACTCATCCATATGAAATCCGATGATCTTGTCCCAGGGAAGGTCCGGAATGGAAACCAATGCGCGCAGCGTCGGAAGCTGCGAAGCGCCGGTGGCGAAGATGACGCCGATGCTCTCTTGCCGGGATGCCAACTGACGCATGCTCTGCGCTGCGGCTTCGGCGGCCGCTTTGCCCGCGGATTCACTGTCCGGATGTATCTCAATCTTCAGATTACCAACTTGAAAACGTGTGATTGCCATTTGTATATAGTGCAATTCCTTTCTTGATGTTTAGTGACGCAGTTGCGGTGAACTCCGGGTTGGAAGACGCGGCCGGCTGAGAGCAGGCCGATGTTTCTCCCCAGCGCGATTCTTTAATGCAGGACCATGCTTGTCAAGAGCATGTCTCTTTCCATGAGATGATTTTCACGAAGCGGCGCAGTGCCTTGAAGAACGAGAGTTTACGATGGAATCGAGCGGCGAAGCGCGGGAACTGGCCGGCACGGCTGTCTTCCTGGCCAGCGAGGCTGCTTCGTTCATCACCGGCGTGGTGATTGCCGTGGAGGCCGGCTTTTTGGCCGGCGGCGTGAACCAGTAGGCAGGGATATTACAATTGTTTCTGTAATTTTCAATATTTTTTTATATCGCTGCACGCGAGCAAAAGGACCAAATGATCGATGTTGAGAACCTGTATCGCCAGTATCGCGGACTGCTGCTCGACGACGTCGTGCCTTTCTGGTTTCGTCATGGCATCGACTGGACGCACGGGGGCGTGCTTACCTGCCTGAATGACGACGGCTCTCTGGTGAGCGGCGACAAATTTATCTGGTCGCAGGCGCGCTCGGTGTGGACGTTTTCAGCGCTCTATAACCGCGTCGAGAAGCGGCCGGAGTTTTTAGATGCCGCGGAAAACTCCATCCGGTTCCTGCTGGCTCATGGGCGCGATCGGGATGGGCGCTGGGTATATCACACGGACTGGGAAGGCCGCGTGATGGAAGGCCCAACCAGTATTTATAGCGACTGCTTTGCGATCTACGGCTTCAGCGAATACTATCGCGCCACCAAGGATGAGCGCCTGCTCTCGATCGCCCTGGAGAGCTTTGAGCGCGTGCGGCGACGCGTGGATGAGCCCGACTTCCATGAGACCGCTCCCTACTCGTTGCCCCTGGGGTGGAGAAATCACGGCGTTCCTATGATGCTGACCGAGGTTGCCAACGAACTGGCGCAGACGACCCTTGACAGCCGTTTCGACTCGCTGGCGGACGAATACGCCGGGCGAGTGATGAATCACTTTGTCCGGCCGGATCGAAAGGTGATTCTGGAGTTCCTGACCGCGAGCTATGAAGAGCTGCCGCCGCCGGCAGGAACATTCGTCATGCCCGGCCACGCCATCGAGTCCATGTGGTTTGTGATGCACGTGGCCGAGCGGCGGGGCGACAAGAACTTGATCCGTCGCGCCGCTGAAGTGATGCGCTGGCATCTGGAGTTTGGCTGGGACGTGAAGTTTGGCGGGATACTTCTGTCACGGGATATCGAAGGGCATCCTCCGTATCTGCCCTACTCCGAGATGAAGGTGTGGTGGCCACACGTGGAAGCGCTCTACGGCACACTTTTGGCTTACCATCTGACTGGGGAGCCGTGGTGCCTGGAATGGCATGAGAAGGTGGCGGATTGGACGTGGGCGCACTTTCCCGCGCCGGAGTTCGGGGAGTGGCGACAGCGCCTCGATCGAGAGGGCAAACCCACAACGGAGATTGTTGCGCTTCCGGTGAAAGACCCATTCCACTTGCCGCGCGGGATTATTCTGATACTGCAACTACTGGAAAGGATGCGCGCGGCCCAGGCCGAAAGTTCTGCCGTGGGAAGTACGCAAGGATCGGAACAGACAGTATGAAATCGCGCACCATAACGGGCCGCAGCACCAGCACCGGACAGCCGCTCCGCATCACTGTGCAGCAAGATCACATTCAGGCCATCGAGCCGGGCCCCGCGGATGAAACCGCATGGCTGTCGCCCGGCTTCATCGACCTGCAGATCAACGGATATTGCGGCTGCGATCTCAATGGGGATCTGGATGATCCGGATCTCGTGATCGCCCTGGCGCACAAGGTGATTGCAACCGGCACGACCACTTTTTTCCCCACCATCATCACCGCATCGGAGGAAAAGATCGTTCGCGCACTCGGCGCTATCGCGCGGGCTCGCCGGGCCAGCCCGCTGGCGGCTCGCGTCATGCCCTTTGCGCATATCGAAGGCCCTTACATCTCTTCCCTAGACGGCGCAGTTGGAGCGCACCAACGCGAATATGTTCGCCCGCCGAGCCTGGCTGAATTTGCGCGATGGCAGGCCGCCAGCGGCGATCTTGTGGGGATGGTGACGCTCTCCCCGCACTGGGAAAATACGGTGGAGTTTATTCGAGCGCTTGCCGGCAAGGGAATCCGTGTATCCATCGGCCACACGCATGCTAAGCCGGAGCAGATACACGCAGCCGCCAAGGCCGGCGCCATACTCTCTACGCATCTCGGCAATGGCATAGCCGGGATGCTGCCCAGGCACCCCAACCCCATCTGGGCGCAGCTTGCGGACGACCGCCTGACGGCAACCTTCATCGCAGACGGCCATCACCTGTCCGCGGACACACTGAAGGCCATGGTGCGCGCCAAGGGAATCGAGCGCAGCGTCCTGGTTTCAGATGTTGTAGCGCTCGGAGGCATGCCGCCGGGGATTTATGATGCAGCCGTTGGCGGAGCGGTGGAGTCGAGCGTGGATGGCCGCGTGAGTTCGGTCCATTTAGGATATCTGGCAGGCGCCGCTCGCCCGCTCAAAGATGGAATCGCCTGGGCTGCAGGCTCCGGTGTCTGCGAACTGGGGGACGCAGTGAGAATGGCAACGGAAAATCCAGGTCGAATCGTGGGCCATCGGGGCATGCTTAGCGTCGGTGCAAAGGCGGATCTTGTCCGCTTTACGATGGAAATGGAACAAAAAAGCATGCAGATCGAGACCGTGCTGGTGGAAGGCGCCGAACTGGCATCTCAGGATCGGCATACCACCATAACCAATTGAAGGGAAACAGGTGAATGATGACGGACAACTTAATTAGCGGAACCAATCGCCGCACGTTCATGAAACAGGCTGCGGGCACCATGCTCGCGGCGGGAATGACCGCACGTTCCTATGCCCGGGTATTGGGCGCCAACGATCGCATCCGGCTGGCTCAACTTGGTTGTGGAGGGCGCAGCCGCGGTCATGTGCATATGGCCCAGATGGCCTCCCGGGAAACTCCCGTTGAAATGGTGGCCGTCTGCGACATTTGGAGTTTGGCCCGGGAGCGGCGCGCGGCCCAGGTAAAAGAAGCCTTCAATCTGGACCCGCAATCCTATAAGTACTCCGAGGAGATGCTCGCCAACAAGGATATTGATGGCGTGATGATCGCCACGGGCGACTTTCAGCATGCCAGGCTATGCGCGGAAGTGGTGCGGGCCGGAAAGGATTGTTATGTTGAGAAGCCGTTTGCCAATGTCCTTTCCGAAGCAATAGAAACGCGCAATCTGGTAAAAGCTTCCCAACAGATGGTCCAGGTCGGTTCGCAACACCGCAGCGAGCCTTACCAGTTAGCCGTTCGCGACATTATCCGGTCCGGCCGCATCGGCGATATCGTCCATATCGAACAGGAGTGGAATGTGAATGAGGAGCGCTGGCGGTTTGTGAACATGGATACCGGCAACTCCGCTGAGATGGAGCAGGATCGAAATATGGAATGGAAGAAGTGGCTCTACGATACCCCGTCGAAGCTTCGTGAGGAAGATACGGACTGGGATCGGTGGCTATTAGGCAAACCTCACCGCCCTTTCGATCCTCATGTATATCTTGAATTCCGTCTCTATAAGGATTACTCCTCGGGAATCTTCGATCAATGGATGAGCCATGGCAGCGACCTGGTGCATTTGTGGACCGATGAAACCTATCCCGAGAGTGTTGTGGCCAACGGCGGGATTTATGCCTGGAAAGACGGACGCGAAAATCCAGATACTTGTGTTGCCGCGGTCACTTATCCCAAGGGCTTTCTCTATACCTATAAAACGGTGTTTGGGAATAGCTTCAGAAGCTTCTCAAGGATCCAGGGCCGCGATGGCACGATCGCCAACTATGGCGGCGAAGGCGCTTCACTGTTTACGGTAAGTAAAGAAGGCGGCAGGGATGAATGGAATGGATCCCCATTAAGCAAGGGTGTGCCTATCGTAAGTCCGGCGATAGACCAGGAAGAAATCGTAAAGGTTGCAGGCGCCGAACCGCCAAACTCGGACGGCCCGGGAGACGACAGCCTGGTTCATATCATGAACTGGCTCAATGCCATGCGTTCGCGAAACCAGCCTAACGCGAACGTGGATCACGGATTCTCGGCCTCCATTGTCGTAATCATGGCGGCACAATCTTACTGGAGCGGCAAGAAACTCTACTGGAATCCGGCGTCGGAAGAAATCGTGGATCAGCCTCCAGTCCGCGCCAGTTAGAGACGAACCGGAGCAACGGAAGACCCTTAAACTTAAGCGCTGCCTGAACTGCGGCGTTTTCGCTTTTTCTTCACATCTCGTTCCATTGTTTGGGACGGTGATCGTTTGCTACACTATTGGGATGATATCCATGAGAAGGTATTTCGGTTCGCTAATCCTCGTCACGAGCCTCCTTGCAGGACTGCACACGGCATCCGCTGAAGTTAAGGTATGGGAAGGCACATTCAAGTTGCCTGTCTATGAAGAGGGGAGCCCCAATCCGAATCCGCCATTCGACCAATACAATCGGAATACTAACTACCCCTACACATTGCGCGATCAACTTACGAATCAGCGAGTTGACCATGATTTGCGCGCAGTGTTTCTGGAGAACGAGTACCTGAAGTGTACTGTTCTGCCGGACCTTGGCGGGCATCTATATACCTGCATCGATAAGCTCAGCAATCAGCCGATGTTTTATGCCAATCCTTCCATCAAGAAAGCGGAAATCGGATACCGGGGCAGTTGGGCCGCGGTTGGAGTCGAATTCAACTTTCCTGTATCGCACAACTGGATTACCCTTTCGCCTATCGATTATTCCTACGCCAAGAACGCGGACGGCAGCGCCTCGGTCTTTATAGGAAATATAGACCGCGTGTACGGAATGCAGTATACCGTCGAGATGGTGCTTCGCCCTGCGTCAACGGTTCTCGAATTGAAGGTGACACTGAATAATCGAAGCGATGTGCGTCACCGCTATTACTGGTGGAGCAATGTGGGCGTACAGGTCTGGGACGATTCCCGGATCACTTATCCCATGCGCTTCACCCAGGCCCACGGCTTTGCGGATATTGATACCTGGCCGGTGGATTCTTCCGGTACCGATATCAGCATCCTGAAGAACCAGATTTACGGCCCGGTGTCGCGGTTTATTTATGGCAGCAGTGAGCCGTATAACGGAATCTGGCACCCGCATACAAATACCGGCGTCGTCCACTATGCGCTATTCAAGGATTTGCCCGGCAAGAAGATCTGGTCCTTTGGCTCCGATCCCGATGGCTTGGATTGGCGCAAAAATCTCTCTGACAATAACAGCGCCTACATGGAAGTGCAGAGCGGCATCTTCCGCAATCAGGAAACGTACGCATTTCTTCAACCGCGCCAGACCATCCATTTCTCAGAGTACTGGATGCCGGCACGCGAGTTGGGCGGCTTCGTTCGCGCAAACCTGAACGGAGTATTGAATCTGAGCCGGCAGGACAATGCGCTTAAAGTGGCATTCAATGCGAACCAGGCGTTTCCCGGCGCCACTGTGCGCATATCGGACGGAAGCAGCGAAGTGCTGAACGAGAAGCAGGATCTTGCGCCGGAGCACACCTGGATGCATGAAGTCGCGTCGGCTGACAGCGCAAAGAAATATACCGTGGACATTTTGGACGGAAGCGGCGCCCTGCTGATGCATCAGACCGAAGGCGAATATGACTGGACCCCGAAGTCGGACGTCCACCTCGGTCCACAGAAACACTACCCCATGCCCGCAGCCGCGGAACGCACTGAAGACGATTGGGTGCAGTTCGACAGAGATAAAGAGCTGAATGGCGCACGCCTGTCTGCGCTGAAGGATTACAAGCAGGCGCTGGAGAAGTTCCCCACCAGCTACACGCTGCAATTGGCCGCTGGAAGGCTGTCAACGGACTTGCTCCATTACGACGAAGCAATCAAATATCTGGAGCCTGTAGAGGTCCGTGAAACCTCGAACCCGGAGCCTTCCTATTACCTCGGAATCGCTTACGACGCCCTGGGCCGCGAACGCGAGGCCAGGCTCTCCTATGGAGAAGCGTTAAGAGTGCCGGAGTTTCATGCCGCCGGCAGTTTGCGGCTCGCTGAGTTAGAAGCACGGCAAGGCAAGCTTCAACTCGCGGCAGACGACCTGACAGAAGCAGTCATCAGCGCGGGAGACGACCTGCGCAGCGCGGAAGAACTGGTTGCTGTTGAGCATGCGCTGGGCCAGACTGAAGCGGCAAATACGCTGGCCAAACAATGGCTGGCTCGCTATCCCACAAACTATTTCCTTCGCGAAGAACTCGGAGAGCCCGACAATGCTCACCTGGCAGCGGATACAGAGCGCGTTCTGAATATCGCGGCCGAATATATGCGGCTGGGCCTGTATGAGAAAGCATTAGGCGTTCTCTCAAGAACCTATCCGCAGGTTCCCGCCGACCAGAGTGAGCCCGCCAATGCGTTGCCTCAAGACAATCCGGTCGTATTGTATTACCGCGCCTATTGCGAACAGAAACTGGGCCGCTCGGCAACTGAGGATTATGCCGCGGCAGCCAGACTTTCTACAAAATATGTGTTTCCGAGCGGAGCCACGAGCTACCAGGTATTGCAGTCGGCCTTAGCCGCCAATCCCAATGATGCGAACGCCAACTATCTCCTGGGGACTCTTGAGTTCTCCGTCGGTATGACGGATGCCGGGTTGGAGAAGTGGAAGCAGGCGCAGCAATTGCATCCGCAGATCCCGGCGTTGGACAGGGATATCGGTCTCGCACTGCTGCAGATCAAGGGAGACACAGAGGGCGCGCTGGCTGCATTTCAGCGCGGAGTAGCCGGCGACGATCCGGGTAACCTGGATAACTATTTCGGCCTCGATCAGACGCTCAGCCTGCTGAAGCATCCAGCGGCAGAGCGCGTGGCAGCGCTGGGTCGCTATCCTGACCTCAAGAACATGCCTACGGATCTCTTCTACGAATATGACTTATCGCTGGCGGAGACAGGCGATTTCGATCGCGCGGAGTCTCTCTTCCATAACCGCTTCTTCCTGCGCGCCGAAGGTGGAACGAACGTGCGGCAGGTGTGGGTGGAAGTGCGGTTGCTGCATGCCATGGCGCTGGCCAAAGAGGGGCATTGCGATGCGGCGCTCTCGATGGCTTCGCAGTTGGGCGCTCAAGTTCCGGGCCTGGACTTTACGCAGGATGGGATGCAGCCGGTTCTCCAATCTTCACGGACCGAATACCTGCTGGGCGAATTGGAGTCGGGTTGCGGGCATGCCGACGAAGCGAAGGCACACTACCAGCGGGCTGCCGGCTTCAAGGGTTCGAGCCAGGTTGCATGGGCCTCAAAGGCGGCAAAGAAGCTGGGCCACTATGACGAAGCCAAATGGCACGCCCTGCTTTTAAGCGCGGCAACTCCGCGTGGGGACGAAGCGGCAAGTTCGGACTTCTATCACTCCGCAATGGCGCAACTGGAGCTGGGAAATCAGGCAGCAGCCGATGCGGAACTCCACAAGGCGTTCATGAAGCCTGACCGCTTGCTGGCTTACCACCTGAGCCGGCTGGCGCTAATGAGTTCTAAGTAATAAGTAGCTCGCCGCTCAGCCGGATAAGCCGGCTGAGCGGCACTCATACATCACTGAAAAGAGATGCTTTCAATGCAGCGTCTCTATCTTCGTCACTTTCCCGCCGCGGCTTGCTGCACGATAACGTCCCGGCGCGAAATTGTGGGATGCGCGCTATCATCCTCTGCCGTGGCAATTGCCTGGAGTGAGTAACTGCCCTGCGCTGCCGGCGTCTTCAACGTAACCGTGTAGGATTGCGCTCCCAGGGGCGCAAGCGTGAAAGGCTGCTCTTCTGCGGCGGCCTCGTTCCCCGCGTCATCCGTGAATACCAACCGCAGTTTGCCCGCGCGCTCCCGGTCTTCATCGTTCACCATGGCGATGGTATAGTCGCGAGGTTGCGCTGCATTCAATGATGGCTGCCAGAAGTTCAAATACACGCCCAGCGGGTTGAATGCCTGCTCCATCGCCTTCTCGAAGTGCGGTTCCAACCTGAGGTTTCTGAGGTCGATGAAGTGGTCCGAGGTAAACGCTTTGGGGTCGCTGGCGGTGAGATAGACAAAGTGGAGTACCCCGGCATAGCGGCGGTAAGCGCGCCAGAACTCAGTCTCCCCTCCCAGCAGGTAGGCTTGCAGAGCAAAGCGGTTCTCTGTCGTATTGCGGTCACCCAGCAGCCTTGGATACAGCTTCTGCGTCAGCAGCGTCGGCGTGCCATCGCGATTGAGCCATAGCCAGCCGTACTCATTCAGAATCATGGCGTGGCCGGTCTTGCTGGTGGCTTCCTCGGGCGGCGGACCCACCATCGACTCGAGATCGGTCATATGGAATGAAGCCCCGGGTGTGTCGCGCATTGCAATGCCGTAAAAGAGATACTGATGATCCGGCACCGGGTCGTCCGGTCCTGCCGGCGCATTGTAGCTGTTCTCCCATGGGCGGTGAGACATATCGAGCGATCGCACCGCAGGAATGATCGTGCTGGTAAACTGCGGCAGCCAGGACTCGTTGGTTGCATCCCAGATGGCTACGCTGGGATGATTCCAGTTATCCCGCATCCACTCTTTGTACTCAGCGATCATTTCTTCGGTGTCATACGAACCCTGAAATGTGGTCCAATTCGGATGTCCGACCCAGACAAAGTATTGGTTCTCGATGAGCAGTCCATTTTCGTCTGCTATCTCCAGCCAGCGATCGGGCACAGGACCGATGCAGAAGCGGAAGGCGTTCCAATGCAACTGCTTCGGTATCTCGACCAAGAGACGGTGCAGCCACGCTTCGTCCCAGGGCAGCGTACCCACATCCGGGTCCTCGAAGAAGCGGTGCAGGGTGATGTTCGATCCGCGCAGAAAATAGGGCCGCCCGTTCAGATAGGCGCGTTGCGTGACCGTGTCGAAACGAAACTCGCGCATTCCGAAGCGAGTGGTAACATCATCTCCCTCCGTGCCGGTTGCGACCTGGTAGAGAAACGGGTCCTCGGGAGTCCACAAATGCGCGTTCGGAACAGGGACGCTTTGCGTCACGGTTTTCGCGCCGCCAGCGGGAATCTCCACCTGCGTCTCGACCTTTGTCGATGCCGCAGCGTTAGACTTCCACGCGAATACCTGCTGCGTAACCTCGGCCGTCACGGCGCGATCGGAGTAGTTATGCAATTCCGTCTGCACCAGAATGCCGGAGACCGGGTTGTTTGAGCCGGCAAGTTGCGGGGCCACCTGCACCGTGGCGATGACCGGATTGTTCATGACCATCAGAGTTACTTCGTCATAGATGCCTGGCGTCCAGCGGTTCTTCTCAAAATCTGTCCCCTGCGAGACGTTGGCAGGCAGCACGCCGGGGTGTGCGCCAATCCGAATAACCAGCTCGTTGGGCGCATTCCAGTGGATTGCTTTTGTAACGTCGAACCAGGCGGCGGTAAAGCACGGGTCGTGCTCGCCAATGCGCACACCGTTCAGATACACAACCGTGCCGAACTGCGCCTTGTTTACCTTCAGCAAAGCCACCGCATTCGCAGCCGGGGCCTGAAATGTCCTGCGATACCAGAAGTAGTTGCGCTCCTGGTGCGAGATGCCGCGCGCATCGCCCAGTTTGTCGTATTCCGCCTGGCTGTACCTGCCCTTGCGCACCAGGTTGGAGAGCAGTTGCCGGCTCTGGTACTGGTCCACATCAGGGAATGCCGGAACCGCCGAGTGCGTCAGCCCCGGCACTGGCGACGTGTGATGATAGGCCGCCGGAATCTCATTGGCGCCGACACTGTCCTCCACATCCCACTGGCCCTCCAAAGACAGCGTGGTGCGATGCGTGGTTTGAGCACCCGCCGATTGCGAGCAGATGGCCATGCCGCAGCACATCAGCCAGAGAATCGTTCGCCGTGAATTCATTTAATTGCTCCTTGAAGAAGAACAGTACGCCTCTTGGTTCGAACCGCGGCCACAGATCCGTAACGCTTCTTCCCTCAGTCTTGTTTTTCATCGCCACTGATCATAGCTGACACGAAGTTCGCCGACAAGGCGGAGATGCTCGTTTGTTCATTTAAAAATTCAGTCAGCTCAAAATTCTTAGAACTTATTTCAAAAATGGCTCAACGAACCTTAATGGTAATTCCTCAGAGGCTATTGAGGACTGCATAAGTAATGTCCGCACAAACGCGCCATAAACGTGGGCTTTATTGAGGACTGCAAACGCGCCGGAGGCGGTCGCCGCGGCGACTTGGTTAGCCCCGCGCTTCAGCGTGGGGAAAAGGGATTCCACAAGTTCGTTACGGAGTCCCGTAGGGACGGCGCAAGGGCATTATTGATGCAGGAACCAATAAAGCCCTTTGTTGTTCGGCCTTTTTCGGCACACGACCCCGACCCAGAGGGTGCCCCGGTACCCCGGTCGTGCCCTGACACAATGCGTATTTTTGAAACAAGCTCTGGAACGAATTGACAGTGAGCAGCGCATGGAATTCAAATGGTGGTCGCTGCCAGCCGCCTCTGGAGCCAACTACTTCAACCCGCAGGAGTTCGCTCAACTTGCCTCCTCAACCCGCCGTCCACTCAGGCTACCTCTATCGCATCGCCCTCACCGGCGCCCTTGCCGGTTTGCTCTTCGGCTTCGATACCGCCGTCATCAACGGCGCTTTGCTCTCTCTGCGCAGTCACTTCGCGCTTTCAGAACTCCAGGTGGAGTTTGCCGCCAGCAGCCTGCTCTACGGCTGTTTTTTCGGAGCCATGGCCGCCGGCATACTCAGCGACCGGTACGGCCGGCGAACCATTCTTCGCCTCAGTGGCGTGCTCTTTCTGCTCTCCGCCGTCTTTGCCGCCGTACCCGCCACCTTTGCCGAGTTTCTGATGGCCCGCTTCCTGGGCGGCCTCGGCATCGGCTTCGCCTCCACCATCGCGCCCCTTTATCTCTCGGAAGTTTCACCAAAAGAAAAGCGCGGCAGCATCGTTACGCTGAATCAGATCGCGATTGTCATCGGCATGCTGCTGGCCTACTGCACCAACTGGACGCTGGCCTTTACCGGCGCCTCGGCGTGGCGCTGGATGTTCGGCACCGCCGCTCTTCCAGCACTCGCCTTTATCATTTGTCTTCGCTTTGTTCCCGAAAGTCCCCGCTGGCTCTTCCAGCAAAATCGTGTTCAGGAGGCAGACGCAGCTTTTTTCGCCATCGGAGGCGAGACCAACCGCTCAGAACGGCTTGAGGAGATTCGCGCCGCCATCGCCGAGGAAACTCCCGCTCCCGGCTGGCTGCGCCGTCTTCGCCGCCCGCTCCTGCTTGCTGTCGGCGTCGCCACGCTGCAACAGGTGACCGGCATCAACACCGTCCTCTATTACGGCTCAGTGATCTTTGTAGCGCACGGCAACAGCGGCAGCTTCAGCCGAGCCTTCGCCGCCAATGTGCTCATCGGGCTCTCCAATCTGGTCTTCACGCTGATTGCGCTTTGCATGATGGATCGCATTGGCCGGCGCACCTTGCTTACAGGCTCCGCCTCCGTCATGTGCGCGGCGCTGCTGCTGCTGGCCTTTCAATTTCAACGCGCGCACGCCGACTTCGCCCTCATCGTCGGCAGCACCATGCTGTACACGGCCGCGTTCTCCGTTGGCCTTGGCCCCGGAGCCTGGGTTTATATCGCGGAGATTTTCCCCACCAACGTTCGCGGCCGCGCCATGTCCATCGCCACCGCCGTTCTGTGGGCCAGCTGCATTCTGGTCTCCAACTCTTTCCTGACCATGGTCCGCGCTCTCGGCCCTGGCGGCGCTTTTGGCGTATTCGCGGGGATCTGCGCCATCGCTGTGGTCTTCTTTTCACGCTTGCCGGAGACGCGCGGCCGATCGCTCGAAGAAATCGAGCAATTCTGGAAGCCCTGATCGCCTTAGCAGACCCGTTCAATTGAAGTCTGAGAAACTTTGCACATCGAGGCGCCATGACAGCGGAAAACAAAAGCACGAGCAACAATGGGAACGAAGAACTCCACCTGAGCGGCAGGTTTACCAGCGCAATTGACTATGCGCGTCACATCCACATTGAGCGGCGCAAAGGAACCGGCATTCCGTACATGGCGCATCTTCTGGGGGTCGCATCCCTGGTCATGGGCGAGGCCGGGCACGCCGGATTCCCGGTTACCGAAGATATGGTGATCGCCGCGCTGCTTCATGACGCTGCCGAAGATCATGGGGGATTATTGCGGCTCAGGGACATCGAGCACAATTTCGGCTTGAATGTGGCGCGCATGGTGGAGGGACTGTCAGACAGTCTTACCGAGGATCCCGGCAACAAGCAGTCCTGGCTGGAACGCAAACAAGCTTATATCCAAAAGCTGCGCCAGGAACCGGCTGACATTCAGCTCATTTCGGCGGCCGATAAGCTCTACAACGCACGAGCGATCCTCGAAGACTATCGAAAGATCGGATCAAGGATCTGGGAGCGATTCAAGCGCGGCCGGCAGGAACAAATCTGGTACTTCGACGAACTCCTGGCAATCTACAAATCGTCCGGAGCTGGCCGGATCGTGGAAGAATTGGAGCGTGTGGTCAACGAACTCAGGCAGATAACGGCAGAAGAGACGAATCGATAAACGCCGCAAAGGCACCCCAATCTCAGATGGCAACTTAACACCCGAACCCCAGCTTCCATAGGCCTGACCGGGATTTTGGGCCGCCGGAGTAGTGGAAAATATGGTGGGCGCTGCAGGATTCGAGCCTGCGACTTCCACCGTGTGAATCTGTCTGCATTTGTATTTTCAACGACTTACAACACCGCAGGGGCTGCCAAAGTACGCTGAAGTCGTCGAAAACAGCAGTAGTTGTGGGTTGGGCTGTGGATTGGAAAACCGTAGGGCCGTCCGAAACACTGCATTTGTGGAACAGTGTTCTATAATTACATACATGATCTTCCGCCGCCTCACTTCCCATCTAAATGAACTGCTTCGCCATTCACCGGCGGTCGTCCTGTTGGGGCCGCGACAAGCCGGGAAGACAACTCTCGCTTTGGAGATTGGCGAGCAGACCGCTTCGATCTACCTGGACCTTGAGGACGAGAACGACCGCGCCAAGCTCGCCAATCCCAGCAAGTATCTTGCGGATCACGAAGACGAGTTGGTCATCCTCGATGAGGTTCACCGCGTACCGGAGTTGTTTCAGCAGTTGCGGGGCATCATCGACCGGGGACGGCGGCACGGAAAAGCCAATGGCCGGTTTCTCCTGCTTGGATCGGCCGCCATGGACCTGCTCAAGCAATCCGGCGAGAGCCTGGCGGGACGCATCTCCTATCTGGAACTCGGTCCGTTCGATGCCCTGGAGATCGATCCCGCTGCACTCGATACGCTCTGGGTCAGGGGTGGATTTCCGCGCAGCTTTTTGGCGGAGTCCGACGACGTTAGTCTGCTCTGGCGGCGCAATTTTGTTCGAACCTACCTGGAGCGCGACATAGCGCAATTCGGACCCCGTATACCGGCTGAGACGCTGCGGCGATTCTGGACGATGCTGGCGCACAACCAGGCTCAGATTCTGAATGCAGCCAATCTGGCTCGCAGTCTGGCCGTCGATGGCAAAACGGTTGCCGGTTATCTTGATCTTCTGGTTGACCTGCTGCTTGTTCGACGACTGCCGGCCTGGCATCGGAATGCTGGCAAGCGGCTGATCAAGTCGCCCAAGGTGTATGTGCGCGATAGCGGCATCGCGCACGCGCTGCTCGGTATTCGGGATAAGGAAGCTCTGCTCGGTCATCCGGTCGTTGGCCAAACCTGGGAGAGTTTTATCATTGAGACTCTGATCACCGCGGCGCCGGACGGAACCGAGGCGCATTACTATCGAACCTCCAACGGAATCGAGGTAGACCTTCTCCTCACGTTTCCCGGCGGAGAACTGTGGGCCATAGAGGTCAAACGCACTTCGGCGCCGATGATCGAGCGCGGCTTTCATTCCGCCTGCGCCGATCTGAATCCGCAGAAGCGATTCTATGTGTACCCAGGGACCGAGCGATTTCCGCTCGACGACAAAACGGACGCCATCAGTGTCGTCGAATTGGCGAATGCGCTGGTGCAATAGCTGTGGGCTGGAATGTGAGTTGGATGATTCGGCTGGAAAGGCCGTAAATCTTAGATTTTTATGGTGGGCGCTGCAGGATTTGAACCTGCGACTTCCACCGTGTGAAGGTGGCACTCTACCGCTGAGTTAAGCGCCCCAGAGAGGGCTGGCAAAGGCCGCGCCAGCGGGGCATCCCGTAGGGTAGAGTAACATCAGCAGGGCTTTCAAGGCCAATGCTTGCAGCCAATCCCTCCAGTTCATCTGGGGAGGCGCATTCCCATCGGCCTGCCTGGACCTCAAGATCAATACCGATGCGCTTTGGAGCCAGATCAATCCGACCTGCAGCCAATTTTCCCTCCGACGGGGAGGCGGCGTTGCGCCCCGTTCCAGGCCTGGGCGGTTTTGACCTGGATCTGTCCGGTTCGGCCCTGGCCGGCGCCGGCCAAGGCGGTTCGGGACTGCCTGGCGCTGGTCCGCAGCGCATACTGGCCAGGTCCTCCGGCTCCCGGCCCGGCCAGCACCCGAACCCCGCCGCCGGCGGGAATTCCGGCCCCGAAACTGTGCCTGAGGCGCAACCTTCTGCTGCGAATGGGGTTCCAGAGGATATGGCGAGCCTGGTTCTGGACAACTCGGCTCTGGGAGCGCGCGCGCCTTCGTGGCCGGGCTCAAGACCGGATGAAGATGCGGGCCGGCATCCCGGCCTGGACCCGGCCAGCGACGCAGCCATCATGCTGCGCGTGGCCGCGGGCGACGAATCGTGCTTCAACTACCTGGTGGAAAAATACCACCGGGCCATGATTCACTTTCTCTTCCGCATGGTGCGCAACCAGGCCATTGCCGAAGAACTGGCGCAGGATGTGTTTCTGCGCGTCTACCGTTCGCGGGAGAGTTACCGGGCGGAGGCAAAATTCACCACCTGGCTTTACCGGATCGCGACCAACCTGGCGGTGAACTACGCGCGCGACACCCGGCACGAACGGGCGGCACAGACCCTCTTCCTGGATGCCCCGGACGAGGCGACCGGCATGACGCCGGACGTGGCCGACGATGAACCGACGGTGGAGCAGCGCCTGCTGTGCGATGAGCGGATGGCGGCCATTCGCATCCATGTGATGGCCCTGCCTGAACGCCAGCGGATGGCGGTACTGATGCACAAGTATCAGGGGATGGACTACCGGCAGATCGGGGAGGTGCTCAAGCTGAGCGAGTCGGCGACCAAGTCGCTGCTCTTCCGCGCCTACCAGACGCTGCGGGACAAACTGAAGGATTTTGTGTGAGGGGAAACAAGCCGGGTTCGACCGGCGGAAGTGGGGTGGTAGCGATGGAACGGATAAAGACGAATTGCACCGGAATGGATACGAAGCTGGCGGACCTGCTGCTCGATCCCGACCGGGCGCCTGCCAAGGTAAGAGCGCATGTGGACGCCTGTGAGCGCTGCCGCGCGGAGTTGGCGGAGTTGCGCGCGACGATGGCGCTGCTGGATACCTGGAAGGGTCCGGAGCCGAGTCCCTATTTTGTAAGCCGGCTGGATGCGCGGATGCGGGAGCAGCGTGAAGCGGAACCGATCGGCTGGTTTGAACGGCTGCGCGCCCGTTTCGTCTATGGGCCGCGGACCCATGTTCGTCCGCTGGCGGCTATGGCGCTTACGGTTGTGCTTTTGATTGGCGGCGGGGCGTACCTGGGCATCACCGACTGGGACCAGACGGCCAATCCTCCGGAAGCTGCCGTGGTGCACGATTTGCAGACGCTGGATAGCAACGCCCAACTGCTGGACCAGTTGGAGACGCTTTCCAGCAACAACGAAAACGGAGACTAACTGAAGATTCTTAGCGGGTTGGGGCTGGGACCGGGAGATAGGTGTGACCGGGGTACACAATGCGGGATATGCGGGATACGCGAGAATGACGGGGCGCGCGGCTACTGCTGCGCTGGCCGCGGTCGTGTGTGTGTCCGCGGCCTGGGCTAACGGCCAGCGCGCCAGCGCGCACGCTTCGGCTCCCCGGTCTCAACCCACGCTGAATCAGCCGGCCAGGCCCCAATACCAGAACCGGCCTGCCGGGCAATCTCAAGGCAGGCAGCAGGGAAACGCGGGGCAGCGTCCGGGGCCCGGCTACCCCGCGCCCCGTCCAGCCTATCCGGGTTCCCCTTACCTGGGGCCGGGCTATCCTCGTCCTGGCGTTCCGGGGTATGGCTCTCCCATGGTTGCTCCTCCCGGCCACCTGGGCGACTGGCTCAATCAGCACCGCGGTCTTCCGGTCCAGGAGCAGGAGCGGATGCTGCGCGGCGACCCCAGCTTCAGGCGCCTCAACCCGGCAGACCAGCAGCGGTTGATGCAGCAGTTGCATCAAGTGAACCAGATGCCGGAAGAGCAGCGGCAGCGCCGGCTGGCCCGTGCCGAGATGATCGAGCATCTATCGCCCCAGGAGCGCATGCAGATCAACCTCTCCGCGCGACGCTGGGCCTTCCTGCCGCCGGTGCGCCAGGCGCTGATGAAGAATGCCTTCCAGGATCTGCGCGCGGTTCCCCTCGACCAGCGCCAGATGGTGCTCAACTCCGGCCGCTACCGGGGCGTCTTCAGCCCCGAGGAACGCGGCATCCTTACCGATATGCTGCGCGTGGAGCCCTACGAACCGGCCCGGTAGCCGCTGCGCATCGTTGGCTTTTGGGACGGGCCGATCCCGCCGGGAATTCGGGAGCAATTCGGTCTTGTTTAGTGTGCGGGCGGAGCCTTTGGCGCAGGCACGGCTCCGGGGGCGGGCTTGTGCGCGGGCTTTGCGGCCGGCTCGGGCGCGTCTGTTCTCACCGTGTAGACCTGCTTGATGTGCGGGTACCGAAGACCCATTTGAAGTCTCAATCACCAGGTCATGAGCAGGCTATTGCACCGAGGGTCTTCCATCTCAATCGCCACGATCTTGCACCGAGGGTCTTCCATCTCAAGCACCACGCTATTGAGCAGGCTCTTGCACCGGGGGTCTTCCATCTCAATCACCACGCCATTGAGCAGCCTCTTGCACCGAAGGTCTTCCATCTCAATCGCCACGATCTTGCACCGAGGGTCTTCCATCTCAATCACCCCGTCATTGGGCAATCCCTTGCACCCGATCGCTTCTGCAGCGAACTGAGATCAGGTTGACGCGGTCTGCGGGTTGCGGGCTGTTCAATATTGCACACTTCGGACGCGGCCGTCGCCAAGTGGCGAATTCGCTTTGGCTCGTTGTTTCCGAGCGACAGGCGATGCGGAAGCTGGCGGACTCCCGGAACTCGTTCCTCGCGCCTGCCAAGCCGCCGTTACGCTACAATCAAGGATGCGAAGGCCAATCTTTATTGCGGAATGACCGCAAACCCGCCGCGGCGGGCAAGGAGCTTCAAATTTTATGGCGATTCCCGCCACTCAAATGCGTCCGGGCATGATCATCAAGCACAACGAGCAACTGCACCTGGTCTTCAAGGTGGAGCACCGCACGCCTGGCAACCTGCGCGCCTTCATCCAGGCCAAGCTGCGCAATCTCAAATCCGGGGCCATGTTTGAACACCGTTTCCGCTCCGCCGACGCCATTGAAAAAGTAGTCGTGGACGAGATTGCCATGGATTTCCTTTACGCAGACGGCGACGACTACTACTTCATGAACCCCAAGGACTATGAGCAGACCGTGCTCAAGGGCTCCACGCTGGGCGACGCGATCGAGTACCTCACGCCGAACCAGCAGATCAAGGTGAGCTACCACGACGGCCAGGCCGTGGGCATCGAGTTGCCGGCGGCGGTGGAGTTGGAAGTCGTCGAGACCGAGCCGGGCCTCAAGTCGGCCACCGCTTCCAGCGTTACCAAGGCCGCCAAGCTCGAAACCGGCCTGGTCGTCCAGGTGCCGTCCTTCATCAACGAGGGCGAGAAAATCCGCGTCGATACCAGCGGAGGAGCTTACCTGAGCCGGGCGTAAGAGGGTATTGTTTGGCAATGAACCGCATTGATTTTCAGCAACTTGCCGAGTTGAGATTGAAGGAAGCTGAGACGTTGCTAGCCGCAGAACTCCCTGATGGCGCATACTATCTATCAGGGTATGCGGTTGAATGCGCCCTGAAGGCTTGCATTGCCAAGCGAACGCGTGAGCATGATTTCCCAGAGAAGAAACTGGTCGTTGACAGTCACACGCACGATATAGGAAATCTGTTACGCTTGGCCGAATTGTCGGACCAATTGAAGATTGATATTGGCCTCAATGTCATATCGGAGACTTTTTGGGAGACTGTTCAACGCTGGTCGGAGCAGAGCCGATATGAACTGATCGAAGGAGATGACGTTTTTCGGTTCCTTAAAGCCAAACTCATGATTACTGCAGTGAAATCTGAGAAAGGAGGAGTGTTGCCATGGATCAAACAGTATTGGTAAACCTCGATATTGATAAGGGACTGCGCGTCATAGAAGCACTCGACCGCGAAGGATGTTCACCAGAAGTTGCGATGTGGGCCATGCTGCCGCAGTATGAAACGTGGCGATTTATTATCTCATCGAGCAAAATACCTGGATACGAGGAATTGGTGAGCCATCTACGCCATGCAGGTGTGCAGTTTGGATCACGCCCCTCAGTTTTGCTCTGCCAAGCAAATGATCCGTTCATCACAGAACTGCGCAAAAAGTATGCAGGCCAAGAGGAAATCTTGGGGCATCATCTTGGCAGCCAGTATTTTGGCAAGCAATACGTGGACGAGGCATACGTCTATCGCATCCGTTGAGGCGACGGCTTCAATTGGTTCTGGCTTGATAGCGGTTGCCTCTGACTTGATGGAGATCTGAATGAAACCTCTTCTATCATTGCTTATCGCTTGCCTTGTTCTGCCGCTGGCAGGACTGGCGGCGCAGACGCCGTCATCGGCCACGGCGGACCGGGCGGCGGTCGTCGAGGGCAACAATGCCTTTGCCGTTGAGCTCTACGGTCAGTTGCGGAATCAAAGCGGCAATCTTTTCTTCTCGCCTGAGAGCATCTCGACGGCGCTCTCCATGGCTTATGCCGGCGCCCGCGGCGACACCGCCTCCGAAATGGCGAAAACGCTGCATTTCACGCTGCCGCCCGATCGGCTGCATCCGGCGATGAGCGCGCTGCTCAGCGATCTCAACGCCGCGCATAATGGATACCAGCTTCGCGTGGCCGACGCTCTCTGGGCGCAGCAGGGTTACACGTTTCTCGATGATTTTCTCAAGCTGACCAACAGCGCTTACGGCGCGGGATTCAATCAGGTGGATTTCAAAGGCGCGACCGAGGCGGCGCGGTTGACCATCAACCATTGGGTCGAGCGGAAAACCGAAAACAAGATCAGTAACCTGCTCCAACCGGGTGCGCTCAACCCCGCCACAAAACTGGTGCTGACGAATGCCATCTATTTCAAGGGCGATTGGCAGACGCCATTCGACAAAGCGCGAACAGAGGATGAGGACTTCCATGTAACCCAGGCGCAAACTATTCAAGCTCCATTGATGCACCGCTCGGACGGATTCAATTATTTCAACGGAGGAACGTTTCAGGCCCTGGAGATCCCGTACAAGAGCGCGGAATTGTCCATGATCGCCTTCCTGCCCAACGATGTTGGCGGTCTTCCTGCTTTGGAACAGTCGCTGACTGCATCCAGCATGCAGCAATGGCTTAGCCAGTTACAGCCCGTCTCCAAAGTCATCCTGACTATGCCCAGGTTCAAGATGACGCGGCAATTTGAGCTTCAGGAGACGCTTGGCGCGATGGGGATGGCGCAGGCGTTTGGAGCACAAGCGGATTTCTCAGGCATGACCGGCAGCCGCGACTTCGCTATTTCGGCGGTGATCCACAAGGCTTTTGTCGATGTCAATGAGGAAGGAACCGAGGCAGCGGCGGCCACGGCTGTGGTGATGATGGAAATGGCTGAGCGCAGGCCGCCCCAACCGCCGCCCATTGTTTTCCGCGCCGATCACCCGTTTGTCTTTCTGATCCGCGACAATCGCTCGGGCGGCATCCTGTTCATGGGACGCGTGACCGATCCGACGAAGTGAGAACGAATGCACTTTGGTTCTGAATGCATACTATGCGCGAATCTGGTCGCGGCCCTATTGGGACGAATGCTCCGCTTCAAATGAAAAACCACCGCTGGTTGGCGGTGGTTTTTTCATCTGGGTAGAGCCATGGCTTTCGCAATGAGCCCCCTCAGAATTTCCCCTCGGGCAGGCTGACCAGCTTTGCCTCGAGCATCGCTTCAATCTTTTGCAGAGCCTCCAACACGGCACCGGAGACCGGTGCGTCCACCTGCACGACGGCCAGAGCCTTCACCGGCTTGGGCCCGGAGCGTTCGCGGCCCAGGGCGAAGTTGGCGATGTTCACGCCGTGCTCGCCCAGAATCGAGCCGATCCTGCCGATGACGCCGGGCACGTCCAGGTTGCGGCAGACCAGCAGGTTGCCCTCGAGCGGCGCTTCGATATCGATGCCGTCGAATTCCAGCAGGCGCGGCTGCTCGCCGTGAATCACGGTTGCGCTGGCGCGGCTGGAAACCGCCCCCGCGTGCAACTCCACCGTCAGCACGCTGGCAGCGCCGCCGCGATAGCTCTCCTGCTTCTCCTCGTGAACGCGGATGCCCCGTTCCTGGGCCACCGCCGCGGCGTTGATGCGGTTCACGTTCTCCGAGCCCTCGAGCAGTCCCTCGATGGCCGCGTTGCGCACCAGTTCCGTCTTGGCCTCGGCCAGTGTGCCGCCGTAGGTGAGGTGAATAGCCTCGATGCCGCGGGTGCCGGCCTGCGCCAGAAACGAGCCCAGCCGCCCGGCCAGGTCGATGTAGGGCGCCAGAACCACATACTCCTCGTGACTCAGCGAAGGCAGATTCACGGCATTCTGCACCACTCCAAGTTTGAGATACTCGCGCACCTGCTGCGCGATCTGCACTCCCACCGCCTCCTGCGCCTCGGCCGTCGAGCCGGCGATGTGCGGGGTCAGAATCACGTTGTCCAGCGCGGCGTAGGGCGAATCTTTGGGCGGCTCGACCGAGTACACGTCCAGCGCCGCGCCGGCCACCTGGCCGCTCTTGAGTGCTTCCACCAGCGCCGCATCGTCGATCAACTCGCCGCGCGCGCAGTTGATGATGCGCACCCCCTTCTTCATGCCGGCGATCGTCTTGGCGTTGATGACTCCGGTGGTCTGCGGCGTCAGTCCCACATGCAGCGTGATGTAGTCGGCCTTGGCAAAAAGCTCGTCCAAAGAGACCAGAATAATGCCGTTCTCGCGCGCCACCGCGGCCGGCACAAACGGGTCGCTGCCGGCGATCTCCAGGCCAAAGCCCTTGGCCCGCCTGGCTACTTCCAGGCCGATCCGCCCCAGCCCCAGGATGCCCAGCGTCTTGCCGCGCAGCTCCGCCCCTTGCAGGCTCTTCTTCTCCCATTTGCCGGCGTGCATGGTGGCATTGGCTGTGGGCAGTTTGCGGGCCAGCGCCAGCATCAGCGCGATGGTCAACTCGGCCACGGCCACCGCGTTGGCTCCCGGCGTATTCATCACCACAATGCCCCGCCGCGTGGCCGCATCGGCGTCGATGTTGTCCACGCCCACCCCTGCCCGCCCGATCACGCGCAATTTGGGCGCTTGCCCCATCAGCGCATCGTCCACCTGCACCGCGCTGCGCACCACCAGCGCATCGGCATCGGCCAAAGCCGCCGGCAGCCCATCCGGCAACTGGTCGTGCGTCAGAACTTCCCATCCAGGCTCGGCCGCAAACACGGCCAGCGCTGCCGGCGAAACCTTCTCTGCCAGAACAATCTTCATCGCGTCTCCCTTGCCCTTTTGCGCGTTTTCATACTCGTCAAAGCGGATGCCCTCACTCTCACACAATAGATCGAAGATCCGCACCACGGCCGCATGCGGCTTGCCCTCGCCTCGCTCGTACTTGGCGATCGAGTTCGGGTGCACGCCCAGCCGCTCGGCCATCTGGTATTGATAGAGATCCAACTGCTTCCGCGCGATCAGCAGCTTCTCTCCAAAACTCAGTTCGGCCATGAATACAGCTCCTTGCCAGTGAACAGTGAACAGTGAACAGCCGGGTGCCCCAGGTCTCGCCTTTGAGACCTGGGAAGCCACAGACCTCAACCAGCCGTCTTAAGCCTTTGTCGCATCCGCGTAGACCTGCTGCGCCGCCGCCACCGCCTGCCCGTAAATCACCGGCAAACCCAGCGTCTCCTTGGCAATGTGTTCCATCGCGCCCAGAAACGCCACCGTATCCAGGTAGTCGAAGAAGCCCAGGTGCGCCACGCGGAATATCTTGCCCTGCATCTCCCCCTGGCCGTTAGCTGTCACCAGCGCGAAGCGCGTCTTCAGCGCCTTGACCACATCGCCCGAATTCATCCCCTCCGGCACCGCGACCGCCGTGGCCGCAGCCGCCGGCGAGGTGGGCGCAAACAGGGTAAACCCCAGCGCCACGAGGCCTGCCCGCGTAGCCGCCGCGTTCACCTGCGCATTGTTCACCAGCGCAATGCGGCCCTTTTCCAGATCCCCGCCCGCCTGCCCGGCAATGTAATCCAGCGCCGCGCCCAATCCGGCAACCAGCGCCACCGCCGGCGTGTACGCGCTCTCGCCCTTGACGGCGTTCTTGCGCTCCTTGCGCAGGTCGAAGTAGTAGCGCGGATTCTTAGCCTTTTCCATCGCCGCCCACGCCTTCTCGCTCACGCTCAGATAGGCCAGCCCGGGCGGAATCATCACCGCCTTCTGCGAGCCGCCGATCAGCACGTCGATCCCCCAGCCGTCTGCGTCCAGGTGCGTGGTGCCGAGCCCGGTAATTCCATCCACCACCAGCAGAGCCTCGCTGGCCGCTTCTTTCAGCAACTTAGCAACCGCTTCCACGTCGTGGCTGACCGTGGTTGAGGTCTCCGTGGCCTGCATGAAAACGGCGCGATGCTCCGGCTTCAGCGCCTTCTTTACTTCGGCCAGGTCGAAGGTCTGGCCGTAAGGAGCTTTGACCAGGTCCACCTGGCAGCAGAAGGCCTTGGCCAGGTCCGCCCAGCGCTCGCCGAACTTGCCGGCCGAGAGCACCAGCACCCGGTCGCCCGGAGAGGTCAGATTCGAGACTGATGCCTCCATCGCCCCCGTCCCCGAGCACAGCAGCAGCAGCACGTCGTTTTGGGTGCCGACAAAAATCTTCAACTGGGCCAGAACTTTCTGGAACAGGGCACGAAATTCCGGTGTGCGGTGGTGAATGTCGGCCGCCGCCATGGCGAACTGGGCCGCCGGCAACAGCGGCGTAGGACCGGGTGTAAATAAGCGCGTCTTGCGAATCATTTTTTGTACCCTCCTCGCTCTCAACCAAAAGGCTGTCGAACGCATCGTCAACCACAGAATACACATTTATGTTGTTTTTGTGAATTATTTTCAATATTAATCTCCGCTACTGTCCCAAATCAGCCGCGCGGGTCCCAAAATCGGTTCAATTTTTATAGGAGCATGTCTGTCAATCATCCACCGGCTTCGCCGACCCGCGGGGGATGAAACTGCGTTCGGTGCTCTCGCAGCTAACCTGCTAACTCGCTATCCCCGCTTTTGCGGGGGCTAACCTGCTGCATGGGTCAGAACACCCTGTTTCACTTTAGATTGTTTAACTTGCAGCAAAATCGAACTCTTGTTTCTTTTTAGGACTGCAGGCTTTGAAAGGTACGGCTTTGGTGGCCTATGTGGTCATGGGCGAATCGAGCAACTCACCTGCCCGGCGTGCATCGAAATGTCCGCCGAATGAGTCTTTAAGCCAGTCAAATCCAAGCGTGTGACCTGGGTCACAACGCGGGGTGAATGTGGTCACTGCCTGCTCCACTTCGAGGGCGCAGACTCTCAGTTCTAAGGGCATGAAACCAGGTGCGCCGCTGGTGCATATCCCGAATTCGCGTGAAGCAGTGGAGTCATGTGAAAGTGGCTCTTCTTGAAGAAGATGCCAGTCGTGAGTCACGGCTCAATCTACCGCAATTCGGACCATGCCATAGGCGCCGGGAGGCATCCATGAGCTTTGCAGCCAACATGAAGACCATCGTCGTGGCCACGGATTTGGGCAGCCAGTCGGAAGCGGCCCTGGAGTATGCGCGCAAATTGGCGGGAGCCTATGGCGCGCGCATTGTGCTGGCTCACGGCGTTGACCCGTTGGATTATGCCGTCGTGGATGCGGTTCCCGGCCGTTTGCTCAAGGGGCTGACCGAAAAGGCGCGCGCCGCGCTGGACGAGCTGTGCGGCGACCTGCTGCGGGAAGGCATACACAGCCACTCGGAGATTCGCCAGGGCGTGGTGGCGCAGATGCTGGTGGATGTGGCGCGGCAATATGAAGCCGGGCTGATCGTAATTGGGACCAAGGGAATCGAGGGCGCCGGGCCGGTGATTGTGGGCGCCATCGCCGAGCATCTGGTGCGGCTGTCTCCGTGCCCGGTGCTGGCGGTGGCGGCGGACTGGAATGCGGGCGAGTTCCGTCCCACTCCGGGCGGGCCTGTGCTGCTGGCGATGGAGCCCAATGAGGCTACACCGGCAGCGGTGGCAACGGCCTTCTCGCTGGCAGAGATGTTTCATCGCACGCTGCTGGTGGTGCACGCGCGCGGGCCGGCCGAGGCGTCGGCTTTCCTGAATCCCTGCGCGACTACGTTGGAGGAATTTGGCGTAAAGGCGAGCGGGCGTTTTCCGGTGCGCTGCATGGTCAAGGACGGCAATCCGGCAGACGTAATTGTGGAAGCGATCGCGCAATACCATCCCTGCATATTGGTGGCCGGGGTGAAGCGCGCCAGCGATACACCGGGACCGCACGGCACCGCCTTCGCCCTGCTTGCCCGCTCCCGTGTGCCTGTGCTGTGCGTTCCGCCGGATCCGGTGCCCGCCGGCGTGGAGCGGGAGGCTTGTACGCAGGTGGCAGCCCAATAACGCGTGGGGCGCGCGGGAGTCGAAGCCTGGCTCTTGACGGGAGATGGGCTGGGGGAGGGAGTAATCCCACCACCCCATCTTCATGATCCGTATCTTTAGGGTCCGTATCTTTGGGGTCCGTTTCTCAGGAATTGTTGCATTTGGCGCGTTTTGCCGGATAGGGAGTTTGGACCATGGAGTTTGGTTCATCGCAAATCCGCAGTACCAATCGCGCTCGCCTGGGACCGGCCGGGAGGCGGATTGCAGACGACCCCCACAGCGGGACCGGACACCGGGCGGAGACAAAGGGAGATGTGGTCATGCAACCTGAAGCAAGATCCTGGCGAATGGAGGCCGTGCAGGCCCATCCGCTGGCAGAGTTGTTGGAGTGCCCTCCGGAGACCGGAAATCTTCTCAATGGCGCGGCACAGTGCATCGATTTCGAGGCAGGGGAGATTGTTTTTCGCCAGTCCGGAATCTGCCAGGGGCTCTACCTGGTGGTTTCAGGACAGTTTCTGCGCAGGACGGAACGCCTGGAGGCGCGGCTGACGCTTGCGCCGGCGCGCGCCGGGGATCTGGTGGAGTTGGCGGCCACGCTGGGAGACGGCCGTCACACCTACACCCTGAGCGCGCAAACACCCGGATCGGTGCTTTTGCTGCCCATGAAGGCTCTGAATCTGGCATTTCAGAACTATCCGCCGCTGCGGATGCGGTTGTTGGAGGAACTGGCCCGCGAGGTCTCCCGCGCCTATAACGCCTGCTGCCAGAACCGCACGGCGAGGGTACGGCGGCGAGGCTCCGAAGCTTCGCTGGCGTAGGAAAGACCTTTCGCACCATCAAATTTCCGTACTGGGGCTTCTTTGGGCCGCAACGGAAATTGACGGAGGTCCTTGCCTTGCCCCCCGCTAAAGTGCGCTATACTTCAATTTGACCTGCGGTAAAATTATGGCTTCATTCCAGCCCCATCACCCCCCGGAAGATTGCATAAATTGTGAGCATCGCCATCTGCGAATGTTCTGCGATCTCACACCCGAGGCGCTTGAGGATTACGACGGCATTGGGATCATGATGAGCCATGCGCGCGGGGCCAAGCTGTTTTCAGAGGGCGATCCGGCACGCAATGTGTTTGTCATCTGTTTTGGCCAGGTAAAAATCTCTTCCACCTCCCGCGACGGCAAGACCATGATTCTTAAGATCGCCGGCCCCGGCGACGTGATGGGCCTGAGCGCGGTGCTGGCCAACGTTCCCCATGAAGTGACCGCCGAGGCCATTGAGCCCTGCCAGGTGAAGACGGTGCGCAAGCAGGAATTTGTGGACTTCCTGGGCCGCCACGGCATCGCCAGCATGCACGCGGCGAAGTCTCTCTCCGGCGAATACCTGACTGTCTTTCACGACGCCAAACGGCTGGCGCTGTCGGGCTCGGCGGCGGGGCGGCTGGCCCGTCTGCTGCTGGACTGGGGACGCGCCTCGGCCAATGGCAAGCCGGAGATTCGCTTTACCATGGCGCTGACCCATGAGGAGATCGCCAACATGGCCGGTACCTCGCGCGAAACCGTCACGCGGCTGCTCAACCAGTTCCGCCGCGACCAGTGGATCACCATCAAGGGCTCCAGCATGACCATCGTCAAGCCCGACCAACTCGAGCGGCTTACCGCGTAACCTTTTTCTGGTAACCTCTTCCCGGTAACTTCCTGTTACTAGAGCGTGTTTCAAAAACATTTTCGCAGGGTGATCCAAAAGCAAGCGAGGTAGAAGAAGGCGCGGTAGGTGAGGAGCAGATGTTCGTGACGGACCAGCAAGCGGCGGAA
>Ga0208820_1000239_pt1 | contig 51757 bp, 69 predicted proteins | sample June2015DPH_16_5_FD_184713 | JGI IMG/M metagenome (GOLD analysis project Ga0208820, IMG submission 184713) | Peatland microbial communities from SPRUCE experiment site at the Marcell Experimental Forest, Minnesota, USA - June2015DPH_16_40... | ecosystem: Environmental > Terrestrial > Soil >...
CGCGTTGCACGTTGGCGGGAGAAAGTCATCGGACGATAGACCCTCATGCCTTGAAAATCCCCGCCCGAAGGGCGGAATACTCACTAACGGAGAACGCCGCTTCTCCATTTCACGCTGAGCCAAGACACGACATGTACCGCCGCTCTGCCCTTCGGGAGGATGATCTCTTACTATCGATTCGTGGGACAGCGGGCCGAGTCTGTCGAGTTCCGGCGAACTTAGATGGTGCCAACATCACGCAGGACACAGCCCGAATCTCGGTTCATCCGGAAGTAGCCTCCAACTACATAGAGATAATCTACGCTGCCCGAGCACTCAAAAACGCCTCGAAGCTGCTATGAAAGGAGTTGCGGTGCGAGGCGTCAACATTGGCGATGTGCGGGTTTTGCAGGTTGCATTGCCTCCGAGAGCGGAACAGGACGAGATTGTTCGTCGTGTCGATGTTCTGCTCGAAATTGCTGACGCCATCGAGCAACGCCTGCTGAAGGCGACGAGGAAGGCCGACAATCTTATCCAATCCGTCCTCGCCAAAGCCTTCCGAGGCGAACTCGTCGCCAACGAGGCTGCACTGGCTCGACGCGAAGTCCGGGAGTATGAGCCTGCGTCTGTATTGTTAGAGCGGATTCGTGCAGAGAGAGAATCTCAGACTTCTAGAAAGCCTGAGCGCAAGCGGCCGCGGTCGAAAGGCACGCCTGCAAGCGCGAAAGCAAAAGCATGAACTACATGCGCTTGTTGCGGTCGTGAGTTCAGATCAACCGCTGTTCTTGAGTAAAGTCACTCCAGTACCAACGACAGTTGTTTTATCAGTTTGACGAGCGCGAGCGTATCCTGTCCGCAATAATCCAGCAGTTCCTTCCGCTTTTGCTGGCGTTCGGCTTCGCTCCATCCGCCTCGCACCAATGATTCCCAAGCCACTCCTGCTTGCTGTCCGTCCGCCACTGCCATGCCCTCGTAGCTCATGTCGGGAACGAGCGCGGGCAGAACGTGCTTCAGCGAGAACGACCCGCCGAACGCCGGATGGTACACGTGTTTCCGCATGACGGGTAGCAAGTCCCAGAGCCGACCCTGAATGTTTGTGATCCGTCCGGCGAACTCCGGTAGCGATGCAGCAAGCTCCTTTAGGCGTAGCGACTCGAATGTTTGGTTGTACACAACGATGCTGCCGCTCTCGCCCATCACGGCGCAAAGCGAACCGATGAAATCGCGACGGGGATCGTTCGTATCGGTGGAGAGGTATTCGTAGTGCTTGACTTCCGCGCCGGGCTTGCTCTGCACATGGACTGACCACTGAAAAGGAAGTTGATCGTAGGGGCGCATGCCCGGAAATCGTGGGATCGGAGGATTTACGCTCTCGAAATCCATGAAGAAGATCGGATATTTGAGCGATTCCAATTCTCTTGCGAGTTCCGGCCCGAACCAAGGTTTCCCCGTCTGCACGCTGGTGCACACACGCCGCAGGCGCTCATTGAGCGGGTAGTCGTCCGGAATATCGCGGATGGACTCGATACCCATCTCCACCAGTTCCTCGGCCGCACTGGCTTGGACTCTGGGCAGGTAGCCGATGTGATCGTCTGGGCGCGGCGGATTGCACTGGGCGTAGAACTCGCAAGTGACGGGATCGTTGCATTGGCTGCCGGGAGTGATGTTCGGAGCGTTGGGCATTGCGAGGACGCGAAACTCCGACCGTAATTGGGTTGTGAGCTTGGGCTGCAACTTGGCAACCCGGCGAGTGAGGTTCCGGATGCGAAAGAATCGCCGCGCATCGACGGAGCCGCCGTCAAAGACATAATCTCGATTCACGTGGGCCAAACAGACCGAAGCCAACTCCAGCCCGGAGCGAGAAACGACACGGCTTTGGATTGCCACGTCATCGAGGTAATAATCTTTGAGGTCTGTGGCGGACTTGACCTCAATCAGACGCCACCGACCGTCTCGACGCCGTTGCAGGATGTCCACGCGAACCAAAACGCCGCCGTGCTCGAACGTGCCCTCGAAGATCACCGGAATGTCACGGTTTGCTACTAACTCTCGGGTCGTGCGGATCGCCTCATCGAGCCCCTCATCGTAGCTAACGCCCACTCCACCCGGAAACATCCCGTGGGCAAGCAGCCCCACTTCCTGACTCTGCTCCATGATCGCGCAGTCTGAGGCGTCCGGTTCCACAGCCAGTTCCGGCTGGTGGACTTGCCAGTAGAGCCGCTTGAGGCACTGCACGCCCGCGACGAATTTGGACTTTGAGATTCTCACGTCCGTTCTTTCATTTCTGCTGCTATTGGAGATCACTGGGATCATTTTGCAGACACCCTTCTTTTGCTCATGCGAGCGCACTCTGCTGCGATTTCACGTCGGAGGCTGGATGGCTTAAGCACAAGCGCGTCCGCACCAAACCCGATCAGCCATCGCTTGACCTCGCCGAGATCAGCAACCTTAAGCTTGAGAACAATGCCACCGTTCCGTCCGTCCGTGATGCTCTGGCTCGGGTGCCATGTTCGCTCCCTGACATACGGTGCCTGATGCTTCGAGAACCTGATCTCCACCTCTTGCGCTTCTCCCCCGATCATGACGAACGCCGACTGCGAGAACTTCTCAAAGTCAAAGGTGGAGGAAACCTCGAATCGGCGATTTGTCAGGGAGACGGAAGTAATCCGCTCTACTGCGAAAACGCGCAGTTCCTCGCTCCGGTGGTCGTGCCCAACGAGATACAGTCCGTTGTTCACGTACCAGAGTTTGTAGGGATCGACTTCTCGCGAGACGGGCTCCTTATATCCGACAGCGGTGTGTTCGAGGCGAACCGTATACCTGTGCATCAGGGCTTTCGTCAGTGTGTCCATGATCTCGCGTGAGCGGCTGTAGTCCTTCCAGCCGGACGTACTGACCGCCACCGCCGCTTCCAATTCCCGCATCAGGCGCAGGCTCTCCGCAGGCAGTGTCGCGCCAATCTTCTGCATTGCGGATTCAATGGAGTCATAGATTTCGCTGCCTTGGAGCGGACGGAGCAGCCCCCGGCTGTAATACAACGCCATCAACTCCGTCAGCGTCAGCGAGACCGGAGATTCAACGGAGAATCCCTCGATGAAGCGCCAAAAGACCGTTCCGTCTCTAGTCTCCGACACGATTGGAAATCTCGCACGTTCCAGACCCGCGATGTCCCTTTGCACCGTTCGCTTGGTAACTCCTAACTCCGAACGGAGTTGGGCAAGCGAGCGCCCCAGCTTTCCGGTCAGGAGCCGGACGAGTTTCCATTGCCGCGAAAGTTGATCGCCTCTTGGCATAAAGGCACAGACGACTGTTGGTTCCAGCGTAGCCGCCTACAGCGATCATCGCAATGACGTGTGTCACTGAAGGTCATCACGATGTCGAAGACCGAAAAAACAAATAGGCGACCTTCGCCGTCATACCTCGTGGGTAGAAGTTTCTTGGAGCGTAACCATCAGGACCGTCGCTCGAAGGTGACGCTCCAACACTTTCTGAATTGCCTCGATGGAATTGGCACCCAAGACGGGCTGATCGTCGTAGCGACCGCGAATGACCCATCGATACTGGATGCTGCGATTATTGAAGCGTCTGGGCAGGTTTGATCGAGTGGTTGCCTTTCGTCCGCCCAACCGAGAACTGTGTGCCGACTACCTCTATCGTCTCAGCCGGGGCAGATTGAATGTGCAGGAATTGCGCGGTGCCGTGCTGGAAGCGGATGGGCTTTCGTTCGCGCAACTGAGAGAGAGCTACATCATCGCTGGGAAGCTTGCATTCGATTCTGAGCGTCCGGTCAGCGTGGAGCATCTACACGGAAAGGAATCGACGCTGTTCGGACTCAGGGTACCGGAGTAAAATGTTGGGACGGATCGAAAATGGGGTTCGAGAATGCTGGGGCACTCGGGTGAGGCGGTTGCCAAGTTGAGAGCGTCCCTCTGGAGGAGCCAATGCTGTTCGGAAATCCACCAATCGACTCTGCCGAGTTGTTCAAAATAGTCACGTCGCAAGTGCCCGCTAGAGCCAAAAGAAACCGCAGTACTGAATTCACTCAAGCTGTTAAGGAAGTGCTTTTCGAGTTGGGGAGTGAGAAGGACCGAGGGCTAAGGGTTTATGCAAGCATTCATCTCGGAGCAGAAAAGCACGAAGAATGGCTGCTGGATGTGGTCTGGTTTTCAGTCCAACGCGGGATTCAGTTGGCGGTTGAGTCTGAATGGGGAAAAGTGGAGCAAGTGTTGGATGATTTTGAGAAATTAATGTGCGTCAAGTCCCCTCTCAAGCTCATGCTCTTCAGTTCCAGCGAAACTGGACTCTCCGGCTCAATCGTAGTAGGGAGATTGGAAGAATATCTAACGGACTTCGAGCAAAACGTGAAGGGCGAAATTTACTTGCTGGTGGATTTTACCGGAGGCGGGCACCAATGCTACGAGTATAAAGTACCTCATGACGGAAAGTTGAAAGAGAACGAAGTCAAGTTTTCGCATATTAAGCGCCTATCTGGTCCCGATGTGCTATCCCGAGGATCGACGGCTTAGCGACAGTTTCCTTCAGTCTTGTCTTTGGCCTTGCCCGCTGCTATGGTCTGCCACTGCATGTTGTCCGGAGGGTCAGCGCCGTCGCACTCCAGCGGTCGCACATGGTCAACGACGTAGCTGGGGCATAGCCCGGCTGGGAAGCTGGTGACTGGCATCACCCATCAGGGTGAGGGAAAACACCCGCCCCCAAACGCTCCGGGCTAATCAAAGTCGCAGCCCGGTTAGCTTGATGTCGGACTGCGGGATGATCAAGCGCGGCGCGGTATGCGATCTATGTGGTGCATGAGCTATGGAGTTAGCGTCCGCAGTCTGGGTTGCCCTTAGGCTGCGGGAAGAGGGTTTGGGTGTGCTGGGTAAGTTGAGGGAACTAGCGGATTTCTTGGTTGGCATGCTTCTGACTTGAAGTTAAGGTGACGTGGAGCCCAAACCCTTCTTTGGTATTCGGGGGTTCGGAAACGTTCCCCATTCGTCCGAACCCCCGCTTACTGGGCTCACCCGCCTCAATGCGGAGGAAGTGAGCAAATCCCGCAAGTGAGAGCGATCATGCTCCTGATCTCGGGAAACGTCCATGGAGCCAGTCTGAAGCCGCCTGAATTGATCTGAAGATATTCACCGCCTGCTGGGGGCACAGCAAGCCTGCCACGACTTTTGATCATTGGGTCGTGCAGCAGTCTGGATAGGCGGTCGTCCTGCGCGACAGCCTAATTTTGGAGCAGCTTGACGAGCGCCCCTCTCGCATTCACCCTGATCCAGTGTTCCCCGCACACGCGATTCCCCGACAGCCCAGCGTTCTGACCGTCCGCCGCTACCGCCATCCCGATTCGCCCTGCGTGGTGGTGGCGGGAACGCAGAGTCCCACTGCAATGCTTTTTCCGCAATTTCCTACTTTTTCCCTCGGGCCTTTTGGGTATTAGTAAGTACCACCATAGCGTCTCCGGCGACGGCTTGGAGAATTCCTTGATGGGGTCGGCTCTCAGACTCCGGCCCCAATCAAGTCTGAGAGGAATATGAGCGACCAGAATAGCCCCAGTGGGGCGCAAACCCAAAAGTCAAGATCATCCCTAGCGACTCCTGCGTCCCATTGGGACGACGAACGCCCGTGGACGGAAATCACCTGCGTCCACTGCGGAAAGAAAGAACTCAGCGACGGAACCACCGAAGGCATGTGCAGGGAATGCCGCACAGCATGGTGGCGGGGCAAGGGCAAGATTTGCTGCAAGGATTGCGGCAACGAAGCCGACAAGAGATTCAAAAAGTATTGCAGGCGATGCGCCTCGGCCATCATCAACAAAATCAAAGATGACATTGATGAACTGGAATCCCCCGGATTTGACCTTGGGCATCATGATGTTGGCAACAGGGACAGACTGGTTACACGCCATGGGAACAAGTTCCGTTATAGCAGTGCGCTGGGTTGGCTGGTATGGCACAAGAGCCATTGGGCCATGGATGAGACGGGGCGCATCAACGAAGCCGCGATAGATACAGCCAAGAGCATTGCCAGCGAAGTAACCAAGGTCAAGGGCAAGGAAAAGGAAGACGACCAGATACGGGAATCCATTGAGAAGTGGTGCAAGGCATCCCAAATGCAAGGGCGTCTGTCCGCCATGGTGAAAGAAACCGAAACCCACGAGACCATCGCCGTGCCTGTGGACAGATTTGATAAGGATACCAACCTCTTCAACTGTGCCAGTGGAACCATGAACCTCACTACCTTTGAATTGAAGCCGCACGACCCTGATGACCTGTTAACCAACTGCACCACTGCCGCTTATGCCCCAGACTCACCGCACTTACGGTGGAAGCGGTTCGTCTTGGAAATCATGGACGGGAGCCAAGAGATGGCCGACTTCCTCCAGCGGGCCGTGGGTTACACCATGACAGGCTTGACCTCGGAGCATTGCCTGTTCATTCTTTGGGGAACGGGGTCAAACGGGAAAACCACCCTGATTGAAACGCTGCGCCATGTGTTCGGAACCTACAGCAAAGCCACACGGTTCAGCACCTTTGTCGCTAGCAAGTGGGGGGAAGGGCATGTAGCCAACAATGACATTGCCGAACTGCGGGGGGCACGCTTCGTAAGCGCAACCGAAGGAGAGGCGGGGCAAAAACTTGCGGAATCCACGGTTAAACAACTGACAGGCGGGGATACCATTACGGCAAGATTCCTTTACAAGGAACACTTTGAGTTCAAGCCCCAGTTCAAACTTTGGTTGTCCAGCAACCACAAGCCGGAGATTAGTGGAACGGACGAAGGCATCTGGCGCAGGATACGCCTCATACCGTTCAATGTCCATTTTGAGCAAGACACCACGCTGCAAGACACCCTACTGGCTGAGGCCAACGGGATTCTCTCTTGGGCGGTGGAGGGATTGAAGCAATGGCGCAAGCATGGTCTGATGGAGCCAGAGATGGTTCTCAACGCCACCACAGAATACCGTGCGGAGGAGGATGTGCTGATGCGCTTCATCCACAGCGAACGCTTGGAACTGGGCGGGGAATACAAGTGTGGCGCTCGTGACCTCTGGGGGGAATACAAGAAATGGTGCAAAGATAACCACCTACCGGATTTGAGTGAATGGAAATTCTCAGACGCCATGAAGGAGCATGGCTATACCAAACTCCCACGCAGCAAGCATGGGGTTCAATACCCCGGCCTACGCATAATCAACCAGTTTAGGGAAGCAACCATAGGGGATACGGATGCACTTTAACCAAGGAACCTTCGGGTGTAGGAGTGTAGGACTTGAAGGACTTTGGAGTAAAGTGTTTGTATAAAAACTTTTTCTCCTATAATAATACTTTACGGTAACTGGGTCATAGTCCTACACTCCTACACCACCTTGCTTGTAAGTCATTGATTCTTGGTTGGGGTGGGGGTGTAGGGTTGGTCAACTCCTACACCAAGGATTCCTTGGTTGGTGCGCTTCTATGTCATCGGCTCTACCCCTCCTGCTTGAAAAAAATGTTTGGGATTTTTGGTATTAATTTTTGGAGGCCGAACTTATGGCGTTAGACGACGAACTGCACCACTTGACCGACCACTTGGACACAGATTTTGAGAACCCCTACGAACGCGGCTTTAGGGAGGTTATGGAAGAGGTTAAGGCCGACTCACGGGTATTCGATGAACCTGATCATTATTTTCACTAGATGCTTCTAACGGAACTGCGGCTCATCCGCTATGCGTTGGTTGAGTTGGCGGGGAAAAGTTTCTGACCGACCCCTGCACTAACGCCACCCCCGGCGACAGCGGGCTTTTCCGGGCGGCGTTTCTTGACGGGGAGGAGCAGTAGTCCTCATCTCATTGCTCCGCAAAGCGTGCTGGTTGCTGATCGACTCTCTTTTATTTCTTCTTCGGCTGCGATGTCGCGAATAATGACGACCCAATCAAGAAATGCCCTTCCGCCGCATCCGACAACTCCAGATGCATCCGCTGGTAGCTGAAGTTCAGCCGTAGGTAGTATGTTTTTCCGGCGTCGGCCGTGAGATGCATCGCTTCTCCTACCCGCTCGGACGACTTCTTGAAGGTTCCCGACTGCCATTCCGTGCAGACATTGTGTTCGCCCGGATCGACCTGAAAAAAGAAATACGACTTCCCATTGTTCGCTCCCACCCAATTTCCATCGACTCCGACACGCATCGTAGGGGCAGTGACAAAATCTACAAAAAAATAGACCAGTGCTTTGCCCTGTTCCGTCTGCCCAACAGGATGTTTCAGGTCCGTCGTCTGCACATTGAACATCTCCCCGCTCGGACCGCATCCCGCCGCAGTTCGCGCCGCTGCCGCGTCATCCTGCGCTAGAACTGGCAACGCTCTCAGGAAAATAGCCAAGCATAAAACGCACTCACGCACATTCACGGTATGCCTCCAAATCGCTAATGGTGTCCAAAGATCAGGATTATCGCCATCAGCGACTCATCTTAGCTCGTTTGCAAAGGTTCTGTAAGCGGGGTTGTACCGATTGCCCGGTCGGTTGGATCAGGTGTCTACGTTCAAAACCTCGGAGCCGGGGTCAATGAGCGATATCGCGATTTTTCAACAGCTAGGGGTCTCGCTTAGAACAAGCGCACTCGACTCAGAAAAAGCACTGCACAGCCATGGCATCTCCTTTCACCACTCCTCGGGGTCTTGAGCGCAAAAAAAGCCTGCCCGGCGATCAAACACGAGAATCCTTGGGGTGTTCTAGGCTACTTTTTCGATGCTTGTCGAACAGGTCGCATGACCGCATTCGCAAGCGATCTCCACCTCAGCGGATCCGGCATCGCTGCAAGATTCACTACAGTATTTTTTGCCACTTTCCACCACACAGGTGCAGGGAACGTGGGCACAGGTGTTTTGCTCAGGTGTTGTCATAAGTTTTTGCTCCATTCACCGGGAATGACAAGAACGCCCGCCATTAATCATTACAGGCACACGACTCGATTTGATTTGTGGGTGGCCATCGTCTTATTCCCGTCTGCTCTAGTTTTCAGCTTCAAGGTGCATAACGAGTAAAGACAAGGTCGCTCGCCTTGGTCTTCTCGTGGCAGGGGAAGCAGCTTTTCATAAACGCCGCGTCGCCCGGTTTGCCGTCCGCGAAGTGACCGAATCCCCAGCCGCCAGTTGCGGCGTACTTTTTTGAGTCCTTGACCATAAACTGAATATTCGTGGGGGCCCCGGGAACAAAAGATTGGACCTGGCCAAAGATTTTGTTGTTTTCATCTGATGGGACGTTACGGTAATGCAAAGCAGCTAGGATGGTGCCGTCGGGAAACGGGAGCTTGCCCTCCCGGAAGGCCTTGATGGCTACATCGTTGCCCAGGAGGGCACCTAAACTGTTGAGCTTGCCTGCTTCATGGGCCGAGGAGATCCACTTCCAGTCGCGGTACCCCTGAGGGATTTCGGTAACGAACGGTGCGGGTTCCCCATCCGCATGTCCTGGTGCAGGGGCAATGAGGGCGACAAGGCCGGCCATTGTTGCAACTGCAACCAGGAAGAATGTGAAGTGTTTCATAAGGTTTCCTCCATCCAATATGCTTAGTAAAGCCGAAGTCAGCAGGCCCAATTATTTCGACTTAAAGCTAATGATGTCGGAAAACTGCCAGTGTAAGCGGGCGAACAACATCTGTCTGTTCAATATTGCTCACCTTGCCAGACGCCTCCTGTAGCCCTCTTATGAAGTGATGAACGATGATGTGACAGCCGTCGATAACTTCCGAAACCAGGCGATTACACGTTTTGACCGCTGGTCAATGAGCGCTATCGGGATATTACGCCAATCAGCCCTGACTATTCCTTACGGCCAATACTCAACTACTTGTGCTTGTCGTCTTCGAGGCAGTGCCACTGGCCGTCTGCGCGTTTCTCGTAAACAAAGTTGTAGCCGTTAGAATTCTTTAAGATCAACCCGGTGGGCTTATCGTTTGCACTCACGATAGCCGATGTGAATTTTCCATTTTCGGCGTCCGCCTTGAAAACTGCGAAAATCTCGTCTGCTTCCTTCCGCAACGCTTCCACGTCGCTAATCTTGAGATCGGTCTCATACTTTAGCATTAGGGCTGGCGGGGCTTTAGGAAAGTCGATACGCACTATCCCTAAGACTTTGACAGTACGACCAGAAGGCAACTTGACGGGCCGCGAGGGTTGCTGTGCGTTGCATGCACAAGAGAACACGATGGCGAGTGAGAGGATGAGGAGCTTTCGAATTGATCTCCTGTTCATGCCCGGAAATATAGCAGGAGGAATCAGTTTGGAAAACAGGAAACCCGGATAGTTGACGAAATCAGGCGTGGCTGTTGAAAAACTCACTCTCGGAAAAGGCACAAAAATAAAATCGCGTCAGGATGCCCTATAAACGATTCTCTCGGGTCGCCTAGACATTTTCTATCCCCCAATTTTGGCGGTTTGAGACGAAAAGCGAGTTTTTCAACAGCCACAGGCGTTTACACTCAAAATCCCTCACTGAGGGGTCTGCCTGACAGTTAGCGACCCCATCCGACAGCATGATGTGCAAGGTCAAGTCTTGGCTGTCACAAATTGATTCGCCCGGATCGCAACGGCTGAGACTCTGCCCCCATTGCAGCAGCAGTCTAGTCTTCCGGTATGGTCACGAACACCGTTCTGCCGTTCATCTGTACGGGATAAACCTGATTGCCATGGGGCGTGATGAACTTTTGCCCCGCCACATGCGCCAACTTGTCGGGGTCGAGATCGAGGGGTTCGCTGATGCTTTGCAGAAGGCGGCTGGCGACTTGTCCCCGGCTATTCATCGTGTTCCTCGCACCGCCATTGAGCCAGCCCAAGCTTCGGCATGTCGATGCGGCTCTTTCGGTTCTTGGTAAGTTGGGAGGCGGGCGTAATTCCACCAGACCGAAGCGGGGGGTGTCAGCTTTGGCTCGCAGGCGGATGAGCCTCGCGCAGCGAGCACGCTGGGCAAAGGCGAAGAGTCGAGCGCCGAAACCCAAGCGAACCATCTCGGCGTCGGCCCGCAGAAAGATCGCGGCGGCACAAAGGGCGAGGTGGGCGAAGATACGGGCGGGGAAGAAGAAATAGCGGCTTGACGAACAACCTTCCCCCCTCTGCTTTGGGCAAGAGGAGCGGTAGGTCGTCTTTCGAGTTGGGAGAAGTCACAAAGCCCGGCCCCTCGCCGTCGAGAGGCGGCTGGAAGAAATGCCTTCATCCTTGTACGGGACCGGGCTGCCAATTTGTAGTATTCAGTTTTGGTTCCTCCAAGCGAATAATAGTCTTGCCGGAGGCTGCTGTCTGTGATTTTTGGCACCATCCAAAGTGACGATTGCCCTCACAACCCAGCGGAGCTTGTCACGAGTACGGTGATCGCGTTTGCGGCGGCGGATTCGAGAGATTCAAGCCGCTCTGAGCACAGCTTGGGTGTCGAAAACAGGTTCCACGTTGATGTGGAGGGATTCCAGATCGCCGGACACCTCAGCCAAGCGGCTTATCGACTCGATGGCACGGTTTAGCTCGTGCGCCGGAATTTGATGCACTTTGACCGTGAGTTCCAGATTGTACTTCGCGGGTTTGGCGTGGTCTTCGGCGGACTGTGGCTTTTGGCTCCGCAGGTTCCCTTCCAACACCCGAAAAAGGTTGATCAGCGAACGGCTGCCGCAAACAGCACATGCATCATGCGGGCTGTTGCTGAGAAACGGCGTGAGGGGCGGGCGGCGAGCGCTATCTCCTCAGTGGTCCATGTACCACAGGAGCCACGGTCGTGTGATGCTTATCACGTTAAACCCTTTGCCGAGTGTTTAGCATTGTCTCCATGAACGTAATAACTGAAAAGGGGGGCAATTGGACGCCGGACCCCGGCGAAAGCATCCGGGGATGCGTTAACCCGTGGTTAGGTAAACTCCATATCCCCTTGCAAGGCTATGATCACTGCGGCCAATGTAGCGACGTGCCGTACCGAGTTGTAGTGATCGAATCGACACAGGGTAAGCCACGAGGAGTGGCACTCTGCGGGCGACACTTTGTTGAGGCGTGCAAACAGTGCTCCGACAGAACTCCATGTTTGTTGGACGACAATGAACGCCTCGATTTAATTCGGATTGCATCAACTCATTGACTTAGAGTGGCTGAGCACCGTGCCGGCGAACAAAACTTAAGGTCAATCTATCCCAGCAATCCTTTCACAATGCTGATCCACTCCGCATCCAGTGGCTCTCGGCAGACTGGCTTCCCCGCCCGGCTGTACCAGTACGCTGCGTTGCCCTGATCGCCTTCTTTGCGATGCAGGTAGGCGTGCACCCAACTACCCTCGGGGCCTTCGTCCTGCTGCGCCGATTCGTGAGCCCGCGTCCAATCGCCTTTCGCATCCCACCATAGTCCGAGGAGCGCGGGTGTGAGTTCCGCAGGTGGCTTGGCTGCGGTGAACGATTGGCGGAAATCGTTCAAGGTCATGTTGAATCTGTTTACCTCTGGCCAAGCCCTCTATTGGAGGGCAATGGTGTACTCCAGATCACAGCCCGAGCTATTCTAAGCGTTATCTTTGTTGACTGACTGTCAGCACATTGCGGCCTCAAGGGGGTGTTTGTGGACGAATTAACCTTAGATCATTGCTTCTGGCGCGAAGTCAGCACTTCCCCTTCATTCCGAAATTGGTTGATCGGAAAGACCAAGTTCGCCGACCGAAGTCTTGATCTGGTCACTGATGAAAAATGGCACCAACGATGGTACAGAGACCCCGAAACGAAGAAGGACTCGGAAACGATATTCTCTTGATGTTCCGAGATGCCTCAAATTGTGAACGCTACGCCTTACACATCGAAAATAAAACCGCCCATCGGAAGTGGGAACCGAATCAGGCGGAGAACTACCGCAAGAGAGCGACAAACCGAATGAAAGCTTGGCGCTATGTGGACTTCCAGACCATACTCCTCGCCCCCTCCGCCTTCGTTTGCCGTCACCCTGCCGAAGCGACAAGCTTTGATGTCGTGCTTTTGTACGAGGACGTTGGTGCCTTCGTTCCTGAGTTTGCGACCGCAGCGAGCGTGGTCGCTTCGCTAAATCCGAATTGAGATTTCACCCGTATTTTGATCGTTTGGAAATATCGCCGATGGCGGCTCGGTCGCAGCGAGTGATTGGCGGAAATCGTCGGAGGGTCATGTTGGATAGCGCCCACTTTCGCGGGCCTTTACCCCCATTAGCTTCAGAAAATGCTCTTCAGTGATGATTGGGATATTTATTTGGCGAGCCTTTTCAAGCTTGCGAGTGGTCTTGCGACCGCCCAAGAGTTCAGCATGGACAAGGCACTCGGCTGAACCGATACTCCTTGCCACTTGGCCTCCGCGCCGTTCCACGCGACGACGCAGGATTCTATCGCGAGGCCATCCGGCGATTCTACCTGTAAACGCAAACGTATGACCCTTAATCCGATTGGGGGCATTCGTCGGTATCATCCCAAGGTGGCGAGTCTTCTCACGCAACCTTCGTTGGCGCTGTTCTGTCTTTTTTCGCTCGATCCAGAGTTGACGATACTGATCCAGCCAGCGTTTATCGACCTTCCTTGCCTGTGCTCCCTGAAAGCGTTCCTCAAAATAATCGAGGAATTCCTCTACGACTCTGCGGTCGTTGAGGAAAATGTTGGTTTCGTGATTTTCACTTAGTCCTCCCCCTGTCAGGTTTGAGGAACCCACAATGGCAGTTTTCGCCCCAGTGCGTCCAATAAAAACCGAAACCTTGGGATGGAAAAACCGCTTGCCGGGTTGAAACCGCCGAACCTCGAAATTCTTCTTGTAACGGGTTTGGAGGGCACACAAACTCTTAATCGCGTCTGGATCGGTCGGCAAATCGATGCCAAAAAGCACTTGCCCATGACCCTGCTTTTCAAGGCACCGTTCAATCGAAGAGAGGATTAGCTCTAAACCGCCTTTCGTGACCAACGCCATCCCAAGGTAGAACTCTGAAGCCCTTGCCAATTCGGTTTTGAAGCGTTCAAGCAGTTCGTTCTCAGCCTGAAGAGCCTTCATAACTTTGGCGCTCCTGATCGCACGCTGGTCGTCGCCAGTTTACGGCAAACAGTGACTCCAGTGCGATGTAATGGAGTTCGACGTGGCCAGCAATCTGGTGACGGCGGCACCAGCCACTCAGGAAGCAGAGTCCATCAAATTACCAATCTCTCGCGAGGGGAACTCATGGCAAATCTGGCAGGACTAGCGGGTTCTGTGTCGGAGTTGCGGGCGATGAGAACGAATCTAGATCGGCTTGGGTATGTCGATGCGGCTCTTTCGGTTCACGGCAAGTTGGTCGGCGGGAGTTGCCTCCTCGAAGGGGTTTAACATTTGGCGCAAGCGGGTGACTTCGCTTCGCTCCTCCATGCCCTCAGGAATAAACTTGACTCCGTAGCGGTTTTCGGTTCGATTGCACACTTCGCTCCGCACACGAATGGGCTTGCCTGAATGTGGAGGAGTGAACTCCAGTTCGATCTTATCGCCGAGTCCGAGTTCTGCATCCATCAATAGACATATGCCGCCTTCGCTCATTTCCATACCGCGCCCATCCAGAATCAGGGTTTTGTCCGGCTTGTGGATGATGGCTCGGACAGGGACATCTATTTTGTGGCGTGGCCAGCGACGTTCTTGCTCGTACACGGGCAAAGACGCATCATCGGCGATTGCAGGAGCCATGACACCAGCCTATCGGTTTTTTACGGTTTTTGAACGTAACGGAGGTAATTGCACCCGCGAGCCCCGTGCGCTCGGTTAAGTCCTTAGGGTCGAAAATGGGCGCTGCCATTCGCACGATTTCTCCCCGAATCGGTGTCAGCCTACCGCTTTGCTCCAAAGCCCCTGCCCGCTGCCGCAAGTCATTCCAATCCGATACAATTATGCCGCTGTCAAATACGAGGGGGTAATAATGCCGAGTCTAGGGAATGCGCTTCAGGAGCTTCGCGAGGATCGTAGTGCTACACAGTTACGCTTAGAGAAGTTAAACCAAGCAATTTCCGTGATCGAGTCTTTGAACGGTACGGGAGTATCCCGCAGGTCAAGCCGAGCGACCCGCATCGTATCGGCAGTTTCACGGCGCAGAATGGCGCTGGCGCAGAAAGCGCGATGGGCGAAGGCAAAAGGTCACGCGCCGAAACCAAAGCACACAATGTCGGCATCAGCCCGTAGGAAGATCGCGGCGGCACAAAGGGTACGGTGGGCGAAGTTGAAAGCTGCGAAGAAGAAATAGGCGGGCTTAGCAGCTTGGGGAGCCTGCTGCGGCGAGTACGTGGCGGGCTTTCATCCCTTCAATCGCACCGTCCCGATGCTTACTTGCAAGTGATACTGGGATTATCCTTCGCTAATTCCAGACAAGCCGCATGTTGCTTCATGCTCTGCTGCTGATCTGCCGACGAAGTGGGAGCCTGCGCACTCGAAGTGGGAGCCTTGTCTAGCATTGCTTGAAATGCCGCAATCTCCTCTGGTTGGGTCCATATAAACTCACGAGTTTGCATTTGGCAGTCCTCGTCCGGATATTCCCAGACAGGCTGAACAATTATCTTTGTCGTGCCGTTGAGTTCCGCTAACGAGTAGGACCACACCTTTCTTGTAGTCATGCCCTTGCAAATACCTGTGATCGTGAGCATCGAATCCATGAAGGGCAGTTGCCCCGGCATCGAGAAGCGGAACTGGAACTGATTGTCGGAATCGAGCGTGTAGCCTTCTCTCAGATTCTCTTGAACGATTAACACTTTGAGCGTTTGAGCGGACGATTTGCTGGCAAATACATACGGCCCCGGCTGAGGCTTTGCTTTCTTATCCCGCGCCGCCGCCAAGGTCGATATCGCCAGAACTAGAATCAGGACTCGCTTCATACTTTTACCCCTTGTGAACTTTACCGAGATAACCCTACGAACCGCTAATTACCGGAGTCATCTCAGAATTCTTTTGACAAGACCGTGCTCAGTTCCAGCGAGATGTGCTTCCCGTCTTCTGCTCTGTCATTTGTCCGGGGGAAGTTTGCCGCGCTCAGGTTTGGGGATTTCTGTTCGCCGGGTCTAAGAAGGGCGACACGCTTTCCCTTTTGGTGTGAAGAGCCGAGCCAGAGTGTGTTTGAACCTCACAGCTTGTCGTGCGTTGAGTCACTGACTTTTATCCGTGACGGCATAGTCTGGTACCGATTAATGATTGATCCGCAGGCAATCCCCTCCGAGCGGGTCGCCCCAATCAAAACGCAAAGGAGATTCATCATGTTTGGCCGCATCGTTGAATTTACTCCAAAGCCGGAAATGAAAGACGAAATCGTGAACGTTCTCCGCAAAGAGGTTCTGCCGATCCTGAAGAAGCAGCGGGGATTTATGGAGTTCCTGCCCTTCGTGCCGGAGACCAAGACGGAAAAGTGGATCACCGTCACTCTCTGGGACGAGAAACGGGATGCAGACCGCTGGGAGCGCGAAGGGTATCCCCATGTGGAAGGAATCCTCAAACTCTATCTGGTCGCCCCGGCCATCTGCAATTACTACAACGTGGAAACCTCCCTTTGCACGCACTTAGTAGAAGCCCTGACGGCCTGAGGTCTGACACGAGCGGTAGGAATTCGCCGCTTGTTTTGCTCGCGCCTAATGACGCGGGGATTCTCTTCTATTCCCCGGTAGTCGGCAACATGCTCTCCAGCAGGGCAGTTCGCTGTGAGCACCGCACATCAATACGTGATTGCTGTCACTGACAGGACGCGCTCATTCGTCTAGACATTAGAACCATTCGCGCCTCACCGAGGAGCAGTTCCCAACCCGGTGTGCACACCCCCTGAGGCGAGAGCTTTTTGGGCCTAGTAGATCGAGGCCGGAACGCTCGTAGCTGAAGGAATCGACCTCGACCATGGCCCCCTGCTTCCGTCCGTGAAGGAGGTTTGCTATGACGCGCAATCCCACTCTTAATCATTCTCTCGGTGTTGTTGCGGCTTCGGTTGCTTCTGCCGCAATTCTGGCTCTCTTGATCGCAGCCGCCTTGAAATTGGGCTGACTCTGGCAAACAAAGGGGGTGGCTCCGATGGCCACTTACGGTGAATGGATAAAGAAGTCTGCGCGTATCGGCGCATCACTCGGCGGTGTCGCCGGGTTTTTCTATGGAGCCTACATCATGGCGACCAACCTCACTCTCGGCTGGACAGATGTATTGGACACAGTGGGGTCGGTTGCCGCTACGCTTATATTCGCGGTCATATTAGGTAGCCTTTGTATCGCAATCGGTGCGCTGGCAGGACTGGTCTTGGGCGTCGTTGCGTCTCCGCTTAGCTCACTCCACTTTCGGAGGTCTCGATATTTCTCCGGATAGATCGCCCATTTCACGCCCTCAATGAAGCAAGGCGGGGCACGCGAAGCTGCAAGAGTTCGCTCCGGCCGACGCGACGGCGTGAGGTCGCCGTGCCGATTGCGATAATATGGGCATGCAAAACGACCCAGAGCAGGTTCTCTCTGGGTCGATTAGGGAATCGGGTAGCCAATGTCTGCAACTACAATTCTGCTCGAAGTTCAGAAACTCAACGACGTGAGCGATCACCTCCGCTCTCTAGCGGGGCAACATCCCGTCGTCTCGGAAGGACTCCTCGCCATCTCGTCACACGTTCGCAACAGCGCCGCTATATTGGAAGAGTTGGTCACGACGAAAATGTCGCACGCAGCAATGGAAGACCACGCTATCCGATCTGGGGAAGGCTTACGATGTCACTCCGGAAGGCTTTGGTGAGGAGAAGGTGCCTCCGGTAACAATGTGCAAGCCCTTTAGACTGAGCTTGCTTGAGCAATGCCTTTGCCCTTGGCCATCAGTCTTCCAACCAAGCGAGCAACCGATACCAGTTTCTGTAGATCGTAGGGAGTGAAGTCCCCCGCTGCGGCTGGGCGTGGGGCCTTGCGGGAGACTTGAATCACGCCAATTACTTCTCCGTTCTCGGCAAGAACGGGCGCAGACATGAGCTTCTGAATTACTTGGTCATCCAGCCCGGTGTCACCTAGTTTGACCAGTTCAAAAATGCTGAAATGCTTTACTTGCGTGAAGTCATTGAAAAGCTCCGCTTGTTTGGTCCGCGCTGTGCGGGCTGCTACCGCCGAACTGGAAAGAGGAATCGCGCCCGCCACTTTCAACTCAGCCGGATATAGGAAGTTCAGCAGCCTTCCGCCAAGCTCCAGCAGTCCCACTTCCGTTTCTCTTACGTGGAAGATTTTGGCCACAGCGGCACAGATTGACTCCGGAGTGCTGTCCGCCGCGTCCAAGCCCGTGAGTTGTTCGATTTCCCGCATTTTTTCGAGCATGCCTGAGGAGAGGGTGAGCGACAAGGTAACTAACGTGTTCGCGATCTCCGTGCATGGACTAACCCACTTTTGTTGAAATCCACATCCTCGTCGTGTGGCATAATGTGTCCCACCTCCCCGATGAGCAGTTCCCGCCGTGGACGCCACACCGGAGAGGCGAATGACCTGAACCCGGCGAGGTGGCCCCCCGTGAACCAGCCACGTTGGAAGTGCTACCTGTTGTCCCTTCTGAGACTCCAGCATCCGGACTGTGAACCTTGCAATGAAGGTGAAAAGTACGGAGAGGCGATGCGAAGGCGGCTGGAAGAATTGAACTGGCGGACGCAGCCGCGTTCGCATGGCGATCATGGAGAGGTAGTGAAGGTCTTCGATTCCGAGCCCGCAGAAGATGTAGCAAGTCCGCCTATTTCGTTGAAGGCGCAGAAGCGGAAGCAGCTTGCTTGAAGCCACCTCTGACTGCTTGCGGTTGTGTGGTCGCTGCGGGTCAACAAGCCTTCAGTCGAGCATTCCTCAGTACCAGAGGCATTTCAAATGGTCGCTAAAGAGAGCTAGCGGATAATTTCAGTCATTTGTCGGTGGCTTCTCTCACGATCCGGGCAGCGGCTTGGCTGGCGTCCGGTTCGTCAAGGAATCCTATGTGGTGCCAGCCGACGTTCAATGTGAGGCCCTGCCTGCCAATCCTCTTCAATTCAGCGGTTTGAAGTTTGGCGTCAATCTTAGACACGACAAATGCACCGTGGTGCCCAATCGCGTCCACTCGGTCGCCAACCTTGGGAACTCTTTTTTCCGCCATACCGACAGTTTCCCACAGGCCGATTCGGGATGCTAGCCCTGTGGATTTCAAACTGCACCACTACCCATTCCTCATTGGCTGGTCGCATTACTGTAGTGCGATGCGATAATTTGCCACCTGCCGTTAATGTTCATCCAGACATCGGTGAAACGGTCGTGATATTCGTAGGGTTGACCTTTGGAGATACCTTTTTCGTGATACGCGCCAGTGACGACAGCCGTGTTGCCATGCATTCGGACGAAGAGCGATCCCCGATCCTCGTTCTGCATGCTGTGGTAAGCAGTTACTTATGGTCGAGCGGTCGTGATGGTGATCACATTTTGCTTGTCGCCGAATGTTTAGCATTGTTTCCATATGAACGCAATCACTGAAAATGAGGGCGATTGGTGGCCCGACCCCGGCGAAAGCATGCGGGGATGCACGAACCCTTGGATAGGGGAACTCCACATGCCCGTGAAAGCGTATGACCATTGCGGCCAATGTCGCGACGTGCCATACCGAGTTGTAGTGATCGAATCGAAACAGGATAAGCGAAGAGGGGTGGCACTCTGCGGCCGACACTTTGTTGAGGCATGCAAACAGTGCCAAGACTACAGAACCCTCTGTCCGGTGGCCGGGAACGAACGCCTCGATTTAATTCGGATTGCATCAACTCTTTGACTAGTAAGCTGTCCCGGCGATAATGAAAGCACGGATCGAAGCGCCTATACCCGATCAGTTGAACCCTGTGCTGGTTTTACAGATACTCGGCAAGGGAACACTGCTTACGAGGTCACCGGGACAGCTTACTAGTCTTTGACTTGTGCAGGTGATAATTCCGATTTAGGAACGGCTCGCCAACGCCGGACCGCGCCCACAATACCCCGCCAGCTTGGCCCAAAAGGCTGCAAACCCCCATTGAGGGGGTTCTTCGCAAAACTGCTCACGGCAGCCAAATCCCAGCAGGAGGGGCTTCCTGACAGGCATCGAACCCAGCCGCCCAGTAGCGCAGTGGCGGGTCAATTCGGCTTCTGCTCGATGTCCTGCCAGCCGCCATTTCCGTCTTCCACTTCAATCCGGGTTATTGGGTGAACCTCCCAAACCGTCGCCCGCTGGGTTCCGATGTCCGGCACGTGCTGAAAGTCGTACATAAGCCATCCACTGACCCGGACTTGCTTGTTTGCATTCACCAGACCGTCGAGAACCGACTTATCCCATGTGTGGAGCGGGCGGGTGCGGGGAGTGGTTTCCACGATGATAGCCTGCGATATCGCCTGATTCGGGGCGCTGGTGAGATAAATGTGCCAATCAACTTCATCATCGTTCAGCAGATTGCAATTTGTGGACTCCCCCGGTGCTTTGTCTTCGACGTTAATCCGATGGGAGAGATATCCGATTACCATCACCGGAGCCCCCTGCAAATCGTCGGGTGAGTTGCTGGGCAGCCCTTTCAGCACGTCCCAATCGACGGGAATGTACGCAGTCGCATTGGGTATGTCGGTTCGGTTCTTCTGGCTGTTGAGCTTGATGATTTTCGGGTCCGACGAATTGCCTGCCGCCGCACAAACCTCCTGCCCTCCAATAACGAGCGGCAGGGGCACCGCCGCTACTCGGGCGGCATGCAACTGGTTAAGTAGAGAGCCGGAGGTGGGTTGCGCGGCTGCCTTGCGGTTCGATGACGAGATACTCACGTTCTTGGCGAGAACCCAGCCCATTGCTCCGTCCGCTGCCTGAACGTGGTAGTACCCGGATCGACGTTCGCTCGAAATAAGAGTGACCTGAGTCCCAGTGGAAAGCACTTCGATAACTACGCTCGATGTGCTTGCCGATTTTCGCAAGTTGCTGTTGTGTTGCAGGCTAACCGTTTGTGAAACGGCGCTGAGAGTCAATGTGAAAACGAGAGCGAGCCACATCGGAACGAGGCGACACAATCTGGGAAAAGTCATATCTGAATCTCCGAGCGCGGAGAACTATTTTTCTTTCTCGAACGAGTTCAGTAATTGCTCGAACTTGGCTTGGCTGACCGCGATAGTCTTTGCGGGTCCCGTAAACTTGATGAACACGTTCCCTCCCGGCCCCTCGATAATCGCGCCCAGCAGTCGGTAATTCTTCTGCACCGATTTCGACGCCGCCATCGGTCCGCCCATTCCCGTATAGTCGCCCGACGCATCGATGGTCGTCACCGCCAGTCCGTGAATTGTCCGCTTCGCGATCTTCGCGTCCGATGGTTTGCCACCCGGAGCGACCATTTGTCCCTTCCAGCGGTCAAGATTCGCCTGTACACTGCCGCCCTGTTGGGCTCCGAAAAAATAGACCACGCACTCGGCGTTCGCCGTGTCTCCGGCTGCGGGCGCTATCGTGTAGGTCGCGGCTCGCATCGGACTCGCACCTTCCGTCTTCCATCCCGTGGGCATCGTCCATTTCAACCCCGCCACCGACTCGGCGAATAACGACGCCACTAATAACAGCACCACAGAGATCATCCGCATTTGCTGAGTATAGACGCAGCCGTTCTCGTCACCCAAGCCACAGCCGCCCATGCGAAACTGAAGCCCCGATGAATGCCGCAATCCCAGAGCGCAGACCCGCGAGCGAAGAAATCTTCAGTGTGATCGAGCGGGTCACAGACTTCGGCAACAGACAGGTCTACAGTAGCCAAAGAAGCCGAGAATCTTGGCTGAAAACATCGGAAGGAACTCTCTCATGAAACACAAAGCGCCGTTCGTACTTACGCTGGTGCTGGTGACAATCTGTTTCTCCACTATCTCAGCAGCGCAGGCGCTCAAGCCTGTCCAGCTTCCGCCGCCGCAGACGACAGGGGGACGCCCTCTGATGGAGGTTCTCAAGGATCGTAAATCGACTCGCGAGTTCGGTTCAGGTACGCTCTCGCAGCAGACGCTTTCGAACTTGCTCTGGGCGGCTTTCGGAATCAACCGACCCGATGGGCGTCGTACTGCGCCTTCCGCCATGAACTGGCAGGAAGTAAGCATCTATGTGGCAACTCCCGCAGGCGTGTACGTCTACGATGCCAAGGCGAATGTGCTGGAGCCCGTGCTGGCGGGCGACTTCCGGGCGGCTACTGGCACACAGCCCTTCGTCAAGGACGCGGCTGTGAACCTAGTCTACGTTTCCGACCTTTCGAAGTCCGGCGGCGCGGCTTCCTCCGAGGCTGAGATGTACACCGCCGCCGATGTGGGATTCATCGCGCAGAACGTTTACCTGTACTGTGCGTCCGAGGGACTAGCCACGGTGGTACGGGCGAGCATCGACAAGCCCGCGCTTGCCAAGACCCTGAAGTTGCAGCCGCAGCAGAGAATCATTTTGGCGCAATCGGTGGGGTATCCGAAGAAGTAGCAGGATCACCCCGCAACCACATGCCCAGACTCCTAACCGCCGTCGAGGGCTTTCGTTGCGGGAGCGAAATTTAGAATGGCTGCATGAGACGAATCTGCGTTTTCTGCGGCTCCAGTCAGGGCAGCCGCCCGGAGTACCGCGCCACTCACCCGCTGAAACCACAGGTCGCGGTCGGAACGACGTGGCGGTTCTCCTTGGTCGATCAGGAGTCGAATTCGGAGGTCGATCATCCAAACCACGGTCGGAGGGAGTGATGGGTGAAGTGGTTTGCGTCTCAAAGTCGCGCATTGAACGCAAACGTGGGCCGTTGCGCATCGCACATTTGCCGGGCGAGCCTCAACCCGTCGTGTTCAGCGTACATGGAGCTATAGCCGAGCACTACAAAGTCGATCCGGCAAACCTGAAAGAATCACATGCCTCCACCATCGATTACGTTATCTCTGCGACCGCTGGTTGAATGATGGGCACCTTCGGAGGCGCACTGGAAGTGCGTCAAATTGATGCCAGCGATGGCAAGCTCACGGCAGATGTGACGGGAGAGGTCGAAGCGGAGGAAGGAGTGCTGGTCATCCGCAGGATTCACGTTGCCCTGCGGTTGGCAGCCCCGGAAGATGCAAGGGAGAAGGTGGAGCGTGCGCACTCGGTCTATCCGATGAAGTGCCCCCCTCTACCGCACCTTGCACAATGCGATCCGGCTCACGTCTTCATTCGAGCTAGTGACGCCCTCGTCGCCATGACTTGAACCGACATCCCACGGCGCAACGCTTCCAAGGTCGGTCGGAACGATCCGTGCCCGTGTGGTTCCGGGAAGAAGTACAAGCGGTGCTGCGGTGGGGCGGCGGTGAACTGAGCGCCCTGCGGTGCAATAATTGAACCCGAAGAGGTTGCAGCAGCCATGAAAAGCAGGCAGGGGTACAAGGGCTACGTTATCGTGGCACGGTCATGCGAGCTAGGAGAAGGCGAATTCTCGGCAGAGTTCTCCGTCGAGGAACACGAGACGGATGGGGTCATAGAAACTGAATTCTATCTGCCCGACACATTCCCCACACAGGACTCGGCGATTGAGGCAGCAATTCAGGCTGGGCGGCAGAAGATTGATGTGGGATTTGAGGGCGGACGTGCTGTGGTGAATGGGTGAGCACTGGGGCGTGGAAACACCTGAGATGAGGGTTCCGGTAGAACTTGCGTAAAACTGTGCGCAAAGAATTCCTGAAATTTCGGCTGGGAAGTTGGGTTTAGAGTCACCGAGCCAGTTCATGAGATTGGCTCAACCCATTGAAACCAAACGGAAGGTTTGGTTGCGGGGGGTGGATTTGAACCACCGACCTTTGGGTTATGAGCCCACAGGGAATAGGAATTTCAACAACTTACAAGACGCGGGTGGCCCTCGAAAAGCCTTGTAAGAAACCTTAGGGAATCGTTATTGGACAGTGAAAGGACAGGAGAGCTTCAATGCTTTTTTCGCTCGGGTTCGGATGGTGATTGTGGCAGAAAACAACTGATTAAGAGTCAGCTAGGGTTCAATCTTCCATGCTCTAGCAACTCACAATAAACCAATAACGTTGGCAATGTTTAGCAACGTACAGCCACAGTTACAGCCACACACCAAGCCAATGTCAGATGGACCCCGATGGATCTTCGATTCTAAACATGACTAGAATCTTCGACTTGAGCTTCTGTCGCATGGGTCTCATAACCGTGGATCGACTGGCTCACTCTCAAGCGCAAGCGCGCGGAATACACACTCGTGAACTCGACGCAGCAGTTCTTTGTGAACGAAGCGCTCAAGAGCTTCCAGTTCTGGAGAGAACTCTCGCAGAGTTAGGGGATATCTTCGCGCCCAGCCTAAGACTTTTGAGCCGCTGCAAGTTTTCGGGCAGGCTGGTATTCCGGCCTCGTAGATTGTACGCCATTATTCCCCGGCCCCGGACTTTCAACTGCGGGTTGCATCAACGCATGCCATCGCCTGACTTTCGGTCTTACTGTGCGTAATGGGTGAAGACAAAGTCGCGATCCTTGGCAAGCTCGTGGCACGGAAAACAGGTTTTCAGCACCGCCTCGTCGGCAGGTTTGCCGTCCTTAAAGTCAGCGAACCCCCAGCCGCCCGTCGCGGCGTACTTCTTCGAGTCCTTGACCATAAACTGAATATTCTTGGGGGGCCCGGCAACGAAAGACTGCGAGCGGCCAAAGACTTTGTTGTTTTCCTCCGACGAGACGTAACTCCAATGCAGCCCGGCAATGATTGTGCCGTCCGGGAACGGAAGCTTTCCTTCCCGATAGGCCTTCATCGCTACATCGTTGCCCAGTTGGGCGCGCAGATCGTTGAGGTTGCCTTCTTCGTGGGCCACCGAGATCAACCTCCAGTCGCGGTATCCGGGGGGGATTGTGACTCCGAAGATCGGGGCAGCCTCTCCATCGGCGTGTCCAGATGCGGGTGCCATGAAGACGACCACGCCGGTCAGCGCTAAAACTGCACCCAACAAGAAAGAGATTCGTTTCATAGTGTTCCTCCTTCTTTCCCTGTCGTTGAATAGGCCCGCTTCACCGTACTCGGTCCGCGTCACTGCTGCTTTTCGGCCGCACTCTTTTCTGGAACGACAAATGTGACCGTGCCTTTGTCGAGGCTGTGATGGTTCGCGTCCTCCAATTCAATGAGCACTTTGTGCGGACCGGGGGGAAGACCCATGAGGATGATTGGGTTACCACTCGCATCTGCCCACACCCATGAGGCGTCGTCGAGTCTCACATGGAGGTGTCCGACGCGCGGCGAGACAGCCAGGGCATTGGGGCCGAACACCGGCACAAGGTGCACGTTCTGAGCACAGTATTGGATAATCGCCACTCCGCGGGAGGCGAGCGGTCCGGCCAGCGGCGGATCGACGACGAGCTTTGCTGGAGGCTCTTCGCTGGTGAGCGGGATCACTGGGGCGAGTCGACAAACGTCCGTTGCGTTTTGTGCCATAGCGCTCATTGCGCACAACAACATGGCAGTGATAGTTGTGAAAAAGATCCACTTGACTAAGCTGTTGTCTTCCATTGTTCCGTCTCCTTTGAATAATTTAGGTTAGGCAGTTTTTCCGTGACCGGATTTCTGCCAACGCACAACGTCGTTCAATAACTACCTACGTCGGCAATGGCCTTGTCGAAGGCTTCGGGAGCTTCTTGCGGCAAATTATGCCCAACCCCGCCCCCGATCACTCGGTGTTCATATCTGCCCGAAAACTTGCTCGCATAGGAACCGGCATCCGGGTGTGGCGCGCCATTGGCATCGCCTTCGAGAGTAACGGTGGGCACAGTGATGACCGGACCTTGGCCCAATCGCTTTTCAAAATCGTCATATTTCGGCTCGCCTTCAGCCAGGCCGAGCCGCCAGCGATAGTTGTGGATGACGATGGCGACATGATCCGGGTTGTCGAAGGACGCTGCGCTGCGATCGAACGTGGCATCATCGAAGTTCCATTTCGGCGAAGCGAGCTGCCAGATGAGCTTCGAAAAATCGTGCCGGTATTTGTCATAGCCGGCCCGGCCGCGTTCGGTGGCGAAATAAAACTGGTACCACCATTGGAGCTCAGCCTTCGGCGGCAACGGCGCTTTGCCGGATGCCTGGCTGCCGATCAGATAACCACTGACCGAGACCATGGCCTTGCAGCGTTCCGGCCAGAGCGCAGCGATAATGTTGGCGGTCCGCGCTCCCCAGTCAAAACCGCCAAGGACAGCTTTGTCGATCTTAAGAGCGTCCATCAAGGCGATGATGTCAAGGGCAATTGATGATGGCTGGCCATTGCGGAACGCCTCGCTTGATAGAAAGCGCGTCGTGCCATAGCCGCGTAGATACGGGACAATCACCCTGTAGCCCGCCGATGCCAATAGAGGAGCCACATCGACATAGCTGTGAATGTCGTAGGGCCAGCCGTGCAGCAGGATTACTGGATGGCCATTAGCGGGGCCAGCTTCAGCGTATCCCACATTTAGGACGCCGGCATCGACCTGCTTCAAAGGGCCGAACGACTGGTTAGACTCCGGCTTAATCGCGCTTGCATCTGCCGCGTCTATGCTTCTGGGTTGTGCGTCTCCGGTGCCGATTAGGGCAAACTCGGCTGCGGCAATGGTCATGGCCGCAGCGCTCAGAAATTGACGCCGATTCTGACTGATTCCTTCGGACATTTTTGTCTCTCCCCAACTGCCTTCGAAGCAGTTACTGTGATTTTTCACTACTGGTGCCGCACCACTTTCGGATCGGGCACAGTGAACGCAATCGTTTTGCTGGTGATTACTTTGTGCGTCGGGTCGGCCAACTCGAACAGCACCTTGTGTGGGCCAGGTAGAAGGCCGACTAGGATCACGGTTTCGCCGCTCCCGTCGGCAAAGTGCCACGGAGCGTCGTCGACTGTGATGTGGAGGTGCCCAACGCGCGGTGATACGTCGAGGGCACCCTTGCCGAACACTGGCAGAATGCGCAGGTTCTCCGTCCGGTATTGGATGAAGACGCGTCCGAACGCCAGCGGTCCGGGAAGCGGCGGATCGACGATCAGTTTCGCCGGCGGCTCGTTCTCGATAGTGAGCAACGGTGATGGCCCACGGATGTCCCTGGCGGTCTGTGCCATGGCGGCAAGTGCGTACAGAGCGATTGCAGTTGCGATTACGCCCATGGTCACGATCCCAGCACCCGAGAAGCTGCGCCGATCATTGTTATTGTCAAAGTCGCACATCTACCTACCTCCAATTGGATTCAAAGCGAGAACGCCATAGCGCGGTGCGGGAGAACTGAGCGTAATCTGCGAGCACCGGGTCCGACAGTTTGATGGGAAAAGACGCATCGCTTAACTCCGCTCATGCAAGATCATCGAAACCGGTGCTTGCCGTGACTCCCATTTCCTGCCAATGTCACATTGTGAGAACAACGCGAAACTGTGCTTTGCCGCTCATCATTCGTGCGTAAGCTTCGCCCGCTTTTTCGAGCGGATAGGTTTCAATCATGGGACGCACACCTGTAAGTTCGGCGAAGTGCAGTGTGTCCTCGGAATCCGCCGGAGTTCCGGTGGACCAGCCCTGAAGGCTCTTACTTCCACTGATGAGTTGGATCGGCGTGACCTCAATCGGATCGAATGTGGCTCCCACCACAATGAGCTTGCCGTTTGGCCTCAGACCGTTGACCAACTCAGACATCGCTTTCGAACTTGGCGCTGTCGCAAGAATTACCTGTGCCCCGCCCAGTTTTTGCAATTCCTCGGCTGCGTTTGTCGCTTGGCTGTCGATGTAAAGGCTGGCTCCTAGCTTCTTGGCGAGCGCGGCGTTTTCGGATCCGCGTCCGACCGCCGCTACTTTGTAACCAAATTTGTGCGCGAACTGAATTCCGAGGTGACCCAGCCCGCCAACACCCTGCACCGCGACGAGATCGCCGGGCAACGCACCGCTGTGGCGCAGCGAGTTGTATGTAGTAATACCGGCGCAGAGCAGAGGCGCAGCTTCGGCGTCCCTCAGAGTCTCCGGTATAGCCGCCAAGGCCTCTACGGGAGCCACCATGTATTCCTGGTAGCCGCCGTCGTAGCTGATGCCCGGAATTTGCAGGTTTCGGCAATTGTTAAAGTCCCCGCGGCGGCATTCGCGACAGGTACCATCATGGCCGCCGTGCCAACCGACACCCACACGCTGTCCTTTCTTCCAGTCGGAGACACCGGCGCCGACTTTATCAATGATGCCCGCCACTTCGTGCCCGGGAATGCGGGGATACTGAATTCCGGGCCACAAGCCTTCTTTCGTGAGCACGTCACTGTGACAAACACCACAGGCTTGCACTTTGATCCGCACGTGTCCTGCACCCGGCTCAGAAATCTCGCGCTCGACGATCTGGAAATCTGCTCCGGGATTGGAGACTTGCGCCACCTTCATCGTTCCTACCGCGATTGCTGTCGTTGCCATGAGTCCTCCTATGAGTCATTGAGTTATTGTCGAAAGCGCACTTGCTGATTTCGGTTCGACTGAACGTAGCGATCGAAAAGCGCCAGAATCAGTACTGCGCGCTGATTCTCGGTATTAAGGTGTGTAACGGGTGAAGACAAAGTCGCGAGCTTTGACAGGCTCGTGGCAAGGAAAGCAGGTTTTGAGCTTCGCCTCGGCCGTAGGTTTGCCTTCCTTATTGAATTGAGCGAACCCCCAGCCGCCCGTCGCGGCGTACTTTTTTGAGTCCTTGACCATAAGCTGAAGGTACCAATCCGGGGCGGGCCCGGGAACGAAAGATTGGGGACGGCCAAAGACCTTGTTGTTTTCCTCCGAGGGGACGTAACTCCAGGCTATTCGGGCAATGATCGTGCCGTCCGGGAACGGAAGGTTCTCTTCCCGATACGCCCTGATCGCTGTGTCGTTGCCCAGAATGGCGCGAATATCGTTGAGGTCGCCTTCTTCGTGGGCCACAGAGATCAACCTCCAGTCGCGGTATCCGGCGGGGATTGTGATTCCGAAGATCGGGGCAGCCTCTTCCTCGGCGTGTCCAGATGCGTGGGCCATGTGGACGACCACGCCGGCCAGCGCTACAACTGCAAACAACAAGAAAGCAATCCGTTTCATAGTGTTCCTCCTTCTAAATTCTTGACCACCCTTCGGATTTTCCATGTTCTTTCCTCCTATGCGTTCACCAACTTGACTGAGGTGTTGTCTTCCATTCTTCCCGCTCCTTGAATAGGCCCGCTTCACCGTACTCCGTCGCGTCACTGATGCTTTTCGGCCGCATTCTTTTCTGGAACGACAAATGTGACTGTGCCTTTGTCGAGGGTGTGGTGGTTCGCATCCTCCAATTCAAGAAGCACCTTGTGCGGGCCGGGGGGAAGACCCATCAGGATGATTGGGTTACCACTCGCATCTGCCCACACCCAAGGGGCATCGTCGAGTCTCACATGAAGGTGTCCGACGCGCGGCGAGACCGCCAGAGCATTGGGGCCGAACACCGGCGCAATGTGCAGGTTCTGTGCACAATATATTGGGATAATCGCCACTCCGCGGGAGGCGAGCGGTCCGGCCAGCGGAGGATCGATTACGATCTTCGCCGGGGGCTCACTGCCGGTGAGCGGGATAACCGGGGCCGGTCGACAAATGTCCGTTGCGTTTTGTGCCATAGCAGTCATTGCGTACAACACGATGGCCGCGACCGATAGCAGAGCTGTGCCTTTCGAACTTGTATTCATGTTTTGCCCACCGTTCCCTTCAATTTCGGGTAGTGGTCTAGTTTCAAACTAGACCACTACCCAATTTCGGCCCAACGAGATTCCGTCTTTTTGGATCGGTACAATGCCTAGTTTCCGGCTGCCGCTCGTTCTCCGGAAGCCTTCGCCGTCAGACGCAGGTGAATGAGAATGGTCAGGTGATTTCCGACGACGGCATTGAAATTCTGCTGGACACCGACGTCCTCGCCGCCGGCTGCGTGTGGCTCTTCAGGAAGTCCAGCAGTTGACAGGTATGTTCCCGTGCATTGGGCACCGCTATAGGCTTCACTCGCGTCAGGGTATTGACAGTTTTCCTCTTGAACCACGGGCGGCCAGTAGGTACTGACTACAGTCTTCACCAACTGGGGAAAATCCTCACGGAACATGTTGGTAGATCCTGACGCCTGGATAGAGCTTTCTTTCTGTTCGTTCCCACCAGCGGACGGGAGGTCAAAAACAAAAGTGGCTTCGTGCGAAACGCGGTGGATCATTGGAGGGCCATACACGGGCCCGGAATAGGCTTCAGTCGGGTCTGCCTCGACGTTGCGGTCTACTCGCGTCACGGTCAGTTCGCCTGTGGCTTGCAACCGCCCGTCAGGCATCCGCTCGACCCGCTTGGAGTGGAAGCACACCAGCGTGTGGTTGGACAGGTTTTCAAGCCAATGGCTCAGGAATTTCCCATCTTCATCAATGGCGGGCACCATAGAGTTAGCGGGATAGAACCTGAATTCGATACTCGATTTTGTGGGATCGCCGTCGTGGAGGTTCACTCTCCCGTAGATCCTGGCGTAGCCGAGAGCTACATTTATTTTGGTTTTCCCATAATCCGTCGTCGCGTCGGTGATAAGTTTCGCATCGGAATGGCGAGTGTCCACTTGCCAGGACCCGGCCATGGAAGCAGGTTTATTGGGAGCATCCAGGCCCAGAACAGCTAGGCCGAGAATTACAGCTACTGCGAATACAGCCGTGTGCTTCAGCATTGTCTTCTCCTTTTTCCTCAATTAGCGCAGCGATCTGAACGCTGCTCTGATCTCTTCAGAGAACAGTTCTGGCTGTTTTTCTGAAGAATTTTTGTTGCGCATTTCCGATTGCATCGGTTGCGATGAGCGCATCACACCAGAAACGTGGAGGCAAAACAATTAGACGATGGTATCGGCGATACTTTCGTATCAGGCAACGGTAGCGAGCAGCGATCGATGATGCAGTGCGACGTTGAGCCGATTTGCCAGTCGAGCCGAGGCCGCGACCGTGACCGCTCTCCAATCTCGACTTGTAGATCGAGGCAGGCTATCCACTAACTCCGATAACTCCGACTCCTCGAGCCAGTCCTCTGCCGCGAGCCTGGCCTGCTCTGGACCGAACAATTGCGTCACTGCGCTGATGAACGCCGATAACTCGCCCTCCGCGATGTGCATCTGGTCGACGTACGTTGCATTGCTGAATGACTCCTCCGTGTTCATTGGATCCTCCTGTTTTCAGCTCTCTGCCGCGCACTCGAACACGAGGCTTTCCGATTTCACAAACTCGATTCGCACCTCAAGTGTGCGGGCTGTTGGACGCGATCTATTTGCCACGGATCAGCCGAACGTGAACGAAAAGGCTTCCACACCGGAATCGAGAAATTCGATCTCGAACTGCCTATCAACGATCGACATCGGTTGTCGGATCAACTGATACATCCGTGGCTCGGTAACCGCGCCGTTCCCCTGGTCGTCTACGTCAACTCCATGAGCCGCGCCGGGCGGCTGTCCGTCGATGAGCACGCGAAATCGCACGGGTATTCCTGGCACTGCCGGTCCCATGACGAGATGAAGATCGCGGCCGTGAAAGCTGTAAACGATGTGCCCGTTGGGCTTGTTCAGTACGATGCCTTCTCTTTGCATCGTCCAGTCACCCTCAAGAGCCCAGTGATTGAGTTTCAGTCGAGCGGGCACTGTATAGGAGAGAGGCTTGTCCGGTCTTGCGCCACCGGGAGACGCAAAGTTCTCGGTGCGCTCATAGCCGACATAGTTTTCCGCAGATCTCAAGTCGTTCCAATCAGCGCCAACTTCAGCACCCTGGGGATCGAGCGACACCAGTTCATGACTAAAGCCACTGCCTCCGGCCTCGGCCAGCAGTTGTTGAATAATCTTTTCCGACTGTTCGTATTCGCCCTCGCCGAATTGATGATGGCGGATCCGCCCCTGCGCATCGACGAAATAGAGGGCGGGCCAATATTCATTGTTGAAAGCGCGCCATATTGCATGGTCGTTATCGATCACGATCGGATAATCGACACGAATGTCCTTGGCGGCTTGGCGAACGTTATCAATGTTTTTCTCAAATGAGAACTCGGGGGCGTGTACACCGATCACCACCAAACCCTGATTTTTGTATTTCTCGACCCACGCTCGTACGTACGGAAGTTGGCGCCGCCAGTTGATACACGAATAGGTCCAGAAGTCGATCAGGACTACTTTTCCACGCAGGTCGGCCGCCGTTAATGGCCGCGAATTGAGCCACGCGGTGCCGCTGCCGAGAGATGGCACCTCACCTTCTACGGGTAATCGAATTGCTGTGAGCGCCCTCTGCTGCACCTTGATCGCTCGCAGACCTGCCGGTGCCGTCTTGCTGGGCTGCGCTCCCAAAGAACTGGTCATGCCAAACAGGGCGGCGGCGATGGTTATGGCCGCAGTGCCAAAGCAACGGCGATTGCGGTGAGTGTGGTTAAGGTCTTCGAACATCGCTTCCCTCCAATTGACAGACAGTCTTGTCGATAAACACGATTACGCAACACGTGTGACGGGTTTGGTTTCGACGTTGGTCACAACGCTGATGTTGCCGTGTGTGGCTTTGGAATATGGACACTCCTGGTGCGCACCGTCCACCAGTGCCTGGGCGACTTCGCGCTCTATACCCGGCAGGTTGACGTTGAGGCGAGCTTGAAGGAGGTAACCGCCGCCGGTTGTGCCCAGGTCCACCTCCGTGTCAATGGAGAGATCAGCCGGCAGCTTGAGTTTCATTCTGGCAGCTACGATCTTGATCGCTGACAGGAAGCACGCCGACCAACCGACGGCGAACAACTGCTCGGGGTTGGTGCCGGTTCCGGGAGTGCCAGGAACCGAAAGCTTAACGTCCAGGCGGCCATCGGAGGTGCGGGACCCTCCTCCGTCCCGGCCGCCCGTGGTGTGCGCTTTGGCGGTGTAGATCACCTTTTCGATTGGGGTTATGGCGTTTGTCATGGTGTGCTCTCCTTCATCAGAAAATTGTTCGTTGCAGGTACCCGATTCGTTTCGGACACGATGCACAGTTGCGATTAAGCCAGAAGCGCGGAGACGAATCTATTGGACGATAGTATTGGTCGATACCTTGGCATCAGTTGACGCGACGAGCTGTCCACAATTTGCAGTCGTGCGCCTAAAGTGGCACAATTGATGTATTGTGGGTCATGTGGGGACCCCAGCACCGCTTCTTTTTCAACGATTCGAGAACGTGCCATTCATGGCTGCGGATTCGAATTCCGCAGCAGGGAGGTTGCTTATGCCCCTCGATGGTGACTCCCGTAATCCCGTCCCGTCGCGAAACGCCGGTGGTCAAATCCGTCTCGCAGGGTCTCCGCTCTGTCAGCGCGCACACATCTGCGCGTTCTTTTCCAACGCTGATGACGAGTACAGGGCGCTGCTTCCATTCATCAAGGAGGGCATCGATTCCGGTGAGATGGCCGTCCACGCAGTCGATCCACAAAGACGTAAAGACCACATGGACCGACTCACGGCAGCAGGGATCGACGTCGGCGTTCTGCAGCAGAGTGGGCAACTCGAATTGCGCGATTGGACAACCGCGCACCTGCGCGACGGCAGATTTGATTTGGAGCGCACCCTGGAACTGTGGGAGAGCTTTACCACGGATGCTCGCCAACATGGTTTCCCCGCCGCGCGGTTTGTTGCTCACATGGAATGGGCGCTAGAACCCGGCATCGGCTTGGTCGAACTACTCAAGTACGAGGCGAAAGCCAACATCGCATGGATGCGCAACGCAGGACGGGCGAATCCGGTCGTCTGCACCTATGATGTGACGAGATTTAGCGCGGAAGTAATTATTGAAGTCATGCGTACTCACCCGGCCGTCATCATCGGTGGACTTCTGCAAGAGAACCCGTTCTTCGTGCCGCCCGAAGAATACCTGCAAGAGCTTCAAGAGCGGCAACCGGGCCGCACCCGGATAGCGGCATAAATGATGCTGGCAGGACTGCGTACCTGCCAAGGATCAACCGTTCGACCGCTCAGAAGACAACGGCTGTTGTAGTGACCCAGGTTGCGCGATGTCCATATGGGAGGAATACACCATGAAGAAGGCCAGGTCACCCATTTCCCTTGCTGGCTCTCAGCTCGGCGAAGTGCGTCATGTCTGCGCGTTTTTCAATAGCGACGACGAGGAATATCGCGTCTTGCTTCCGTTCATTAAGGACGGGTTCGAGTGTGGCGACAAGGCGGTTCACGTCGTGAATCCGGATCAACATCGTGACCATCTGCAACGGTTGGCCGCGGCAGGGATCGACGCGACGGCCGCCCAGCAGAGTGGGCAACTCGAACTTCGCACCAACACCGAAGCGTACCTCCGGGACGGCCGTTTCGATCAGGATGGGATGCTAGAGGTATTCGAGCAGTTGGCCAGCGGCAACGCCAAGGGAGGATTTCCGCTCAGCCGCATTTGCTGCCGGATGGACTGGGCGGTCGAAGATCGATCGTACGTCCAGGACCTGGTTGAGTTCGAATCGCGTGTCAATGATGTGTGGAGTCGCCACGACGACGCCGTCATCTGCACCTACCATCTTGCGAAATTTGGAGGAGACACGGTGATTGACATCATGCGGACGCATCCCATGATTATCGTCGGCGGCATCCTGCAGCAGAATCCGTTCTTTGTGCCGCCACCGGAGTTCCTGCGTGAAGTTCGCGAACGACGGGCCATGCGAACTAGATTACCCTCGACGGCGGCCTAAGATGGAAGAGCTTCCCGCCGACGAGATCAAGCGCCTTCGGCGCTGTAATAATGACCTGGTTAGCGTCCTCGCTCTTCCTGCGATGTGGAGCGGCGCCGAGCCCTCCCAGATTGTTCATACCTTCCTCGACGCGCTCCTAGGCATGCTCGGCCTAGATCTCGTCTATGTGCGGTTGAAAGACCCAATCGGCGAGGCGCCCATCGAGATGGCCCGGATCGCTCAATCGCTGAACCTGACAACCCGGCCGCACGAGATCGGCGAGATGCTCAACCACTGGTTCGGGGATGACCCGCAAGAATGGCTTCCCCTGGCAAGGAAGCCTATTGGACAAGGGGACGTTTCGGTGATGCCCGTGCGACTGGGGCTGCACGGTGAGATCGGCCTACTCGTGGCTGGGTGTCGGCGAGCGGATTTCCCGTGTCAGACAGAGAAACTTCTTCTGAGCGTGGCCGCGAACCAGGCGTCAATCGGCCTGCAAGAAGCATGGCTTCTGAGCCAACAGAAGCGGCTTGCCAGTGAGCTCGATCAAAAAGTTGCCCAGCGAACTATCGAACTTGCCCAAACCAACGAAGAGCTGAGAAACGAAATTGCCGATCGCAGGCGGGTAGAGGAAGCCCTGCGCGATCGCGAGCAGAGTCTTCGTTTGATCCTTGATGGTATCGCGGGATTGGTAGCGATCATGAGTGCGAGGGGCGAGGTCGAAGTCGTCAACCGTCAAGCCTCGGATTACTTCGGCAAAACCGTCGAAGAAATAAAAGGATGGACGACCAGCAGCGCCGTTCACCCAGATGACCTGCCAGGCGTGATCTCCGCTTGGAAGTGCTCGGTCGAGACGGCATCTACCTACAATGTTGAACACCGTCTGCGCCGTGCTGACGGCGTGTATCGTTGGTTCCGCGCTCGCGGCCTGCCCCTGTGTGATGCTGAAGGTCGTGCCCTCCGCTGGTATGTCTTGCTCACGGACATTGACGAGCAAAAGCAGGCTGAGGAAGCGCTGCTGGCCAGAGAGCGCGAACTTAACGTTATCGTTAACACAGTCCCAGCACTGGCGTGGTCTGCGCGTCCCGACGGCTCCGCGGAGTTCTTCAACCAGCAATACCTCGCGTACGTGGGACTCCCATTGGAACAGCTGCAGGGCTCCGGCTGGACAGTTGCCGTTCATCCGGATGACCTAGGTGCGCTGTTTGCCGCGTGGCAATCGATGATGGCTGCAGGCAGGGCGGGAAAGGTCGAGGGGCGACTACGGCGCTTCGACGGTGAGTATCGGTGGTTTCTGTTCCGAGCCAACCCGATGCTCGATGAATCGGGCAACGTCCTGAAATGGTATGGAACAAATACAGATATCGATGATCGCAAGCGGGCAGAAGAACAGTTCCGGCGCAGTGAGGCATTCCTGGCGGAAGGTCAGAAGCTGAGTCGCATCGGCAACTTTTCCTGGATGGCCGCGACGGACGACATCAAGTGGTCAGATCAGCTTTATCGCATTTTCGAGTTTGAACTGGGTGTGCCGGTGACATTCGAGTTGATTGGAACTCGAGTTCATCCGGAAGACCTGCCGTTGCTGTATGACATGATCGGAACGGCGCAACGCGGCGTTAGCGACTTCGAATATGAACACCGGTTGCTGATGCCCGACCGCTCGATCAAGTACCTGCACTTGATCGCTCACGGGACCCGGGACCGGGAGGGGCGAGAGGAGTACATCGGCGCGGTTCAAGACGTGACCCAGCGCCGGCTCTCGGAAGAAGCCCTCGGCAAGGCCAAGTCAGAACTCGCTAATGTGGCCAGGGTCACGAGCCTCGGAGTGTTAACGGCGTCGATCGCGCACGAAGTTAACCAGCCGCTTTCGGGCATCATCACCAATGCCAGCACCTGTCTGCGGATGCTCTCGGCCGATTCCCCCAACGTCGATGGCGCCCGAGAAACCGCCCGGCGCACGATTCGCGATGGCAACCGGGCCTCTGACGTGATCACGCGGCTACGCACGCTTTATAGCAAGAAGGATCTTTCACCTGAATCGATGGACCTGAATGAGGCGACTCGAGAGGTGACTTCGTTGTTGTTGAGTGAGCTACAGAGTAAGCGTGTGATTCTGCGGCATGAGCTTGCGGACGACCTCCCGCCCGTCATCGGCGATCGCGTCCAGCTTCAGCAAGTCATCCTGAATCTGCTGCGGAACGCTTCGGACGCAATGAGCGCAATCGACGATCGGGCGAGAGAGTTGCTCATCAGAACCGAACGGGATGAAGGCGATCGTGTGCGCCTCAGCGTGAAAGATGCGGGAGTCGGTTTCGCAGCTCAAGCCGCGGACAAGCTCTTCGAAGCGTTCTTTACAACGAAAAGCGATGGAATGGGAATCGGGCTATCGATCAGCCGCTCCATTATCGAGGCTCATCGCGGACGTCTATGGGCGACAGCGAACGACGGCCCAGGAGCCACGTTTGCATTCTCTATTCCTTGCAGGCGCGAGAGCCTGGCCGACGCCGAAACTCGCGTCAACTAGACAGATCCGTTGACCCGCACAGCATGATGCGAGTCTGGTCCAGATATCAACGGTCAACCCAATACCTAAGTACAATAGACGCCTCTCATGGAGTGGAGCAATGTTGTTTTATGCAGTTTCACCCAGAAGGAAGCGCCACCGAACGTCCGCTTGTATCAGTAGTTGATGACGATGAGTCAGTGCGCGAGTCGCTGCCTGATTTGCTGCGGGAATTCGGCTTTGCAACTCGCACTTTCTCGTCGGCGGAAGAGTTTCTCGCCTCCGATTGCGTCGGCCCAACCAGATGTCTGATCCTCGACATTGCCATGCCGGGGATGACCGGGCCTGAACTTCAACAGGAATTGATTCGTCGGCGACAAGCGATTCCGACCATCTTCATCACCGCGAATAGAGATAAGACTGTTCGCCCGCGGCTACTCGAGCAGGGTGCGGTGGAGTGCCTGTTCAAGCCGTTTAGCGACACGGCTCTGCTTGAGGCGCTCAATGCCGCACTTCGAGCGAGCTAACCATTCAAGTGCACTGACGATCCGCAGTCACTTACCGCGAAGGAGGAATATAAAATGATCTTAGCGAGCGCTCTTGGCGATGCAGTGGGGTCATCACCAATGTCGACGGTCACGCCCATCGTGTTCATTGTTGACGACGACGTCTCGGTGCGCGAGTCGCTGGAATTGTTGATTCGAAATGAAGGCTGGCAGGCCGAGACCTTCGCATCCGCTCAAGAATTCCTCGATCGCCCGCGAGCTCCTCTTCCAAGCTGTCTCATCCTTGACGTTTCCCTTCCGGGCCTCAACGGTCTAGAACTGCAGCAGCGGGTGGCCGCCGAGCGGACCGACATGCCGATCATCTTCATCACGGGCCACGGTGATATCCCGATGACAGTCCGTGCCATGAAGGCGGGCGCAATTGAATTCTTAACGAAACCTTTCAGTGATGAAGCGCTCCTGAACGCGATTCGGCAAGCGCTCCAACGTAGCCGCCTTGCGCTTAGCCACGAAGCGGAGATTCGGGAACTCCGGAACTGTTACACATTACTCACCCCTCGCGAGCGGCAGGTTATGGCGTTGGTCGTTTCCGGCCTGTTGAACAAACAGATTGGTGGCGAGCTCGGCATCAGCGAGATCACAGTGAAAGCGCATCGAGGGCAGGTCATGCAGAAGATGAAAGCCGACTCTCTCGCCTCGCTAGTGAAAATGGCAGCCAAGCTTCGCTCCGCACGTCCGCCCGACTCTGGCAATACCCCCGGCGCTTGATCACGTCGAGGGACGCCCCTTCGAGAGGTCGCCCTTACACTCTGTGGCAACTATTGACCAGCGCTCTTCACGTGCCGCAACAGGCCAGATTTCTCTTCAGCAATTGCGGCCCTCGGGGCGACACGGTTAAGAGACATCTCGACGGAGGTCGTGCAAGACGTGATCACGCTGTGGTCGGGTCCGGGGAAGGACAAACGTAGCGAGAAAACAATACGTAACCGGGTCGCTACGCTGCGCCTTCTTTGGGCCTCGGCAAAAGCGTGGGGTTATGTCACTCACGACGTCTGCGACGATCTGGTTCTGCCGACCTGGAATCGCGAGGAGCAACCGAGCTTCACGGTGGAGCAGGTCAAACAGATCATCGATGCCGCGAACGAGCCATACAAGACCGTCTTCTGGCTGGTAGCGGAGACCGGCATCAGGCGCGGAGAAATCTGCGGCCTGAACGTCGGAGATGTCGACTTGAACGAGCAGGCAATCACGGTTCAGCGAAGTAGGTGGAAAAGCAAACTGAAGCGCCCGAAGAACGGCAAGAAGCGATTCTTCGCTCTCTCGCCGCAGCTTGCCGAACGCCTTCGCTTCTACGTCGAGGACAGGAACCCCGAGGAGCCACTTTTCCTGAGTAGGGAAGGTCGTCGCCTGCACCCCGACAACTTCATCAAGAGGCAGCTTAAACCGATCTTGAAGAAGCTCGGTCTGGATGGAGCAGCTCATGCGTTCCGACATGGGAACGCAAGTCTGCTCGATCACCTGCACGCACCGATGAAGGTACGGCAGGATCGATTGGGGCACTCCGACCCACGCACAACCATGGGCTACACGCACGTGATTGGGGACGACCACAGGAAAGTGGCAGAGCAACTCGGGGAATTCTTTGCCCAAGTTCGCCTTAATTTGCCCAAGTACAAAAACGGCTCGGGAGAGGAAAGCTCCCAAGCCGATGAAGTGTAACGAGATATTTGGTTGCGGGGGGTGGATTTGAACCACCGACCTTTGGGTTATGAGCCCAGGCGGTCAATCTAACTTGTTGTTGATTTGACGACTCTTGCACCCCTCGACACCCGATTTTGACCCCATTCGGGGTCGATTCTTTGCCCAAGTTTTGCCCAAGTTTTGGTCGTGAGAAGCCACAGCCGAGATTGCACATCAGCGCATCGCAATGCTTGGTGCGGTGAGAGTTGCTGTCAGAGAATGCAGCGTGGATCCCGACGTACTGGTCATGCCGTCACAATCACCCCCGCGCACGGACCTTTGCTAGCGCGGTGGTAGCTGTGACGCACTCCCGAATCAAAGTACACTGCATCCCCTGATTCCAGGTTGAACGTCTCGGAGCCGATCGTGAGCTCCAGTCTTCCGGAGATCAGATATAGCAATTCCACGCCAGAATGCTGGTGAGGCCGCGACTTGTCAGAAGCAATGGGTTCGAATTCCGCGTAGAAAGCATTGAGCTTGCGCTCCGTTGCCTTGAAGTCCAGACTCTCGAAGTTGTATGCAATACTCCCTCCGCCCGGAGTGTCCGGAAACCGCAAGCGTTCTTTCTTGCGCGCAATCGCCACCACATGACGCTTGCGCTCGTCGGTGAAGAAATATTCGAGTCCCACCCCGAATACCAGGGCAATCCGCAGCAGCGTGGGCAGTGTGGGAAACAGCTTGCCACGTTCCAGTTTTGAGAGCATGGCCGCCGAAAAGCCGGTATGCTTGCCCAATTGCACCAGCCCCATGCTCTTTCGCAGCCGCAGGGTCCGCAGTTTCTCGCCCAGGGCATAGGGCCGAAGCCCTTCGACAATTGTGTTATTGACCACTCGCCTCTCCTGTTTTCCCACCAGTACAACGACGGGTTGGACTTTTGACTGGCACTCACACGAATTGCAGAATTGCGTCGTTTTTCGTATTGAGCAAATAATTATTCTCTATAGTTAATACAGCAAAGGGCAAGAGTGCAACAGAAAACAGAGAGAACAAGAAAATGAAAACAAGGAGAGATAACGTGAAAGCAGCGAGTTTTGCATTGATTCTCAGCGTCCTGGCAAGCGCGATGCCGGCGGTAGCCGGCTCCCAGAAGCAGGACATCGTTGACACCGCGGTCGCGGCAGGGACCTTCAACACGCTGGCCACCGCACTTCAAGCAGCCGGTCTGGCTGACGCCCTCAAAGGCAAGGGACCCTTCACTGTGTTTGCTCCGACAGACGACGCCTTCAGCAAGCTGCCGGCGGGCACAGTCGAATCGCTTCTCAAGCCCGAGAACAAGGACAAGTTGAAGGCCATCCTGCTCTACCACGTGGTGTCGGGTGATGTGACCGCGGCCCAGGTGATGAAGCTGTCTTCGGCCAAAACCGTCAATGGCCAGGACCTGAAGCTCACGGTCAATGACGGTACCGTCATGGTCAATGACGCCAAGGTGGTGAAGGCCGACGTTTTGGCTTCTAACGGCGTGATCCACGTGATCGACACTGTGCTTCTACCCAATAACTAAGTAAAGATGGAGGAAAAGATGAAAACTTTAGATGTGATTGCAGCTGTGCTTCTAGTGGTTGGCGGACTGAACTGGGGTCTGGTGAGCGTTGCGCACTTCGACCTGGTGGCCGCTATTTTCGGTATGAAATTCGGCGAAACGTCAACACTTAGCTCCGTCGTCTACGCTCTGGTCGGCTTGGCGGCGCTGTACCAAGCCTTCTCTTTCAAGGCTATTCAGCATCGCTGGGGACACGAGTCGGCGCCGGCTCGCGCCGCCCGCTAGAGTAAGGACACGAAAGACGGGGGAGAACTCCTCAGCGTTCTCCCCCACTTCACTAGCATGGGACTCAAAACACTCAGCCTCGATCCCCGCATCGCCGTACGGAAATCCGGAGCGCCGAATCCAGGCGGACAGTGCGTAGTCTACTGGATGCAGTGCGCCCAGAGGGCACTGGACAATCCCTCCCTGGACGTGGCGATCGAGCTTGGCAACGAACTGGGCAAGCCGGTAGTTGCTTTCTTTGCTCCGGTGCCTTTTTATCCGAACGCTAATCAGCGTCATTACCGGTTTCTCGCCTCCGGAATTCCTGACATCGCAGAGGGGCTCACCAAGCGCAATGTCGGTTTTGTCCTGCGGACCTACCCTGATCACAGCCTAATTAAGTTTTGTGAACAGGTCCGGTCGGCGATCGTAATCGGCGATGAAAATCCTTTACGTGAACCGGAGCACTGGCGAGTCCGCGCCGCCCAACACTTGAAGGTACCTTTCTGGACCGTTGATGCCGACGTCGTCGTGCCTTCGCGGCTCCTGGGTAAAGAGCACTATGGAGGCCGCACGATCCGCCCCCGGCTCCAGACATTGTTGCCCCAGTTCCTTATTCCAACGAAGGTCGTCAAAGCGCGAATGCCATGGAACAAACCACCAGCTCTGCAGTCACTTTCGACGCATGACGATTTCACTGCAGGATGGTCGCTCGATCGCTCTGTTTCGCCGGTCGAGAACTGGCAGGGCGGAACCAAGCGTGCGCTGAGCGTTCTGACTGACTTCGTCAAACATGGGTTGCGGAATTATCCCAAGGACCGGAATCATCCGGAACTTTCCGGAACCAGCCGCCTCTCGCCCTACCTTCACTTTGGACACATCGGCCCGCTCACTATCGCGCACGCGGTGCAGGCGGCTTCAGCGCCGGCAGCCGCGAAACAGGCATTTCTGGAGCAATTGATCGTCCGACGTGAGCTCTCGGTGAATTTCGTCCGCTACAACTCGTACTATGATTCCTTCGAATGCCTCGAGCCCTGGGCGGATCGCTCTTTTGCCCAACACTCGGGCGACCGTCGTCCTATTGCTTACGACGAGGAACAGCTCGAGCAGGCTGAAACTCATGATCCTCTATGGAACGCGGCTCAGAAACAGATGGTCTTGACGGGCTGGATGCACAACTACGTGCGGATGTACTGGGCCAAGAAAATCCTGGAGTGGAGTCCGTCGGTTGCTAGCGCTTACCAACGGGCGGTCTGGCTCAATGACCGTTATGAACTCGACGGCCGCGACCCCAACGGCTACGCTGGCATTGCCTGGGCCATTGTCGGCAAGCACGACCGGCCATGGTTCGAGAGACCTGTTTTCGGGCAAATTCGTTATATGTCATACGCCAGCACCTCAAAGAAGTTCGATTCCCACCAATACATCCAGAATGTGAGACGGTTGGAGGCTAGCCATGTCTGACAACCGCTGGCTCATGTTTCTCTTTTTCCTGCTCCCGTGTTATAGCGCCGCACTGCTGGGTTCCATCTGGACGTCGTCCTCGGTCCAAACCTGGTACGCGGATCTCAGGAAGCCCTCATTTAATCCACCCAATTGGATTTTCGCTCCGGTCTGGTCAGCCTTGTATTTCCTGATGGCGCTAAGTGCCTGGCTGGTTTGGCGAAGAGCACACTGGGGCGGCGCAAAACTTGCGTTGACTCTGTTCTTTGCCCAACTAGCGTTGAATGTCGCTTGGTCGGGGCTGTTCTTCGGACTTCGCCGGCTGGGTACGGCGTTAGTCGAGATTGTTTTCCTGTTCGGCGCCATCGTCGCAACGGCGTGGGCATTCCGGCCTGTGTCTGGCCTCGCCTTTTGGCTTATGGTGCCCTACGCGCTCTGGGTTGCTTTTGCCTCGCTGCTGAACTTCAAAATCTGGCAACTGAACTCCGGTGCGGTATGAGGATTCTAGTCAGCGGGGCGACGGGATATGTGGGCAGCAGGCTGATCCCGCGTCTGGTGGCTTCCGGACACGAAGTCTCGTGTATGGTGCGGGACGTCTCGCGCGTGGACCCGCAAGTGGCCGAGAATACTCGCATTGTAGTTGCCGACGCACTGGAACCGGAGAGCGTTGCGGCAGCAATGCAAGGAATCGACGTTGCCTACTATCTGATTCACTCCATGTCAGCCTCCGACGGAGATTTTCAGGAGCGCGACCGGCTCGCCGCCCACAACTTTGCCGTGGCGGCCCGGCAAGCAGGAGTAAGCCGGATCATCTACCTTGGCGGGCTCGCGTCCGAAACATCACAGATTTCCTCGCACTTAAAGAGTCGCCAACAAACGGGAGAGGTATTACGCAGGTTCGGGCCGCCTGTAACTGAGTTCCGCGCCGGCATCGTCGTAGGTAATGGCAGCCTCTCGTTCGAGTTGATTCGATACTTGACCGAGCGCCTCCCGGTTATGATCTGCCCCCGCTGGGTGATTACACGTATTCAACCCATTGCCATCGATGACGTTCTCGACTATCTGGTTGCGGCGCTGCATTCACCAGAGTCAACGGGTCAGGTGATCGAAATCGGGGGGGCAACGATTGAGACCTACCGCAGCATGATGCTCACCTATGCTCACGCCCGGCGGCTCCGACGCTGGTTGCTCCGCGTCCCCGTCCTGTCTCCGCGACTGTCTTCCTACTGGTTGCGCTTGGTGACCCCAATTCCCACGTCGATCGCCCGACCACTGATCGAGGGCCTGCGCACTGAGGTCGTCTGCAGAAGCACTAGAGCTGCTGAACTGTTCCCTGCAATACGACCCATGTCTTACGAGGCTGCGATCGAGAAGACCATGACGCGCCGGCTACCGGACGATTCGCTGACCGCAACCCTTCCTTCCTATCCTGCACACGTCTTGACTCGGCGGGACGGGGTTCTGTGCGACGTCCGCCAAGCGGTCGCCGACGCGTCCCCAAACGATGTGTTTTCTGTCATTGCGTGCCTCGGTGGCTCGGACGGCTATCTGTATGCGAACTGTTTGTGGCGGATCCGCGGCTGGCTGGACCGATGCCTCGGAGGGTCTGGTATGAGGCACAGCTTTAACCGCGGACCTCTGAACAAGAATGATCACGTCGACTTTTGGTACGTGCAGGATCTGGAAGTGGGCCGTCGTCTGCTGCTGCAGGCAGAAATGAATCTCCCGGGTCGTGCTTGGTTGGAGTTTTTGCTTTCTCCCCAGCCCAGGGGCCAGACGCTAGTTCGCTGCTGCGCCTGGTTCGAGCCGCGCGGGTTGTTGGGAGAACTTTATTGGTGGGTTCTTTACCCCGCTCACATCTTGATTTTTCGGGGGATGGTACAAGCAGTGTGCAGAAAGGCGGCCCGTGCCGCGCAGGCTGCTACGGCAGCGGTGCGCTGAATACGGAGTGCAGCTTACCTGACCTTCCGCCGCAGATGCGAAGGCTAAGAACGCTATGCGCGCTTGAAGTCAGCACTAGAATCCACGCTCAGGCAGGTGATCCGGGCCAGCGGGGGTAACAGGGGGGTGCTATTCACGGAGTTTTCCTCAGGTTTATGTTTCTTGTGAGCAGTTCTGGGGGAGGGCTGTTCGACGAAAGCGCCCCATGACTCTAACCGGAGTCTGGGGCGCTTTCGTTTTTCACCCCGGGTTCGGCTCGATACCCGCGTCGCTCCGGAAACGCTTGTCTCTGGTACAGTCCGCGCACACAAAGCCAGTTAAGAGCGCCTCGTCTTCGCGTGAAATCTTCTACTCAACTCTTGCCTTTTTGGACGAATTCCACGGGCATGTGGCTCAGCTTGTCGTAAATCCGGCTCCGTCGCAGCACAGGCCACCAATCGTAAAGATAAATTTGCATGGGTCGCCACATGGCGACCCATCCGGCAATCGTAAGGCTCTCCCGCACGACAGCAGCCCAAGTGCCCCCCGAATGACCTAACAACATCTTGCTTAGAAGTAGACAGGCAGCCAAGAAAAGAAGCCCGATGAAGAGACTCGTGCGGCCCTGCCTCATGAGCCGCTTGAACTCCAAGTCAGTAATTTGTGCACGGTGAACAAAGTGGTTGCGGACGGCCGTCCGAATCAATTCTTTGGGGTCTTCGGAGGGCCAATGCTCCAAGTAGATGCGCAATTTGAGCGGAGCCTTAGCAGAAAACTCTTGTGCCCAGCTTACGATGAATTCTTCCGCATCGTCATCGAGGTCCTTTTCAATGAAGGGGGAAGGGTCCATCGAATTGAAGAGTTGGTTCATATCGCGCAATTTCACACTTATGGTGTGTGGATGCTCTCCCTTCGTAGTGGCAGTGCGTGACAATGAGAAACGCATAATCCCCGCCGCGTTGGTGGCGGCTATCGATTGTATAGGGGCTTAAGTCTTGGCGCTGTCGCACGCCAGCGGGCATCAATCCCAGACTTGGAAGTTATGGTAACTGGATGCGGAGCAGGATGGCGCTAATCGCCTTGGAGTCGGGATCGAGTCTTTGACCGATTGTGGCGTCTAATGCCAAGCTTCACAGAGGCAGGGAATGCGGCTGTACTCCCCAGATCGAGAACAGAAGCAGGTACGCATCTTGCAGGGAAATACCGATCTTCTCAAGGGACCAACGAACCACGAAAGCACCCGTGATTCCGAGGAGAATGTCCGCTCCTGTCCCGAATCCATTGTCTCCTGCGAGCTTGCCACTGACCCATCCGGCCAGTGCTGCGGCAAGTAGCCAAATGGAATAGAACATCCCCGACCTCGATCAATCAAGCAGCAGGGTCAGAAGGCTGACCATCGCCTTGCAAGATTCGTTTTCCGTAGCAGTCTGTGTGGACGGCTTTGCCGTTTTCATCGAAGCACGTATCCTCCTGCAACGTCACTCGCTTGTCGCAGATTGGACAGCGCATTTCTTGCTGCGGCTTTTCCATTGTGAGGGTCTCCAGAACCGCCTCCGAAGGTGGCATAAGGCTGATCCTTCGTCTAACCACATCTCCAGACCTGCAAACGGCCCGCCACGATGGGGCGCTCTCATTTGTGACCTCGAAATTTGATCTATCAAGTGTTGCCTAGAGTACTGGCAACAGTGGAGAATGCGTTGTTGGCATTTCCCCCGATCAAGCGTACAGTGCCGATCACCAATACTAGGATGACGGCGAGCATGACGGCATATTCAGCGATATCCTGTCCTTGATCGTCCGTGCAAATTTTGCGAAGAAACTGCATTAGAACCTCCGGGCTCGGGAACAGATTTCCGGGGAACTTGTGTAGGCAAATAATGTCGCCTCGGACAGCGATTGTCAATCGCAACCGGGTCTTTCCACCTGCTGACGCTGGCTTCAAAGTCAAATATGATCTGCCCGCCTGTCGGCACGCCTGCCGAAAATCTCGGCGCAGGTTCGGTGCGGATTTTTCGACAGTGACGGGCTAGTCCTACCCACGAGCCTCGATCGCCAACAATTCCTCCTCTGAATACATGACGAGGAATTTCCCGTGCATTCGGGCACCCTTCGCTATAGCCAAAATGCCAAGTATCGCGCGAACCTCCGCCGAAGACTTGGCATGCGAAAACTCGGTGCACCCGATCTTAGACAGAACCTGAATTGCGTGGAAATAATCCTTCTCCAACCATTTCGGCACTTCAGAGTTTCCGCCTTGATTGCGAGCCAACTCGATGATCGCAACAATTGCGTAGGTGTTCCAGTCGATCACTCCACGGTGACGATGTATCCGCACTAGGTGCGGCACGGCAGCGTATGAGGCTTCGCCGACATCTCCTTCGTGGTGGAGTCCTTCCCAGAGTCCATGCCACGCTGTCGCGATGTCGGTACCAGTCTCAAGTTGGGAGAGCAGTGGGCGTGGATCGAAGTGCGTCCGGTACCCGCCCTTGAGTTCGCTCCAACGATCGTCGTCTAGTCTTAGCATGCGGGGGAAATCTACCACACCGTAGCGGGGAACGGTATCGGCTTATTGGTGATATGGGTCATATTCCATTGCTTCTTCCCAAGAGGCCAGAACAGCGCCCTTCGCTGCGACTGTTCATCTCCTCGATAGATACAGCATAGGCGCGGAAAGAATGGTTCGGCTGGTCCAAACTGCACAGTTCTGACATTGGACACGGGTACACGAAGACTGCGGAACGACGAAAGAGGAACCTCACCTCCCGGTGAGCAGGCGAGGAGAGTGCGCACTTTTGACCAGCTTTTTGGATGCACTTCGTTCCATGATTGAGTTGCGAGGCACCGCAACCTCTGCGGGCACGAACCTTGAAGCCGCCCGCGTGTCCGTCTCATGAGAGGGATGACGAGATGCAGAGCTGGTTCAAAACGTGCCGCGTACTTGCGTCGCCATCGGTTGTGAGGCTGATCCACAATTCCGCAACCGTCATAGCGACCATCATTCTGCTCGGATCGAACGCACTCCCCCAATCAGATTCCGAGAGACTCGGAATGTCGGCGAACGAACTGGCACGGAAGGTGGTCGCCAACGAACTGAAAGTCCAGGATGAGGATCACGTCCGCTGGATGTACCGGCTCGAAAAAGAGGAATCCGGGAAGAAACAGGTCCAGGAAATCCTCGAGACAAACAATGGTTCTCTGAGTCGACTTCTCACCATTGATCCATTGATGGCCATCCACTTGACGCCAAACAGCAGCAGAAAGAGAACCAGCGCACGCAGAGGCTCGTGAGCCATCCAGAGGAGCAACGGAAATTACAGCAGGCGAGCAACAAGAAGGCAGAACAAGCGGGACGATTGTTCAAGATTCTGCCTGAAGCATTTGTGTTCGACTACGCGGGTCGGCAGGAGGACCTCGTAACGCTAACCTTCAGACCCAACCCGAATTTTCAGCCGCCTTCTCTTGAAGCCCGGGTCTTCCACGACATGCAAGGTGAGATGACGGTCGATACCAAACAAGAGAGGTTGGCAGGGCTCAATGGCCATCTTATGGAGGATGTGAAATTCGGAGGCGGACTGTTAGGACACTTGGACAAGGGGGGCAAGTTTGAGGTTAGGCAGACAGAGGTGGCAGCAGGTCACTGGGAAATGACTACCCTGGGTGTGGACATGAAAGGCAAAGCTCTCCTCTTTAAGACAATCGTCGTAAAGGAGGCCGAAAACCACAGCGGCTTCCAGCGAGTGCCCGATGACCTAACACTTGGCGAGGCAGCGGGCATACTCAACAGACAGACAGTTGTGGCGGATAATCGCTAGCGCATCGGAAGGAAGTTCTAAAAAAGCCGCCAGTGCCATCGCACCGGCGGCCTTGAAGCTAAAATCGCTTCGAAGTTTATCAGGACTGCCCTATGTCAATCGAACCGGCCTGAGCCCTCCGTCTCACTGGCCTAAATCCACCGCAGCCTAAGCCTGCTTTTTCTTCTCTTGATCGTGTTTCTCTTGTTCCGACTGCGGACTTTTGGGCTGTCCGATCGGGGCCGGCTGTTTCTGTTGCACTGGCTGATTCGGCTGGATTATGGGTTTCTGCTCCGGAGGAGCGGGCTTCTGCGGGTCGCTATGTTGTGGGTTACGATTTTCTTGATCTGACATTTTATTTCTCCTTTGCCGGTCTTGCTGTTGTTGGTAATAGGTGAGTTGTTGCAATCGTGTTGACGCAGATTCAGGCGTTTGACGGGGACAGCCGCGCGGGTTCGTGCGACGAAGTGGTTGGTTCGTGGGCTGATATGTGTGGCCCGCTTCAATACAGAACTTCGAGCGCCAAGCTTACGTCCGCCGGGTTTCCTGCAGTAACGAGCGGGGAACCGCGGTGGATCAGTTGTCCCGAACGCAGTGTGCTCCGGACAGAGTCCGCCTACTTTACTTCTCGAGCACTTTTTCGATCTGCCCGACCTTTTTTTCAACTTTGCCGGTAATGTGTTCGGCTTTGCCTTCAGCCTTTAGGTCAGGATTGTTCGTGACTTGGCCTGCCTTCTCTTTGACTTTGCCTTTCACGTCATGAAAAGTGCCTTTAATCTCATCCTTCGTACTCGGCTTCATCTGTTTTCTCCTTATCATTGAATCTTGCCTAATTGAAGGAGCGGGACTTCCGTTACCCGCCCCGACAGAAGTGCCAGCCTATGAACAAGAATCGAACTTGGTTCCGAGTCAGTGGTTGACGGAGTCGCGGAGTTGCTACTCATGCCAGGTCCCGCTCCAGAACGGCTATTTCCGTTCCAGAACGGGTCGCATTAACCGCGCCCGCGCCCCCAGTACCAACCGCCTCCACCAAACAAAAACACAACCAGGACGATAATCAAAATCGTTTCTAGACTCATTTTGAAGTCCTCCAAGACTGACTTATGAAGTTGGCGGCAGCTTGGACGAAACGCTTCACAAGCCGCCGCGAGGTGTGCCACTTCTTGGCGTGGCTACCGGACCTGCGTGAATTCCCAGGTCTTTGAAAAGTTTGACAGGTCGAGGCTTGAGCAGTCTGTTCAAAAGAGAACACTCTTAAACTTAACGCTTGCATCAAGCAGGTTCAATTGAAGTCAAGGCAGTTGCCGCTCCCGAAAGCGGCCGGGGAAACCGCGAGAAGAAACAGACTTTTGCGAGTGATCTGGCCACACTGGATGCTTCTCCTGGCAACTGTCCAACGCTCAGGGGGCGGAAGGCGCGCTGACAAGGGACAGCGAAGAACCAGCCTGGTCAATTTTGACCAGTATTTAGAATCGCCAATGGTGAGCATTTTAATGAGGAGTCCCTCCAAAGGAGAATAATTATGAAGCTCATAAGCATCTTCCTGGCATCCCTTATGGCTCTGGGGGCGTCCGCGCTGGCTATGCCCCCTCCGTCGCAGTCGCAAACCAGTTCAATCGCCGCTACTCAGCAGACCCAAACAACAATGGCGGTCGAGCCGATGGCTCCGACGCCCACGTTCCGGGTAATCGTAATCAGCCGCACGGTGCAAGCAGTTAATTATCGGAACCGCGGCGGAGCTACGACGCTGGGGTTCAAAGGCACGGAACTGATGCCCGCAGCCCACGCCCAAGCCAGAGTGAAAAGCAAGAAGGGGTATATCGCAATTGAAGTTGAATTTCACGAACTAGAGACGCCCACGACTTTCGGCAATGAGTACCTGACGTATGTCATGTGGGCGATTACGCCCGAGGGCCGGTCAGTGAACCTGGGTGAAGTACTGGTGAGTGGCAGGAGCAGCAAGCTGGATGTCACCACGGACCTTCAGGCATTCGCGTTGATAGTCACCGCGGAGCCTTATTATGCCGTGCGGCGTCCCAGCAACGTGGTAGTGCTCGAAAACGTGATTCGTGAGGACACGGTGGGAACGACCCAAGCGGTGAATGCCAAGTATGAGCTTTTCGAACGGGGTGGCTACATCCCCACGGGCTACAAATTCGATCCGGTCGTCATGAATGCCAAGTTGCCGCTGGAGTTCTTTGAGGCGCGCAATGCGGTGCGCATCGCTCAATCCGAGGGAGCCGAGAAGTACGCCAGCGACAGCTATCAGCATGCTGTCCGCCTGATGAACCAGGCAGATGAATACGCCACCAGCAAGCACATCGACAAGAAATCGTTTATTTCAGTGTCGCGCGAAGCTGTACAGACGGCAGAAGACGCCCGCGAGATTTCGGTCAAGCGCATAGAAGCTGAGCGCGTTGACGCCGAAGCTAGGGCGGCAGCGGATCGCGAAGCCAACGCCAAGGCTCAGACCATCAGCGCCGAGGCTGACACCGCCGAAGCACTTCGCGCACGTGACGAGGCCGAGCGCCAGAAACGGGAGGCCCAAGCCTCTGCTCTTCAGCAGCAACAGACCGCCGAGGCCGAAGCGGAGCGCAATCGCGTCGACGCCGCAGCTGCCGCTGCAGCATCCGAGCAAAAACTCCAGCAAGCGGAGCGTGAACGCGAGGAACTCCGCGCCCGCCTGCTGCAACAATTCAACACCATCCTTGAGACTCGCGACACGGCGCGCGGCCTGGTCGTCAACATGTCTGACGTTCTCTTCGACACCGGCAAGCACACACTTCGCCCGCTGGCGCGCGAGAAGCTGGCCAAGATCAGTGGCATCGTGCTCGCTTATCCCGCGCTCACACTTGGAATCGAGGGCAACACCGACAGCGTTGGTAGCGATGCCTATAACCAGGGCCTCTCAGAGAGGCGTGCCGAGGCGGTCCGGAGCTACCTCGCGCAGCAAGGAGTCCCAGAATCCTCGATGACAGCAAAGGGCCTGGGCAAAACCCAACCTATTGCATCAAATAGTACCGCAGAAGGCCGTCAGCAGAATCGACGCGTCGAGTTGATAGTGTCGGGCGAGGTGATCGGAACTAAGATCGGCTCCACCCCACAGTCCCAGGTTCGGTAACCGAAGCGCAACCACGCCTGGGTAATCCGCAAACAGAGACACGCTTCGCACCGCATCAGGGTGTTCGGTTTCAAACTCACGGGGGGAACAAGCGCGGACATTGCAGACTCCTGACGGTATGGTGCGGTCGGAAAGGGACGGAACACAGCGTGAAGGCGCCAGGAGGCTATACCGAGACCTCCTGGCGCTGGGACGCGTACTGCCTTCGTTCAAACCGCACTTCGTCGTCCGCTCAGTAAGTTAATGACCAGAACCACCAGCCCCACAACCAGCAGCAAGTGGATTAAGCCTCCGCCGATATGCAAACTGAAACCCAGAAGCCACAAAATCAGAAGCACAACGAAAATGGTCCAAAGCATACGAACCTCCTCTGCTCATTTGCGAGCGCCTGAATTCTGAAGCGTATTCGTCTTTACAGTTTCAGCAATCTGTCAAAAAAGGAACGGTAGCGCTGTAGGGCAACCCGCAG
>Ga0208820_1000241_pt1 | contig 51554 bp, 34 predicted proteins | sample June2015DPH_16_5_FD_184713 | JGI IMG/M metagenome (GOLD analysis project Ga0208820, IMG submission 184713) | Peatland microbial communities from SPRUCE experiment site at the Marcell Experimental Forest, Minnesota, USA - June2015DPH_16_40... | ecosystem: Environmental > Terrestrial > Soil >...
ATGGTTGGGGCAGTTCCGCCGCTTGCTGGTCCGTCACGAACATCTGCTCCTCACCTACCGCGCCTTCTTCTACCTCGCTTGCTTTTGGATCACCCTGCGAAAATGTTTTTGAAACACGCTCTAGATAATTGCCAGAGGGTGACTCTAAAATGAAGCTTAATACGAAATGTTAAGAATATTTTTCTTGACATTTAACAGCCAGCTTGCCAAGCTCACAAGCAACAGTTTCAGTAGCAATCTGGAACTGCAGGCTCATCCCGGTTCATACGCCTGCCTGCTTTTCCACTCTTGCAACCAGGGCCCCCATTTGGTAGTGGGACACTGTTCCGAAAAGATGCGTCCAATCGTCGGCGACTGGATGCATTCGTGCATATTGCGCCATACCGCCCGTCCTGGCTGTGTGACGCTTGATTCCAACCAAGGTCCACGAGACCTCTCGCGCAAAAGTATAGCCTTCCAACGGAGATTGTGAGGAACAATGCGATCTTTCAGAGTACGCTGGCTCAGTTTATTGTTACCAGTTTTTTGCGCTTTCTGCATTTCTGGTTGCCAAAATACTATGGGGCCGAAGATGCCTAGCGAACTAACTTCCCCATCCATTGCTGCATATAGTCAGGCAGAGTTCAAGTCAGATCTCGGATTATATCGCGGTGCGGTTGCAAGTGGAAATTTGTCCAAAGCTCTTTCGCTACGCAATCAAATTGCCTACCATGTGATGGCTGATATTGAATCGGCATACGGAAGTTTTGAAATGCGTCTCACCACGCAGCGCGCAGGATTCGAGACAGGGAGCGATTCCGTTCAATTGGGTATTGCTGCGGCAACAACGGTTGTAGGCGCCGGAGACGTAAAAGATCTTCTCGCGGCATCTCTTACGGCGTTCGAGGGCACGCGGCTCTCTGTAGACAAGAATTTTTTCGCGGAAAAGACCACGGAGTCGCTCATCTCGCAAATGCGCGCAAGCCGGAAGACTAAACAAGCGCAGTTGATTACGAATCTTGGAGCGCGCGATGTGACGAGTTATCCATGGGATGCGGCCTGGATCGATCTGATCGATTTTTACTACGCCGGAACCGTGCCCTCGGCGCTTGTCGACATAGCCAGCAGTACGGGAACGAAGGCCGAAACGGCAGATGCAAACCTGAACAGCGTTATTGCGCAACAGTCGAAAACAGCTATCAGCATACGGTCGGCGTATGAAAAGCTAAAAATATCGGTTGCAGACCCCGCGAAGTCCACGAGCGCGATCCAATCCCTCAAGAACATCTTGAATGCTGCCGGATATAAGCCTGATGAGAATGCTTCCGCCTCGGACTTACTTACACTGTTTAGAAAGGCGATGAGCGACGCGGACCCGGATGCGGATCCCACGGGCGAGAAACTCAAAACCCTCAATGCAGCTGTTGCTGCGGCCAACCTTAACTAGTTTGGAGGTGTACGATGGTAGGAACTATTCCGGTATCTGGAGATCTATCAATGAGCGATCTCGCCGCGTTGCTGACCGAAAAGGAGCAACTTAATTTCACGCAGCTTACGGCGCTGACGGTTGACCCGAGCGCGGGAACAAAGCGCAATCTTGCGACATTCATCGACCAGCCGAATCAACTAGGCGCATTGTCGATCTGTGCGAGCGGGGCGGCATCTGTGGGTACAAAAGTGCTTTCTACGACGGCCTATGTGAGCGGCTCGCAAACCAAGATTGATGTGTATCGCCTACCGCTTGCGCTCTGAAGACACCAGGGATACGGAGCTCTTTCTCTATTGCGCGCTGCCTACATTCCGCCTTTCCCGAGCAGAATGCCTATGCCGTAAGTGACTGCGCCTTCTACTGCGCCGACTACGGTCATTTCAAAGCCCGAAGACCACCAGGAGCGGACGGTGATGAGGCTCTTGGCGGCGCCCACGGCGAAGTGCGCGGCCAGCGAGATGATGGCTGCGGCGATGACCGCCTCAATGCCGCTCATGAAGAAAAAGGGAATGATGGGTATGGAGGCGCCGATGGCGGTGGAAAGCGCGCCGGAGCTGGCTGAGACCAGGGGGTTGGAGAGCGCCTCTTCTGAGGAGCCGAGCCGCTCGCTGGTAAGTGCGCGGAGCAACTGCTCTGGATCAGTGGCAATGTGGTTGACCATGTGCAGGGCGTCTGCCTCGGGCAAACCTTTCACCTGGTAGTAGAGCGAGAGAAGTTCGCGCGCCTCGGGGCCGTTCATCTGGATGGCTTCGCGCTCGCGGGCCATCTCGGCGTGGTAGATTTCGCGCTCGCTTTTGGCGGCCAGATAAGCGCCGGAACCCATGGAGAGCGCAGAGGCGATCATGCCGGAGAGGCCGGCCAGAAGCACGTATTTGCTGTCGCCGGCGGTGGCGCCGCTGACGCCGCTGACGATGCCGAAGATGGCGCCCAGGCCGTCGTTCACCCCGTAAATAGCGTCGCCGATCCAGGCCCCAGGCTGCCTGCGGCCCTGGTTGCGTTTGGCCAGCATTTCATTGAGAACCGCCTTGGCGTCGATCTTGTGCGCGCCGGCGGGAGCGGTGTAGTGGCCGCGTATCAACGATCCCAGTTCCTGGTAGTGGTCCTTTTCGTCCTCGATGACGTGTTCGAGGATAGCGACGGAGTCCTCGTCGCCCAGCGACTTCAGTTGCTCGCCGTAGGTGGCGATGGCGCGGCTCTCTTCGATCTCCAGGCGGCGCAGGGCCATGCCGATGCCACCGGCGCGGTTGGCCAGCGAGTCCGCCTCGCCGTGCGGGCTGCCGGTCCAAACGGGCGCGGGTTGGCCCAATTCCTGGATGCGGCCGGACCACATGGCGGCGTGCTCCCATTCGGCGCTGGCCAGATGGCGCAGAACCTGGGCGCGCACCGGGTCGGAGTCGCGCTCGGCCAGGGCCAGGTAGGTCAGGTGGCCCTCCATCTCGGCTTGCCAGTTGCCTTCCAGGGCGGCCAGAACCTTCTTCAACTTCGCGCTGCTCAACGCTTCCTTGGCCACGTCTCGCTCCTCGCTTCAAGATGAGCATAGCGGAAAATGCCGCCGGCAAGGAAGCGCGGAATCCCACCGCCGCGCAGATTCGCTTCACTCCTGTGCGCTTTGCCGTATAGTGTTGTGTGCGGCAATAAACGGAATTCAAGGAATTCCAAAACAAATGAGAACCGGCTTGCGGTAACCTCCGTCCCGTAAACGTCCGTGGACGGAAGCATGCAACAGCCCTTGCCGGGCAAAACTTGCTTGAGGAAACGGAGAACAACCTTTCATGGCAGCACAAACCAAACAATCGGCGGCACTCACGTCGCCCGGGTACCTTGTCCCGTTCATCACGGTCACCGCGCTGTTTTTCATCTTCGGATTCATCACTAACCTGAACATGGCGCTGGTGCCCCACCTGAGATCGATCTTCAATCTGCCCTACGGGCCGGCCATGCTGGCCGAGTCGGCGTTTTTCCTGGCCTACTTCGTCTTCTCCGCGCCCACCTCCAAACTGATCGAGGCCATTGGATACAAGCGGACGATGGTGGTTTCGCTCTTTATCCAGGTGGTGGGCTGCCTTTTGTTCGTTCCCGCGGCCAGGCTGGTCAGCTTCCCTCTGTTTCTTACCGCGGTCTTCGTGGTGGGAGCGGGCGTTACCGCATTGCAGACTTCGGCCAACCCGTATATTTCCATTCTCGGACCCGAGCATAGCGCCCCCATCCGCCTGAACCTGGCGCAGGCCTTCAATTCCATTGGCGGCACCATTGCTCCGCTGGTTGCCGGCGCATATATCCTTACCGATCCGGACAAGATTGCCAGCAAGGCGAGCATTGCCGACACGGTTCGCGTACCCTATCTTCTCATCGCCGGAGCACTGCTACTGCTCGGCGCTGCAGTGGCCTTTATGCACTTGCCCGCGATTACCCAGACACAATCATTCCGTCCCGGCAATGAGGGCGACCCGGTGTTGAGCCGCAGTATCTGGAGTTACAAGCACACGGTGCTGGGAGCGTTGGGCATCTTCTTCTATGTGGGCGTGGAAGTGGGTCTGGCCTCGATTGCTGTCAACTACTTTCTGCATCAGGGAGTGGGCGCCGCACGGGTAGCCTCATTCTTTGCATCTTTGGGCAGCTTCGGAGCACTGGTTACCAGATGGTTCGGCCCCTGGAGCGCAGTAAAAATCGCCGCTATTCTTCTTTCCCTCTACTGGTTCGGCATGCTGGTGGGCCGCCTGCTTGGTTCCTGGATTCTGACCAGGGTCAAGTCGGGAAAGCTGCTGGGTATCTTCGGCTTTGCCGCGGCCGCGCTCATCTCCCTCTCCATGCTCTCCAGCGGACAGGTCGCCATCTGGAGCATGGTGCTATGTGGCTTCTTCAACTCCATCATGTTCCCCAACATCTTTACGCTGGGCATTGTAGGACTGGGACCGATGACCAGCAAGGGCTCGGGGCTGATCATGACCGCGATTGTGGGCGGGGCCGTGATTCCCTATCTGCTGGGCAGGCTGATCGACCTGTTTGGAAAGCTCGGTGACACAGCAAACATTCAGCACGGCTTTGTCATTCCGATGATTTGCTATCTTTACATCGCCTATTACGGGCTGTGGGGATCCAAGCCAACGCGGACTGTCACGGCGTAGGCTGGTTGTCTGTCCGCTGTAAGTTCAAGGGCTCTTCGGCACCGGCTGAAGGGCCTTTGTGTTTCCGGGGCAAGCGCAATAAGTCAATGTTTTGAAAGGTATGAGCTTTAGCCCTGAGAAAATCTGCCACTAAGCCAACCAGCCCCGCGCCATATATAAGATGAAAGAATAAGGATATTCGAACTTCCCATGCCCATTACCACACAATCCCGTCTCGCCCTCAGCCACCTCGCCCCCGCCGCCGTGCAGTCGGAAATCCGCGCCATGACCCTCGCCTGCGACGCCATGGGCGGCATCAACCTCGCCCAGGGCGTCTGTGACACTCCTGTTCCTCCGGCCGTCGAAGCCGAAGCTCTCGCAGCCATCCACGACGGCCACAACATCTACACCCGCCTCGACGGCATCGCCCGCCTCCGCAACGCCATCGCCGCCAAGCAACTCCGCGACTACGCCCTTTCCTACGACCCCGAGACCGAAGTCCTCGTCTCCTCCGGCGCCACCGGCGGTTTCCACGCCGCGGTCATGGCCCTGCTCAATCCCGGCGACGAAGTCCTCCTCTTCGAGCCTTTCTACGGCTACCACGTCTCCACACTCCAGTCCCTCCGCATCACTCCCGTTTTCGTCCCCCTCGCCGAGCCCGGCTTCGCCCTCGATCTCGACGCGTTGAAAGCGTCCATCACCCCACGCACACGCGCCCTGGTCCTCAACACCCCCGCCAACCCCAGCGGCAAAGTCTTCACCCGCCATGAACTCGAATCCATCGCCGTAGTCGTCCAGGAGCACGACCTCTTCCTCATCACCGACGAAATCTACGAGTACTTCGTCTACGACGGAGCGCGCCACATCGCGCCCTCCACGCTCCCCGGCATGAAGCAACGTACCATCGTCCTTTCCGGTTTCTCCAAGACCTTCTCCGTCACCGGCTGGCGCGTTGGCTATGTTCTCGCCGACCCCCGCTGGCTCCCCTCCATCGCCTACTTCCACGACCTGACCTACGTCTGCGCCCCCTCCGCCTTCCAGCACGCCTGCGCCGCAGGCCTCGAACAACTCCCGCCCAGCTTTTACGCCCAGTTAGCCGCCGACCACCAATCCAAGCGCGCCCGCATGCTCAGCGCCCTCCAGGCCGCCGGCCTCGAACCTGCCGTCCCCGCCGGCGCCTACTACGTCCTGGCCGACTCCACCCGCCTGCCCGGCAAAACTTCTCCTGAGAAGGCGCGCAATCTTCTGGCCGCCACCGGCGTAGCCGCGGTAGCCGGCTCCGCCTTCTTCCGCACCGGCCACGGCGAAAATTTATTGAGATTTTGCTTCGCCAAAAAAGACCCCGAACTCGACGAAGCCTGCGCCCGCCTGCGTGGGCTGTAGATACAGCTATATTCTCGTGTTGCTTCCCTGATCCTTCACCGGCTTTTCAGGCTACGAAAATCTCAATTCGGACAGCCTGTGGCGTTTTTCCCTTCCGCAGACAAATGCGCGCCGCTCTTTGCCGATAATTACCTTCCATCGGAGCACAATGTTGAATAGAGGTCCGAGAGTGAAAGAGGCAGAGCAAAGGCCGAATGTTGAAACGGGTCGAGCGGCAACAGGAAAGCCCTGCTCTCCGCCCCGGCCCGTACCCTACCCCCCCCCCTACCCGGAGGGTCTAATACCACAGTGTACTTAAGTAATGTAAGAACTCGGTGCCTTGGCCTACCCCCTACCCAGTAGTAACCATGCAGATAATTAAATAGTAAATAGGGGCGTTTCAAGAATCTGGCCATGTAGGTCTTACATCAATCGTCCACAGATGTCGCTAACCACGGAGGGATAAAACTGCCTTCGGCGATGCCGCCGCTAACCTGCTAACTCGCTATCCCCGCGTTAGCGGGGGCTAACTCGCCGCTTTTGACCGAACAAGCTGTTTCCATTTGCATTGTTCAACTTAATGAGTCAAAAGCTCATTATATAACTGCTGTTAACCTGAGCAGACCGACTTGCTCCGCTCTCTGCTCAGCTTCGCATCTTCACCATGCTGAGCGCTGCCAGAATCACCGCATTACTCGCGATCACGGATCCCTGGCTGTTATCAAAGTCGTCGGAGCCGCCCCGGAATCCTGTTGTGCCTTTCAGCCGGATCTCCTGTACTACTTTGCCTAAGCGCGGATTGATCCACTCGTAAGCGAAAAATGTCACGCTGCTTGGCGCGCGGCCTCCAACTGCCACCGCATCCGCACCGTAGCATAAGTCCTGTGAAGAGATACGCTGGTCCCAGTTCCATTCGAGTATATTGACTCCATAGCGAATGGGAATAGTGGTCACAAATTTATCTTCATAAACCACCTCATACCATCCCAGAAGGTCTGCCGTATCTTGCTGATCCCAGATCATCCTATAGCTGTCTCTATTTTTCGCCTTCCTTGCCGACGCGTGCAGAAAGATCAAACTGGTAGGCGCTTCTCCCACTGCAATGCCCGTCACAGCATTAGGCAACTCAATGGCTTCCTTCCCCTGGGTCCCGGCGATAATCGCGCGCATGCCGTTTGCGCGCCTCAGATTGAAAGGAATGCTGTTGTACTGGACGATTTCAGTCGCCATTCCCTCCAGGTTTATTCCCAGCGTGGAAACGGCATCCCCAATATTGAATCTCCCCGAAATATCCACGGGGACGATTGAGGTTTCTGTCTGGCTGGGGGGAGTGGTTCCGCTAAGCCGGGTTCGAATCGATGGCAACATCGACTGAATCCGTCCCGATAACTCCTTGCCTTGAATTACGTGACCGGTCCAGAGTATGTTGCTGCAGCCCAGAAAATCGGACATGACATCTTTGCCGATGCCGATTTCGTTTGTGGCAAACCAGGACGACGGCGCGCCGCCGAGCAAAGTCGCGCGCTTCTTTCGCGTCTCATAGTGTTGAATATTCGGCGTGAAATTACCGAATATCTGCTGAAAGCCCATTTTATCCAGAATATCTTCGTTCTTTTCGGCCTGGGTCTCTTTATCTCCTTCATCGCTCCAAAACCAGTTATAAATAATGCAGTCTTTTGGTATCAGTCTCTCCACCTGCTCCGGCGTCATGCCGCCGGGAGAGTTATAGATCCAGCCATCCGGCGCTGTCTTCTTCTGCAGTCCGGTTCCTCTCACTGCCTGAAGCAGCATATCGCCCCAAAGGTGTGTCTTAACGCCCTTGGAAGCAAGATAATGGTGGATCTTGTTCACGTCCTCCCCGTATAACTCGCTGATATCCAGGTCGTTGCACTGGGGAGATACCGCGACAGCCAGGAACAGTTCATCGTGGCCGATGTGGACGCTCTTGGGCTTCAGAAGATCGATGAACTCATCATAGACCTCGTATACCAGCTCGTAGGACTTAGGATTGGTCGGGCAATAGATGTCAGGCCACTTGTCTTGCGGTACTGCCGCCAATTCTCTGTTTGACGTCAACAGATAGTAACTGTGCGTAAAAGATGGAATTTCCGGGATAAGTTCGATGTGATGTTTCTTTATCCACCGGGCCAGATCGGCGACCTCCTCTTTTTCAAGAAAACCTCCGTCGGCCGTATCCTGGTGCGAAGAGTTCTGCTCCATGTCGTGGAACGGCTGAAGAGGATAGTTGCGGCAGCTATAGTTTACGTCTCTAGCGAACTGCACCCATCCGTAGTTCAATTCAGGGTGGTTATCAAGACGCATGCATGAGTTCATTTCCAGGATGAGCGTGTTGTACTTATACAACGCCATGAAGTCGCGCACAAAGCGCTTGAAATACTGTATGTTGTCGCGCCCGGGGAGGAACATATAGATTCCTCGAAACGGCTTGTCGGGCCAATCGCGAATCTGCGCTCCGCGGAATCGAACTTCCTTCTCTTCTTTTACCAGTAATTGCCGCAGAGACTGCACCCCATAGAACGCACCGCGATCGTCCTTGCCGGCAACCAGAACCAGGTTGTTGTCGGTCTGAAGAATATAGCTCTCCGGACCAAGACTTTCCACGCCGGCCATAAGTTTCATTTCCGTGCAATACCGCCGAACCAATGGATTCTCCATCGATCCCATCAGGATTGCGCGTTTGCCGGCACTCAAACTCTTCACGCGTTCGATCTTCAGATGCAGTCCAAACCGGTCGCTCAATTCGTTCACCAGCAAGCCGGCTAAGAGCAAATCTTCCTCCGATGCCCCGGATGGCACCACAACCCGTATTTGGTTGTCGAGCACAAAGTCGCTGCCCGAACTGGAAATCTCCTGTGGTTGCGGAAAGATCGCAGACTGGAGCGGCAGGCATGACCCGTCGCACGGAGCGCTGCTTTGGCCGGCTGCCGTCCGGTATGCCGCTAAGGTTTCACCATGAAGAAACGCATCATGGCCGGCAACCGTAGTGCCCACTGCGGCTCCCGTCACTGCATGGATGAATTCGCGGCGTGATAAATCCGTCATTGGATATCCCCTTTGTCAATTGACTCGCTCGAATTGTACCGCTCCTGAGCGGTATTCCAAAACCGGCAAGGAGGCAGCCTGCACGAGGCAAGGACAGGAAGCGACAGCCGCCATTGAGCCCGGTCCAGTCGGCCGGATCCGGCAGGTTGAGGTTTCAACCCCGGCACCCGCGCAGAAATATTCTTGCCTTTTCCCAGTTCAAGGAGCCGTAAGAGGCGTCGGCCCTGCCTTTGCACGCCCGGCCACTTGACCCCCATCCGGACAATTGTTAAACTGTATTTGCGGGGTGGAGCAGCCCGGTAGCTCGTTGGGCTCATAACCCAAAGGTCGCTGGTTCAAATCCAGCCCCCGCAACCAATAACTCATAGATAACATAGTATTTACACTTCTGGATCGCTCAGACCGACTAGAATTTCTGCTGCCGTGGCGTCAGCATCACGTAAGGCACCTGGGTGCTTGAAAACTCCGCCAGCAACTCAGGATCGCCGAAGGGCGGCGCATGATCGCCAACCAGGACGAATACGGTCGGTCTTGCGGTTGCCCCCAAGGCCACCTGCTGAACGGACTGGTGCACAGCCCGTACGAGGCGAAACCATGAGCAAAGCGCTGCTGAACTCCGGAGCGCAGGCTGTGTTGCGCAGACACCATCTTCGGGAAGATCAGGATGTGCGGGTACGGGGAGATGAGAATTCAGCGTCACCCAGTAGATGAACAGGGGCTTACCCTGGTCCACTGAGAGAAACGAACTTCCCATCCAGCCGGCAATGGATGCGTCGCAGATTCCCGGGAATGCTCCGCGACAGTTGGGGAGTCCCATTTCATGCAAGTTGGGACCGAACCACATCCGATCGAAGCCCATCTTCGAGTACCAGGTACTGCGGTAGAACATCTGGCCGACATAGCCGTGGATGGCGAGGTTTTGGTAGCCGCGGGCATGAAAGAAAGCAGGCAGGCATTTCTCCACAAGCCTGGCAGAGGCGTTCAGAATGCCAAAGCCGATGGTAGATTGGCAAAGTTCGCGCGCTTCGCCGGGCACTGTTAGCCCTGTGAAAGGAACGGCGCCATACGATACGTTGTACTTCCGCGCAATGCGGGGATCGTCATAGGGCGCGGCGAGCTGCTGAGCAAGTCGAGAGTCGAGCGCCAGCCCCCACGACTCGACGACAATGAGTACGACGTTTGGGGACTCTGTTGAACCCCGTTGACCGTCGAAAAAGGAGATGGCCGGGGAGGAAGCGGAGCGCATCGGGGCATCGTCCGCCTGACTCTCTTTCTTGTTTGTGAAGCGAGCAGCGGCCTCGCGGACCCCAAGAGTAAAGACGGGGCTTCGCGTAACACGATAGGGACTGAGCGCCACATCCTTGTGCCAGATGGGATTCTGCCCGCAGAGAATATCGATGGGGGTGAGAATGGCGACGCAGGCCAATAGGACGCCCGCTGTCCAGAGTCGCTTCTGAGGACGAGGCCGAACGAAAGCCAGCGCGGCGCAGAGCAGGATGCCTACCGCCAGAAAGACGAGCCCCTCCGGTATCCGGCTCTTGGGCAGCACAGGCAGATAGCGTAGCGACGATAGCAAGTTCTCCAGCGAAAACTGGTAGGTGTAACAAACGCTATAGGCGAAGTCCGCAAGCGATTCCAGCAAGAGCAGTACGAAGACCACGCCACGCGGCAGAAAGACGCCCAGCGCTCCAATCAGCAGGTATTCCAGATTGATGTACCCATGCGGCAATACACCCAGTGTGCGGGTAGAGAGCAACAGAGGCAGATTCGGCATGGTCAGATAGAGAACTGCGATCAGGTAAAAAGGAATTCGCATTTCGGAAGCTGGTACTGTTTTCTCTGACTTTTCCACTTATAACCCCTTTCCAGTGTTTTGGAGTAGGAAGATGCCTCTTAGGGCACACAATGATGGTTCTGTTATATCGAATTCGCGGGAAATCCGAGTTGGTGACGGAGCAATATCTGTAGTTTCACTCTTTATACATTTATAGCCCAACTCAGCAAAAATTCGAACGTAGTCATAATGACGCAATCGATTCTGATAGTGGATGTTATGATTGTATTTTCTAAATTCATCTGCTGAGTATTGCAAGTAATTGAGGGGGCCGATATTTCTATCGGTGTAAGAATAATGATCTGAATAGTCAATAACCGCTGAGATCAGCCCCCCCGGCCGGATTATTCTCCGCAACTCCTTGAATATCGCAATGATAACGTCCTCTGAAATATGTTCAAGCGTGTCGGTTGAAACGCAACCGTCGAAAGTGTTGTCGTCGAAGGGTGTCTTGACGGCATCAAATGGAGCTATATAGCGGACCCTGTAATATCGCTCTATATCGGAGATATTGGCCATCGCATGATAAGCAATGGATGGGTATCGCCTGGATATTTGCGATGCTGCATCGTTCACCAGTTCAATGTTGAGCATCGGAAACAAATCTACGACCGTCTGCGACCCGAAATATTGAGACAGAAAGATATTTTGGGATAGATGTTTTCCAGCTCCGAACTCGAAAACCATGGGACGTTCAAGCACCGCAAGGTTATTCTGATGCACCAACCAATTCTTGTATCCTGCTGAAATGTCGATTCGCGATCTCCTGGTGACATTTCTCTGCATAAAATACAGCGTCTTGTGCAGCGAGAAGGTGTCGAGCCATTGAAAGGCGAAAGATTTTACCTTCCAATTGATATTTATTCTGTGTTTTCCCTTCGGCTCTGCATCCCCAGATTGTGCAGCTTTTGATTCGCTGACCCGCGTAAACCGCCTGTCCAGGAGATTGTGAGGATTGAGGCTGGTCTGGTCGTTCATTGCAGTGTCCTCTGTGGGATGGTCGGAGGAGTTCTCAGGAACAGGCTGTAGCACAGGGAGCGGACGAAGTCGGGCGCCAGGCGGATTGGCCCGCGCATCAGGATGTTCAAGAAGGATCCGGCAGTATCCAGCAGACCCATCTTGCGAAGAAACGACTGGAATTCGATCTCCCCTTTTAGGTAGGCCAGGCCGCCCCTGCGGTTTTGCATGCCATTACCGCAGCGAGCGTTGACGAGGATGTCGTTCATGTTGTACAGGCGGTAGCCAAGCGTCAACATTCTGGCCCAGAGGTGGTAGTCCTCGAAGCCCTGGCAGGATTCGTAGTTGCCCGAGGCCACTACCGAGGCTTTGCGGAAGACGACAGTCATGTGGTTCATCGGCGTCCGGGCCTTCGCAAAACGCCGCAGGGCCTGGCCTGCCACGGGAAGAAGCCGAATCGAGCGCGGCGCCGAGCAGTCCACATCGAACTCCGCGATTGCGCTCCCCACCACATCAATCTCCCGGTTGCTGTCCAGGAAGCTGACCTGCTTCTGAAACCTGTCCTGCACGCAGATGTCGTCTGAATCCATACGAGCCACGTACTCTCCCTGGCACATATACACACCGGCGCGGAGAGCCGCTCCCAGGCCAACATGGACCGGCAAAGGCAGCGAGACGATAGGCAGGATTTTCCTGAACGCTGCAATGGTTGCCTCTAGTTGCTCTCCCAGCGGCCCGTCTTCGACGATAACCACCTCATCGGCCGCCAGAGTCTGAATTGCAAGGCTGTCCAGACACTGATGCAAATTGGCCGGAGATTCTTTGTCGTACACCGACATCAACACGGAGAGTTTCATTTCGATTCCTCCATGGCCGGACCTCTTGCTGCTCGATAGTCCGCATACTCGCTCTCCAGTAACAAGCCGGCAGCTACTAATAAAACAACCAGGAAGGTTGTGAGAATCAGGGACGGGATTCGCTCATACACGTAGCCCAGAGCGCTACGCGGCGCCATGAGCGCGCGGGTCAGGCACTCGGCCCAGATTCCGGAAAACAGCGAACGCTTTCCGATCCAGTCCACAAAGCGCCGGCAACTGAAGCCAAACAATGCCGAACCAGCAAACACCGCCGGAAAGCCGCCGAACAGATAGAGATCAAGCAGATAGTTCGATCCCGTTCCCGACACCGTGCCGTTGAAGCTCCATGGGTCGTTGAGGGTAAGAATCCTGTCCAATGTGGCGGGCATGTCTTTCAAGCCCCCGATGTCGACCACGCACACGCCCAGCAAACCGTAGGGGATGGTCTTCGCCGTCAGCGAAACCAGCAACGGCGGGCAGTATCCGTTTAGATTGAGGTCGATATTTTCCTGGAACAGCCGCAGCGAACTACCGGCCGCAAAAAACTTGATGCTCTCGTCTTGTCCTATAACCTCGTCCCCGCGCGTCAGCGGAGGTACAAAAATGATCACCAGGGCCAGCGCGACAAACTGCAGCAGGCGCTTGGCGGAGAAGCGAATCCAGCCGCGGGCCACGGCGACCAGCACGGCGGGGACAACTGCCTGTGCCAGAAAGAACCTTCCCCCATGCAGCGATTCGATCAGCCGCGGCAAGGTAACCAAAGCCACCACTGTGAAGATGCGCCGCCATCCCTGTTTCTCCGGATCGGCCGATCCGAGATACAGGAAGCCGAAGAACAGATGGGCATACAACACCGCCTGGTACGGCCTGGGAATCGGGACCCCCATGCCATACACCACCGCGGCATGGCTGCGCAAAAGCACAATGGCGATGATCAGCGCGGGGACAAAGAGGATGAACGCGGCGTGGAAAGCGAACTTCCCGCAGCCGTCGAGCATTCGTCCGGAAAATTGGCTCCGCGGGTTGCCGGAAACCGGCAACAGATAGCCAGCAACGAACAGACCGAGCGCCAGCACACTGATGGCCACCATTCCGTCCTCCACCGCATCCGCCTGGTGAACCAGCAAACGGAAGACTATGCTGGGAAGCCACCAAAATAAGAAACAGGCGAAGATGAATGCGCCCAGAAAGAACCATTTCCCTCGAACCCGTCTGACGGGAGCGCGCAAGCAACTCTCCAATGGGCTCATGGTTGCAATGTCGCGCTCCGGGCCATGTGGAAAGGCGGTACTCATTGGCCTGCCTCCGGATGGAATTTACCGCGCGCGCAGAATCGCGATCCGGCCTTCAAATAGGCTTCCGCGACTGAGCGCGGCGAGTAGGCCGCCAACGGCGCGGCCCAGGGGGCGGCAACCAGCGCCTTGCGTAGCGCCGAAGCCACCTCCGCGCGGCTCATGGAGACGGGAAACAGTTGAATTCCGCCGCCGATCAGATCCGGCGCAATCTCCAGGCCGCCGCCCGAGGCCGGCATCGCCACCGCGCAACCCTGACTCAGCGCCTCCAGGTAAACGATGCCGAAGTGTTCGGCAGCATTGGCGGAGACAAACACGCGCGTGCGCCGTAACCGGTCACGCACCTCAAGCGGCGTAAGCGCTCCCAAAAACTCAATGCGCTCGTCGCCCGCGGCGATGCGCTCCAATGCCGGGCGCAGGGGGCCGTCTCCCACGATCCACGCATGCAGACCGGGGTTTTCGTCCAGCACATCACGGATGGCAGGCAGCAGCCGATGTGCATTTTTGGCGCTATGCAGGCGGCCCACATACGTAATCGCCTCGCGCCTTGTCTCCGTCTCCGGCTTGGCCTCCATGAACAGCGGATGCATGGGATTGTGGATCACCGTATCCACGCTCAGCCCGAAGATCTCTCGCAGGTGCAATGCCGAGTACTCCGAAACGACCGCCAGTAGCGCTCCACGGCTGGCGGCGGCCAGCCGGTAGGCAGCCAGAATCGCCAATGTCCTTGGCCATCCCTGGTGTGCGGCGCAGGGAAATCCGTGCGCAACACACACAGAACGCAGCGAAAACGGTGCGGCGAACAAAGCGGTGGTGCTGAGAATCTTGAGCACATACGGGTCGCGCAGTTCGCGCCAATGCCGCCAGATGCGCGATGGGGAAACGACTTCAACCTCGAATCCAAGGTCGACGAAGCCCGCGCGCAATCCCTCAGTAAAGCTGTGTACGCCTCCGACTTCGTGACCTCCCGTGATCAGGACTTTGGAGGGATACCCGTGTTGCATGGCCTGCTCTGCTGACGATGACGAGGCCGTCGATGCCCGCGAGACCATGGCTGTCATGGCCGCTGTAATCGAAATGTTGTTTTGAACTGCAGTGCTCATTCAGCCTCGCTTCCACAGGGCGCAAACGCATCCGTGAGCAGATATCCGCGCCGGGCGCGTGCAAAAATAGTCCATGCGAAAGGCAGGCCAATGCCCGCCGTGGCGACTAGGTAACTGAAGGTGACACCGGCATTGCCCCATTGGGGCGCTGTCAGCGCGGCCAGCAGCAGAGTGAGCGAGGCAACGACCAGCGATTGAACGAGAAATGGCTCGCTCTTGAAGGAGCGCAGCAGCGTGGCCAGGCTCTGCACCGCGCAGTTGGATCCCGCCGCCAGAACCAGCACCGCAAACAGTTGCGGCGAAACCATGCGTGCCGCTAACCGGGGAGCCACCGCCGGTAACAGCGTGGCCAACCCGCAAACCGCCAGCGCAATCAGGCCGAATACGGCCAGCGATTGGCACAGTGTGCGCCGGAAAAGACGGTCAAGCCCCTGAAACTCCCGCCGCGCAATCATGCGGCCGAAGGGAGTGGTCTTGGTCGAGGACCAGGCCAGCGCCAGAACCGTCATGTAACCGGTGATGCTGAGCGACATGCCGATCTGTCCGGCCTCGACCGCCCCACGCAACGCGAAGATGATGGGGATGAAGATCTGCACGGTGAAGTAGGAGCACGTCCAACTGACGGCGATGCGCCACTGAAAGGGCCATACCTCGCGGATCCAGTGGATGGCTGCTTCACGGGCCGGATGGCGCAGCAATCCCGCCAGCAAGCGGCGGCGCGCGACGAGAAAGAAAAGGCCAGTTCCGACCTGGCCCACGATCACCAGGGCCGGCGCGTAAAGCCCACGATGCAGCAGCATGGCCGCCCAGGCAAACACTGAGGCGGCAACCGCCTGGCGCAATCGCATCGCGGCAACGGTGCGTACCTGCCCGCATCCCTCCAGAAAGGAATAGAATGGCATGCACCAAAGACCCGCCGCAGAGGCAAATACCGCCGTGAGCCACGGCCCCAGCCAGGCAACCTGCGCTGCACCAGAGGCTGCATGACGAGCGAAAAAAACTATCCCCAGCGGCGCCAGAATCAGTCCCATGACCAGAGCGGCCACCGTATACCAGCGCACACTGAGTTGCAGCGCGGAGGCCAGACGCGCGTGGGCTACCCGATCGCCCGCTACGCTGCCGTCTGCCTTCATCTCCAGGTGAATGCATTCATGCGCGGCCAACTGCTGAATCACAAACGAGAAGCCCAGCTCGAAGACCATCTGCAACGAGACCAGGCTGAGCAGGGTGTAATAGTAACCCTGCTCGACGGGGCTGAGGAAGCGCACAATCAGCAACACCGTCCCGGCGCTGCCCACGATGTTCACGGCCCTCGCCAGGAAGGTGTAGGCGACCGCGCCATCCAGCCCCAGCGCCCCCCGTATTCTCATTGCCACACTCCTGTAACGACCTGTTCGAGAGCAGAAGACCATGAACCGGTACGACGGCGGGTACGTTGCAATATCGCTAAGACTTCGGCGGCCCAGACCGTAAGCAAGGCCAGCGGCAGAGCTCCCAACAGAGCTCCGAGTACAACCCAGAATCGGTATGGTGAGGGCCGGTCTGGAGCGACAGCCGGATCAACGATCTGTATCAGCGCCCCCTGCCGCGCTTCATCCACGCGCGCCCCCTCATATTGGCGCGTGAGCAGATCTTGAATGGTCTCGCGATACTTCACCTCTCGCATGGCGCGCGAATAGTCCAGACCCGCCTGCGTAACCGTACCCTTGGGCGCGATCAGGTCGCCTGTGCTGCGATCGCTTGCCGCATCCATCGCGGATAACTGCCCTTCCATTCCGGCCAACTCCTGTTCGGCACGCACCAGGTCCGGATTCTGATCGGCGGCAAACTCGCGCATGGCCCTGATCTCGACCTGCTTGGCCGCAAGCTGGCCGCGCAACACGGCAGCCGATGCGATCATGGCACGGGCCTGGCCCTCAATCTCAATCACACCGGTGCGTTGCTCGGTCTGCTTCATATTCTCTTCGGCACGCACCAAATCCTCATGCGCGGCGCTCAACTGCCGCTCGAAGAAAAGTCTTCGCTGCGACGCCTCGGTGATGGCCAGCGTCTCAGTGAAGCGCCGGTATTCTTCAACCCATCCATTGGCAAGATCCGCGGCCCGGCGTGGATCTCGATCGGTCACCGAGAGGCGGATCAGTCCGTCCTTCAAGCCGTTGTCAATCGTTGTGGCCCGCTCCCAGCGTTTGCGCGTCGTGGAAAGGTACTTACGGTGGTAGAGTGCCTGCAGATGAAAGCGCTCGACCATCGCATCCTCCACCGTGCGGCTCTTCAGCAGGGCAGCTTGCTGATCGTTCGGATTCTTGATACCCATGCTGCCGGCCGCCGAGGCCATGGCGCCCAGGTTGCTCAGCTGCGCCATCATCGCCGCTCCCGTTGACCCGCTCTGTTGCGGCGGCAACAACACCACGGTGGCCGTGTAACGGTTCGGCAGCAATAACGCAACTACACAAGCCAGCACGATCATTGCAACCACCGTGATCCAGACCAGCCTCTTCCATTTCATCGCCAACCGAAGCAGAGGCAGCAAAGAACCGAGGGGAGCATCGGGGTTGAGAACGGCGGATTCGTATTCTGCTGTTGGCACGAGAATCTTCCTCATGGTTGAGATCGGGTTGTTGGGAGCGTAACGTGCGTCCTGTTACGGACTTTATGTACGCCGCCGGTTTTACTGCGGTGGAGACCGTCGTTGCCTGCCTTGCCGCGCAAGGCGCGTTCACTTGAAAATGAACCGCCCGGTCAATTGGCCGGGAAACTGCGTTCAGATTACCGGCGTAAGGAAGGGGTGCAAGCAGGGAATACATAAAACAGGCGGCAGTGGGTCAATTATGGGAAGAGACTCATGAGACTGTTCGATTTCGGGACATTGCTCCTCCGCTGCTGTATTTTTTCCTTCTATCCCTGCAATAGATCAGGAAACAATGGGGCGTCTATGAGAAACCATTCATCTGTCCTCCCATGCTATCGTCGCGTTGCACTCCTCTGGTTTGTCTGCGCCGCAGCTCTCAACTTTTCGGCACCTGCGCTGCACGCGCAATGTCCTGAGGGGGCCGATCCAGACGCACTCGGCTGTCCGAATCTTCCCATTGCACCCACCGCACCCAAGGAACCTTCCGCGCCGATAGACATTAACGAGAGCACCCCATTGGAATCGCCAAAGGCGGACCGCTCCAATGAGGCCTCGGCAAGTGGGAGTCTTCCTGGCGGCGCAAGTTACACGGAGGGGCCGGCAGGCAACGGATCCGGACTTCACGACCGCCTGCCGTCGCACCCCGAACCACCCACCGAGTTTCAGCGTTTTGTGGCCGCAACAACCGGCCAGATGCTTCCTGTTTACGGCGCCAGCCTCTTTAGCACGCAGCCTACATCGTTTGCTCCCATCGACCACGGACCCGCGCCTGGAGACCTGATCGTTGGCGCAGGGGATGAATTGCGAGTTCGCATTTGGGGCCAGGTCAACTTCAGCGCCAATCTGCTCGTGAGCCGCGAAGGAGAAATCTACCTTCCCAAGATCGGCAACGTGCATGTTGCCGGACTGCCGTTCTCCGCCATCCCCGGCCATTTGCGCAGTGCGATGGAGCGGGTCTATCGCAACTTCGAGTTGAGTGTGGACATGGGTGAGATTCATTCCATTCAGATATACGTAACCGGTCTCGCACACCGGCCGGGGGAGTACACGGTTAGCGCGCTCAGCACGTTGGTGGACGCGGTTTTCTCGAGCGGCGGTCCTTCGGCGGCGGGTTCCATGCGCCACGTCCAGCTCAAGCGCGAGGGCAAGGTGGTCACAGACTTCGATCTCTATGCGCTGCTGGTGAAGGGCGACAAGACCGGCGATGTACAACTGCAGCCGGGGGACGTACTTTACATTCCCGCGGCGGGGCCGCAGGTTGCGCTGCTGGGCAGCGTGCGCCAGATTGGCATCTATGAGTTGCGCGGCAAGGAGCCGATCGAACAACTGCTCGACGCGGCCGGCGGCAGGACGGCGATCGCCTACGGTGCACACCTGTCGGTGGAACGCATCGAGGACCACGCGCGGCGCCACGCATTTGAACTGGCGGCCGATGCGGCGGGCTTGTCTACTCTGCTGGACGACGGCGACATTGTGCGCATCGATCCCATCGTTTCGACCTATCGCGAGACGGTCACGCTGCGCGGATCAGTAGCCAATCCGGGGCGCTTTCGCTGGCATGAAGGCATGCGCCTGAGCGATCTGATGCCCGACCGGGATTCGCTGGTTTCGCGGGATTACTGGTGGCGGCGCACTCAGCTCGGCCTTCCCGCGCCGGAGTTCGCCCCTTCCCTCAACGCTTTTGCAGCGCAACCGGGAACGGGCCGCTTTCCAAGGCAGCAAACCGGCAGCTTTCCAAATGCCGCTTCCGGCACGCAATTGCAGCAGCCGCCTTCAGACGACAATCCATCCGCGGCGATGCAGAAAGCCTTGGAGGCACGCTCCTCGGGAGCGGCGGGCACTCTGGGCGGCCTCGAAGTAAACGGCCGGATGGGAACAGAGACGGCGCTTCTTCGCCCCTCTTCGGAAACCGACTGGAACTACGCGGTAATTGAGCGGCTGGACACGGCCACCATGGCCACATCGCTGATTCCCTTCGATCTTGGCAAGCTGGTGCTCGGCCACGATGCTTCCCAGAACCTTGAACTTCAGCCGGGCGACATTGTCACGGTCTTCTCGCAGGACGACATCCACCAGCCCATGGACCGGCAAACAAAATATGTGCGGCTGGAAGGAGAGTTTGTGCATGCCGGCGTTTACAGCGTCTTGCCCGGCGAGACCCTGCGCTCGCTGGTCGCGCGCGCCGGAGGGCTGACCGGCAGGGCCTACCTGTATGGGGCAGAGTTCACCCGCAAGAGCACGCAGGAGATCGAGCAGCGGCGGTTAAACGAATATGTCGACCGGCTGGAGCATCAATTGGAACGCAGTTCCATCGGAGTGGCCGGCGCGGTGAACGGCGCCGGGCAGCAGGGCCGGATCGCATCCGTAAACGACGCTCTGATTGCGCGGCTTCGCCAGATGCGTGCAACCGGAAGAGTGGTGCTGAACCTGGGACCCTATAGCTCGGGAGTGAACCAGTTGCCGGAGCTGCCCCTGGAGGACGGCGACCGGCTGGTGGTTCCCTCCATGCCCGCCACCGTCCAGGTCATCGGCGCCGTCTACAATCAGAATGCATTTCTTTACCGCGAAAGAGCCAGGGTTGGCGACTACCTTCATCTGGCCGGCGGGACGAGCCGCGAGGCGGATCGCGGACGAGCCTTCATTCTGCGCGCCGACGGGTCGGTAACACCTCGCGAGACAGGCCAGTCTATCTTCGCCTCCTCCGGCTTCGACAAACTGCGTCTCTATCCAGGCGATTCGATCATCGTACCGGAAAAGAGCGTGCGCCCCTCGGCCTTGAGCCAGATCATGGGCTGGAGCCAGTTCGCCTCCGGGATGTCCCTCAGCGCGCTTGCAGCCAATGCGCTCAAGTGAGCCCACATCGCCGTTTGGGAGCGGCGTGTGTGCCCTGCATGATCGGCCCGATTGCGGGATAAGCAGTTTCTCATCTCTGGCGCTTGTGGAGGATACGTGCGCCAGAGATAAAGTCTCCTCTCCCGCCAAGCAAAAGCACGCTCTTGCTTGAAAGATGCGATAAGGACGACCAGGATATGCACTTATCCTTGAAACTTATGGCATCTTATTGCTCATCGGCTCTTCATTAGAACTTACTTATCGCAGTTCTATAACGGGAACGGTTCCATTCGCGCCTCTCCCATCCTTCGATTTATCCTCCCGTTCTCGCGGACCACACGAATCAAGGCGAAAATTCATTTGCGGCCGATGCCCGGGACCGTATGTGGAGTCTCTTGGCGAGGCAGCATTAGTCCCAAGCCAGGTTCTCTGCGCTGAAGGTTTTCGCCAATACTCAGAATTCCAATTTCACCTGTCGAGGTTCGTTTCCATGCAACTGTCCAGTCGAGTGTTTGAATCAAGCACTGTCGCAGCTTTGCCATCGCGCCTCCCCGCATTGATGCGTCCCGATATAGCCACTCCCGTTCGCACAGTGTTGATCGACAACCCATCCGCAAGCGTCTGGAGCCTGTCCCGTTCCAAGCGACTCCTCGATATTTCGGTTGCTCTTCTGGTCCTGGCGGTCTTAGCTGTTCCGATGCTGGCAATCGCCCTTTGCGTGCTTCTCTCCTCGAATGGACCGGCGCTCTTTGTGCAGAATCGCGTCGGCCGGCGAGGGCGCCTCTTTGGCATCTATAAGTTCCGCAGTATGACAGTGGCCCCGGAAAAAGGCCTTGGCCCCTGGCTAACAAGAAACGGAGATAAGCGCATCACCGGAATAGGCCGCTTGATGCGCAAATTCAAGCTCGATGAGTTCCCGCAGTTTTATAATGTACTGCGCGGGGAGATGAGCCTGGTCGGTCCCCGGCCCAAGCTGCCGCAATATGAAGCAATCTACAACATGCCTTATCGTCCCGGCATCACTGGCGCAGCAACGCTTGCCTTCCGCCGCGAAGAGGATATCTTGAGTCGCGTTCACCCGGGCAATCTGGACCTGTTTTATGACCACCGGATCAAGCCGCTGAAGGCGCGCATCGACGCGCGCTATATGTGCCGTGCAACTCTCTGGTCCGACATGCGGATCATCGCGGCTACGCTTTTGGCCTGCGTAGCGCCTGATCGCATTGCGGCCGTGAATATCCCTGCCGCTTCAACTCCGCTCGTCGCATCAAAAGAGCTATTGGCAAGCGAAGCGTCTTCGGTAGAATGAGCGTCCGGAGAACACAACTGATTTACTGGGTTGGACTGTGATGGCCTATGCAATTCCTCTACAGAAAACCGCGCTAAACTAACAAATCCACTGGTTCAAAATCCCGGTCAGGCCGCAGGTCGAGTCAGCCAGGTCCACACTTGTCTGTTGATTGCTTCTTCTCGCGGTCTTGGTAGAATGGCAAGCGCCCTCTGTGCCATGATTGATTAGGTATACAAGCAGGTCCTGGACAATGGCTGCAGGGCGGAGAAAGAAATGATGACCGAGATTGACCGCGAAGAACTGCTTCAGCAGTTTGCAAGCGACAACTACGCAGGCATCTGTCCCGAGGCATGGCACGCTACCGAAGCTGCCAATCACGGGCACGCATCGGCATACGGGGACGATCCCTGGACGGCAAGAGCATCCGATGCATTTCGCGAACTCTTCGAGATTGACTGCGAGGTCTTCTTTGTCTTCAACGGAACCGCGGCCAATTCTCTGGCGCTGGCATCTCTTTGCCAGTCTTATCATGGAGTCATCTGTTGCGACTCAGCGCATGTTGAGACAGATGAATGCGGCGCGCCGGAGTTCTTCTCAAACGGCTCAAAGCTGCTGGTAGCTCAAAACGCGCAGGGCAAGCTCACGCCGGCATCGATTCGGGAACTCGCCACTAAACGCCAGGATATCCATTACCCCAAGCCACGCGTCGTCACCATCGCGCAATCCACCGAGTTAGGCTGTGTTTATACATTGGCGGAATTGCGTGTAATTTCAGATGAATGCAAAATTCATAAGCTCTATCTGCACATGGATGGCGCCCGGTTTGCGAATGCCTGCGCAAGTCTCGCTTGCTCGCCGGCGGAGATCACATGGAAGAGCGGTGTCGATGTCCTCTGCTTCGGCGGTACGAAGAACGGCTTGGCGGTGGGAGAAGCGGTTCTCTTCTTCGACCGGAAGCTGGCGGCGGACTTCGATTACCGATGCAAGCAGGCCGGCCAACTTGCGTCGAAGATGCGCTTCCTTGCAGCGCCGTGGGTGGGAATGCTTGAGAGCGGAGCATGGTTGCGCAATGCCGAGCACGCCAACAGTTGCGCAAGGCATTTCGCGGCGCAGGTCTCCGACCTCCCCGGTGTTCGGCTGGCGGCGCCCGTTGAAGCCAATGCGGTTTTTCTTTCAGCGTCCGAAGAAATTCTCAATCCGATTCGAGAGCGCGGCTGGCAATTCTATACCTTCATCGGTGGCGCGACACGCTTCATGTTCTCCTGGGATACAGATCTGTCGCGCGTCGATGCCCTCTGTCGCGAGCTGAAGGAATGTGCGGCTCAAGCGCAGGCAGCAAACTGACGGCGGAGAAACGGTGGCACTCGCCTGAAGGCAAGTGCTCCCCTGGCCACTGCCTCCCATCGGCAGATCTACGGGGTTCCAGCGCGTTCAGTTACTTATCAGCGGTGGCGGTTTTGTCTGTCTCAACCTCGCGCACGGCCAAGTGGTCGTACCAGGTGAACTTCAAAATGGCCGAGGTTCCCAAAATAGCCGCCAGGGCGATGGCGGCACGCCAATATTCCTGGATAACAATGTACAGAGGCAACGTTACCAAGCTTATCTGCCACAGGATGCCAACCGCGATATTGAACATATCGCGCGGAAAATCGCGGTTGCGTTTGAAGCTGGGATCTTCTGCCAGCACCTTCTTCAGGATCGGCCCCCAGAAGCCCCACGGCCGTACGCGGCGGTAGAAGTCCTTCAGCACCTCTTCGTCGTCCTGCTTGGTGAGCAGCGCGCCGGCGAAGCAGCCGATCACCGAGACAACCAGTACCAGAGGGAAAATGATCGAAACATTCAGGTTGATGGAATAACGAGACAGTAAATACTGCACAACCGGGACTTTTTCAATCAGCAGAGGCACCGTCAGCGAGGATGTAATGCCAACGACCATGCCCCAGAAGTAGCCAAAGCCGTTGAACCGCCACCAGTACCATTTCAGGACATTGGATGCGGTGTAACCTCCCCACAAGCCGGAGACGAGCCATAGTACCACCGAGTTTACCGACGTTACATACCATCCAATCAGGACGCCGATCACGACCACGGCAAACGAGGCCAGGTAGCTAAGCCGGACATAAGTCTTCAACGTCGCATTGGGGTTGATGAAGCGCTTGTAAATGTCATTGACAAAATAAGGCGGCGCCGAGTTCACCGTAGCCGCAAAGTTCGACATAAACGCCGCTAGCATGCCTGCGATCAGGAATCCCAGTAGCCCGACAGGGACGAATCGGCCAAGCGCCATGGGCAGCACCAGTTCGAAGTCCATGTTCGGTCCCATGGCGCGGATGCTGTCGCTGAAAAATGCGGCTGCCAGCACCGTAAGTCCGACAATAAGAAAGTAGCGCGGGAAGGTAAGCACAATATTTACCCAGGCGCTCATCATCGAGGCTTCGCGTGGATTTTTTGCAGCCAGTATGCGCTGCATGTCGTAGCTCGGAGCCGGGCCGGCTGCCGAGATCAGCACACCCTTGAAGAGCAGCATGATGACGAAAAAGCCGAAAAGTCCATATCCGTCTTGAGCAATCTTGGCGCTGGCCGATGGAATCAACGCCGACCAATCCAGGTTCAAATGCCAGCCGAAGAAGACGTTGTCCCACCCGGCGGGCACCACCTTATGCAGCGTTCCTGGCGCCACCTTGAGCATGGCGATAATGCCAACGGAAAACGAGGCAATGGCCAGTATGGCGAACTGCACCACCTCGGTGATAACCACGCTGATCATGCCGCCCTTGATGACGTAGATCGCCGTAATGGAGATCAGGATCAGCGCGTACATATTTGGCGTGGGATGCCAGCGCTGGGAGGTCAATGCCAGAAACGTCGGGTCAAGAAATGTGGCCGTGAACTTCCCTATGCCCTTGAAACCATAGCTGAAGAATCCGAGGGTGCAGACAAATGCGTAGACGATCACGATCACGTGCGACAACTGCGCGCCTCGCCCGGTGCCGAACCGAGTCTTGAGCCACTCCGCTCCAGTCATCACCTTTGAGCGGCGCAGCCATGCGGAGAGATAGACCATCAAAAATATCTGGTTGAAGGTCGGCCATAGCCAGGGAATCCATACGCTCTTCAAGCCGTAGATGAACATCCAGTAGACCAGCAGCATGGTGCCGCTGATGTCAAACATGCCCGATGCGTTCGAGATGCCCAGCATATACCAGGGCATTTTGTTGCCGCCCAGAAAATATGCCTGCATGCTTTGCGAAGCGCGGCGCGAAGCCCAATAACCGATAAGCACCGTGCTCAGCAGATAGACCAGGATGATGGCGATATCAAGAACATGAAGATGCATATGAACCCTCAAGGCCGGCAGCGGACATCGGATGATTACTCGCCGCCTCGGCGACCAGTGACGGCGAAAATTCGCGTCGTGCCAGTATACAGCGTTGATTTCCCGCCCTTCGCGGAGTGGTTTACAATAGCCTCTGCTTCCCTAAAAGAGGAGTTATGCTGCCTGGCAAGCGGGCAGCGTTATGTCGCCGTCTTGAGCCACCGTCCTATCGAATTGTGGCAGGCTGAGATCGCGCCGCGAACCTCACTGAAGCACAAAGCATGAAAGGCTGAAAGGGCCGGAGAAAACAGATGAATAAGGCAGCATTCAAAAAGAGCTTTCAGGACCTATTCAAGCAGCAGGAGAAACTGCTTGTGCGCCGCAACCGCAAGGCGGCGGGCGGCAATGGCATTTATGACCGTTATGAGTATCCGGTCCTTACCGCCGCGCACACGCCTCTGATATGGCGCTACGACTTCGACCCCAGGACGAATCCATATTTGATGGAGCGCATGTTCATCAACACTACCTTTAACGCCGGCGCGATCTTCCACGAGGGAAAATATCTGGTGGTCGCGCGTGTTGAGGGCGCAGACATCAAGTCGTTCTTCGCCGTCGCCGAGAGCCCCAATGGTATCGATAACTTTCGCTTTTGGGACTATCCCATCCTCATGCCCGAGACGGATAATCCAGACACCAACGTCTACGATATACGCCTGGTCAAACACGAAGACGGATGGATTTACGGTCTCTTCTGCACCGAACGCAAGAACCCGGAGGCGCCGGAGTGGGATACCTCTTCGGCCGTTGCGCAATGCGGCATTGCCCGCACCAGGAATCTGAAGACGTGGGAGCGCCTGGCCGACCTCAAATCCAGGTCTGCCCAGCAGCGCAATGTGGTGCTGCACCCCGAGTTTGTCGACGGCAAGTACGCCTTCTACACCCGGCCGCAGGATAGCTTCATTCAGACCGGCAAGGGCGGCGGCATCGGCTGGGGACTTTCGTCCAGCATTGAAAAAGCCGTGGTCGATCATGAAGTCATCGTCGACAGCCGCAGATACCACACCATCCAGGAGGTCAAGAACGGCCAGGGTCCCGCGCCTATCAAGACCCCAAAAGGCTGGCTGCACATGGCGCATGGGGTGCGCAATACGGCCGCTGGTCTGCGCTACGTGCTCTATCTCTTTCTCACCGAACTGGAGCGGCCGTGGGTCGTCACCCACAAGCCGGCGGGCTATTTCATCGCTCCCCAGGGCGAAGAGCGCGTCGGAGATGTCTCCAACGTGGTCTTCAGCAATGGCTGGATCGAGCGCAAGAACGGCGATGTCTTTATTTACTACGCCTCATCGGACACGCGGCTGCACGTTGCCACCAGCACCGTCAGCCGGCTGCTGGACTATGTGATGAACACGCCCGCCGATCCGTGGCGCACCCACGCCTGCGCGGAACAGCGTTACGCTCTGATCGAGAAGAATCTCGCCGTGCTGAATACGCTGAAAATTCGCGCCGGCAAGCGCGCTACCAAGAGGGAAGCCAGCCCCACGAAGGCGAAGAATTGCTAGAACCCAATTGCCGGACCCATCCGCGGTGGAAAATGGCTCCCGGCGTTGAGAGCAGGAAATCAAGAAGTATCTCGCTTCGAGGCATCGTATGCCGCGGATGGAAAGTCTTGACCGTTGTAGAGCCGGAGCGGGGCAGCAGACTCGTGAGTTGGGATCAAATGACCTATCTCTGGCGCGGCAGGGGTTGCCCTTCGGATCCATTTTGATTCTTGTCTGCCGCGCGAGCCTGGGCATCAAGGCCGTGGGTCGGATCCCGGTGAAGGATCTTCCGAGAGATATCCGGCCAGAACTCATTGAAAAGGGAGCCCAGACCGCCCTCGGCGGTCACGATGAATCCGTTGCCGAAGGTCTGGCCGATGCCGGAGTTGCTGGAGGGATAGTAAAGATTGGAGATACCGCCCGCGGCGATGTTGCCCAACACGTTGGAGTAGTTGGGCTCCCACTTGCCGGTGTTGTCGTGCTTGCAGATAACATTGGTGGCCAGAGAATAGAGCAGCCGGTGACGCGTAGTCCCATGGCCCAGCCGGAAGTAGCGGGGGTCCTGACGGAAGAGAATAGGCAGGATGCCGTTGCCGATCATGGTGCCGTTGAATGCATCGAGGTAGGCCGCTCCGGAGCGCTTTCCATAGCCTTCGAGGCCCCATCCGAATCCGGTATCTTGGTTCAGAGCTTCGTGGTAACCGGCCACCAAAAAACCCGCGGCAAAGGTTACAGGATCGATCGAGGAACGAAAGGCCAAGCCCATCTTCTGGCCGGGGCTCATGGAGACGGCATCGCTGCGATAGGAGACGTTGAAGGCGGGCACAACTCCCACGATGCGCTGTTTTTCCTCCTCCTTGATCTGCTCGTCGGCCTTTTCGTGCTGGCTTTTCTCGGCACCGGGTTGTTGAGTGGGGGTTTGAGAGCTGGAACTACCCTGGGCGGCGGGGCGTTGGGCCGGAGGGGCTGCTGGGACCGGCTGTTGCGTGCTCTGGACCTGTCCGGCGGCGTGCTGCTGGTCAAGAGGCTCGGCTGAAGCGATCTCGAACTGCGGCCGGGGCGCGTCGGGGAGCTGGGCGGCGGCGGCTACAACCGGACCGGCGCCTGATTCCTGCGAAAAAAGATGGGAGGGCAACACCAGCAGGGCAATGCCGGGAAAAAACACTGCGGGGATAAGACGAGAACCTAAACGCATCCATTCACCAGTTGTGGAGTCGCGACCCACCTTCAGGACGGTCCGGTCTGCCGACCTACTTGTGCCAGATGAGTTGGTAGTAGTTTAGCGCATCGAGCCTTTTAAAGACGGACTGATTGTGAAGTCATGAGAGTCCTGCGGCCAGAACTTTAGGTAGCTCCTTCCGAACATCGTCTTGGGTGAAAACTCGCCGATCCTCTAGTGAGGGGAAGCATCGGCCTTCGCGGCGAGCCGGGCTGCTTTTTCGGCTTGCTTACGCCTGTGGTGGCGCACCGCATCCGGCCAGAACTCGATGAGTTCTGCGCCCACGATCCCTTCGGCAGAGACGGTCAATCCATCCATGATGGTGTCTGAGACAGTTCGTTCTGAAGGAGGGTAGTACACCCTGGCAATGGCAGTGCCAATCAGGTTGCCAATTACGTTGGCCCAGTTCGGCCCCCATCCACCATTGTCCCGCTTGCACCATACCGTACTCCCGGCCGCCCAAAGAAAGCGGTTCGCAGCAGAGCCCGTGCCTTTCTGGAAGTAGCGAGGATCTTCATGCCACATGGAGGGCAACACCGCATTGCCGAAGAAATTGCCGATAAAGTAATCGGAGTATGCGCCGCCAAATCGCTTGGCGTATCCTCCCATGCCCTGCCCCCAGGCCGAGGGGTTGTCGTCGGCCTGGCCGATGCCGGCAACCACGGCTGCCAGGCCAAAGGGCCACGGATCGGTGGCGCTCTTGAAGAAGAGCTGGTATTTCTGTCCCGGAGAGAGAGGAATCGCGTTCTGGTTCCGGGTAGTGTTGAAGGTGGCCATGATGCCCGCCACTCGCTGATGCTCCTGTTGCTTCAATTGCTCTTCGGCCAGGTCGTGCTTGCTTTTTTCCGCGCCAGGCTGCTGAGGGGGCGCTTGAGAGCTGGAGCTGCCCTGAGCGGCGGGAGTTTGGTCCGGGGTGGCGCCCTGTGCAGGGGTGGAACTCGGAGCCGGCTGCTGGGTGGTCTGGCTTTGTGTGGCTGGGGTCTGCTGGGCTTGGGAGACGGTCGAGGCAACCTCGAATTGCGACTGGGGGGCCTCAGGAAGCTCTGAGGAGGGGGCAATGATCTGGCCGGAGCCTGGTTCCTGCGAAAAAAGATGAGGGAACAACCCAAACAGGGCAATGCCAGTAAAAAGTGTTGCTGAGATAAGGCCGGAACTTAAACGCATCCATTCACCAGTTGTGGAGTCGACTCCCGCCAACCGGTTCGCCTGAAAGTGTGAATCGAACCTGCGGCTATCTTAAGAATAAATCATTCCTGCCCACATATTGCCGGCCAACCCGCTGCGGGGCAACGATCATCGCGTTTACACAGTTCTCGTTTAAGACGCACTTGCACAGATCTGGGGCACGGAGAAATCCCGTAAAGCCCCCTCTGCTCACGCAGCGAAATCAATATACCCGCGCTGGGGATCGGTGGAGATCAGCTTGACCGTCACCTTGTCGCCTACGTCCAGTCCTTTGCCGCCCTGGACAAGCATTCCATCCACGTGCGGATCGAGGGTGCGGACGAAGGTGCCGTAATTATTCACACCGGTGACGATGGCGGGGAAGCTCTGGCCGATGCGGGGGCGCAGTACTACGGCGGCAATGCGCTTCTGCATCTCCCGCTCGACCTTGCGGGCGCCGTCCTCCATTAAGGTGCAACGGACGGCAATGGCATTGAGCTGATCTTCAGAGTAGGGCTGCGGCCCATGAGCAAGAAACGCTTTCATGAGCCGCTGCGTCACCACGTCGGGAAAGCGGCGGTTGGGTGCGGTGGAGTGGGTGTAATCCTGCACGGCCAGGCCGAAGTGGCCCGGCGAAACCTCGTTGGGCTTGACCAGCACGTACTCGCCGGGGCCCATGAGTTTGACCACGGCCAGCGAAAGGTCGGGAAAGTGGTCGGGATCCTTCTGCTTCTGGGCCAGCAGGAAGTCGTTGAGGGCCTTCGAGTCCGGCTCGGCGGGCAGGGTCGTACCCAGGCCCTGGGCCAGCTCGACGATGCGGTCCCAGCGCTTGGGCGTGCGCACGATGCGGCGGATGGAGGCCACGCCGGCCTGCTCGAAAGTCCTGGCGATGACGCCGTTGGCCGCCACCATGAACTCCTCGATGAGCGATGTGGCGCGATTCTTTTCCAGGCGCGCGATATCGACCGCCTGATCGGCCAGCATCACGGGCCGGGTCTCGATGGTCTCAAGGTCCAACGCTCCATGCTGGAAGCGGCCACCCACCATACGCTGGGCCGCCGCGTCCTGGAGTTTGAGTTGCGCGGCCAGATCGGCGCTGGCGGCTACCTTGGCAGGCGCCGGACCAGTACCTTCCAACCAAGCGCCAACGCCGTTGTAGGCCAGCTGAGCCCGGTTGCGCACCAGTGCCCGATAAGCCTTTCCATCGGATGCAGTGCCCGCCTGATCCACGGCAAATTCGATCACCAGCGCCACACGGTTTTGATTCTCATTCAGCGAGGTAATGCCCTCAGAGAGTACTGTGGGCAGCATGGGAAAGACCTTGACGCCCGTATACACCGAAGTCGTCTCGCTGCTGGCGTGGGCATCGATCACCGAGCCCTTGGTGACGCGCGCGTCTACGTCGGCCACGCCGATGAGCATGCGGATGCGGCCGTCGGGCAACTGCTCGGCCCACTCGATCTGATCTAAATCTCGGGACGTGTCGTTGTCGATGGAGGACCAAAGCAGATTGCTGAGGTCCTGAATGCCGGGAACGGCGGGCGCATCTGGATGGGCCTGAATGGCGGCTAGTTCGGTATCGGTTCCGGCGGGAAAATCCGGCTGAAAACCGTGCTCGATCATGGCTGCGTGGGCCGCGGCGACGAGATTGAAGTGCAAAGGTTGGGTGGAATGCATGAAGAATAGGGCTCCTTGAATGCGAAAGGCCAGCCTACCACGTTCGGAGTGGGAGCCGCGGTTAGGGCGCGGCCAGCACATTGACCGTTAGGTACACGCTCTGGCTGACAACGGTGTTGTCCACGTAGGCGGCAGCGGTGATCTTGAGTGTGGCCACGCCCAGAGGAGTGCCGGAGGAGGGGGGAACGGTTCCGCTGACGCTGTTGCAGCCGATGCCCGCGCCGCCCAGACCCACCAGCAGCAGGAGCAGTACAAGGAAGCGCCGCGTGGAACGGCGTGCAAAGATGCGCGCCCGTCGCCCGAACGGCAGCAGGAAGAATCCCAACCCGGCCAGCGCCGTGCCGCCTGCCGCGCGCGGCCAGATTGGCTCGCGATGGCCGGCGGATGCCGAGGGTCCTCCCGTGGTGAAGGTCTGTATGAGGAAGGTGACCGTGCCGGGGGGGACAATCTGTTGCGGAGTTGCGGTGCAGGTCATGTCGTCCTGGGTAGGCACGGCGCACACCACCTGAATCTCATTGTCGAACCCGCCCAGGCCGGTGACGATAAACGATGCGGTGCCCGACGCGCCCTGCACGATGTCGAGATTGGTGGGAGGGTTCGAAGGCGACGGGGTGATGGTGAAGTTCTCAACAGCGAGGGTGAGAATATTCGAGGTTTCGGTGTCGTAGGAAGAGTCTCCCAGATAAACAGCTGAGAGCATGTCGGAGCCGCCCGGCAGCGTTTGCGTGGTAATGGACGCCGTGGAGGAGTCGCTCATCGGTATTGGAACCAGCGCAGCCTCCCCGATCACGGTGGTTCCGTCGTAGAAGATGACGTTGCCGGAGGGATTCTGCTCCGCGCCCGCGGCTGGCGGTGTATTCGGCGTCACCGTCGCAGTGAGGATCACCGCCGCTCCTGGAGGGACAGGAGAGAAGTTCGAGGTGAGGACCACGGTATCGGGCAGCGTGGTGACCACGGTAATGTTCACCTGGCCATTGGCCCCGGTGTAATTCGCATCGCCCGCGTATACAGCCTGCAGCGTATGTGTGGTGGCGGAAACCGGCACCGAGAAGGTCGCGGTTGTGACGCCGTTTACGGTCGTCACCGGCGAAGTATAGGTGGGCGTCCCATTGATATTCAGCGTCACGGAACCTGTGGGCGCGACACTGCCTGCAGGGGGACCGTTGGCCGTCGAAACCCCGAAGGTGACAGTCACCGTAATGGTTGTGCCGACCGTCGGAGTGAGGTTGGAAGGCGTAACCGTGAGGACGGTGGAGCTTGGCCCAGTTGTGATCATTAACGGCTCTGAGTTGGTGGATGCGTAGGTGCCTGACGAATTGTAGTACGAAGCTCCGATACTGTAGGTGCCTGTAGAAGTAAAAACGCTGTCGAGGTTGAAGGTCCACGACGCGGTCCCGGTGGGGCTGAGCGTTACCGTGGACGCCGAGGAAAGCGCTGAGGCGGCGACCGTATTGTAATAAGTAATGGTGCCGGTGGGCGTGGCGCCGGCAGCCACCGGGGTCACAGTGGACGACAGCGTAATCTCGGCCGAGGGGTTGTAGGTCGCGTTGTGTTCTGTAGGCGCAATCTCGATGCTCACGGTGACCGCGGCGCCCGTCACCTCGGGAGTAGCCCAGTGGTTCACCAGCGTCTGGGCGTTGATCGAACCCAGTCCGGTGGCCAGGTCGTAGCCGGGGCCGGCGGTAAAGCCGATCTGTTCCGTAGCGCCGCAGCCGGGGCTGCCTGCGACGCACTTGAGTTGCGCGCTGCCCTTCTGCACGTCTTCGAAGATGCCGCTTTGCCGGCTGAGTGCATACAGATTGGGCGCTAGGTTGCCCTGCGCGCCGTACTTTTCAGCCAACAGGGCCGCAACACCGGCAAAGATGGCCGTGGCGGCGGAACTGCCTCCGCTGCGCACCAGGGTGCATCCGCTGGAAGCAGTGGAAGCGCTGAGGCAGAAGGCCAGGCCTGGATTCACGCTTGTATCGATGGCTGTGGGCAGGGCCAGGTCCGGTAAGAGCCGGTTATGGTTTCCGGTTCCGGCTGTTCCCTGTTGGGATTCTGCCGGTATCGGCTGCCAAATAGGCGCGGCATAGAGCGTGCTGCTGCCGCCTCCGCCGGCATAGGCCGGATCGGTCGCGCTTGCCGGAGACCATGCCGCCAGAGCGGAGTTACCAGCCGCCGGACCTGCCGGGCCAAAGGCCGCAACGCCCACTGCTGTGTTCCAGGGCGTGGAGGCCAGCGCGTTGACGCCATAACCGCTGCTCACCGGAGCGTCGCTGCCCGCCAAATGGCAAGCCGAGGGGCCACTGTCGCCAACGGCGGCAATCACCGCTATGCCCTCCGCGGCCGCCTGCCGGTAGAGCGCGGAATAGAAGGCCTGGTGCGCCTGGCTCAGAGCCGCCTCGCAGTTCGAGTAGCCCACGGCTACGGCGTGCGCCAGAGCCTGATCGACGATGGCCGCCAGCGACAGGTCCAATCCGTCGGTGGCGGAGGTGGTAGCCGCTGGAATCAGCACGATTCGTGCGCTGGGAGCGGCAGCGCCGGCCCAGGAAACTGCCAGAGTGGCCTCGGCCTGGTCGCTTGTATTTCCAGGATCGGGGCCGTTCGGAGTGACTGTGAGCGGGGTCGCGGGGCCGCCATGGATACCGAAGGCCGCGCGGAAGGCGGCAACGTCCTGGCTGTTCACGTTACTGCGTGCCGCAATGGCGATCGATTCGCCTGCGCCGCCGACGCCGGCGGCCTGCAGCGCGTCAAGATGAAGAAGCTGCGCGGCCAATTGGGGGGTCAGGGCCTCAGCGTGGTTCAGCGAGGTCTCCGCCGCCAGCTCGGCCGCGGAGACGGCGACGGGCCGCGGCGCGGTCAAAGCGGGCGTGGAAAGGGCTCCATCGAGGGAGACCAGTCCCTGCACCAGGGGCGCGAGCGCGGAGGGGACTGAAATCCCTTGAGCCAGCGCGGCACGCATTTCGCCCCCCGTGACGACAGAGTCGATTTGAGTGTGGAAGGCCTGCTCGACCTGGGCAACCGTTCCGGAGAACTCGATCCAGCCACGGCTGGCGGGCAAGGGAGCGACCTGGAAGCCCTGGCTCTCTAACCAGGCAGAAACCGCGGCAACATCCGCGGCGGAGTTCGAGTAAGTTGCGGCGAAGGCCGCTGGCGTGAGCCATTGATGATATTGAGGCGAAGCCGGATTCTGCAGGTTCCCAAGCTCCGCGGTCAGCGCCTGCTTCTGGGCCGCCGAGGGCACGAGCAGTAACAGCATCCGCCCCAACTTCATGCCGGCGGGCGCAGGGCCCTGCGCACCTAGATTGTTCGGCGGTTCGGATGCGGGAATCGCCACCGCATCGGAACTGCGCCAATCACCGGCCAGACGGGAATCCGGGGCCCCCACGGACAGGTCTTTGTCCGTGGGGTGAGAATCCGGGGTCCCCGCGGACAGGTCCACGTCCGTGGGGTGGTAAGCCGGGGCAGAGGCCTGGGCCACGGCCGCTCCTGGGCTGAATACTCCGGGGCTGGCCAGGAGAAAAATTGCGAGCGGCAGACCGAGGCTCAGTTTGTGTGCCATGTTCCTCTTTGTACACGAACCCGGAAAGACCTGTACCTCATTCCAGACAGGCGGAATTGGCAATACCCCATCCCCTTCATCGAACGGTCTTAAAAAACCGGCTGCCTTTTTGGCAGAGGCTATGGGGTTCGTAGCACTTCGTCCCGATTGTATAGCGGTGGAGGGTGCTTAAACACTAGATTATGCAGCGGGACCGGCACAGTAAGCCAGAAAGTAATGATTCTCGGCATCCGGCGCCTGGATGCCCCAGCGACGGGTTGAAGCCGCTGCGGTGGTGAGCTACAGGTTCTTCTATTGAATGCCCATGTCGGAAAGCACCTTGGGCTTGGCTTCGTCCTGAGCCAGCAGGTTGTGGCAGGCCGCGCAGTCATTGGTGATGCTTGTGCCGTCCTTGGCCGTGTGGTCGCCGTCGTGGCAGCGCCAGCAGCCCGGATAGCTAATGTGGCCGATGTGGTTGGGGTGCGTTCCCCAGGTCACCTTCATAAAGGGGAAGACGTTCTGGCTGTAGAGGACCACGAGTTCCTCGCCCGCGGACTTGACCAGCGCGGCCTTCGCGGCCAGCACATCGGGATGCTGGGCGCGATAGAAGGCTTCCAGCCCGGCGGGAATCTTGGCGCTCGCCTCGTCTTCGGAGGCATAGGCAGCCTTGAGCAGTTCCAGACCCTCTTTGTGAACCCAGGGCAGCTCCGGACTGACCGCACCCTCGGCCATCGCCCGGTTGAGCGCATCTTCCGCAGTCACAAAGGTGTGCGCCGCGCGGTTGTGGCAGTCGATGCAATCCATCACCCGCCGTTCGCCCTGGGGAACGGCGTTACCAGCGGCGGCCGTGGCAAACACGGTTTCCGAGCCATCCGGGTTCCGCTTCTGCACCCAGGGGATGGCGGTGCGGGTGGGATCGGTGGCGACATACTCGATGTGGCCCAGGTGCACGCCGTGAATCCCGGTCAGGTGCGAAAGAGAATCCTCGCCGCCCAGGTGCAGGACCACCACCGTCTGGGTCTCGGTGTTCTTCTCGTCGTCGGCAAAGTTTGACTTGACCAGCAGCTTTTCTCCGACAAACCTGGCCGGCGTGTGGCAGCCCTCGCAGATATACCGCGCCGGGCGCAGATTCTCCACCGGCGATGGAATGGGCCTGGGGTAGGTATCGAACGTGACTTCAACAATCTGCTTGGTGCCGTTTACCTTGGCGGCAAAGTAGGAGGCCGCGCCGGAGCCGATGTGGCAGTCAACGCACGCGACATGAGAGTGCGCGGAGATCTTGTAGGCCGTGAACTCGGGGTGCATTACGTGGCAGGACTGGCCGCAGAACTGGGGCGAATCCATGTAGGCCGCGCCGCGATAGGTGGCTATGGACACAACCAGGAGGTTGGCAATTGTGGACAGCAGCACGATGTCCAGGCCGCGGCGGAAGATCCGGTCGTTGAGATCGATCTTGGGAAACTCGGTAGGAATCTGCCCTGCGATTTGCAGCTTCCTGCGGCGCAGAAACAGGCCCACCGGAATCAACAGCAACCCGGCGATAAACAGAGCCGGCAGAATCAGGAGGAAAATGATGCCGAGGTAGGGGTTGTCGTACGGCCGGCCGAACATCTCCACCAGCCAATAGCCGATCATGGTCACGCCGGAGGCGCTGGTGATGGCTCCGCCTGCAAGGCTGATGGGGTTGTTGCCGAAGAACAGCGCCGGGCGCACCCAGTTTTCACGAAATTTTTTGAGCACTGGCACTTTATCCCCCACTCTCAAACGGATGACCCGCCGAGGAAAACGATATCACGATTGCGGCGCCCTGAAAGACCCCTTGTACGGGGTATTGATTTCTCAAGGAGATCAATACTTACGCAGCCTTGGCTTTGGGCACACCTGTCATGGTCTCGCTCCAGGGCGGGACTTTTACGGTAGGCCGCGGCCCTTACTAGCCGGGCGGCAGCGGTTGCGGGTTCAGGAATTTGCGGTAGGAATTCACCGCATCCTTCATCTGCGCATCGGTAAGTCCGGCAACAGGCTTCATCTTGCCCTTGCCGTTCTTGACGGCGGCAATCATCTGCTCCGCCGTGAGGGCTTTGATTGCCGGCTCGGAGGCTGCCTTGATGCCCATCGCCTTGGCCATCCCCGCACTGGGGACGCCGGAGGCGCCATGGCACATCGCGCACTTGGCTTTGTAGGTTGCGTCGCCTGAGGTTTGGGCGAAGCCCACGGCGCCGGCCAGACACACTACAGCGGCCAGCACCAACAGGGATCGAATCGTCTTTGTCATTGCGAAACTCCTTGAGTTTTGTCGGCCGGATTGCGTTGTAGCAGCACCGGCCGAGCGTTTTTCTTCTTCATATTACAACCCCGGCGAAAGGGTTGAGTCGCAAGGGATGCAACCAGGATGGCAAGATAAACCATCTCACATGAAACGGCGCAGCCCCTAGCTTTCAGGTACTGCGCCGATGGTTAGCGGGCAAAGCCCGGTCAGAATTCGTAATGCACAGTAAGGGTCACGTTATTGGCGTGAAAGTTCCGGGGTGCGGTCAGACCGGAAGGCGGTTCGGTTAGGCCGGTCAGATAGGTTGGAGCGAAAGACGCGCAAGGAGCAACCGTTGATGTCGTAGACGTTGAAGTGCTGCAGAACTGCGGGCCGGAAGGACCGCCCTCGCCGTAGCCGTAGAAGTTGTATTCTGCCTTCATAATCATTCCATGACGGACCGTCCATGCAAGATTCACAAAGGGAGACTGATACGTAGAAACCAGCGAGCCGTTGACCGCCCGCGCATCGTTGAAAAACTGGCTGCCGCTCACGGAGCTGATGCGATAGCCGATATTTGAATGGATTTTGTTGACGGGGGACATCGCGAGAGCCACCGATCCGTATTGCGTGGGAGCAGACATGAAGTCCCGGGCAAACCAATCCGCGAGTTGGGTCGTCGACCCCCTGGTGAAGACGCCAGGGCATACATTCGGTGCTCCGCCGCTTGTGGTCGAGGCAGTGCCGGGCAGGCCCACGGTGGTCGAGGCGTTCTGGGCGCCGTTGTCATAGCAGATGTTGGTCGCCGCATACACATCGCTATAGGCGTAATTGAGATCGAGCCCGTAGTGCTCATTCGGCAACAGCACCGCGCCCAGGCTGAAAACCCGGCTGTAATCGACATGATCGAGCGGGCCCTCGTACGGGACATCGGCTGCCGTGACGGCGCTCTGGTTGTTGTTGGTGTTGTTATGCCGTTCCAGGTCGTTATAGGCGCCCGATACCGTCGCCCAGGGCTTTGGCTTGTACATGGTATGCACTCTATAGTGCTTCGTCTGCCGCGGACCGACCGGGGTGAAGGCGTTGTCGTCGTAGAGTATCTCCACCGTGCCATTGACATCCCAATTATTGGTGGGACGTAGGGCGGCGTTGAAGATTCCACCGTTTTCGTTAATGGTTACGGTTCCGTTTGTATCCGCGCCCACGGCTAATGGAGCGTTATTGGGAATGCCTTCGCCGATGGTGTGGGTGCGGTAGCGATAAGTGAACGAGAGCGTGGCGCGAGAGGAGGCATCCCAGGTCCCGGTCACGTTATTGGTCAGGATCTTCTGGCCAAAGTAGTCAGGCAGGGGAGTGCCGTTGGGGCTGCCCTCAGCAGTGAGATTGACTCCAGGGCCCAGCGGACCTGAGTAGTTGATGGTTTCATTCGGGTTCGTGGGCGTATTTGCAGTGATCCCATCCGAGATGTTGGCGGTGCCGGGCTGGTGAACATTGGAGTAGTCAATTTGTTCAGAGAGGCTGACCGTCTTGGTTGCCTGCCAGACGATGCCATAGTCGGCAGCTACCACCTCCCGCTTGGCGGTCGCGCTACCCGTAAACGTCGCAGAGCGGACTGCCTGCGCAGGGTATGCGGGGGTGACTCCCGTACCAGTTTTCGACTCCCCAAGCAGGCCCTGGAAATTCTCGTAGTAGTTGGGCAGGTTCATATTTGCGCTGGTGTAGCGGAAATCACCGTTCATCGAGATATTCTTGATGCTTGCGCTTTGCAGCCGGAAAATCTCCGTGGGGTAGAGAATGCGCGTCGGCTGCGAGCGCAGGTAGCTTGTAGCCACATCGCATGCCGGATTGATGACCGGCAGGCCGCCGGTAGTTAGCGGCGCCGAGAGGATGGTGTAGTGGGTTGAGTTGGTGTATCCACTGCCCATGCTGCCTGTAATGCAGGCGCCGATGCCGTAGGCGGCCTGGCTGTCCCAATCGCCAAGGGACACCGGTGTTCCGTCCAATTCCTGCACAATGAAGTCGCTTGGCGCCAGAGTAAAATAGGAGTTTGCCTTGTAGTGGTCGACCTCCTCTTCAAAGGTCAACTTGGTGTCCCGCACGGGCTTCCAATCGATCCCCCCCGTGAAATCGTCGGTGCTGTTGCGCTGATACTCCGAGAGCAGGGAATCGTACTTGCCGACAGATTCACCAGGGCTCAGGGTCGGGCCCTGGAAGATATTCTGCGAGTACCCCGCCCGAAACGTCACCTTCGATAGCGGAAGGATGGTGAGGTTGGTGTCCGTCATGCGGCGCACCGTGTTGAACATCACCGGCGATTGCATAACCTGCGGCCAGGCAAGCGACGACGCAGTCGGCACACCGGCTGTTTTCCCGTAGGGAATCGACAGCCCCGATTGAATATTCGGGTTGCCCAGCAGATCGTAGTCGAAGTACTGGCGGTCGCGACGGAACAGTCCCGAGAACTCGTAGATCTTGCCCTTGGAGAAGTCCAGCTTGGCGAAGTTGTACGGATCGCCGCCGAGCCCGTTGCCGATGGCCCTGAGGGAATCGAAAAGGGTATGCTTAGTTTCTGGACGAGCACGCATCTCAAAGGTCTCGCCAAGCAAGCGCGGCCCGGTCTGCAGATTGACCAGCGTGTCGTACATGGCCCCGCTGCCCGAGATGCTGGCTATGCGCCCGCCTACATCCACGCTCTCATGGATCGAATACCCATGCGGGACAGTCATCTGTGACTCCGGCTTCGGCAATGGGTTGGCGGGCGTCGGATTATCCTGGGCGACCGCGATGCCCCCCGTCATCAGTAAAATGGCGAGTCCAATGCCCCCAGCGGCGCGCAGGATCATTGCCAGAGAGTGCTGTTGATTGGACAGCCTAGAAAACCAGCCTATCGTTTTCATATGAAGCCTCACTTGAAAAAAACATTGTTGCTGACATCGAAATCTTGAACACGTGCACGAACTTGGTACGGGATCCGGGCCGCGCCGTCCGATGGGTCTGGAGGGCGCGGCCGAGCTCCATTACTTGAGGAACGCCTGATTGAGATTGGACCCATGGATCATGGTGTGGCAGTCGATGCATGGCAGTATCTCCGACGATCCTGCGTTCATTCCGTGAACCGTGGCGGCGGAGACCGGGCTATGGCACTGGTTGCACAGCGTGTTGATACTCGGCATGTTCATCAGCCGGGCGTTCTGAGAACCATGCGGAGTGTGGCATGACAGGCAGCCCTCCGCCTTGACCGGTGCGTGCTCGTACACGAAAGGCCCACGGTTCTCCATGTGACACTTGGTGCAGATCATATTTTGATCAGCCGTAGACTTAATGTTGTTGTTCCCGAAGGTGCCGTGAACGTCATGGCAGTCGCTGCACTTGACCAGGCCTTCGTTCACCTTGTGGTGGAACGGCATATCGAACGCCGGCTTCGCGTCGGTGTGGCACTGATAGCAGAGCGTGGGCTGAGGAGCCTTGAGGAGGGATTCCCTGTCGCCTTTGGCGTGCACGCTGTGGCAACTGACGCAGCTTACGCCGGCCTTGGCATGAGGAGCGCGCAGGAAGTTGGGATGCGCTCCCGCGTGGCAGCCCAGGCACTTGGCGTCCACATCTTTGGCCGAGGCCTTGGCGGGATCGAAGATCTTGGTCACGTCCCCGCCGCCCGCCACGTGCTCGCTGCCCGCTCCGTGGCAGTTCTCGCAGGTCACACCCCCGTTGCCGTGCATCAGCACCATTTTGGTGTGAGGATTGTCGGCGAACCCCTTGACCACCTCTTCGTGACATGTAGCGCAGGTTTCTGCGCCCACAAACTCAGCAGGTGCGGCTTCCTTGGCCTGAGCGGCGGCCGGTTTGGCGCCCGGATCGGCTTTGGGCGCCTGAGCTCCGAGAGCAGTGGCGCAGGTGATGCTTGCGCCCAGCATCAACATCAAACAGGCTCGCAGTCCCGGCTTCTTGCCCGGAGCCGCATTCATCGGCAGTTGCGTTACAGACCAATCTCTATGCATGGAAAATTACCACCTTCGATGATCTCGTTCTCTCTTCCGGAAGCAGTTGTACCAGCGTCCGTCGGCTTGTGCGGAGCATCACTTCATTCGCTGAATATTAACGCGCAATTTTGTACCAAACGGTGACGTTCATCACATTCGTTGGGGAGATGTATTCCGGACCGGAATATCCTCGCCGAAAGTGATGCAGACCCCTGCCCACGGGCAATCCTCAAGCGCGGCCAAGAGCAATCCACCACTCTGGCACACACGCTCAAGCCTCCCTCCTGGAGACGGGGATTATCGGAATGGAGGGAGCGCTCTCTGAGCAGAACATCAGGATTATGGCCTTGCAGCTGTATAAAACCGAACACCTTACCCAAAATCGGATTGACGGCCCACTCTGGCGCTTTTTGGCTTCCAGATGACCCAAAATAGCTTTCCCGCTCAGACCGATGGCGTAGATCGTGCGATCCGATTTTGACCAGCCAGGGCGGAGTTTGCGACCCTCGGCATTGCCACATAGACGTGAGGCCCATCACATCCATAGCGGTCGCTGCTCCTGCAAAATTTGGTGAAGTAAGAATTTCTTTTCCGGGAGGTCCAGGGGATTTTCACCCCAGCTTTAGCCCTTGTAGCGTTGCACAGGGCTCAGCAAGAGGCAAAGGTGTACGTCCTGAATCGGCGTAAGAAGGGGCAAGACCATGGTGGACACAGCGATCTCGGCAGAAGTTCATGCGCGGAAAAAGCACGTTGCGCGGCCGGTTCCAGTGGGCTGTGCGGCTTGCGGCAATCGCCGCCCCGGATGGTTCTGCTCTCTGGGCAGCGCCGTTCTGGCCGATCTTGAACTGGCCACCAGCACCATCGCCCTTCCCGCGCAGGCTTCCCTGTTTACTCAGGGCGAGGATGCCCGCTGCCTCTATCTGATCTGTGGCGGCTATCTCAAGCTCACCGCCGGACGCCTTGAGGATCGTCAGATGATCGTCCGCGTCGCCGGACCCGGCTCCATGCTGGGCCTGTATGCGGTTCTCTCCCACGGCGTCTACGAGGTCTCCGCCGAGTCATTGACCAGCGCCCAGCTCCGCCCCGTCGAGCGCGACAGGTTTCTCAGCTTCCTGCGCAGCCACAAGGAGGCGCAGATGCGCGCCGTCCAGTGCATCTGCCAGGAGTACCGCTTCGCGCTGCAGGACGCCTGCCGCATCGCGCTGGCCGAGACCGTGGCCGCCCGCCTGGGACGGCTGCTCCTCGAGTTGGCTCATCAGATCGGCGAACACCTGGACGGCGGCGGCTACCGCTTCCCGCTGCTGCTGACCCACGAGGAGATGGCCTCGATGACCTGCACCACCCGCGAAACCGTCACCCGCACCCTCGGCCAGTTCCGCAAGGACGGCTGGATCTCGATCAAAGACTCCCTGGTCACCCTTCACCAGCCGGAGCAGTTGCAAACGCTGCTCTAGGGCCTGCTTCCATTTTTCCGCTTCCGTCCGGCCTTCCTCCGGAGTCCAAGAGATATCATCTTGGTAGAGCTTTCATCTTTGTTGGGAGTTTATGCTGCGTATGTTCCGATTTGTGGCTTGTGTTTCTGCTTTTCTTCTCTTATGCTGCGCTGCTGCCGCCCAGAGCCCGGCTCCGGTCTCGGATTCGGCCCAGCCCAACGTCACGTCTGCCGAAAGCCCGGCGATCCGGGAGTTCCAGAAGGTTGAGGACGCCTGGTCCGAGGCCGTCAACCAGCGTGACCAATACGGCCTGGAGCTGGTACTATCTCCTTTATTTGTAGATGTTTCCGCCATAGGTGACATCACTACCCGCAATCAGCAGGTAGCCTCGATGATTACCGGCGAGGATAAGACCATCCACCTCTATCAGCGGGTGATTACGGTGCGCATGCTGGGCGACATAGCCGTCGCCAATGGGACCTATACGCTGCGCCGCAAGGTGAATTCGGCCCAGGTGGATGAAAAGGGCATCTTTACGCATGTCTACGAGCGCGCACACGGCGTCTGGCTGTGCATCAACTCCCAGCGTACCGTGCTCCGCCAGGACTCGAACGCCAAGACCAGGAAGCAGTCCAATGCCGAGATGCCATTCCACATTCCCCTGTTCTCAAAGTAGCGACAAGAGCAACCGGTGGGGCGGCTGGCTCTATCAATTCTCCGGGAGGTTGAAGCCAATACGCCGGCTGACTAACTTGCCAGCCGCCTGGCTCCCTGCACACGGATAGAAACATGCACCAGGCTGAGCGCGGCCGGCGTGACGCCGGGTATGCGGCTGGCCTGGCCGATGGTGGCGGGGCGCACCCGCTCCAGCGTCTCCAGCATCTCCCGCGAAAGGCCGCTGATGGCGCCGTACTCGATCCAATCCGGAATTGCGACGGCTTCCGCGGCCTTGAGCTTCTCTATGGATTTTTTTTGCTGCTCCAGATAGCCGGCGAACTTGATCTCGGTCTCGACGGCGCGGGCCTCGTTGCGCAGGACGGCGGCGCTCCGCGCTTCAGCGTTTTGGTTGAGATTCTGTCCGGCCAAGGCGGCCAGTTCCGCGAGCAGCGGGTCCTGGGCCAGGGTTTCGCGCAGGGCGGCAATCACCGGCTCAATGGTTACCTCGGGGCGCTTGAGCAGTTGCGCCCAGGTCAGTCCTGCGGTGGCCGTCAACGCGCCGAACCCAGCCCCAGCCAGCCGCTCATTGTCGACTTTGCCGGTGGTTAGCAGCTTGCCGAGCGCTGCCATCCTCGCCTGCTTCTGCTCGTACTCCGCCCAGGCCGCATCATTGATCAGGCCCAGACGGCGGCCGTGCGGGGTGAGCCGGCGGTCGGCGTTGTCGATGCGCAGGTGCAGCCGGAACTCGGCCCGCGAGGTGAACATGCGGTAGGGTTCATTGGTGCCCTTCGAGATCAGGTCGTCGATCAGGATGCCGGTGTAGCCCTCGGTCCGGTCCATCGTGAAAGCCGGCTGCCCCTTGAGCCACAGGGCTGCGTTGATGCCGGCCATGATGCCCTGGCAGGCCGCCTCTTCATATCCACTTGTCCCGTTGATCTGGCCGGCCAGGTACAGCCCCTCCATGCTCTTCACGCGCAAGGTGCGATCCAGTTCGGTCGCGTCCACGCTGTCATACTCGATGGCATAGCCGGGGCGCAGCATCTCCGCCTCTTCGAGGCCAGGAATAGAGCGCACGATCTGCCACTGCACCTCCATAGGCAGCGAGGTGGACATGCCGTTCACGTAAACCTCGTGGGTATTCAGCCCCTCCGGCTCCAGGAAAAACTGGTGCTGCGTCTTGGAAGGGAATTTGACGATCTTGTCCTCGATGGACGGACAATAGCGCGGTCCGATGCCCTCGATCTGCCCGGAATACATGGCCGAGCGGTGCACATTCTCGCGAATGATGCGCAGGGTCTCCGGCGTGGTGAAGGCAATGTGGCAGCTAACCTGGGGCCGGACAATTTTCTTTGTCCTGAAGCTGAAGGGCGTGGGATCGAGGTCGCCCGGCTGCTCCTCGAAGGCGTCCCAGCGGATGGTGCGGCCGTCGAGACGGGGCGGTGTGCCGGTCTTGAGCCTGCACGTCCTCAGGCCCAGCGCGCGCAGCGCCTCGCCGAGCAGAACAGAGGCCGGTTCCCCGCTGCGGCCGGCCGGATAGCGCTCCTCGCCGCAGTGGATCAGCCCGTTCAGAAAGGTTCCGGTGGTGATAATGGTGGCCCCGGCCAGCATGCGGCGGCCGTCGCGAAGCTTGAGGCCGAGCACTCGCCGGCGAGGGCGGATGGGCCGGGGCAATTGATCGGGTTCTTCGAAGACTGAGACCGGTTCCGGAGCGGCGTCCTCGATCACCAGGTCAACGACCTCAGCCTGGCGGATGTGCAGCCCCGGCTGCGACTCCAGCACCTCGCGCATCTGCACGCGGTAGAGCTGCTTGTCGCACTGCGCGCGCGGACTCCACACCGCCGGCCCGCGCGAGGTATTGAGCAGACGGAACTGGATGCCCACGGCATCAGCCACCTCGCCCATGATGCCGCCGAGCGCGTCCACCTCGCGCACCAGGTGACCCTTGGCCACGCCGCCGATGGCTGGATTGCAGCTCATCTGCGCGATCAGATCGAGGTTCATGGTGATGAGCGCGGTCTTCAGCCCCATCCGCGCCGCGGCCATCGCCGCCTCGCACCCGGCGTGACCGGCGCCCACCACGGCAACATCGTATTGTTCAGTAAAAGCCATCTATGGCCATTCTACGGATTGTGCACTCCTTCCGCCGTTCCGTGTGTGCAATAGCTGCGCGTTCGCCTTGATCGCAACACGGTCAAGTACTCCGACTACAAGCAGTTCGGTTCAACGGCCAAACTCATCTATGAAGGGCAGAACATTACGCCGCCCGCAACGCAGCCGGATGCGCAGCCGAAAAATATTGATTAGCTGTCTTTCAATAGAACAAGTACTTCCGCCAACGGTCGTCGGCGCGGCCCAGCATGCGCATGATCTGGCGGCTGGTGTGCAGCGAGAAGGGACGCGGATCGCGCAACAGAATCATGTCGTCGATCTCGTGCAGCATGCGATTGCCTTTGTGGCGGTTGCAGTCGTGGCAGCAGGCCACCAGGTTTTCCCAGGTGGAGTTGCCGCCGCGGGAGCGGGGAACGACGTGGTCCAGCGTTAGGTCGCTGGAGGGCATCGCCTCGCCGCAGTACTGGCAGGTGTTGCGGTCGCGCAGCAGGATGTTTTTGCGCGAGAGGGCGCGGGTCTGGTAGGGGATGCGGCGGTACTCCAGCAGGCGGATGACCGAGGGCATGGCGATGCGGGCGCGCTGGGCATGAAGGATGAGGCCGTGCTCCTCCTCAGTGCGCGCGATGCCCTTGAGCACCAGCACCAGGGCGCGGCGCGCGCCGCAAATATTGATGGGCTCATAAGAGGCGTTGAGCACCAGAACGGGCATCTGCAGCATGTGGCTGGGCTGCACAGCCGCATAGTCCCCGCTATACGCCGCGGCCTTGGCGATGGACTTCTGCTTGCGGGCATGAATCATGGCTTTTCCCAGCGACATCTCTTTTCCCCTCGTCAAAAAGATGGTTGGTCTTGCGATGAATAGAAGCTTGCCGGTTCGAGGTCTGCGTCCGGCGGCTTGCCGGGCAGGCCTGTGTTGTCCTCTGCGCCGCCGATGAAGTAACCGCGGCGGAATTGGTTGATGTTGCGTGCTCTGGCCAGCGTGGCCACCCACACTGAGGCCGCACCGGCCCGAATCAGCGCCTGTGCGGCAGCGCGGGCTGTTGCGCCGGTGGTGAAAATGTCGTCGATCACCAGAATGTGTTTCATGTTGACAGCAGCCGGATCGGAGACCGTGAAGGCGCCGCGCACATTCAAGCGCCGCTGGCGGAAAGTAAGGCCGGCCTGGCTCTCGGTGGCGCGCAGGCGCATGAGCATGCTGGAGGCCAGCGTGAGCCGCCACTCGGGGTGGGACCTGCGCAAGAATCCGAGCGCATAGGCCGCCAGCGACCGGGCCTGATTGAAGCCCCGCTGGGCGTACTTCGACCGGTGCAGCGGCACGGGGACTACCAGCATCTCGGCCGGCGCCTCGGCAGCCAGTTGGGAGATGGCCTCAGCCAGCATCCGGCCCAGCCCGCGGGCGGCCGGACGCAGCCGGTCATACTTGAGCGCGTGAATGGCCGCCCTCATGCGGTCCTGGTAAGGCCCAAAAGCCACAGCCCGCACAAAGGGCGGAGGCGCCAGACGGCAGGATCTGCAAAATGCAGCGGTGGGTGGGTCCGAGGCCAGCAGCGGCGCGCCAAGGGCGTCGCCGCAGCACGCGCACAGAGGACCGCTCTGGACAGGAAACTCTGTCCAGCAAGCATCGCAAATTGGCACGGAGGAAAGCTGCGGCAGAGGGGAGCCGCAGAGGGCACAGAATGCAGGAAGGAGTGTGCAACCCAAGGCATCCATGGGACTTCGAAGCACGCGGGCCACTGCGCGCCACCGGGAAGTCTGCGATGGTGGAACGTCGATCGTCAGTAAGCCATTGTCCCTGAGGAAGACACACCTCACTAGGAGGAAGCGCAACTGAATGTGAGCCGCCTTGGCGATAGTATACCCGGGCAGGATGGGAGATTCCACTCCTGCACCGGATTGCGATTCTAGAAGACGCCGGCCATATAGGCCTCAACCGAACTGTGCTTTTCTTCCTTCACGCCGCACTCCGCCAGCACGGCGGGCGAGAGCGTAATGACCGGGCAGTGTGCGTGGGCCAGCACCTTGTACACCACGCCGTGGCGGGTGATGGCGGCGAAGGCCGATGCGCCGTGCGCTCCCAGCACGATGAGGTCGGCCAGCTGGGCTCTGCACTGGTAGAGCAGTTCCTCCGTCGGATCGCCGGGCACCACGATGGTTTGCACGGCGATCTTGCGCTGCAACCCGGGCGGAATCAGGGCCAACAGGTCGGCCTCAAGCTGGTCGAGGGTGTAGCTGGCGAGGACCTCTGCGCGCTCCTGGGGCCGGATCACATGCTGCAGGATCAGGCGCGCGTTGTGCTGGGCGGCCAGTTCCGCGGCAAAGCCGGCTACCATATGGCTGGCCTCCTGGAGGCTTACTGCGCACAGAATGGTGCTGGTGGCATACTTGCGGTAGGCGCCGTCGACCACCTCGGGGCCCACGATGCAGACCGGCACATTTGCGGTGCGCAGCACGGCCTCGGCCACCGAACCCACCAGCAGCTTGCCGATGGGGCCGGGAGAGTGGGTGCCCATGACGATGCGGTCGATCTCCCGCTCGCGCAGGCAGGCGAGGATCTGGTCGGCGGCCAATCCCGGGCGTACGACCAGTTCGCATGAAACACCGGCGTCCCGAACGCGCTGGGCCAGAGGCTCAAGTAGCTCTTTTTCGGCGTGGGCAGCAGCGGCATAGTCGTAATAGCGAATACCCGAAGTCTCCGATGCGGTCACTACCAGAGTGTCATAGGCGTGAAAGAGGATGAGATCGGCGCCAAACTCGACGGCTTGCGCAAGAGCAAAGGCGAAGGCCTTCTCATTGGCGGGAATCTCGGAGGCAAAGAGGATGGTGGAGGGTTTGCTCCAACCAGGCTTGATTATGGCTGCCATGGGAACCTCCTGGAAACGCGGCAACATTTTGGCAGACTCGGCATGCGGATGCGGTGCCGGGCGGCACATGGGAAGGTGATTTAACTCACTTCGCAAGGAAGAATCACCGGCTTTCAGCGCTCCGGCAATCCGGGTCTGCCCATAAAAACGACGGCTTCAGCTTCATCGTTCACCGGAGTTAGAATTGCGCTCTCTTGCGTAGACTTGTCCAGCGGGCAAAGTCGGAGTCTGTCGATTGAGCAAGATAATGTGATCCCAATCACAGCCTGCCCGGTGCCGTGACTGCTCTTCTGGAGCGGAATCGTGGCGCTCCTGAGCGGTTAGCCAATTCACGGGGCCCTGCCTGAACCTTGCAAGATGGTCTCCTCCCACGGGAGGTAAATCTTATCGGCAGTGTCTTAGTTTTCTTGAATGATTGGAAAAATCGCTTGATCCCCAGCGCAGGTCCTGCATCTTCGGGCCGATCCAAAACGTTTTTGGAGCGATTCTGCTGGAGGGGTCATGAAACCGATGCACAACATTCCCGTACGCGGGGGCTTGAACTTCGACGAAACGCCATTTTTGGCGATCTGGGAGTGCACACAATCGTGTGATCTGGCCTGCAAACACTGCCGCGCCGCTGCCCAGCCCATCGCCCACCCGGATGAGCTGAGCACGTCCGAGGGCAAGGCGCTGATCGACCAGATTGCCGCGATGCACGTGCCGATTTTTGTCTTTACCGGCGGCGACCCGTTGAAACGAAAGGACGTATTCGAGCTGATCCGCTACGCCGCGGGCCAGGGCGTGATGGTGGCGCTTACGCCGAGCGCCACGCCTCTGCTGACTCGCGAAGCGATTTTTAAGTTAAAAGAGGCGGGCCTGGTGCGGCTGGGCATCTCGCTGGACGGCTCGACGCCTGAGATTCACGACGCCTTCCGGGGCCTTCCCGGCGCCTGGGCGCGGACCATCCAGGCCATCGAGTGGGCTAACGAAGCGGGCATTCCAATCCAGGTACACACCACCATCAGCAGGCATAACGCGCATGATCTGGACAACTTATGCGCTCTCTTCGAGAAGCTGGCCATCGTCATGTGGAACGTGTTTTTCCTGGTTCCGGTGGGGCGCGGGCAGCTTGCCGACCTGCTCTCGGGCGAGGAGTTCGAGCAGGTCTTCGGCAAGATCTACGAGCTGAGCCACCGGGTGAGCTTCCAGATCAAGACCACGGAGGCGATGCACTACCGGCGCTACCTCTTGCAGCACAATCTGGAGGAGCGGCACCTGGGCCACGGAAGCGCCCACGGGCATCCGCATAGCGCAAGTGATGGTAATGCAAATGGTTACGAGGCCGGCGCGCCGACCAGCGACGCCAGGACGCGCACCGCGAGCTGGGCTACGCGGCGGGTGAACGACGGCAAGGGCTTCCTGTTTATCTCGCATGTGGGCAATGTGTATCCGAGCGGGTTCCTGCCCATCCACGCCGGCAATGTGAAAGAGACGCCGCTCCAGGAAATCTATCGCAACGCGCCTATTTTCAAATCGCTACGGGACACGAGCAAGCTGGAAGGCAAGTGCGGGGCGTGCGAGTACAAGGAGATCTGCGGGGGTTCGCGGGCGCGGGCCTACGCCGTGACCGGCGATCCGCTGGCGCAGGAGCCGTGCTGCATCTATCAGCCTAGGAACTGGGATCCGCAATTGGAAAACGAGGCGAGGGCCTTCGCGGAAAACTAGCTTCAAGCTTCCAGCAGCTTACCGGGTCGCGGGGTGGGGGCTGGGTGGGATTCTGTACATAAATTATGTATATATTGGGCCGGCCGATAGCTCAGGGAGCCAGCGGACGGGCGGAGGCAGTTTCCCAGCTCAAGATGCGTATGAATAACCGACAGCCAATCAAGCCGAATATTCTCTTGCCGGCCGTCGCCGACTATCCCAACTCACTTAATACACTCGTTTATTCAATCATTTGACCGGACGTTACTAAAGTCCTAGAACTAAGGTTTAGCTACTGCCAAACAAAAATACTTGCCTAAGGTTTCAAAAGGGCGTTATTGTTCCTCCCACGATAAATTTTGGGTGACTTTCCGACGGCCTAGAGCGCCGGGGTCAAAAAGGAGAATGAAATGTTAACTAGTCGATCCCTTTCCGGTTGGGTGATGTCTCGTCTTCACTCGAATGCGCTGAGCATGTTCAGCCTTATCCTCTGCCTGGCATTCTGTGCGAGCGGCACGACGGCCTGGGCCACAACGGTGGCTACTCCGACCTTCAGCCCCGGGGCCGGAACGTATACCTCGACGCAGACGGTGACCATCTCGGACACGACCTCGGGCGCCTCGATCTACTACACCACCAATGGAAGTACGCCGACGACCGCCTCGACCCTCTATAGCTCACCAGTCTCGGTGTCGGTTAGCCAGACGCTGAAGGCCCTCGGCACGCACAGCGGCGATACGAACAGCGCGGTGGGCTCGGCGAAATACACCATCCAAGTTGCCACACCGACCTTCAGCCCCGGAGCCGGTACGTACACCGCAACGCAGACGGTGACCATCAGCGATACCACCTCGGGCGCGTCGATCTACTACACCACCAATGGAAATACGCCGACGACCGCCTCGACCCTCTATAGCTCACCGGTCACGGTGTCTGTAAGCCAGTCGCTCAAGGCCCTGGCCACACACAGCGGCAAAACGAACAGCGCGGTGGGCTCGGCGAAGTACACCATCGATGTAGCCACGCCGACCTTCAGCCCGGGAGCCGGCACGTATTCCTCGTCGCAGACGGTGACCATCAGCGATACTACCTCGGGTGCGAATATCTACTACACCACCAATGGAAGTACGCCAACGACCGCCTCGACCCACTACACCTCACCGGTCACGGTGTCGGTTAGCCAGACGCTGAAGGCCCTCGGAACACACAGCGGAGATACGAACAGCGCGGTGGGTTCGGCGGCGTATACCATTGGTGCGCAGGCAGCCACGCCGACTTTCAGTCCGGCAGGCGGCAACTATTCCTCCGCGCAGAGCGTAACCATCAGCGATTCGACCTCCGGAGCGACGATCTACTACACCACCAACGGCACCACGCCGACGACCAGTTCAGCGGTCTACTCCAGCCCGATCAATGTCTCCTCCTCGGAGACGTTGGAGGCCATCGCCACGGCAAGCGGATATTTGCAGAGCGCGGTGGGCTCGGCGGTTTACACCATCAGCTCTTCGAGCACGCCGATCTTGACGGTTCAACACAATAGCGGAGACAACCCAACCGCCACCTCGCTTGCGGTTCCTTTTAACAGCAACGTCACGGCAGGAAACGTTCTACTGGTGGCCGTGAGTACATACGACGGTGTGTCGCTTGATACGCCTACGGACTCGCTGAGCAATAGCTATACTCAGCTCGTGACCTTGGGCACTTCCGGAGCCTCGGTGGCCGCTATTTACGCTGCCACCTCCAACAGCTCGGGAGCCGATACCGTGACCTGCAACATAAGCTCCTCGAACAACATCCACTGCCACATCTACGAGGTGCAGGGAATTACGACAACGATGGATCAATCGGGATCTTCAAGCCTGACCAACACGTCACTGAGCGTGTCAACCTCCGCGTCTACCTCGAATGCCGACGATTACGTTCTCGCTTACTTCAGTGACAACGCAAACCAATCAACTTATACGGCAGGGCCGGGGTTGGGAGATACCGAAATGACCGGGGAGTCCAGCGGCGACAGCGGCTTCTCCGAGGACAAGGTCGTGATCGCGACGGGAGTTCAGACGGCGACGGCCACGGCAAGCCTTGATGACACCTATGTCAACGTAATCGTGGCTCTGAAGACGACGGGGACGCCGACGGTATCCACGCCAACCTTCAGCCCGGCGGCCGGCACCTATATCTATGCGCAGACGGTGACCATCAGCGATTGGACCGCCGGCGAGAGCATCTACTACACCACCAACGGAACTACGCCGACGACCAGCTCGACGCTGTATTCCAGCCCGATCACGGTCTCCGTCACGCAGACGCTGCAGGCCATCGCAGTATCCAGCGGCTTTGCCAACAGCGCG
>Ga0208820_1000245_pt1 | contig 50853 bp, 44 predicted proteins | sample June2015DPH_16_5_FD_184713 | JGI IMG/M metagenome (GOLD analysis project Ga0208820, IMG submission 184713) | Peatland microbial communities from SPRUCE experiment site at the Marcell Experimental Forest, Minnesota, USA - June2015DPH_16_40... | ecosystem: Environmental > Terrestrial > Soil >...
TGGAAAAGTTATTGTTTGTGCAATTATGCGGAAGTTGGTTCACATTATATTTGGTATCCTGAAATCCGGTAAAAAGTATGACCCAAACTATAAGCCAACTTTCGTTTGACAAGAACGGTATCTACAAACAAAGCATTGACAATATATAAAACGATTAAGGATTACGGATTGAAAGAGAGTAACCCTGTATTTGCCTAGTTAGAAAAGAATTACCTTATTGCAGTTTCAATAGATCATTGATTTATCATCTCTCTTTTAGCACGTTTTCCACCAAAAGCGTAAATAGCTCTGGTCCCTGCCATTGCCTCCCCCCCATGTACAACTCCTCTTGGGATCATATATTCATCCCCGATATTAAGAGGTATTCTATCGTTTTCAATAATTATAATATACTGACCTTGTATTACGGCGATATATTCCTCGTATTCATGAGAATGATTTTTTGATTTTGCAGTCTGTTTATACGTCCAAAAAGCCATTTGACTTCCGTCGGCACCATCAAAAACATATCCTTCAATGCCTGGAGTGTATTGAGATTTTACATCTACTTTATTTGCAGGATTTCTCATGAAATCAGGGAGCTCTTTCATAATTCCTCCATAATATTTCGTTTATGTGTTTCTAAAAATTAATATACTTAATACGTATTCCCAGAAAAATAAAAATTATAAATTTAATTTCGTTTAAAAACCGATAGATTTATCTAAAGTAATTGTCAATAATTTTTTAGGAGATGAACCTTATTTTCTGACCCCCCCCCCAAAAGGGGACGGGTCAGAAAATAAGGCCGTGAGTTCGAATCTCACATCGCTACCAAAATTTTGCATTAATATTATTTACAGTCCGAAGATTAAATTTTGAATTAATGATAAATTTTTTATTTTGATTCCTCAGCTTTTTGGGCGACAAGTCGTGTCACTTCTTGCACTTTTTTTAACACCAGCCTATCAACGTACCATGCGGGGAAAATCTTCATTAATTTGTATTCGAAACTATTTTTAGCAACAATATACCGTAATTTAGGTTTCGCAGCAATTAATGCATGATAAACTGTTTTTGCAACTGCGATTGGGGGTAATCCACTGGTTTTCCCCTTCTGAATCGCATATTCTCCCATTGCTTTCGCTTCTTTCCAGAATATCGAATCAGTATATTTCGCATTTTTCAGAATTTTTTCTCCTTTACTCCAGATAGGCGTCGTAATGCGTCCAGGTTCAATTAGAATTACTTTCACGCCGTATGATATTATTTCCCTGCGTAAAGAATCAGAATAGCCCTCCAGCGCAAATTTACTGGAACAATAAGGCCCGACGAAGGGAGTGGCAAAAAATCCGCTATCACTGCTCATCATCACAATCCGGCCTTTAGTTTGCAATAACAAAGGAAATAGTGCTTGTGTGATTTGATGGACGCCGAATAGATTGACTTCAAACTGAGCGCGCAGATCCTCAACGCTGACGTCCATTAACGGTCCCGCCTTCGTGATTCCGGCATTATTAACCAACCCGAACAATCCCGCAGCGTTCTGTTCAACAATTTTTTTAACTTCAATTATATCTTCTATGTTTGTCACATCCAGTCTGACGGGAGTGATATTCTGATTTTTACACAAATCTTTTAAAGCAGCTATATTTCTAGCCCCGGCATATACATGAAAACCATGGGATGCAAGATATTCTGCCGTGGCCTGTCCGATTCCACTATTTGTACCCGTAACTAAAATTGATTTTGGATTATCCGACATTGGTGTTGCTCCTCGTGTTAATTACAAAAGATGCGCAAGAAAAATGCTTGGACATATTTTTTTTAGAGTCTTTTGCGTTATAAATTTTTTTATATTCTTAATCCTTTTCTTTTTCTCAGATGAATTAACGCTTCGATAAAAACAAACAAATTTTTGCTCTCGGAGGGTTTTAATATTAAAAAATCCCCGGGAGTTGCCCTACTCCCGGGGATTAAATTTCTAAACTGTTCGGGAAACAGTCCCTACAATTATGCACGGCGCGTTTCCCCAAACGCGCTACCATACCTTAGAAGGTCAGAGTCAGCTTGTTGATGACCATGTATTCGTCTCTGAGCGGTGCTGAGGACTGAGTGCCAGTGGCTCTGTAATAATCACCTACCCACCAGTAACCAACGCCCAGCATATAGGACAGGTTATTGGTGATTTTGTAAGTACCGGTAACGTCAAGTTCCCAGCCGTAAGACTTGTCGCTGGCATAACCAGTCGGTACCTGGTCGGCCATCGCGTAAGAAACTGCTACACCGATATCTAACTTGGGAATCGGACGTACACCGGCTTTGAGCTGGAAGAACCAGGCATTGGTCATCCCCCCATACCCAGTGTTGGGGTAGCTCCCGCTGAAGTTAGAAGTTCCACCGTAGCCAGGAATTGGGCCTACCCAGTAGGTTAGATCCTGATTGAACATAATCAAGCAGGGATTCCAATCCATGCCGCCACCAAGAACGTTGCCTTCAACCCTGTCCCCATTTTGGCCATTATCGCCGGACATGTAGGCTGCAGTACCGCCGAAGTAAACAGAGCCTAAATCAACAATGGCATTAAGATAAGCCATAATGTCTTGCAATTGCACATTATAGCCCGCTACGCCATTTTCCATGTTAATCGAGCCCCAACCGTATACAAATTCTCCTTCCAAGGCGACCGGTCCAAGCTTGGTTTTGAAGTAGGGCTGCAAAGTGTATATGTACATCATGTTAGCCACGGGTATAAAACTACCGCCCATGCTTAAAGGAACACCCCACGCACCCATCCCCGGGGCGGATAAAGAGCTGGGGGTTTGTTTATCATTAGCAATACGTGAGGAGGTGAAGAGCAAACCGGTCTCGCCGCCCTTGAAGTTATAAATGCCAAACACGACATACCTGTCGTAATCTGTATCGGTGGCTGTAGCTGAAGAATTCACGGCAGAAATACTTCCGTCAGCTTCCTTGTAAATGGCTGCCCCAAAAGTAACTGGTCCGATCTGCGCTCCGTATAAAATTTGCCCGGAGGGTGGTCCGCTGCCGCTACTGCCGAAAGCGGGTCCCCATACGTTATCCTCCGCATAGCCGACCTGGAACAAACCGATGGGCGAAGTATACTCAATGTAGGCCCAATCAAAGGCGATGTTTTGTTCTTCATCCCTGGTTCCTGCCGATTGCGTATCATATGTTCCGGGAGTTGATCTCGCACCGCCCCAGATTCTATTCAGAGCGTCAAAACGGGTGATCAACTTCAGGCCCGGGGAAATTGTAAAGTCCGTCCGGACGCGCAGTCTCTCAAAATAGAACGCTGTGCTTTGATTGTTGTTGTTGGGTCCATAAATCGGCTGACCAGTCATAGGATTATAGCTCGAGACCATACCGGTACTCCCTTTTATCAGCGATACTTGATCCAGGTACATTCCGGCTGCGAAATACGAGCCGCTAAATTGTACATCAACCGCGAAGGCCGATGCGCTGAAGACCATGACCAGCCCCAGCGACAACAAAACCAACCAAAATCTCTTCATTTTTTCCTCCTTGATTTACAAGAGTAAAAATCCTCCGCCTTTAAAAATGGGCATTTTCTTTAAAGGCCACTCCTATCACCGTTTTTTACAGCTAAGGAAAATGTTCCCCTTACCAATTCCTTCAACACTTTCGGGTTATTTTTGGCATAATTAAAAACCTAGCATAACTATTGATTTAATATTATTAAATTAATATTATTAAACAATGAAGTCAATAAATATTTTTCACCTTTAGCGCGCTTTTAACAAAGGATTATAAATAAAATGCAAGTCATTATTTATCTAATTAATTTAATAGCTTATACTTTAATAAATATATGATGTGGTAAGATAAACGCCGAATAAAAGGCTTGTCAAGTATTTTAAAAAATGCTAATTTTTATTTCAATGTAGAACTCACTTGGTCTGATTAATTAAGGAAACTTTAGAAAAACATAAGTGAGGAGATGATCTATCAACTATGACTAAATACGACAACTATAAGAAGAATGTGCTGGAGGCAACTCTCTGGCTATCCGAGCATGGCTATTTCGGATCGCACAGAGGCACCGGAGGTAATGTCTCGGTGCGAATCGATGAAGAGTGCATGGCTATAACACCATCATCGGTGAGCTACCAGGAGCTTTCAGTTGATGATATATTTGCTCTCGCCTTCGACCTTTCCGTAATCGAGGGAAATGGTAAGCTGACACCATCTGTGGAATCGGGAATGCACAGCATTATTTACCAGAGGCGGCTCGATGTCAATGTCGTTGTCCATACACACCAGATCTATGGCAGTGTCTTTTCCCTGATCAATGAGCCAATACCTGCTCTTTTTGATGAGGTCTCTTTTTCGCTGGGCCATATCGTGGAAATTATACCCTACGCCCTTTCCGGAAGCTCTGAGCTTGCCAATAATGTTGCCGGGAAATTATCCAATAATGCCAATGCCTATATTATTCAGAACCATGGGATATTGTCTCTTGGCAAAAACCTCGATAAGGCTCTCCTCAATGCCGAGCTTTTGGACAAAGTCGCCCAAATCTACTGCTTGGCCCTATCTACCGGCAAGACTATCCACACTCTACCCGATTCAACAATCGAGATGATTATGGCCGTGAGAAACTATGAGGTTAACGATGCACAAGGGAAAAAAAAGGTGAAAAAATAAGAAGGCCATATCCGGGTTCAGATAGAGCTTTTTTACTTTTTCAGGGGAAAAATTCCGTCAAAGAGTATTCCCAGCATTTGACCAACATCAAAAAGAATCTCAGCCGTGATCCTGTCTAGGAAGTCCAGGGCGCGAAGATTGGGATCCCGGAAAACAACTTTTGCTGCGTCTTTCGAACACATATTAGTCTGAGTGGCCGCATCCAGATGGCTGTTTGGATCCATCTGATTAAAAGCATCGATCAGGTCATGGCCAAATTGATCCAGAAAAAAATGAAAAATCGGATTATGCTGTTTGGTTGCCTTACGTATGTAGGCATTCAGTTCCGAGGTCACATCACGACAAGCTGCCTGCCCTTCGCGGGCACCGTCTAATAAGGCCTTTTTGAAGGCGGGGAAACCTTCGCGAAACCGGCGTTCGACATATACCTCATAACCTTGATGCACGGAAGAAACAATCTTGAAGAGTTTTTGTGGCGACAACAATTTCTTAATCAACAACCAGCCAGGAACAGCTTTAGCATGGAAGGGATTGCCCAAGTCGGCCAGATAATGGGCGCAGCGGGCCAGATACCGCCAGCCCCAATAATCATTGCCGCTCTCAAAAGCCATTCTGGCAAGATTCATGTGCACGTGGAATGACTCGGATGCTATCCCGAATTTCATACCCAATGCCCGAAATTGCATGTGTCGCCAACCGTGAGAACCACCGGTGATTTTCTGATTTTTATGGAGATAGAGATCACAGTCCGGGTGCAGATCCGGTTCGGTACTGTAAATAACCAGCACCTTCCACGGCTCAATGGTTTTATGCGCCGGAGGCTCAAGGCTATATTCAGCGTTTCGTTGTTCGTAATCGAAAGACCAAAGAGGATCCAATCGCCGGTATTCTCTGTAACTTTCCTTATATAAATCGATATGCTTAGGACCGATAGGCCAATTTTTACTGTTGAGATTAGGGGCTGCTTTTACTTGGACCTGCGGCAAGGTCATGAGTCTGTTTATGGCTTGGACAGAAAAATAGGTAATGTATTCATGAGAGAACCACGGTGCCCAGGCTAACGGCAGGCGTGGATCGTCATGCAGATAATAATCCAAGTTTTGCATCCATTCACCAAGATAAATCTTTCCAGCATTAATATAAATAGCCGGGTGGATCTGAAGTGACCCACACCGGCTTGATGAGGAGTTATGTGTTTTGACCTAGATTTTGAAATCAGTTTTCTTACCCCAGACCCCTAAGGCGATACCTAGTTCTTCATGTTCTTTGGCATATTCTTCCAATTTGATGCCCTTCACCGCTGCATCGATCGCCTGTCTCAAAGCACGTGCGCCAGCTTTAGGCCCTTTGGGATGAGCATGGATACCACCGCCTGAGCCGATCATGATGTCTTTACCGAGAGCGTTAACGATATCAGACACGTTGGCGGGTGTAATTCCACCTGATGGCATCGGCATGGTGGGCTTCAGCTTGCCGAAAGGATAGGTAAGGTTACGTGTTGTACTCATGAAACGGTCATGCATATACATGGCTTTCCCGCCCATGGAGGAGGGCAGGACGATAGCATCCGCGCCGCATAAGCGGGAAATCTTACCGAAAATGATTGGCGAGGAAATGCCCTGGTACGGTGACATGAAGTATGCCCCCGCCAGATCCATGTGGGCCAGTATTGGCACATTGATCGCCTCGTCCTCGGCCAGGGCACGCATCGCTTCAGGACCGACGGCCAGGTAATTAACCATCATCGCATTGACCCCCGCATCAACACAACGTTTCGCCAGATCGAACATGCGCGGCAGGCGGTCGGTGACATTGACGGTGTATAGTGTATGTTCGCCCGTTTCGTCATATACTTCTTTCTCGATTTTCATGTAGGCTTTGACCCTTTTTACCGCGTCGTTGTAACGCATGTTGGCGATCAATTCATCATCTTTGATCACATCGCAGCCGCCCAATGCTGCTTCTCTAAAGAGCTGGGCTCCGACTTCCAAAGGATATCCGCTGCACGGTTTAATCATGTTATTAAGTAACGGACGCCCTTTTTTCAAGCCTAGCTCCTCCCACCAACCATCCAGACCAAACTTCGGTCCATTGAATTGGTCCAGTGTTGCTTTGGGTATTCTGAGGTCTAGAAGCTTGAAATTCGGCACCATGGAAATGTTACCAATGGTGGCGGTCAACATCATCGGCAGTTGATCTTCGATGTTGACGGAGGGGAAAGCGATCTGAATAATGTATTGACGGTTTATAACCTCAGGCGGCAGACCGTATTCATAGTATGGTGCCTCATACACGCCAATCACTTTAGCGACATGTCCGCATCGAATCTCAGGTGTTTCGCCGGGCACCGGCACCCAAGTACCGGTGGTCTGTTCAATGGCCATAACCTGGCCTAAAACCGACATATCCCAGGCCTTATCAGCCTGAATCCAATATGTAGCGATCACGTGATTTTCCATGTCAATGCCCTCAGGCAGTGCGATGGGCTTGTCCGCGAAGGCATCAGATTCCTTTTCTAAGCAGATCGAGCTTTTCTTTTCTTTCATAAATTGCTCCTTGCCTTGTGTAGGTAGTTTATTTGAAGTTTCTAATTTTTGGGAATCAGAGAAAGCAGGTATTCCCATATTTCCAGTGTTTTGTGTAACGCTTCATCGTCGTGCTGCATGCATGTATACATGCGGGTGCCAGCCAGGGTGCACAATCCATGGGCCATGGTGACCACCGAATAGTCATTCGCTACTTGTTGCCGGGTAATAATCTGGTTGAACGCGTCCGGCGCTCTCAAATCTATTGAAAAAAACGCCGTCGTCACATAATGCATAATCGCGCCGAAATTATAAACAAAGAATCCCAGGTCGGAGCGTGTCTCGAACAGTTTATTTAAGGCCTTGGTCAGCTTATTTGCATATATGGTGGCTTTCCTGACCGCGTCGTTTTCGGCCATAAATTTCAAAGCATAGTAACCGGCCGCCATGGAAATAGGGTTGGCGGCCAATGTACCACCCATAAAGACCTTTTCACCCAGGCCGCCATGACAGACGCTCATCACATCCTTTCTACCGGCCACCGCACCTGATGAAGGATAACCGTGCGTGATGATTTTACCCAGAACAGTTAAGTCTGGCATAATATTGTAGTACTTTTGGGCGCCGCCCATATCCACCCTGAAGCCGGTAACTACTTCGTCGAAGATCATTAGAGATCCATATTGGTCGCATAATTCACGGATCCTCTTATTCCAATCAGGGTGAACCGGATGGGCGCCGGACTCGCCGCCGATGGGCTCCACCAGAACACCGGCAACCCCGCCTTTATCCTTATTATCTTTGAAGGCCTTTTCCAGTACATCAAAATCGTTGGGCGCCACGTCGACGATATGGGCAAAACATTCCTGCGGAATCCCTTTAGACTCCAGTGCTCCGGTATGGGGAACATGAATCGAGTAAACCATCTGATCGGACCATCCGTGATAGCTGCCGCCAATCTTGATGATCTTAAGCTTCCCTGTAAAGGCCCTGGCGATTCGGATGGCGGCCATATCCGCTTCGGTTCCTGACTGGAGAAAACGAACCATTTCTACACCGGGCATATGGTTGATGATCTCCTGTGCAGCCAGAAGTTCATATTCCGAGGTTAAGCCGGTTGCCGGACCCTTTTCCCGGATGATTTCGATAATCTTTTCGTTCAGTGGTTCGAATCCGTGACCGAGGATGATGGGCGCTCCGCACATGAGGTAATCTATGTAAACATTGCCGTCCACATCCCACACCCTGTAGCCCTTGCCTCTATCCATGGCCAAAGGAAAGGGTTTGTTCTGGCTTAAGTTATGCTCTACGCCTCCGGGGATAATGCCCTTGGCTTTCTCGAAAATCTCCAGTGACCGTTTATTCCGCTTAGTATAGAGATCGCGTTCAGCAGCCAGTTTGTTTTCCGGAATCGGGTGCGCCGGTCTTGATAAAATCTCGTTTCTTCTAGATAAAATCTCCTGATATTCCATAAATAAAACACCTCCTCCTGTTTGATCACGGGAACTATTATTCTAGTGAATACAATCAAGATGCTTGCTTATTCAACCGCGCACATGCCTTTTTTTGAGTTTTGTAATGATTCAAGAACTCCGCGAATACTTCGTCGTATATTTTTCTGTTGGCTGGGTTGGGAGTATATTCAGCCTTTATTTTGATGTATTGTGGAATGTCCTCTAAAGTGATGTATTTAAGAGATATTGAGGCGAGGAATGCCGCACCGCGAGCGTTGGAATATATCGGGTCCTTGACCTGCCGGATTTTCCTATTCAGTACATCGGCAATTATTTGCGACCAGACATCCGAATTGGCGCCGCCGCCGATGAAATTAAGGTACTGAAAAGGTCTTCTCATAAATTTTTCCACAGAGTCGAGCAGCCATTTTGAGTTGAAAGCGACTCCTTCGAAAACAGCCCGGAGAATGTCTTCCCTGGTATTTTCTAGTGAAAGGTTGAACAGGGAAGCGCGGATATTGCAGTCGTCCACAGGCGAGCGTTCACCGTAAAGCCAGGGGGTGAAGATAATATTGTTGGCACCGGCCGGCACTCGCGCCACGATTTTATCCAGTACCTTGAAAATATCCTGTGCTTTCTCCTCCATCATCAGTTCATCTTTGTGATACAAAACATTGTCTCTCAGCCAGGTCAGGCATTTGCCGGCACATTCCTGTTCGCAGAGAATGAGGTAACGGCCGGGTACTGGACTGGGGAAAGATCCGAAGCTGTGGAAGATGTCTGTCTTTTTGAAAGGAACATGAGCCGATATCCAGGATGAAGTTCCAATATACAGGTGGCCTTCGTAGTCTCGGACAGCGCCTGAACCAACTCCTGCTGACGGCACGTCCGGTGTTCCGCCGATGACCGGTGTGCCGGGTTTCAAACCCAGTTGGGCAGCCACTTCTTTTTTTACCGGACCAAGTATGTCCATCGCCTGAATCAGGTCAGGCAGCTTTGCACGCTCAATGCCGGCCATTTTCAAAAGCTTGTCATTATAAACCACATGAGAGGGGTCGCGATTGTCGGTAACCCAGTGAAGCAGAATCGAATCATATGTGGCTGCGAATTTCCCTGTAAAGCGCAAATTTATATAATCTTTGGGTTCAAGAAATTTATAGGTTTTATTATATATGTCCGGACAATTCTTTTTTAACCACAGAATATGGCAGAGCGGATCTTTGCCGGATTTCGCAGGAGCGCCTCCGGTCAGTTTCAACCAGGTCATCATCTTAAATAGGGGATAGCCCTCGATCTTGAGGGGGCCTTTTAGTATTTCTTTCACCTCTTCAGAACCCCTGCAGTCCATCCAGATAATCGCATTCATCAATTGTTTACCACCCTGATCGACCGGGACAGTACCTGACCACTGAGAGGTCACACTCACGGCAACGATATTCTCAGGCGAAACAAGATTCTTGCTAAGCACTTTTTTCGAGGTGAACATAATGGCGTTCCACCAGCCTTGTGGGTCTTGCTCAGCCCCCCCGTCAGGAAGCAGGATAACGGGGGTGTCTTTGAACTCGCTGTCCACCACTTCTCCATAAACTGAGATTAAAGCGGTCTTGGGCCCTGATGTGCCCAAATCAATTGCCAAGATATACTTGTCTTTATTTTTCATGATCTCAATCCTCTTCTTTTATTAGCGAATGATCAAACATCTCATTTTTATATCGCACCCACTACTTCAAAAAACACCGCAAACTAAACATTATGTTCATCCGGTAATTAAACGTATTGCGTCATCGATAATAGTTTTCAGAGTGATTTCGGGATTATCATCAATTTGATAAAGAACCCCGCTGTTGTGCAGTGAAATTATACCATGCAGTGTGCTGATGCATTGAATTGCTAAAAATTTTGGATCAGCAGGCTTTAAGTCCGACCTCGTTTCCCTATAATCCCGAATTACCTCGACGGCAAAAGATAGTGCCCGCATTGAGCTATGGTATTCATCGTAAGACAATTCTTCCTGGGGAGTACCGATGTAATCACTGTACTGCTTTATGGGTCTATTGAACATAATATCATATATGTTGATATTGCCAGTGCCGAATTCTACAAAAGCGTAGGTCATATTCTTATATCTTTCCAATGGTGTATCTGCCATTTCCACGGCACTGCGAATCTTATCGTACAGCATTGTATAAGTCTTTTTATGTATGGCTATAAAGAGCTCATCCTTGCTGTCATAGTAGTTATATATATTTGCCGCGGTCATCTTCATTTTGGAACCAAGCCTGGCCATAGATAGGCTTTCATATCCGTTTTTTACGAGGATTTTGAGAGCACAGTCAAGAATTTGATTGCGAACTATATCGACTTCTTCAACGCTTCTGGTCGTTCTCGGCATGATTAAGAACCTTATGTAAGTATTTTTTTAACAAAAAATTTAATGTCGCTAAATTATAAAGTCAATAAATTTATTTTATGGCTTTTTTACAACAACTTAAAATCAAACAGAGTCCTGATATATATATTTTTTATTGGGTTAACCATCAATTATCAATTTTTGAAAAATCTAGTGTCGCGCGTCTATCCCCATTCTTAGCAGTAACAGCCATCAATCTTGATAATGGCCTTGATCAAGTGTGTACCATCCCGGTTCTCCAACCGGGATGGTACCTGAATACTGGTAGTGATGTTACAGTTAGAAATACCTCCACGCAAAATCAGTCTTTTAAATCTCATCCGTCTTGACGAGCTTGGATTCCTTGAGTTTCCACATGAGAAACGCACCCACTATCATGAACGCTGTGAAGACAAGCATAGCCGGCGTTTTTGAGGCGCTAGCCGCCGTCAAGATGTCCATACCGAAGATAAAGATGATTCCCGAAATTTGCCCGGCAAGGAGAAGCAATCCCTGTGAGGTGGCCTCAGGCGCCGGATAACATATTTCAGCGCCGTACTGAAAGCAGATGGGAGCGGCCGACAGAAGAAAGAAACCAAATACGAAGCCTGACGCGAGGAGCAGCCAGTAACTGCCGGCGTAGGTCATTCCGACAATTCCGGGGATAGCGCCGATTGCCCCGATGACCATAAAAAGTTTTCTTTTACGCAATTTATCGGAAAGAGGCGGCAAGATGGAGGCGCCGATTATGCCGCCGATCATCATGAGCGCCCCGGCGATCCCTGCTTCCTCAATGGTAAAACCACGCGGGCTGACAATTTGCTCGATCCAGGTCGTGACCGCATTGAAGATTCCCAGCGCGATGAAGAACACGATGATGAGACAGATCATATCTATTTGCTTTAATATGTGTTTCAGACCGGCGAATACCGCAATCCTTTCATCATGGCCGGGAGGACAGGGCGGCGTGGGGGGATGCTCTCTATTGAATAGGATAAAGATCACAGCACCGGCAAGAGTAACGATCCCGTAGATCATCAGCATCTTTTCCATGCCGTACATTTTGAAAAGGAGCGGTGTGAGCACCATCGCGATAATAATTCCCACGAATTGAGCCAGCACGGATATGCCCGCCTGGGTCGCCCGCTCATGCAGGGGAAACCACCGGGCTCCAACTTTGGTAACAGAATTCAGAACGAATGGTTGTCCAATGGCAATTCCGATTTGAGCAATGATAACCATTGCATAGCTTGTACCGTACAGTCCTTTCATAAATCCGAAGACACCCATCAGCGCGGCGCCGATCCCAATACCGATCCGGATTCCCCATTTGTCGATTATATATGATGCCGGAAAGGATATAAAAATATAGACGACCATAAAGATCAGGGAAAGTAGGTCAATTTGCATGGCGGGTACATTGTAGAATGCTACCGCTTCGCTGGTTATGGGCGCAAAGATGATCCACTGGATCTGCATCAACGCGTTGATGATAAAGTATACCAAAAGCACTATCCACCTGTAGCCGTAAACCTTAAAATCTTTTTCCATATAACCACCTCCTGTATTTATTTTGATGCTTTGAAAAGAACTTGCTTTTTATAAAAACCTAGTATAAATATTAATTTAACATTATTAAATTAATATAGTTAAATTACAAAGTCAATAAATATTTTTTACTTTTTTTATAGTATAGTATTTTTTTCGTAAAATGTTGGGCAGTACAATATCGATGTGCGGGAGCGGGGATGAACCAATTCAGCCTACGCTCATTCAGAAGGTATACTGTTGTTAAATATAACATTATCTTAGGAGGTTTAAGCATCATGAAAAAAATTTTAGTGAGCGTTATAATTTGTATGTTTGTCATTGTATTATTCAATGTTACCGCAAAAGCACAGAGTCCCATTATCGGAACATGGAAGACAATAGATGATGAAGGTCCGAACAAAGGGAAGGCGTCATCACATATTGAAATATTCGAGAAAAATGGCGTATACTTTGGCAAGATTACCAGACTGTTGCTTGACCCCCCAGATAAGGTCTGTGATAAATGCAAGGGAGATTTAAAAAATAAACCGTTGATCGGCATGATAATTTTACAAGACATGAAGAAAACCGGAGACGTGGATAAGGAACTCGGTGTGGGGTACGCTAGTGGAACGATCATAGATCCTGATGATGGCTCAACCTATAAATGTAAAATGTGGGTCAAGGATGATGTATTAACCTCCCGTGGGTATATTGGTATTAGTTTGTTTGGGAGATCCCAGGAATGGTTTAGAGTTAAATAATTATGGCAATAACATCTTCCCCTGCCTCCTTTTGTGACAGGGGAAGATATATGATGGATAAATATTATTATACATCGGAATGTTTTCCGGTGCTCTCGAATGAAATTCTGCTTTTATCAAGATGAATTCGAAACATTCCGCTTAAATAATATTAATTTTTGTGTAAATAATTGGGATATAAAACAACCATTGAAAGGCAAGGAAGTGGAGATGAACCTTTTTACCATCCGAAGTAAACCGACAATCTGGTTCATCGTAAATCGCTTCCGACTCATCCTGCCTTTCTTCAATATAATTTTTTATTACACCCCAATCCTAACTTAAAAACTGGACCACTTTTCGGGGTGAAGATCAGTTTTTTGATTATTTCCGATTGAAATGTTGTATAAATTGGGAAAATAAGAAAAACAATATTACAGGAAGAAATCTTTAGGAAGTGGCGGAATATCGGATGTGTCGATCTCATTATCATTCATGGCATCAAAATGCTTCCAGTTAGTTTTTCAGCTCAATGGTTTGTACCTTTACTCTTGCCACGCCTTTGTTATGAAAACCCAGATTCTTTGCCGCACCCTCGCTTAGATCAATGATCCTCTCGCCGGAACTGGCATTGAAGTCACTGGGAAAGGGACCGCGGTCGTTTACCCTCACAATAACCCAGCGATCGTTTTCAAGATTTGTAACCTTGACATGGGTAGGAAGAGGCAGATACTTGTGGGCGGCTGTCAACTCCCTCGGATCAAAGACCTCACCGTTTGCAGTCATGCGGTCACCCTTGCCGCGCAACGTCTCATAACCGTACCAGGAGGCGACACCCGTCTCCTGGTACGAGCGTGCTTTCCCAACGGACATGGGATAGTACATCTTTCCTTTGACCCTGTAGGGCGCGTTTTTCACTCTTCCTAGGCGAATCGCTTCTTTTGGGGGAAGCCCGTCTATAGTCTCGATGTTGTCACTCGTGAGGGCCCAGTCAAGGGGGGCCTTTACCACCTTGAAGGTAAATTTACCAATATGGTAAACGAGCTTTGTGGTGCCGGCAGTCAGTTGGTAGGCCCCTCTCACCGTATAATACGTACCCTTAATCGTCCCTTTCACCACCTTGTACGGGGTTTTAATGACCCAACAGTCGGCAAAAACAAAACATAGGGCGGCAAGAAGAAGGCAAAAGAACACATGATTAAAAAAGGTGACAGATTTATTTTTCCGTCCGATGGTCTGTAACAAGTTCCGTCGGCCTTCATCAATCGTCATAAAATCACTGATAACTATTCTTAGTTTTACATAATTGATAAAAGTTATCAAGCAAACATTACAGGAAGAACTGCTTGCTGAAAACACCTACTAACAAACGGGGTGCAGCGGGAGTGCACGTACGACACTCAAGGGATACACGCTCATCCTTTCTCCTAGTTCAAGAACAATAGTGTCACCCCGGCCACGGCAAGGAGTGTGCCACCGATGGCCTGCCAGCCGAAACGTTCCTTAAAGACGAAGTAACTGATCGGTAGCATGAAGACCGGCGGCAGAGCAAGGAGTGTGCTGGCTACGCCGATCCCGGTGTGCTGGACTGCTAGCAGCGAGGACGAGACCCCAATGACCGGTCCGAACAGCGCGCCGAAGGCCACCCAGCCGAGCGTCCTCGGCCGCTCGCGCATTGTAGTGATTGTGGTTTCTGCCTGGCGCTGAAAGGAGGCAACGATCCACAACGTGACGACCGCAGCGATCATGCGGATCAGTGTACCCGCAAAAGGCGAGAAATCACCGGTCATGCCTTGCTGGGAAAAGACTAAGCCGATGGCCTGTCCGAGTGCGGCTAGGGTTCCGAACAGTACACCGCGCCAGGTAGCCTTGCGTGTATTGTCATCGTCTTCTTCGGGTTGGACCATGACCACCCAGGAAATGCCTGCCAACGTAACGATGATGCCGACGATTTGCAAAAGGGTGAGTATCTGGCCGAAGAATATCCAGGCGATAGTTGTGCCGAAGACCGGAGTTAGGCTCAGCAAAAGCAGGCCGAGGCGTGGCCCGATTTCTCGGTACGCCTGGAAAAGAAAGGCATCGCCCAGAGAAAGCCCGATAATGCCCGAAATGCTCAACCAGGCCCAGCGTGATATTCCAGCATGCAACGGAATAGGCTGTCCATACAGGACCAAGTTGATGATGATCAACGCCAGCATGGCCAGGAACACCCGCACTCGGTTGGTGATCTGGGGACCAACTTGCTGAATCGATTTGCTGAACCCGATGCTAGAGAGTGTCCAGCAGAACGATGTAAAGAGTGCTGCAATTTCACCAATATATGCCATGTCTCCTCGTTTGATAAGAAATTGCTCGTTCGTGAGTCAACTATGCTAATTTCGGTCTTGCATGTCAATTAAATATTGATTACCTATTGAAAGAAAGTAGGTAAGTCAAAATTGCCCGGCGCTTGACTACAGGAAGAAGCCAATACCTGAGTTTACACCTGTTATACATTCAAATATCGGCCCAAACACATATTACGGACACAGACTGCTGATTGTGGTTACTGCCTCGGATACGGGGAGAACTGGTAATTTTGTCGTTGGCCAGTGCAAAAAAAGAATTGAAATAAAGAAAATTGCGGGTATATTCAATCAGCTCTCAGTTGTTTGAATAGTTCTTTAAAGTGGTTGCATAAATCGAGCAAGTTGACAATATATACTCAAGAATAGGACACAGCATATACATTAAAATTCTAAATTTGATTAGACAAAAATTGTTTTGTTTAAGAAAGGAGATAGAATGAATAAAACAATTAATCCCCTGCATTACAAATATTGGATAGGAATCCTTATCTTTATTCTCGTGTTAATCGTATCCGCTAAATGGTCAAATATTGAAAATTTAGCTGACAAAATAAGTTTTGCACTGACAATAAGTTCTGTTATCTTAGCCCTACTTGCTATTTATTTCACTATTAACTTTAACAGTCTCTTCTCAAATAATATAGTTACATTCTTAAATTTGAATAATCACATAGATGAAACTGCTAAAAAGCTAGCGCGTGCAGCTGGGGAATTAAATATCAAATTAGATAGTATTCCAAATTCCATTCGCATATTACACGAAAAAATAGATACTTTTACATCTGATATGGTAAGTACGGGCGCGCATACCAGTGAGATTAAAAATAATGTGGGCACTGCTATTAAAAAAGGTATTATCGAATGGAATGAAAAGAATTTAAACGCATTCTTCCTGGATCTTAATTATTCAGGAATGATTGCACTATATCTAATAGCAAAATGTAGATGGAAAGATGTAAAAATAAAAGTGAGCGATTTCGAAGATAAATTAACAAGGATCAGTATGCAATTCATAATAGGTTTTTCAACAGTCTGCTCAAGCATTAATTTATTTGACATCGTTTATGTTGAGGACACAATGGTGATTTCTTCTTGCGAAGACATTTTATTAAAGAAAGTTGATGGTATGCTAAATACCGTGATGACGATAATCGAAAAAGATGCTAAAAGAGCAAAAAATTTATCCAATATGATGAAGTCAAAAGAGGAAATTGATATATTTGTCGCAAATTAAAAATCTTAAGGAGAATAGTAGGGCCGGTTCTATTTATTGATTAATCATTGCTATCAGAAATATTTCTGATGATAATTAATTATTTCACGACAGATTATTAAGGAAACCTTATGCCCGACAAAATAAAACTCAACGAAGTAGATAAAGTTGAAATCACAACTTTGATTGATAACTACGAGGTCGCATGCCCAAAGAACGAAAAAATATGATTCGGCGCATATTTGATGTTGTGCTGAGTTTTATCTTGAATATGTCCAAGACCCGCGCCAATTACTGGGGTGAATTCGCCGTCGATATTCCATTAGGTATTGTGTTGATCTTTGCGGGCTTGCGCTATCATGATCTCAATTGGCTCGCGGTTTTTTTGAGTATCGTGTCCGGCCTGATTCTTTTTAGCTTCTTCGAATACTTCATTCACCGCTGGCTCTTCCATGGATCAGTGGGGATCATGGCGGAAGGTCACCACGCCCACCACTTGAATCCCCTGGGCTACGATGCCTTGCCTTTCTTCCTGCCCGCAATGGTGCTGTTGATACTGACAGGCATATTTGCATTACTGATGCCTTTGGACCGCGCATTTCTGCTTACCGGAACGATGGCTTTAGGCTATGCCACTTACGGGCTGAGTCACTATACCATTCACCACACCCGCTTTCATCTGTCCTGGGCCAAACACTGGTCAGCTCATCATCTCATTCATCACCGCCATCCCGACACTAACTTTGGTGTTACCACGCCCACGTGGGACGTGTTGTTGGGCACGCGGTACGCGTATGAGCGTAAAAAGTAGGATATTGGGCGCGATTTTACGAATGGATATGCTTTTCCCATTCGTAGTATTTACCTGCCAACTTACATTGATTTAACCACCATTGTTTTTGGAACTAAAGTTTGTAATATATATAATATCAAATTTCTGGCGGTAAAAAATCAGGCTTTGTGATACAACGTTTTAAAAGAGAGCAGGACCAATATTGAAATTCAAGGAGGTACATAATGAAACAAATATTCCATAAATCGGCCCCTGCCCATAGTATCTTATTTCTTTTTTTCATATTTTTCTTTTTTTATCCGCAACTGGTCAGTGCTCATTCTCCGGAGAATGTTCAACTGGAATACGATTCATCCTCACAAACTCTGAAGGTGACGATCACTCATAATACATCATCCCCGAAGACTCATTTTGTCAAAAGCGTTATTATCAAAAAAAATGGGTCCATATTGAGTAGAAACGAATATGATAGTCAACCCGCAAGGGATACATTCACTTATGTCTATGATGTGTCCAGTTATATCTATGATGTGTCACCCCAAGACGGTGATACATTTGAAGTAACTGCTAATTGCAGCATTTCTGGCGATACAACAGGCACACTGATTATAAAGAAGGAGGAGTAAGCCATGAAAAAAATTATGTTTCGGTCAAAATATTTTCAGGTTGTTCTTTTTATCTTTTTATTCTTGTGTTTTAGTCCGCAGTTATCTTATGCAACTGCGCCAAAATCTGTAGACTTGATTTATGATATGAAAACGCAAACTCTGTCTGTCACAATAGATCACTACACGCTGGCCGCTAACATGCATTATATTGAATCTGTTGAAATCAAAAAAAATGGGGAGCCCATCAGCAAAAATGAGTACGATAATCAACCAACCGGTTCGATTTTCACCTATACCTATAAGATACCGGCGGCAAAAGGAGATGTTTTAGAAGTCACAGCGACCTGTAACCTCTGGGGTCATAAAACTTCAACATTAACTGTACCATAATTAAACTCATTGTTTTTTAGATCAGGCATTAAATAATGCCATGGATTTCTGCTATTTTTCTTTGGAAACTGAAGGAATACTTTACCTGTAATTCACCAATGAACCGTTTAAGGAGGTCGTTATGAAAAGAACATTTATCGGATTGGCCGCAACCGCACTGGTATTAGCCATTTGTCTTCCTGCTTTTGCCGCAGCCAAGATTGAAGGCAAGGCAGTCACTTACAAAGACGGAGATGTGGTTTTGAAAGGTTATCTGGCCTTTGACCAGAATATCAAAGGCGAAAGGCCAGGCGTGCTTATTGTTCATGAATGGTGGGGACTTAACGACTATGTCCGCAAACGTGCCCGAATGTTAGCCGAAATGGGCTACACGGCGCTCGCCCTTGATATGTACGGGGATGGTAAGCAGGCCGCTCACCCGGACGATGCCGGGAAATTTGCCTCCGCAGTTACGAAAAATGCTGCTATAGGGGAGGGCAGGTTTATGGCGGCTCTTGAATTCCTGAAAAAGCAAAAAAACGTTGACCCGGAAAGGATAGCCGCCATTGGTTATTGCTTCGGAGGCGGAGTTGTGCTGCATATGGCACGGTTGGGCGTTAATATCAAAGGGGTGGCAAGCTTTCATGGAAGCCTTGCTACGGAAAAGCCTGCCGAGCCCGGTGTAATTAAGGCAAAGATTCTGGTTCTTAATGGTGATGCAGATAAGTTCACAACACGCGAACAAATCAAGTCGTTTAAGAAGGAAATGAAAAACGCAGATGCTGATTTTCAGTTTATTTCTTATCCGGGAGCAATGCACAGTTTTACCAATCCCGATGCCGATATGTATGCAAAAAAATTTAATATGCCGGTAGGGTATAACGCTGATGCTGATAAAAAATCATGGGCCCAACTGGATAAATTTCTTACCGACATATTTAAAAAATAACCAAGCTTTATCTGCCAGGTTGTTGGCTGGAGTTTACCCGTAAAAAAAGTCTTAAATGTATTGGAGGGTATTATGTTGAAGAAAGTATTTTTGAGTGCTGCCATTATATTGTGTTTCGTTTCTTCTGCAATTGCTCAGGAACTAACCACGATTAAACTTCTTCCGCCCGATATCAAAGGCGGTAAATCTCTGATGCAATCGTTGCAGGAGCGAAAAACATCCCGTTCATTCAGTACCAAAAAACTGCCGCTGGAAGTGCTTTCCAATCTTCTCTGGTCGGCCTGTGGTATCAACCGGCCGGACAGTGGCAAACGCACGGCCCCGTCGGCTCGCAACTGGCAGGAAATCGACGTCTATGTTGCTATGGAAGAAGGCCTTTATCTTTATAACGCTAAGACTCATGTGCTCGAGCCTGTGTTGAAAAACGATCTGCGCAAGAACACGACCGCCTTCCTTCAACCATCAAGAAGCTCGGTAGCGAACGCACCGCTGCAGTTGATCTATGTGGCGGACTATGCGAAGATAAGCTTTGATGCGAACGATGAGGATAAAAAGGGCTATTCGTTTGCGGATGCCGGTTTCATTGCCCAGAATGTTTATCTATATTGCGCTTCCAAAGGACTGGCTACTGGTGTCCGCGGCATGGTCGATAGGGAGGCTCTGGCCAAAGACATGAAGCTTAGCGACAAACAGAAAATTGTTCTGGTGCAGGCGGTAGGCTATCCATCGGAATGACAAATAAAACCACGGGCATGAACCCCGCAGCAAACTGCAAAGTATTATACCACTGCTAATGCAGGATAATTCGGTTGACAAACTTCTATTCGCTTCGCTCTCAAAGTTTGAGTCTCATTACCCTCCGCTTTGCGGGAAGGTCTAAATCACAACTTTGATCGATAACTACATTTAAAAATTCCTGCTCAATATGTCCGGCACTAAATTGACGTTTGTTTAAGCGGAAAAAATCAAAGGACATCTCCCAAATATTAAATGACATTTGCCAATATTCTGGTAAAATGGCCAAGTATGATTAAGGCGTTCCTGTGTTTCATACAAAACTTGAGGAGAAATTTATGCAAAGACAAATTTCTGTAAATCTTGGCAATCTATTACTATCGTTATCTGAAATTACGGATATAGCCAATCCATCCATAGCCCAACATCAACAAAGAACGGCTTTCATCGCTATGGAAATAGCTAAGTGTGCCGGAGTAGAGGCGGATATGTTGGAGAATATCTTCACTGCCGCCTTATTGCACGATATAGGGGCCATCTCCATAGAAGAAAAGCTGGCCATCCATAATAATATTGGGCCAATGGATTATACCCTGCATTGTGTCCGAGGAGAGTTGTTACTGGAGCAAACTCCCTGGCTGAAAAAAATATCTAAAATAGTAAGGCATCATCATAAAAAATGGGTGGATTGGAAGGAGTCAATCAAAAATCCGGATGTATTCGCCTCCCAGATAGTCCTTCTGGCAGATTATGTCGAACGCCTGATTGACCGGGATAAATATATTTTACATCAGAATAAAAATATTATTGAGAAAGTGAACGACGTAAAAAATAACCTTGTTCACGAACAAATTGTCAATTATTTTATGGAGACTTCCCAACGGGAAGAATTCTGGCTGGACCTCGTATCGCCCCGTATATATCCGGTATTATTGCATAATGGACCGTATAGAAATGTGGAAATTGATCTTAAAGGGATTGCTTTAATAGCCGAAGTTTACAGGGATATTATCGACTTTAAATCCCCTTTTACGGCAACTCATACAACAGGGGTTTCTGCCTGCGCGGAAATACTCTCCAAGCTGTTCGGCTTAACCGAGTTAGAAATAAATCTTATGAAAATAGCAGGCAATCTTCATGATATCGGCAAAATAATCGTTCCTAATAGTATTTTGGAAAAGCCTGCTAAATTAACTGTGGATGAATTTGCCGTCATGCGATGTCATACTTACTATACCTTTTATGTGATCAATACTATCGGCGGCCTGCAACAAATTGCGGAATGGGCGGCTTATCATCATGAAAAATTGAATGGGAATGGTTATCCCTTTCACTGCAAAGCAGATGAAATCGATACAGGGGCCAGAATTATGGCTGTTGCCGATATCTTCACGGCAATATCGGAAGATAGGCCATATAGGAGCGGTATGAATAAAGAAGATATTTATAAAACTATAAAAAATGAATCGGATAAGAAGTTATTGGATTCCCGGATAGTTGATTTATTATTTGACCAGTATGATACAGTAAGTTCATATGTTAAAGAAAGACAAGCAATAGCAAAAGATTTTTATGCGAATCGTTTTTTAAAAGTATCGGAACAAATCAGATAATGTAAATATAGAGTGATAAAAGTTACCTGCCGTGCTATACAAAACGCAAATTTTTTAGAAACAAAGGAGATTTTTATGGGAAATTATTTTTTTATGAAACCGGTTCTTCAATTAATTTCAGTAGGTCACTTCTTTAGAAAAGCTTTTACGGTTTTTCTGCAAATACTCACGGTAGTCATTGCCATCGCCGGTCTTGTGTCCTGGGTAGGCGTTTGGAAGTCTGTTGCGGGGCAAGATACTTCGCTAATATTGGGAATTATTATTTTCCAGTTATTTTTTGTTATAGCTGTTTACATGGTGGTTCATACCATGTTTATTCGCGCCGGTGATATTTCCGCACTGCCGGATGCCGATTATACCGTTATCCCGATAGTGTCTATCGCTCTTAAACTTTGCGGGGAAATATATGCCTGTTTCTCGGTGGTTGTTGCCATAGCCGGCGGCATACTTATCTGGTTTATCGGCGGCAACGCCTTCTATTTTATCAGAAAGTCCAGCCTTTTTATGCCGGGGCAGGGTTTCGGCGGCTATAGTTCCGATTTTTTAGGCGGGCTGATATTTATTGTGGTCGGCTGGTTGGTAGCTTTTCTTGTGCTGGTGATTTTTTATTTCTTCGCCGAGACAGTTGTTGTTATAACCGACATAGCCAAAAACACTAAAATTACGCGGGAAGTCGCCGAGCAGTATATCAAGGAATAAACAAAACCGTTATTCTCCAAGCTTACTTTTAGACTTAACATTGACGCCGCTTCACGGCGGCGTCAATGTTAAGTCTTCAGTTTTTGAGGAGTATTTTAATGCCCAATGACGCTCATTACCGGAAACTCGAAAATATGATGCATTCCGCGCCGATTGTAAAAATGCTCGGCGTGCGCGTGGAAATAAGCCATGGTCAGGCCGATATTACTCTACCCGTAAATCAAAATCTTTTTCATGCCGCGGGCGCCCTGCACGGCGCTATGTATTTTCTGGCGCTGGATAACGCGGCTTTTTTTGCCGTCAATTCGCTGGTCGAAGATGTTTTTGTATTGACTGTAAGTTTTAATATCTATCTTATTCGGCCGATTGCTAAAGGTATTATAAAAGCCAGTGGAAAAGTAGTTAATTCCACCAGAACTCAATATTTTGCGGAATCCATTCTCTACGACGCGGAAAACAGGGAAATTGCCAGAGGCAGTGGTGTTTTCGTTAAAGGCAAGGTAAAACTAACGCCGGAAATTGGCTACAAATAAACAAAATATTTTGCTTTCCTGTTATTCCTTGATTAAATTGACTTAATAGGCCATTTATGTTAGCTAGATTCGCCAAATAAAACATTATTAATATGCAACTAACTGCTACTAAGGCCGAAAAAAAGTGAAAAAATCGACATTGATCAAAATTTTTTTGAGGTCTTTTTTTATACATGCTGCACTGAATTTTCGGCGGATGCAAAACTTAGGCTTTGCCCTGGCCATAATTCCCCTTATCCGGGAATGGCGGTTGCAAGAAAAGGATTCAGAATTAATGCTGACCAGACATTTGCAGATGTATAACAGCCACCCCTACTTTTCCGCGCCGTTAATCGGTTCGGTTGTCTGCTTGGAAGAAGAAAGCTCGGGTAAGGGTAATGCTTCTGGTGTAATCGCGCTTAAGCAAGGTTTGATGGGGCCTTATGCCGCGATAGGTGATATTTTCTTCTGGAGCGCGCTGCGGCCTTTTGCGGCGATTGTCGCCGTCTATTTGGCTTTTATGGGATTTATCATTGCTCCTTTGGCTTTTTTGGTAATTTATACGCCGGCTCACTTCTGGCTGAGGGCTAAAGGTTTTATCGAAGGCTACCGGAGGGGAAAGCAGGGCATTGAGTTTATCCGCGCGATGGATTTGCCTCGTGTTTCCGTAAAACTTCGCTGGCTTTCTTTGCTGACGCTGATCGTTTTGGCCATTTGGCTTACGTATGGCTGGTATTGGCCTTTTATCGCAGATACTTCCGGTATAATTGTAAAATCAGCGGCATTGGCTTTTATTTTGCCTTCATTTTTCTTGATTAAAAAAGGTGTATCGCAAATTCATATTATTTATGGTGCTTTTGTAATATTTCTTCTTATTATTTCCTGCAGAGAATTATTTAATTGATGGAGACTAGAACCTTAAAATTGAAAAACAAATTAGGAATGCATGCGCGGGCAGCAGCAGCGTTTGTAAAAGTAGCCCAGCAGTTTAAAGCGGAAATCTATCTCGTGCACAAAGGACAAACTGCCAATGGCAAAAGCATTCTGGGAATACTTACTATTGCTTGTCCCAGAGGCGGAATGCTAACAATAAAAGCCGATGGTGTTGACGCGTTCAAGGCCTTAGAGGCGTTGGAAAACCTGATTGAAAATAAATTCGGGGAAGATTAAACGATAAATGAGCGCTGAACAAACAAAGAAAACATTCGCACTTAAGGGTATAGGTGTTTCTCCGGGCGTTGTTATCGGCAGGGCTTATCGCTTTGATCCGCTGGACAGCCAGATTTCCTTTTATAAACTTAAGAAATCTTCGTCTATTCCCAAAGAAATTAAAAGGTTTAAGAAATCTTTGAAAGATTCAGAGATTCAATTGTTGGAAATTCAGGAAAACCTCAAAAAATCAAGAATTACCGAACCTCTGTATGTCATTGACGTTCATATTTTGATTTTAAAAGATAAAAAATTCAGCAACCGTACCATTAAGTATATACGCAGATTGGGAATCAACGCGGAATGGGCGGTGCGTTTGACTCTTGACCACTATAAACAAATATTTGAAGGCGTGGGCGATGCTTATATCCGGGACCGTATCAGCGATGTCCAGTACGTTGGTCAAAGAATTTTACGCAACCTTTCCGGTGAAAAAAGAGAAATTGTTCTGGAAATCGGTGGGGAAGTAATTGTCATTGCGCCGGATCTTTCCCCGGCGGATACAGCGCAAATGAAAATGGATAAAGTTATCGGTTTTGCCACCGATATCGGCGGCCGAACTTCGCACACGGCCATTGTTTCCCGCGCCATGGAATTGCCCGCCGTAGCCGGCCTGGGCAATATTACCCAGCTGGTGAAGACGGGAGATGAATTGATTGTGGATGGCATCTCCGGCGTGGTCATTGTTAACCCTTATCCGGAAATGATAAAAAGGTACGAAGAGAAAAAGCTGCACTTTTCCGCGGCCAATGATGAGTATATGAAATACGCGAAATTGCCGGCCGTTACTACCGATGATTATCTGGTGCAGATAGGGGGGAATATCGAGTTTGTTGAAGAAATACCCTCGGCAATTACGCATGGTGCGGAATACATCGGGCTTTATCGGACGGAGTTCCTATATATCAGCCGCCATGATTTACCCACGGAAGAAGATCATTTCACTAATTATCGCCAGGTTGTCAGCGCCAAAGATTTACTCTGGTCGACAATAAGAACTTTTGATTTGGGCGGAGACAAACTTTATCCCGACCAAAAACATGTCAAGGAACTGAATCCGCAAATGGGATTGCGGGCGATTCGATTTTGCCTGAAGGAAACAGAGCTTTTCAAGACCCAACTGAGAGCTATTTGGCGCGCCAGCGCAGTAGGAAAAGTTAAAATTCTTTTCCCGATGATTGCGAGCATTGAGGAAATTCGCGAAGCAAAGAAATTGCTGGAGGAAGCCCGAAAAGAACTTCTGGAGCAGGGCGTGAAAATTGCCCCGAAGATGGAAGTAGGGGCGATGATCGAAGTGCCCGCCGCAGTTGAGATTGCCGATAAACTGGCGCGAGAAGTGGATTTTTTCAGCATCGGCACGAACGATTTGACCCAATATGCCCTGGCTATCGACAGAGCCAATGAGCGCCTGACTTATTTGTATGAGCCTTTGCATCCGGCTATTTTAAGATTGATCAAGAGAGTGGTGGACGCGGCTCATGAGGCAAAGATTCGTGTAGCCATGTGCGGGGAAATGGCGGGCGATCCCCTGTATGCGTTGATTCTTCTGGGAATGGAATTGGATGAGTTAAGTATGAACCACCTGGCCATTCCGCGAATTAAACGAATAATACGGGAATCATCAATTAAGGAATCTAAAGTACTACTGGAAAAAGCCCTTACATTTAGCACCGCTACCGAAGTGCGCGCTTATGTTCAGGATTATATGATGGGGCGTTTTCCCGACGAGTTTCAAAAGGAAGAAGAGCAAAACGGCTCATAGACCGTCGGAGCACACTTGCGGTAAAGTCCAGCGGATAAGCGCAGGTTTTTTTGAATATATACCAGCGAAAAATTGGAAACAAAAAACGCGAATATTTCCTGTAGTTACTAATGGAGCGCTTCATTTATGAAAGAAAAGGCAAAACCGTTATCACAAGCTCGAGATGCAGAATATTACTCCGGACGTATTTACGATAAGCAAGATTTTTTGCGGTTCCATCTGGCCAAAGAATTCCTTTCACGTGTTTCCATTGCCGATGAATATGTCGAAACCATTAAAAAACTTTCCACCGAAGGAGTTGTGGTTTACGCTTTAAAACAAAGAAGTAAACTCAACAGCCTCATCGTTTATGAACTTTCAGGGAGAAAAGGACTTCCGCGACCGGTGTATTGCCACGGCATGAACATGACTTTTTGGCAGCCGCTGCCGGAAATGCTCAAGTTTCTCTGGTCTTCTTTTTTGCGCCGTTTTGGGAGAAAACAGAAAGTTTGGTTGGGAAAGCTCGCTTATTTAGAGAGAACAGTTAGCGAAAAAAGCAGTGTCATTATTCATTTGGGTGAATCGGAATTCATTGAGAGCAGGGCGGCGGAAGGTGCGATCATCAGCCTGACCAATGTGCAAAAAAGGGTTGATTTTCCCATCTTTGTCGTACCGGTTTTGGTGGCTTACGGCCGCCGGCGTGAAAAAGAGAACGAAAGCCTGATCAATGTTCTTTTTGGGCAAACGGAGCATACAGGAGCTTTGCGCCGTTTAATAACTTTTATACGTTATTCCAGCAATGCTTTTGTTATTCCCGCAGAACCGGTTAAATTATCCGAATATTTAAATAAAAGTAATGATCTTTCTCAGGGATCGATTGTTCACGAATTACGCGGCGAGTTGATTGACCGCATAGACAGAGAAAAAACCACTGTGGTTGGCCCTGCTTTGAAATCACGGGAAGAACTCATCGGCATGGTTTTGAGTGACGAATCCATGAAAAAGTTTATCGCTGATTACGCGGCGAGCGGAAAAAAGGAAAGGTCAACGGTGGAGAAAGAAGCGCGCCGGTATCTTTATGAAATTGCTGCCGATTACAATGAAACATTTATTGACATCTGGTTAAAGTTGCTCGATTGGCTGTGGAACAACATTTACGATGGTTTGCTGATCGATCTCGAGGGCATGGCCAAAATAAGAAATATTTCCAAAAAAATGCCTTTCGTCATTATTCCCTGTCATCGCAGTCATATTGATTATCTTTTGTTTTCTTATGTTTTATACAAAAATAATATTCAATTGCCTTTCATTGCCGCTGGCAATAATTTATCCTTTTTTCCCCTGGGTTATATTTTTCGAAAGTCCGGAGCTTTTTTTCTGCGACGCAGTTTTAGAGGCAACGAAATTTATGCCGAAGTATTCACCAAGTACATGGCGATACTCTTGAAGGAAGGGTTGCCCTTGGAGTTTTTTATCGAAGGGGGACGCAGTAGAACCGGGAAAATGGTAATGCCTAAGTATGGCCTTCTTTCCATGGTTATTCAAGCCTATCAGGAAAAATATTGTGATAATTTTGCCGCCATTCCCGTTTATATCGGTTATGACCGCGTGATAGAAGAAAAATCATATCTTAAAGAGCTGGCCGGTGCGCCCAAGTCTTCGGAAAACACGACCGAGATAATCAAGACCAGCAAAATATTGCGCAAGCGCTATGGTCGTGTTTATGTAAACATCGGCGAGCCGATTATTATGAAATCGTATTTGGAAGCCCAGGAAAAGCAAATAGGTCAAATGACTCTGGATGAACGACAAAGCCTTTATCGAAGAATCGGCTATGAAATAGTTTTGGAAATTAATAAAGTTTCTGTAGTCACGCCTTTTTCCCTTGTTGCCGCCGTGATTTTGAGCCATGACCGCCGGGGGATATCTCACGGTGAGTTGCTGGATATTTTGAATGAATTCTATGAATACCTGTCTATGAAGAAAGTCAAGTTTGCCGCGACTTTTGCTTACCGGGAAAAGGCGATAGCTGATGCCCTCAATATTTTTACGCAATCGGAAATCATCACGAAAATTGAAGCTGACGAAGGTGAAGTGGAAGAAATGCAGGAGATAGTTTATTCGCTGGATGACGAAAAAAGGCTCTATTTGGAGTATTATAAAAACAACATATTGCATTTCTTTGTGCCTTTATGTTTTGTCGCTACCGCCATGGTAAAAAGCAATGAAGACGTGATGTCACTGGACCGGATTATGGGAGATTATAAGTTTCTCAAGCGGCTTTTGTGGAATGAGTTTATTTTCGATGAGACCAAAGATGATGTGGATGAAGTAAATAACGTGCTCGCTTATTTATATAGCAGAAAAATGATCAAGCCCGAAGAGCGTAAAGACCAGGTTTGGATAGAAGTAAAAGGAAGGGGCAGGGTAAAATTGAAACCTTTCGCCGGATTGATTCACAATTATTTGGAAGCATACTGGGTGGTCATTAGAAGTTGCTCGTATTTAAAGAAAAGCCCAGTAGAAGAAAAGGATTGGCTGAAAAAAATCAGATCTCTTGGAGACAGGCTCTATCGCAAGGGTGAAGTTTTACGTTCGGAGGCTCTCTCTCAATCAAACTATATCAATGTCATCAGATTCCTGGAAGAAGCGGAACTTATAACCAGAATATTAAAAGAGGAAAAAGGCGGTAAGAAAGAAATTTCTTATGCCCTGAACGAAAACATGGCGGAAATGGAAGTACTGCGCCGCCGCCTCTTCAAATTGTTGTAGTGTAAAATTTTATTGATTATGTTTTCTTGCCGGTGTTTGCCTTCTTTTTGATACTGTAAAATGCCGCTTTGCCGCGGTAATTTGCCGCGTCACCCAATTCTTCTTCAATGCGCAAAAGCTGATTGTATTTGGCCAGCCGCTCCGATCGCGAAAGCGAGCCGCTTTTAATCTGGCCGCAATTGGTGGCTACGGTCACATCAGCCATGAAGGTATCTTCGGTCTCACCGGAGCGGTGAGACACCACGCAAGTGTAGCCCGCTTCCTTGGCGCGTTCAATCGTCTCGAGTGTTTCTGTCAGTGTTCCAATCTGGTTGAGTTTAATTAAAACGGAATTAGCCACACCCAGGGAAATGCCTTTTTCGAGGCGTTTTATGTTCGTTACGAAAATATCGTCGCCGACAATTTGGATTTTAGAGCCTAGTTCATCGGTTAAAAGTTTCCAGCCGGCCCAGTCATCTTCCGCCAACCCGTCTTCAATGGAAATAATCGGATATTTTTGGACGAGGCCGGCGTAAAACTTAACCATTTCTTCGGCCGATTTTTGCGGTTCCTTTTCCGCGGACAAAATATATTTGCCTTTGGAGAAAAAGGAACTGGCCGCTGGATCCAGCGCGATCATAATATCTTGTCCCGGACGGTAATTAGCTTTTTCGGTAGCCGTCATAATGAGGGAGAGAGCTTCTTCGTTGGATTTCAAATTAGGAGCAAACCCTCCTTCATCGCCGACAGAAGTATTATAACCTTTGCCTTTGAGCACTGCTTTTAGAGAGTGAAAAACTTCCGAGTTCATTCGAATGCCTTCTTTAAAATTAGGCGCGCCCACGGGCATAATCATGAACTCCTGAATGTCCACATTGTTATCGGCATGCTGTCCGCCGTTTAAAATATTGGACTGCGGCACAGGCAGGTCTTTGGCGTTGACTCCGCCCAAATATCTGTAAAGGGGGAGTCCTGATATTTCCGCTGCTGCTTTGGCGCAAGCCATAGAGACGGCAAGAATCGAGTTGGCTCCGAGTTTGCCTTTATTGGCGGTTCCGTCGAGTTCAATCATGGCCTGGTCAATATCACGCTGACGGCGGCAATCCATACCGATTATTTCCGGGCCGATTTTATGAATAATATTTTTTACGGCAGTTTCCACACCCAGGCCGTTATACCTTTTTTTGTTGCCATCGCGTAGCTCCAGCATTTCATGTTCGCCGGTAGAAGCTCCGGAAGGAACAGCCGCTCTACCCATAATACCTGATACGGTGGTGACTTCGGCTTCAACTGTTGGTTTTCCTCGGGAATCAAGAATTTCTCGGGCATGAATATTGATAATTTCCGGCATAAGCACTCCTTTTTTTTGTTTCTATAGCAAAGCGCGCGCGGTATTTCAAGCCGATAATTGAAGTCTCTTGATTCTCGCTGAAAAGTCAGATAAATAAATTCCTGAAAAATATCATTTCCCGATCGACAGGTGGTTTTTACGAATGGATAGCGCTAAAAAAGATAAAAACACGAAACTTTTTCGCCACTTGAAAAAATGGATGGAAAAGGCCATTTTGGATTTCCAGATGATTGCAGAAGGGGATAGGTTGCTTATCGGCGTATCCGGAGGGGCGGACAGCTTTGCTCTGCTGGATTTACTGGATTCACCGATGATATTTACTCCGAAGTTTTCCTTTCTTGCCGTCAATATTGATATGGGCTTCGATATTTCTTACAGCGGCTACAATACACTGGAAAAATATCTGCAGGAAAATAATTACCGGTATGTGATGGAAAAAACGGATATAGGCCTTTTGGCGCATAGTGATTATAATAGAAAAAATCCTTGTTTTTTATGTTCGCGGTTGCGCCGTAAAAGAATTTTTGAAATCGCCGCCGCTGAAGGCTGCAACAAAATTGCCTTCGCTCATCACCGCGACGACATCATCGAAACATTGCTGATTAACATGTTCTATGGCCGGGAAATCAGTACAATGGTGCCTAATCAGAAGATTTTTGGCGGTAAACTGCATATTATCCGGCCGCTGGCGTATCTGGGGGAGGAACTGATAAAAAAATACAGCAGAGAGAGGCAATTTCCTACGGTGGAAAATGATTGTCCGACAAGCAGAAAATCAAGAAGGATGTACGTGAAAAACCTTTTGACTGAGCTGGCCAAGGAGAATAAAGATATTCGGGATAATATTTTTAAAGCCATGAGCCACGTAAAGCCGGATTATTTGCTGCCAAAGCCATCTAAAAATAAATAAAGATATTTCACTGTCATTCCCGCATAGAGACTGTGTCGTAATCATCCTTTGTCATTGCGAGAGGCCGCAGGGAGCGCGGCAATCTCTATGATATCGATTAGATACGAGATTGCTTCGGTCGCTGCTCTTCCTCCATTACGACACAGTCTCCAAAGGCAAGGAAGCCGACCAAACAGATTTATTATTTAACGAGACAGGAACCATTTTGTCGTGATTTTGGCCTGAGCAATCAAATGCAAAGGGCGGCGGTCTCCATAATGGCCAACCTTGCCGAGGGATTTGAAATAGGCAGCAGCGCTGAATTTCACCAGTTCATAGTAATATCAAAAAGCTCATGTGCAGAACTTATATCGCATCTTTATGTTGCTTTAGATATTGGATATATTACACACGATGTGTTTGAAGTAATAAATGCACAGGCAACGGAAGTTTCACGAATATTAGGAGGACTGAAATCATCTATTCTCAAAAGAAAACTAATGGACTAACAACTATTTATCGTCCATCACTCATTGCTCATTTTCTCCTTGACTTTATAAAATAATTTCATTAAGAATCTTTACGTTCATGACGTGAACACATTTGTTTTTTATGGCAATTCAACAAAGATCAAAATTAGAAACAGAAGAATCCCTCATGCTCTTGCGGGAAATAGATGCCAATCCGCAACTAACACAGCGGGAATTATCCTCACGGCTGGGCTTGAGTCTAGGGAAAATCAATTTTTTAATAAAGGCGCTAATTGAAAAGGGTTTTATTAAAGCGGGTAACTTTAAGACCTCCAAGAATAAAATTGCCTATTTGTATTTTCTAACTCCGAGCGGGATTGAAGAAAAAGCAAAAATTACTTACCGGTTTTTAAAACGGAAGATGAAAGAATACGAAAAGCTGGGAGAAGAAATCCAGCAATTGAAAAAAGAAGTTGGCTTTTCGGACATTTCGGCTGAAGGCCGGGAAAATATTTTAAGAACAGAATAGAAAATTAAAATATCCGTAATTACAATGATCTTTGCTTCTGGCTACGTACCTACGTAATCCAGAGGGCGGAGCTGTACTAAGGAGAGACCTTTGCAAAACTGTATAAAACCAGCAATTATGTCATTCCGGCGAATACCCTGATAACCTGAAGGTCACGCGAGGGCACGAGAGTCGGAATCCAGTATTATCACGTATTTCCTAGATTTCGGGTCACTCAGCATTCGCCCGGCTCTGAGTCCGGAATAACGAATAGAGGAGTTTTGCAAAGCTCATCAAGCATGGGAGCATATCTATGGAAGATCATAAAAAAACGCTCAAGACTCTAAGGGAAGAGATGGCCGCTGTGAATGAGGCTATTATGCGGCATCTCAATCATTTTTTTTCCATTTCTAACCAGATTGGCATTGTCAAGGATGAAATGGGGCTTCCCCATTTTGATCCGGTGCGGGAATCCGAGATGCTAAAGGATATCTTGTTGAAAAACCGAGGCCCCATGCCTATGGACATCATGCAACGGGTTTTCAAGGAAATATTCAAGTCCTCTGTGGAAGAGATGGGAGCAGGCGCCCGCCGAAAACTCAATGTCACCCGGCATCCAGGAAAAGGGGGCAAAGTGATCGATGTCGATGGCGTCATCATAGGCGGTGGACGCCCGGTGATTATCGCCGGGCCTTGCGCAGTGGAGTATCCGGAGCAGATGATGATTACCGCAACACATCTTAAAAAGTTGGGGATTCGCCTGTTACGCGGCGGCGCCTTCAAGCCGCGAACCTCGCCCTACAGCTTTCAGGGGTTGGGAGAAGATGCGCTAAAGCTATTGAAAGAGGTAGCGACAACCCTTGATATGCGGGTGATAACTGAAGTGCTGTCGTCCGAAGACCTCCCCCTGATTGAAAAATACGCCGATATTTTGCAGGTCGGCACACGCAACATGTTCAATTATTCCCTTTTAAAGAGTATCGGAAAAATTCGCAAACCCGTCTTGCTGAAAAGGGGATTCATGGCCACGATCGATGAGTTTATACTGGCTGCCGAATACATTTACAACGGCGGCAATGAACAGATTATTTTGTGTGAACGCGGGATACGGACCTTTGAAACCCAGACCCGTAACACATTGGACATTTCCGCAATTCCCATTCTGAAAATGGAAACCTCTCTACCGGTCATAGTGGATATCAGCCATTCGCTCGGCAGAAAGGATATCGTTCTGCCGATTGCCCATGCTTCGCTGGCCGCTGGCGCCGATGGGTTGATGTTTGAATCCCATTTCAATCCTGCGGCGGCGTGGAGCGATTCGCAACAACAGCTAGATCTGAAAGAATCTGAAGATTTGATTCGCTATCTCGAAAAATATTTTAAGTTTTAGCCATCGTCAGGCAATGAGCCGCTGAGCTTTTTCGTTCCGGAGCAATCATTCCAATCGCAAATCATCGCACTGTTCCAATTACCATAAGTTCATTCGTGCAAAGATCTCAAGCTATCTAGGGATTCTAGATTACCTTAAAAGGGGATGAATCATTAATGTTCTTTCGACGCACTCTACTTTTAACCCTTTATAAGCTTTCAGATATCGTCATATTGTTCTGTAGTCTGGCCCTCGCGATCGGTATCGGCGGTTATCCGGGCAAGCCTTCAAGCCTGACCGATCTCCTTTCCGCCCGGATGACAGTTCGGGACTTTATTGTCATTACTGTTGCTATATTCACATGGTATATTTTTTTTCGACTTATCGGGCTTTATGAAACGAAGCGCTTTGCACGGAGACTTGAAGAATGCATAGATATCCTGAAAGCCACATTCCTGGGAACTTGCGTAATTGGTGGTATTACCGGTCTATTTTACCCTGGGCTTCACAACAGTTATTTCATTTTAGTATTCTGGGTTTCAGCAGCGATTTTGACCATAACGGCGAGAATGACGCTGCGATTGATCTTGATTGCGGTGCGCTACAGGGGCCGGAACCTGAGACACATCGTGGTTCTGGGGACCAACGAACGAGCCGTGCGATTTGCTGAAAAGATACGGGCGCACAAAGATATGGGATATAATATCCTTGGCTTCGTGGATAACGAATTCGTGGCCAAGGGTGAGCATACGGAACTGCTTTCCGATCTGGATCGTTTTTCGGAAGTTCTGGATCGACATGTGGTGGATGAGGTTGTTGTAGCACTGCCGATGCCGTCCTTCTACAGGGAGACAAGAGAGATACTCGGTCTGTGTGAAGAACAGGGGATTAAGGTTCGTTTCATCACGGACATGCTGTTTGATCTGTCACATGTCAAGTCGACCATCGAATACATGGATGACACCCCGATCCTTACTCTGTACATGGGCCCACATGATGGATTTTTGCTGAGAATCAAGCGGATCATGGACATCACGATCTCCGCCCTTGCCCTGATCTTACTGGCGCCGCTTTTTGTCATGATAGGAATCCTGATCAAAATTGACTTGCGGGGGCCGATATTTTTCGTTCAGGAAAGGGTCGGTTACAATAAGCGTCGGTTTGAATTTTACAAGTTTCGTACGATGACGAGCGATGCTGAAAAAAGACAGGCGGAAATGGAGCATTTAAATGAGGTGAGCGGCCCTGTATTCAAGATCAAGGATGATCCGCGGGTAACAAAGATCGGGAAGATTTTGAGAAAGACAAGCATGGACGAGCTGCCTCAATTGTTTAATGTCTTGAAAGGCGATATGAGTTTTGTAGGGCCCAGGCCTCTCCCCATTCGGGACTATAAGCGTTTCGAGAAAAACTGGCAGAAGCGGCGTTTAAGCGTTAGGCCTGGGCTTACCTGCCTATGGCAGATTCAGGGAAGAAACGAATTGTCGTTTGAGAAATGGATAGAGCTCGATATGGAGTATATAGACCACTGGTCTTTGCTTCTGGACTTGAAGATACTAGTCAAAACGATTCCGGCCGTCGTCAGAGGTACGGGGGCGATGTAGAGGCCTCTTGACAGTTGCCTGTGATTAAATGGAGTAAATGGATATGACCATTGTTGAGATGTTAGAACGAAACGCAAGGCTCTTTCCTGAGAAAACCGCCATAATTTATGGAAACTCGAGGATTTCATACAGGACATTCTACGAGAAAGCAAACGCACTGGCGAATTTCCTAATAGCAATGGGTCTCAAGAAAGGTGATCGGGTAGGACTCTTGTTACAAAAGACGCCTGAAGTTCTCATTTCCTTTCTTGGCGTTGCCGCCGCAGGGGGTGTCGTCTTTCCCATCGATTACAACCAGACACTCGAAAATGTTGAGTTTATATTAAACCTTGCCAATCCAACCATAGTAATTGCCGATGAACGTTTTCAGAATATTCTTTCTCGTTTCAAAGACCACTGCTCAGACGAAAAGATAATAGTGATCGGACCGAAGACAACGAATCAGCGCCGGTCCTGGGAGGAGGTCTTTGCACAGCAATCTTTGAATCCGCCGGGTGTTGAGATACAAGATGGTGATGTCTTTTATTTGAACTTCACCTCTGGTACTACAGGGCTTCCAAAGGGGGCTATTACAACGCATGCCAACATATACTGGAATACCCTTTCGGCAGTAGAAAGCTTGGGCTTGACCGAGGAAGACATTCACCTGTGTATGTTTCCGGTCTTCAGCCATCCCCATGAACTTTTCGCCCGATCTTTATACCTTGGAGGGACCATTGTTTTGATTGATAGTATCTATCCTAAGTCAATAGTGACGATAATTTCAGAGTATCGAGTGACGTGTATGATGGCCGTTGCCTCGATCTACGACACTTTGGAGCGATTACCATTGTCTTTCCCATTCGATCTGAGTTCTTTGAGAATACCCGAGAGCGGTGGCATGTACACGCAACCAACCTTGGAGCAAAAATTTAGGCAACGCTTTGGAGTTCCTATCATCCCCGTATGGGGCAGCACTGAGACCTCGGGGATCGCTTTGGTCACCCCTGTTGAAGGTGAACGCAGGCCGGGTTCTATGGGAAAACCTTCCCGCTACTACCAGGTGAAGGTGATGGGAGAAAGCGGAGAGGAACTGCCTCCAGATGAGGTGGGAGAGATGGCGGTAAAAGGTCCCGGTGTCTGCAGCGGGTACTATAATCAACCCGAAGAAACGGAAATTTATATGAAAGATGGTTGGTTTCTCACCGGTGATATGGTAAAAATGGACAGGGAAGGGTATTATTATTTTGCAAGCAGAAAGACCGGTATGATGAAGGTGGCAGGTGTGAAGGTTTTTCCTCTGGAGATCGAGAACGTGCTGCTCAACCATCCCAAGATTAAGGCGGCGGCGGTCGTTAAGGTCCAGGATCGTTTGCGCGGCGAAGTACCTAAAGCGGTTATTGTCGTTAAGAATGGTTTGGAAATAAGCAAAGACGAGATCCTCAAGTACTGTGAGAAAAAGATGTCAAGATGCAAAATCCCCAGTATCATTGAGTTTAGAAGTGAGCTTCCCAAGACCCCGGGTGGTAAAATTCTGTATCGAGAGCTATAACCGGAAGGGGTTAAATAATAATAGTGAGGAATGAATTTGCTATGGAATCTAGGGTTGTTGTTGTCCACGCGGATATTGATCCTATGCAAGGTATTACGAAACCGGGTTCTCACCAGATATACAGAAATCCCAGGGTATCTGTGGAAAACCGAAAATTACAGGCGCTCCGTTCCGATGAGGTCCGGATTGAAATGATCTACGCGGGAGTGTGCGGCACGGACGTCCATCTCGTGGATACAAATCCTGATACGGGCTACATTCGATGTTCGGCCCCGGCTCAAATCCCTCGTGAAGGCCGGGTCATAGGTCACGAAGGGGTCGGGAAGGTGTTTGAGGTCGGAGCTCAAGTCCGGCATGTCAAATCCGGCGACTATGTGACGTTTGAGTCAATCATCGTCTGCCATTACTGCGATGAGTGCAGGCGAGGAGACTTTAATCAATGCCGTAATGCCTTATTGCTCGGGTTGGAAAAGGATGGGCTTTTCGGCACGATAGTCGATGTTCCGTCCATGCTCACTCACGACGTTACCGCCCTGACGAAAAACGAGAAAGGACTCAAGGCGGCTGCATGCGTTGAACCGGCAGGCGTCGCTTATGTGGCCTGTCGGAACACGAGACTCGGAGCCGGAGATGTGGTTGTTGTCTTTGGGGCAGGTCCCATCGGTTTATTCTTGGCCATGTTGAGCAAGGTAGTTTTTGGGGCCTCCAGGGTATACATGGTCGAACCCATTTCATTCCGACGCACCCTTGCCCAAAAATGGAGCGATGAGGTTTACGATATTGACGAGTTCTTTGACCATGGCCCGTCTTCTATTGACGTGGTCATGGAGGCCTCGGGTCACATGGATAATGTCCGCAGGGTTTTCCGGCGATTGAATGCGAACGGCCGGGTCGCTCTCCTCGGGAGGAGCGGTGAGCCACTGGTACTCGACGCAGTAGACCACATGATCACCAATGCCGTCTCTTTAGTCGGATCGAGGGGGCATCTTGGTGGTGCATTTGCCAACATTTTGAGTCTCTGTCAAAATGCGCGCATATCCCTGGATGATGTCGTGACTCAAGTCGTCAGTGGGCCGGAGGGGCTTTGCGAACTTTTAAGGTCTCCAGAAAAGATTCTTGAGGAAAATTGTAAAGTTCTGGTGAGCTTTGACGGAAGTCGGACTTAAACGTTCATCATGAAAAATCAGGAAGAAATCTATAGAAGCGTTTGCCGTGTATGCCACGGGGGATGCGGCGCCCTATTGTCGGTGAAGGCGGGCAAGCTTGTGAAAGTCGCGCCGGATCCCGACTCGCCTTTTAACCGGGGCCGAATGTGCATAAAAGGGCCAGCCACACCGGAGATGATGTATCATACTTCGAGGCTCCTTGTTCCACTGAAACGGATCGGCGCAAGGGGATCGAATCGCTGGGAGAAGGTTACCTGGGATACCGCTCTTGGTGACATCGTCAACAGGATTGATACCATTAGAGAAACATCTGGTCCTGAGGCGATTGCCCTCGGCCAGGGAACCGGCAGACATCATTACATGCACACCATACGCTTCGCTAACTCCCTTGGAACCCCCAACTGGTACGAACCGGGCTTGGCCAACTGTTTTATACCCAGGGTCACGGTGAGCCGTCTCACCTACGGCGGGTTCGTTGTCGCCGACTACTATGGTGACGTCATACCCAAGACTATTCTGTTCTGGGGACATAATCCGGTCATCACCGGCCCGGACGGGGAACTCTCATTTCCCCTTAAAAGAGCGCTTGCGGCCGGAAGTTTCGGTATCGCCATAGATCCGAGAAGATCCGAGACGGCAAAACGTTGCCAGATGTGGCTACCCATTAGACCCGGAACCGATTGTGCGCTGGCGCTGGCGATGATCCATGTGATCATCAATGAGGAGGTTTATGATAGGGAATTTGTTGAGAAATGGACTGTGGGCTTTGAAAAACTGAGGGAACATGTATCAGATTACTCACCTCAATGGGCGGAAGCCATTACCTGGGTTCCGGCACAAGATATTGTCGCGGCGGCCAAGAGATATGCGGTGAATAAACCGTCCGTTCTGGAATGGGGTGTTGCCATTGAACAGAACCCTAATTCCCTGCAAACAGTGAGGGCTATTTCTTTACTCAGGGGGCTCACTGGGAATATTGATATCCCCGGAGGAGACATTTTGGGAATGGAGATCATCCGACCCTATCCGGTGATGAGAAATCAATTGCCGGAGAGAATGCTTGCCAAGAGGATCGGCAGCGACCAGTTCAAACTACTTTCAGGATTCCGGGCAGCGATGCCTTCCGCCCATATCCCCGGTCTTTTTAAGGCTATGCGAACGGGCGATCCCTATCGCATTGAGGCACTTCTTGTCTTCGGCGGGAACCCCATGCTCACGGTGGCAAACACACGCGAGGTGTATGAATCTTTATTGAAACTCGATTTACTTGTCGTCACGGACATGTTCATGACCCCGACCGCGGCGTTAGCCGATTATATCCTGCCCGCGGCATTCTGGCCGGAAGTCAACCAAATTATCGAGATTCCCCTGGTGGCGGGAAACGCGGTCTTCGCCCAGCAAAAAACGGTGCAGGTGGGGGAATGCCGACAGGACGAGGAGATCATGATCGATATGGCGAGAAGATTGAACCTGCCGGGGGCTGAGGAGACTCTTGAGGACATCTTGAATTACCGACTGGAACCGCTCGGCGTGACTTTTGAGGAACTTAAGAGGAAGCACATAATTTCCCCCCCCCATGAATATTATAAATTCGAAAAGAAGGGATTCCGAACGCCGTCGAGAAAGGTTGAACTTTACAGCAAAGCCTTGGAGAGATTGGGCTATGATGCCCTGCCCACCTTCAGAGAACCGCCGGAGAGCCCCGATTCGCAACCCGAACTGGCTCAAAAGTTCCCCTACATATTGACCACGGGGAGCAGGAGACGTGAGTTTTTCCACAGTGAACACCGTCAGATAGAATCGCTGAGAAGAAGAAGGCCTCATCCGGTCGCCGAGATTAACCCGGCCACGGCCGAGCCGCACGGTATTGCAGCCGGAGACTGGATATACGTAAGTTCTCCCCGCGGAAGGATACGGATGAAGGCGGAGGTAACAGAGGACATGCGAAAAGGGGTAGTCAATATTGATCACGGATGGTGGTTTCCCGAAAGAGAAGGACCGGATTTTGGGGTCTGGGAATCAAACGCCAATCTTCTCACGTCGAACGCCCCTCCGTATGATCCGGCCTTCGGCAGTTACCAATTGAGGGGTCTTCTCTGCAGCATAGAAAAGATAGGCGCTGCAGGGTAGATATGTTCAGATCTCCGCGTCATGGGGGTGAATTGCTCCTTTCTAAGAATGCATCATATTGTTTCGAGGTGACATCATGAATAAAAAATTCGGTCGCAGTTTGCTGTATGTGCTGTTGGCGTCCATCGTATTGATTGGTTGTGCATCTACCAAACCGCTACCAGACAATGCAAAACTGGATGATTCAAAAAAAGTGGACCTTCACATTTCTGAGTTTGTCCTTGGGGCCGGAGACACGGTAGAAATTGCCGTTTTCCGGCAGGATGATTTAAAGCGGTCCGTTAAAATAGACACATCGGGCAAGGTCATGTTCCCTCTTATCGGCGATATACAGGTAGCGGGTAAGGGCATCTTCACGTTGAGGGATGAACTCAAAGAGCGCTATTCCGTCTATTTGGTGAACCCTCAAATAACCGTGACGGTGACAGCGATTTCAAGTAAAAAATTCATGGTCCTCGGCGAAGTATCCACCCCCGGCGTTTTTACGATTGACACCGACCTTACGATCATCGAGGCCATCGCAAAAGCCGGCGGCATGACCCATGACGCGAAGGAGAATAAGGTGATTGTCATCCGCCGGGGAAAAGAAAAACCTGAGCTTCTATCGTTTAGCTTCAAGGATGTTTGGGAAAAAGGCGACGTTACAGGTAACGTAACGTTGCAGCCCGGTGATATTGTATACGTGTCCACGAAGACCATAGCCGATATGGGCCGATTTATGCAGTATATCGGGCAAATCATCAGCCCGATCGTCAGCATAGAGAGCGGCATCGTATTATGGCCGCAGGTGGTGGATGTATTACAGGGCAAGCAGTCCACCACGTCTTTTTCCGTTCCCATTCAATAAGTTGCGGATTATAGAAGTGATGCAATCTTAAGAATTTTCCACTTTCAAAAAAATATTTGTAATATTCGTCTTTTGTCCCACGAATCGAGACGTTTGAATTTTCCAGGTTTGATCAAGGTCCTATTTTCTCCAATGAAAAATTCCCCCATCAAGGAAAAAATCTTGACTCATCATGCAAAGGTATCGGGCTGTGTAGTTGATCACTCATCTTCCGGCAACACAAAAAATGAGAGCGAAGGATCTCCTCTTGCGACAGCGGCTACAGGAGGGGGGTTGAGTCTGATAGGCGCAGCTGGTTGGGCACTCCTTGCGATCTTTTTACAGGTGTTGATTTCCCGTTTTTATGGTCCAAAGTACTATGGGATCTTTGTTACAAGTCTTTTAGTTTGCAATTTATTGCAAAGTATTTCCGCTCTTGGATTGCATAAGGCCGGCATGCGGTTTCTATCAATTGGTCATGAACGATCCAGTTATAATATGATTCTGGATGTTTTCAGAACGGTTGCCTTTATTCCATTTTCATTTGGCGTAATAATAGCGATTGTACTTTATTTCATGTCCTCATTCATAGCCGTTACCTGTTTCCATAACATTGAAATGGTGATCGTGCTGAAACTATTTTCGATTGCAGTACCATTTTTTGCTCTCTTACAAGTGACTGCCGAGTTAAGCCGTGGGTTCAAAACAACCAAATATGCAGTAATCATCGAAAGTCTGCTTTTCCCTTTGTTTCAGATAGTTATATTCATTGCATTGCATGCGCTGGGATATAATTTTCTCTCTGCCGTTTATTCCTTTCTTTTCGCTGTCATCGTCTGTTCACTTTTTATGCTGCTGACTGTGCGCAACCAGATACAAAATTTCATGGGGCCAACACAATTTCGTCAGTTTTCCACCAAACATTCTATTTTTCCAAGGAACTGGAAACCTATTTTGGCTTATTCCTTACCACTAACACCATTCGGGCTATTATTCATATGGGGATCTTCCATAGACATTTTTATGCTCAACATTCTAACAAATTCAGCAGGAGTAGGAGAGTATGCGGCAGCGCACCGATGGATTTTTTTTCCCTTTATTGTTGGTTCTCTTAACAATATTTTCGGACCTTTGATAGCCGGTAAACTTGGTGTCAATAAGATTGAGGATGTCAGGATTCTGAACGGGGCAGCGACCCGCTGGATGCTTTTCATTACCCTTCCCATCTCAATTTTTCTAATGTTGGCCAGAGAACCGATGATGTTGATTTTCGGAGAACAATTTCTTCAATATGGACCCACTGTCCTGTTGATCCTCGGTATTGGAAGTCTTTTCACAGCGTTGAGCGGCACCGGCGGACTCCTGTTTGTTCTTGGCGATCACCAGTATATAGAATTTGGTATGTTAGTCTCTTTCGTTTTATTGAATATACTGCTAAGTCTTCTATTGATTCCACAATACGGAATTATCGGGGCCGCACTCGCTACAATAGTTAGCAATATGGTTACTGTTTTGATCCGCATCTTAGTCATTTACCGATATTTTAAAATACATCCCTTCAGTTCGCATCTGGTGGTCCCTATTGTAACTTTTTCGATTTTGATCATAGGAGGTTTACTGATCCAATCTGCATTTCGGACAAGCCTTGCATTAAACTTAGGTCTGGGAATTGGCAGTAGTTGTCTGGTCCTGATAAGTATAATTGCCACTGGTTTGGATGATCATGATCGTGATCTTTTTATTATGCTTCGAAAAAAATTACCAATCGTCGATCTTCTACTATGTGGACTTCAACAGTGGCATAAGAAATATAGCTGAAAGGAATTCGTGATATATGAGATTATTTAGTCTTAGAAGACGAAACATACAAAGCCAAACCTATTCTGATCATCACAGAAACTGGCTTCTTACTATTGCGCATATTAAAATGCCTATCGTTCTTTTTGGTGCCGGCGCAATTGCATTAGTCGTGATGCTACTAACTTTTTTATTTGACCCTATTTATGAGGCTAAGACGCTCATTACATTAGATGCAAATCTCAGCAAAACATTAAAAAGCGTTGATATTTCATATCCTTACACTACAGCAACAGATTACATTCGATACGAATTTTTTGCTACCCATAGCGTGACGCTGATGCATGCGCCCCAACTGGCCGATCAGTTTGTAAAACGCTGGAACATTAAGGATGGGTCAGGTAAAATAATGTTTTCAGAATATTTGATTAAACCAAGTCTTTTCCGTCTTTTATTTTCAAATAATGGACAGGGCATAAAAGCGCAATGGGTTTCGGATACACAGCAATTTATTATTGCGGGTTATTCTAAAAATCCCGATACTGCGGTCGCATACTCCAGGGACTATACCGAATCTTTCTTAAAAGAAGACGCCAATAATGCCAGAAGCGCTTTGGGCATCATAGTTGAACGGTTGGACAACCAAATCTTGGAAATTCGCAGACAACAAGAATCGGTTGATGTGCAAATTCAGCAAGTAAAAAAACGCTATCGTGTTGCTGATGTGGGTCTTGAAAACCAATCATTGATCAATAAGATTTATAGCATTAAATCTGATTTAGATTCTGCACGTCTCGATGAAAAGGCCTATAAGTCGAGAATTGATCATCTATATCGTGAGGCTGCGAATCATGAAGCACTTAAAAAATATCAAATAATAATGGAGTCGAACCCAACGATCTTAACGCTAAAGGCCAAAATTCAAGAGTTAACTCGTTCGTTGGCTGAGAAATCTGTAGAAATAACGAAAGAACATCCGGCCTATAAAGTTATAGAAAAAAGTTTAGAAACTACCAAGGAAGCACTAAAAAAGGAAGCTGAAAAAACGTTTTCTCAACAATATGATCGAAGATCTGATATATTTGAGACTGTGCTATCATCTATGCTGAAATATGATTTAAATCATATAATATATCACTGTCAGGTGGAACATTACAATTCCTTGCTCAAACTATCCGAGCATAGACTGGAAGAGTTGATTGCGGCTCAATCAGAACTCAACAAATTGACTGAACAACGGATTCAGTTGTCTAATCTGCTAGCTACTTCCCTAACAAACCATAGCAATGTCAGCAATATCATGAAAAACCCGGTGCCGTTTTTCAGAGTTGTGTCATCTGCAAGCATCAATAAAGATAAGCTTAAATATTACAAGTACTTTCCTAAAAGGTATCTTATTTTGCCGCTGACCTTCGTGGCATCTTTATTTGCTCTATCCTTTCTGTTGATTGCAAAAGAATTGTACACCAACATCCTTTATTGTGGGTGGCAATTGTCCACACTTAAGCACCGTGTGGATTATGCTGATGTACCGATTCTGGGGATTTCGGCAACTATCCCGAAGAACGATTTTGACACCATCATATGCAAACATATTCATGAAATATGTCTATCAACAAATGACGCTCAAATTGTAAAAATCACCAGTGTAGCAAAAGGAGAAGGGAAAGCAACGATCGCACGAGCCATGGCATTATATTATTATAAAATGGGGAAATCAATTGTACTTGTAGATGGTGATTTGATACATCACTCTTCGTCAATTTGGTTTGGATTAAATGATCGTCCTGGATTGATGGATTACATTTGCGGCCAGAAGGAACCAGCAGATATTATTATTCACGACCAAATTCCCAACATATCATTCATCCCAGCGGGCAGCCAGGGCAACCTTGATCTCAAGCCAGTTGTTCTAAAGCCATTAACAGAATTGTTTTCAATTCTCACCTCAGATTATGACAAAATTATTTTTATTGACGCACCTTTTAACAGCAGTCATTTTATGCTCGCTGATATGCTGCCGCCCCACGAGATTATTATTGTTGTGCAATCAGGTGAGTGCTCCATTGATGAGGTTGACCGTTGGACAGGGATGCGTGAATTCACAGAGGGTAAAGCGACACTCAAAGGGATCGTTATTAACAAGATCTTATTATGAAGCGAATCTGTTCTTTGGGCTAATGATATAATCGGCAGACCTATGAAAGGGTATAGATTCAGTTGTTAAAAGGATTATTTAGTAAGTTAGAAATTATTTTCTGCGCTTTTCTGGCAGAAAATAATTTCGTTAACGCACTTATCCCGTTTATCGGGGTTAGGATATGAATTTTCTATACCGGTCTTATCGGCGTTCAAATATAGACAGTATGGAATTAATATTTTTTATCCTGTTGTTGTTAGCTTCCTTTACGATGACGCAGGTAATTTATCCTTATGCGTGCCTCATCGTTTTTTTATGTTTGTCCCTATCATTTATTGTCTTCCTTAAACCGATAATCGGTATATACCTTCTTATATTGCTGTATCCTTTGGGGAGTTTATATTTGATTTTATCGCCCGAAGCCATAAAAAATGTTTATTTTGAAGAAATATTCTCATTTGTGCTTTTATTAGTAATGATTTTAAGGAAACTAAGTGAACGCCATCAGCGACCAATCCATGATGAAGCTTTTAAAGCATTCCCCTATAAGTGGATCTTCTTCTTATTGGCACTTTTCATTTTTTGGTCTATATTTACAGTGTTTAGGTCTGAACATTTTTTTACTTCGTTATTTGGATTGTGGCGATTTATTAGCTGTTTTGTAATCATAGCATTTCTTGTACTTTATTTAGACAGTTACGATAAATTTATTAGCGTTTTAATATGCTACTGTTTTGTTTCCGTCATATATGCTTTGTCTGCTGTTTATGCGACCAATTTTGCGTTCCAAGTCAAATATGAGTTGTTTCAGATTTTCGATACGGTTATATCTATTAATATTTCTCTCTTAAATCAGCCCGCCGGTGTTCTTGAGAAAAATGTAGGCATACTCGTGGGCTTTGGACTTGCCGCCAAACATGATTTGGCCCTGTTTTTGACTAGTGGAATCTTTTTTACCTTTTTTTTGATGAAATTACACAAATCCCTTAAGGCTAGGTGTGTTTTGCTCGCCTTCATTCTCTTATCTATGACTATTATACACCAAGTCTTTGCCAGGGCATCTGTCACTGGAATGTTTCTAGTTGCTGTGTTCCTTTGTTTGGCCATTCCATCCTGGAGGAAATCAATCGTCTGGGTCGTGGTCATCTTGATCGTCATGAATTTAGCAGGCTTCTTTTGTTCCTCATTAATTAGAACAGCTCATATGAAAAACATGGAATCAACACTGCAAAAAGTTGAAGTGGTGACTTCGGAAAGTGAATTTGCACCGAATTCCCTTTCCGGGCGAAAGTATATTTGGGAAAGAACCATAGAAAGAATAATGCAAAACAAGGGCATGGGAAGCGGCCCCGATAGTTTAATGCAGGATATAGCATTTCATGTACCTCATGGCCATAATTTATTATTGACGTTAGCAGCAGAATACGGATTGCCGGGAGCGGTATTAATATTTCTTTTTTTGCTTGTGATTGCTAACAGTGTATATAAATCCGTTTTTATTGAGCCGAAGGTAAGAAACAATCTGTGGCTTTTGCAGGCAATATTTGTTGCCGCTTCATTACACGCATTATTCGTATATTGCTTTGATATGCCTATCAACCGAAAACAATTATGGTTTATGTTAGGATTGCTGATGGCTTCGATAAATGTTGCTAAGAAAGAAGCAACCAGGGACAAACTACCATCGACCTTGTCGGTAGTAGTTTACGGAGGAATTGAATAATGTGCATTCAAAGAAATCTACTGAATTTGAGAGTTATCCAAAAACGAGCCGAGGCAGCAGACACGCTGTCATTTAGAGAAAAATAAATACACATCAATATTGGAGGATTAAAATGGAGTTCGATCTGAGGCTCATAGAGTTGCTGCGCAAGCTGAAACGGCGTCAAATGGAATTAAACGCGAGTTGCGATTTATCTATTCTTCTTTCCAATGAAAGCAAGTTCTTATCAAAAGATGAAAGTGATAGTCATAGGGGGGATAATGGTAAGTTTAAGGGTTGTTGGTAAGAAAATCAGTGGCTTGATATGAGAAAAGATACCATCAGACTTGCCGGGGCGAATCTCAAGAGTGTTCTTGCGGAACGTCTTTACGTCCAAACGGGAATTGATTTCACGCGTCCCGTCCAGGTGTACGGCACAATCAACACGCGCTGTAACGCCCGATGTCGAATGTGCCATTTCTGGAGGGAAGACTCCGTGGAACTCCCTGCCCGGGTCTGGAACCGGTTTCTGGACGAACTGAAGGCGATGTCAGGCGCGTTTTACTTCGGCGTCAGCGGCGGAGAACCGCTTCTCAAGGCGGATTGCTGGGAGATGTTTGAGCATTGCGGCAGGAAGAACATAGTCTTCGGGCTTGTCACAAACGGTCTTCTGCTCACCGACGATAACATCAAGAGGCTTCTCGACTGCGGGATTTATCACATAAACGTCTCAATAGACAGTCTCGATGACGCCGTCCACGACGGAATGCGCGGAATACCCGGCCTTCTTCGCAGGACAAGGGCCAACCTGGAAAGACTCGTTGATATTACGCGACAGCAGAAGATCAAACTTCCCATAATCGTCAAGACAGTCGTGTGTGCGGAAAACCTGCCGAACCAGGGGTTGGAGAGACTCGTCGGCTATGCGCGCGACCTGGGAATCGCCGGCGTCAGTTTCCAGCCGCTTGCCTACCTGGAATGGGGCGACAAGGATGAGAACATTGAGCAGATGTGGAAAGTTGACCCTGCGCTCCTGCGGGAAACGGTTGAACGGCTGATTCGTATGAAGCGCGAAGGACAGCCCATCGTCAACCCTGAGCCGGTCATTGCGGAATGGCCGGACTATTTCGCGAAGGCGCCAGCGCCGGAGCGAACATCGCCATGCACGGTGCCGTTGCGCAATCTGCGCGTGTATCCCGACGGCAAGATTGAGGTATGCGGGCCTTTGCAGGTGACAATCGGAAACATCGCAACCGACAGTATCCGCGACCTGTGGGTTTCCAAACCGGTAAAAGCCAAACGTGCCAAACTTGTGAAATGCCGCAAGACATGTATGGGCACTTGCGTTGTCAAGAGGCGCTCCCGGGATTATCTGGAGTTGTTCCGACGGTTGTCACGCTGAAGTGGAGGGCGGGCGGCCTCGACCGCCGGGCACGCGGCGATGGCGGCCCATTGCCCTCCATGAATCGAAAATTGCATTGCCAACCCAATACCTGGCACAACGCGTGATGCTATTGATATGCCGGTGAAAGTACGTGGTAAGAATTGAGAGCTTTGAACAACGAGACATTTTGGTAGGGGTAATATTTTTGATCAATTTATTAATTCTTTTTATATTCACAGCACCAGTTTCATCGATTAAGTGCTGTCACTTATGTTTATGAAGAGTTCATTTTACCCCCATATCCAACGTCATTCGTCCCGGATTACTGGTTTTTCCATGTATTGGATGCACGCCTTCCTATGTTACGCCGTTTTTAATATTCTGGAAGCCCTAAAGAGATTAAAAGCCATCTGGCGGAAGAGAGCATCAAGCGTATTCGTAATCAGTTTGGGAAACCTTGCCCGATATGCCTTATTGTATAAATGGCTTAATCCGAAGTACTGCTCCACAATATACCGGACTTTAGAAATCGCTTTGTTGCGTTCTTTCTCATATTCCGTCAGCTCAGTGCCTGTTGTTGCTTTACGCATAATACCGTCTTCTATGTTATTCAGGGCAAGAAACTCCCGGTTCGGTTTTCCAAAATATCCTTTATCAGCGAAAACCTTTTTAATAGGTTTTTTTGTATGACAACTGCCGGCAACACAAAGAGGAAGATAAGGGCTGTCATGATGAGAAGCAGGAGTCATCTCCGTAGACAGAACAAAACCATATTTAACATCCACGGAAGCATGTTCCTTAATTCCGTAGTGGGCGACATCGTTTTTCACCGTCCAATCCGATTCCAGATCGCGGGAGAATTTAAGCGCCTTGCCGTTTTTATCGACTTTTCCCTGAGGCGTTTCACGCTTTGCTTTTTCTTCTTGAAGTATTTCATTGCTGAGGGGATGAGAAGCAGATTGCACCAGGCGGACATCAATGGCTATTCCCTCGTTGATGGTCAAGCTCCTGGCGGCAAATTGTGAAAGAAGTTCATGATTGATCATGCGCATAGTATCTTTAGAGAATCTACCCCTGAACCTGGAGAAGGTGGAATGATCGGGCGCGGGATCGTCAAAAGAAATCCCCAGAAACTTTTTGAAGGAGATCCTGTCGTTGATTTGGGTTTCCAATTCCGGATCGGAATCGATCTTAAACCATTGCTGAAGAAGAAGGCATTTCATAAGGATAAGAGGCGGATAGGCATCGTTGCCCTCAAAGCTTTTACCGACGGGATAATTTCTCATAAGGAGGCTTTCAATTCTGGACCAGTCGACAGTGGCGTTGATCTGCTCCATTCTTTTGATAGCCCGGTTCTTTTCCATGGAAGCAAAGAGCGATATATCAGTGAAGGTGAAGTTGGTTTTCATATTTTTGAAGCCCATAGTTCCTCCAAGAAGTTTTATTTGAAGGAATTATGCCTTAAACATAACTTCTTGTCAAGGTATTTATACAATAATATCAATATATTAGCTTTGCATAACTGCTTTTTAACCGGATAATTATTAGGTGAATCTAATTGAAAACTATTACTAGTTGTGCAAAGGTCTCATTACGGAGGTAGTTCATCATGAAAAAAGTTTTATGGTATATAATTGGAGCAGTTTTTCTTTTTTCAGCTTTTGCTTTTGCTGCAGACAAGCCCGCGACCGATTCTGCCAAGGCCAATGCGGTTAATTATCCGAGTTTACCGATGGCATCCTCAAGCGTTTCGTCGTCATCGGTTTCTTCGTCAACCGCCAATTCGATTTCTCTGGAAAAAATCGGCGAATATGATGTCACGCCGACATCGGCCGGAGTCAAAATCAAAGGGCATCGACCCGATGTGGTGGCTATTGGTAGCCAGCTCTATCTAGCTTATGCATCGCAGGATACGCCTAGCAAGCAGAGTGAGGTTAATCTGATTGTTTTAGATAAGGATGTGAAGCAGGTCTCTTTTTCCGAAGGCCTGTTCAGAGGCGCAGCCGCGAGCATGCCAACTGACATTAGAACGTACTCTGATGGTGGCTCGGTTTTTTGGTATGCGTTGGAAACCACATCGCAAGGGATGCACTCTTGCATATGCAATAACAAATTGAATATGGCGGCCTATCAGGCCGACGGGAATTTAGTTTTTTCCAAGACCAATATTGCCATGGGATGCCCCATCTATTTTTTAATGATAAATAACTGCGGCACAAAGGCAGTTACTGCGTCTTGGGCGACGGACGATCCGACACCCATGTACTACAATCACAATTATTGCGTTGCCATCAGGAAAAATAGCAGCCCGCAACTACAGATTTTCTGTTTGAATTCTAAGGGAAACCAAGTCGCTGACAACAAAATCGATTTTTCCGATATTTTTGGCAAAGACGCAAACCTTTCGCAGAACGCTTTTGTCGTGATTGACGGACAGCCGTGGATAATCACCGGTGCGGAGCACGGTCCGCCGGTTGGCGATGGCTACGTTTCCGTATATGCTGTCCAGCTTTCAAGTAATTTGAGCTCCGTAGTCGGCCAGCCGATCGAAATAGTTTCTTCGCCCAACAAAGAATATAAAACCAGGGTCGTGGCGGCGCGGATGTACAAAAATTATCTTTTTATTACCTATGTTAACCGCGGCAAGGACGGCGCCGATTCAAAAGGATATTTGGCTGTTTTTGACACCACCAAAAAGTTTGCTCATGTGACCCAGCAAGTCGCGCTTGACCACAGCATTGCCGACGACCATCTGCCCATGGCGATAATTGGCGATCAGGCATACGTCTTTCACGAGACGGAAGACAAAAGTTTAATAGGGGAGATCTTTGCGATTAAATAAGATCTTGAAAATTATGAAGGCCGTAAGGTGACACCTTACGATAGACGCGCATCTATTCTTCTTTCCAATGAAAGCAAGTTCTTATCAAATCAAACGCCAATCTTCTCACGTCGAACGCCCCTCCGTGTCGGTAGTAGTTTACGAAGGAATTGAATAATGTGCAATTCGAAGAAATCTACTGAATTTGAGAGTTATCCAAAAACGAGCCGAGGCAGCAGACACGCTGTCATTTAGAGAAAAATAAATACACATCAATATTGGAGGATTAAAATGGAGTTCGATCTGAGGCTCATAG